>JAEHJW020008931.1_pt1 | contig 92368 bp, 139 predicted proteins | sample 9271431 | NCBI WGS metagenome assembly JAEHJW02
GTGCTGGCAAGAAAGGTAGTGGCAGGATGCCGGATGCGGCGATTGATCTGACCCCGGTGATGGAAGTGGCAGCCGACGGCAAGAGCTGGGAGGAAGACCTCGCCAAGTTCATCGAGCTGCGCGAGGCGGAGCAGGACACGATCTGGACCCAGGCGGACATGGCTCTTGCCATGACGGCCAAGTACGGCCGCAAGACGGCCAAGATGCTGGCCAACGAGGTGGGGTTGTCGACCACCTATGTGCGGCAGCTGGTCGCCACCTCTAAGGCCTTCCCGACGGAGAAGCGGGCTCAGGACATGAGCTTCTCCATCCACCGTACAGCGGCCATGACGGAGGATCCGGACAAGTGGCTGGTCACAGCGATTGACAAGGGCTGGAGCCAGCGGGACCTGGCTCAGGCGATCAAGGACACCAAGGACAAGATGTCTGAGTCGGAGCAGGCGACGGCGGCGGCGGAGCGTTTGGAGCAGGCCGTCCGCAAGTACAACGAGCACTTCCAGCCGATCTCTGGCCGGAAGGCTGTGTTGTCCTGGGTGGTGGAGAAGAGGGCGAGACCTGCTTCTACTTTGCCAACCGCAGAAGGTGTGCCGACAGCGGTATCTTCGAGTGTGAGCGAAGAGTTGCTTCAACAAGCAGCCGATGGGCCTCAAGAGACATCAGATCAGCGCCCAGTCCTGGTTGGTGAGATGGGGCGGGGCAAGGTGAGAAATATGATGAAGCCGCTTGTCTTGGTTGACGCTGAAGAGGACACACCTTCAACGGAGGATGACGAGCCGGCCGAGGACGACGAGTAGTCAAACGTCTGGGGCCGCTCCTGCTTCGGCAGGGGCGGCCCTGTGCTGTTTCACGAAGGGCTGGACTTTGCTAACATCTGGTTAGCCGAATCCAATACCTCGGGATGCCTCACCGGATCTTGGATCACGCCGCAGCGCTCAGGCGGCGAAAGGGGGCCATCCGATGGCGGTTGTGGCGATTTACGCAAGAGTGAGCACGGCAGACAAGGACCAGAACCTGGAGACGCAGCTGGGCCCCCTTAGCGCCTTCTGCCTGGAGCAAGGCATGGAGGTGTATGCCGAGTACACCGATACTGCTTCGGCCACCAATCTGGCGCGTCGGCTGGCCTGGCGCCACCTGCTCACTGACGCCAGTCACCACAAGTTTGATCTTGTATTGGTGTGGCGAATCGACCGCGCATTTCGGAGTGTGCTCGATGCGGCCCAGACCCTTGATCGGTTGCGGGGCTGGGGAGTCGGTCTCCGCTCCTACCAGGAGCCCTGGCTGGACACCACCTCTCCGTTTGGGGAGGCGCTCTACTACATCACTGCCGCCTATGCCCAGCTGGAGCGTGGAATCTTGCGGGAGCGGGTGCTGGCCGGCATGGATCGGGTGCGGCGGGATGGCGGCCACTTGGGCCGGCCGGCTGTCACCAAGGAGGCGATCCTGGCTTCAGGCGATTGGCCAGAGGTTGAGGCCCGCATCTTGTCGGGGGGCTTGTCACGACGTCAGGCAGCCAAGCAGATGGGGGTTAGCGAGGGCACAATCCGCCGTTTGCTGGGTGCGTCAAAAGGGTAGGTATTTTTGGGCCTGCAAACCCGCGTCTGGCGGGGGTCGTTTTTCGGGAATCGGCTGCGTCGAAAGGGAATCTTTTAGACGCAGGAAAGCCTGCTTGGGGGTGATGGGGTGCGTGACGGTCTGCAGCGAGGCCGGGCGGAGGTCTTGCGGCGAAGTGTGAGTCAGGATCTTGCTGCTGCGATGCGGGAGTGGGATGTGCCTGGCGATTCGATCGAGGACAGCCACCCAGAGTTTCCTGAGCATTGTGAGTTCTGTCATGAGTCCAACATCCGAGAGGTCTTTCTGGTGGTCAATCGAGAGAACGGCAATGGAGCGTGGATAGGCCGGGACTGTGCCAGCCGGTACACCAGACAGCCGGGGGCGGTCAGCGAGGCCGACAACAGGGTGGTGATCGATCAGATCATTGTGGGCCGTCGGCGGATGGAGAGGATCCGTCGGCTGGTGAACATGATCCAGCCAGGAGAGCTGTTTGACAGCCAAGAGCCGTTGGAGGAGCTGCACGGCCTTCTGAAGGCACACTACAACCTGAAGGATCTGAATGATCTGACGCCGTGGATGGTGCCTGCGGGCCGATACCTTCAGATCATGTCGGAGATCTATGGTGGCGGTCGTTGGGAGTTCATCGAGCGCACCCCACGAGGCCAGGCGCTTCTGGTGGCTCTCCACGACCCCGGGAAACTGATCAAGAGGAAGAACCTGCGCCCATTCAAGCCGCTGAAGCCGGCCGGGGCGTTCAGCAATCGGCGGAAGCGGGCAACGACCACCTTGGCCAAGGGCGAGCATACTAGGCCGCTCTAGTCTCGGTCGGCTGAGAAGATCAAATAGGCAGAGAACACAACACGTGTTGTGTTTCTTGGTATTTGGGTTCAAAAGGGGGGATACCGATGGCTGGCTGGACATTCATGGGCAAACCAGAGAATGCCCGGACCGGAGTTACACTGATGGCGAAGGATCTAAAGCCCATGTATGTCGCCGATACCTGGCGGGATGCCTTGGCTCATGGCACCGGCATAATGGCTGGGGTTCGCAAGGATGAGATTCTGGTCGCTCATGCCAACGCTGGGGTGGCGTTGATGCGCTGGGAGCTGGCGACGATGGACGAGATTCTGCTTCAGCCCTACACGGCCTGTCTGCGTCCGGACCCGCGGTCGGTGCAGGCCATTGAAGCGGTCAGACATGTGTTTGATGGCACGGGCACATCCGAGGAGTTCAATCAGGCTCTGGGTGCATCAGTGGCGGCCGGGGGCACGGACCTCACACATAGGGTGCTCAGTCGCCTCTCGGCTGAGGAGCTTGTGACCGGGGCCGCCCACACGCTCGCCTGCTCTGTTGTGTTTGCTGGGACCAAGGACTATTCGAGGCTGTTGCGCACCATTCGGACAGTGGCTGATTGTGCGGTCATGGTGGCAAGCAGCCCGCCGGCTGAGGTGGATCGGCAGGAGCAGCGGCTCGTCTCAGCCATGAAGGGTCTGGGTCTGCCCCCACTGTCCGAGTTGCGGGAGGCACCAAAACCGAGGCGACCTTCCTTATAGAGGTGCGGCTATGCCGCACCTCTTGGTTTGGGTACCAGGTCTAGCGGCCTCCCCCTGGAGGCTATTGGGGTTGTGAATGCTGAATATCTTAGTTCCTAGAGTTCCGAGATTGCGACATCTGGCCTTCTCTCTGGCGACGACCACCTGCCTTTGTGCGGTGGTCGTCTTTGGCGTTTGGCGGGTGTCTCTGCCGGCGCAGCCGGCGGCAGTCACTAGAGTGGCTGTGAAGGATCGATCTGGGTCCACCGTTTCACACTTACGGAGATCACTTGCCTTGGCGCCGCTGGCCCGGGCTCTGCCACATCCGCCGACAGTCATCCGGTCTGGGCATGCTCCTGCTGTCGTGGTGGTGATGCAGATTGCATCAACCAAGCAGGCGCAGTTTGTGGCTGCCGTGGCACCTTACGCCAAACAGGTAGCCGCCAAGACTGGGGTCAGCGTCAAGCTGATTATTTCCCAGTGGGCCTTGGAGAGCGGGTGGAGCGCCACTGGGGTGAGGGGTGGCCGCTACAACCTGGCCGGCATCACCAAGGGGGCCAGCCTGGAGAGCTTCTCATCCTTGGCGGCATTCGCCACTCGCTATGAGCAGGTGCTGCTTGGCTCGACCTACATTCCGGTCAGGCTGGCTTCAGGGGCCTGGGCACAGGAGCTGGCGCTCAAGGCGAGTCCCTGGGCGCAGGACCACTATGTGGGCAAGGGGCTGGGCTCCATTCTGGCCGGAATACTGGAGGTGGCGCCATGACCAGGACCAGCGCCTTTGGTGTGGGCGGCCGAGAGGGGCATGACGCCTCAGAGTTCTACGGCCGGGAGTTGTACGCAGCTGGGCTACCCCGCTTGCGGATTGACGGAGTGGGGCATTGGACCAGCGCGTCGGTGGCTGGCGACTACCCCTACCCCAAGTCGACCACGATCATCTGTGCCAGCTCGGAGCGGATGGCCGAGATCCCAGATGGGACTGTTGGGCTGGCCTTCACCTCTCCTCCTTATAATGTCGGCAAGCAGTATGACACTGACCTGTCGATGGCGGCCTACCTAAACCTCTTGGGTCAGGTGGCGGCCGAAGTGGAGCGGGTGCTGGTTCCAGGCGGCCGCTATGTGGTGAACATGGCCAACTTGGGGCGAAATCCCTACATTCCAATGACGGCTTATTTGCATGCCATCTGTCAGGAGGTTGGCCTGACTGCCGCCGGCGATCTGGTCTGGGAGAAGGCCAAGGGGGCGAGCGGGTCATGCGCCTGGGGCAGCTGGCGGTCAGCCAGGGCGCCGCGGGTGCGCGATGTGCACGAGTACCTGCAGGTGTTCTGCAAGGGCGGGATGGCGAGACCGGATCGTGGTGAGTCGGATCTGGCAGCGGACGAGTTCATGGCCGCCACTCTGTCGGTCTGGCAGATTGCCCCGGAGTCGGCTCGTCGTGTCGGGCACCCGGCCCCCTTTCCTCTGGAATTGGCGGAGCGGGTGATTCGGCTCTGGTCCTACCAGGACGACATCATCCTGGACCCGTTTGCGGGATCCGGGACGACGCTTTTGGCTGCTCAGAGGTTGGGACGCACCGCCATCGGCTACGACGTGTCCCCCGAGTACTGTGCGCTGGCTCGAAAGAGGCTGGAGGAACAAACTAGCCTCTTGCCAGCTGTGCAGGCTGCTGGTTCCTAAGTTGTCTACAAGGAGGGGTTCTGGTGAAAGACGGGTTGCGTGAGAAATTGGCTTGGGAACATATAAGTTGGGAGAGGCTCCGTACAACCTCCCATTTAGGCCCGTACCAACTGCAAATCTTTGACATGGGTATCGGCCATGCCCGCCCCATTTGGTTGACGCTCTTTGGTGAGCCGAAGCCGGAGACGGGAGAACCCAACATCTTGTTTGAGCACGCCTTCAAGACCATTGAAGCGGCCAAGGCTGCTGCTGAGCCGATGATGCTGAAGTATCTCGATGACCATGGTCTGCCTGGCGTGGAGTCGTACTTGAGAAAGCCGATCGAACCTTGGCTGGAACGCTGGGGGCTGGTGAGCTTCCTGTACAGCAGGCGCAGGATCTGGCTTGGCAGCAATATGTCATGGATCTTGAGGCTACTTTTGATGAAGTGTGTGACAGCGACCTCGATCCTGCACATGCTCGGGTCCATGTTGAGCAGTATGTCCACGATATGGGAATCCGGGATTTTCGCTCAGTCAGTCCGGAAGTCGATCGCCAGTTCAACGGAGTTCCGGTGGATCTTGAGGATCTGCTGGCCGGCTACATGCGGCGTGAGCTTTTGAAACGCGGTAGCCCGGTCGTGACGGGAGAGACTCGTGGCGAGGCACTCCAATCGTTGCTGGATCAGGTTCCCGAAGGACACCAGCCTGAGGTGTTGAGTTGGGGCCGAGATGTCGGCGCGGAGGTCTTGCCTCCCTATGAGGCTCAGCTCGAGCAGCCAGAGGTCCCAAAGGTCATCGACTTGGCGAAGCGCCGCCGGCCACACCTTTAGTCAGCTTAAGGCCAATCGGATAGCACAAGGAAAACCTCTAATCTGAGGGGGGTCGATGTGATGTTTAAGTGGCCTGACCGGATCAAGGTTTCTGATCCCAAGGCACCAGGCTCGCCTGTCACGGTGGCAATCTGGGCCCAAGACGCCAAGACAGGGAAGATCCACAGGATTGCGATTGAGGCGGACCCCGAGGAAGAGAAGGAGAACGAGCGCGAGAAGTGGCTGATTCAGAACGGCTATCTCCAGGGGCCTCGCCCCAAGCGCCATCTGAGGGTGATCAGACCGTAGGAGGTGGCCGGCCTGTCAAGATATGTCCTGGTGCCGGTCGAGGCCTGGAGCCGGGTGGCGGTGAAAAGCGCCGGCTACTCCGAGCTGAGGCGGCTGCCAATCGGTTCGCCTGTCATCTATGTCGATCAAAAGAGTGGAGTCCGGCATTGGGGCACCATCCTGGGGTTTGATGCTAAGGACAAGCTGAAGCGGCCGAATGTGAAGGTTGGCAATGCCAAGCACAGCGTGCTGTTCTTTGACAGTATGACCAAGTCGGATCGGGTGGTGGTGCCGGTCGGCTACTACCCGGAGGTGGCTGAGATTGCGAAGGCGCCGTGGCTTGATGGCGTCAAGCGGCCCAGGAGAGCGGAGTCCGATCTGCCGGCCGCAGCCTGCGAGAGGCGGGCTGGCTAAGGTTGCATCTTTAGTGTGAAGGGCATGATGCCAGATTGAATACCCCATGGTGGGTTGGTGTGGCCGCCAGTGGCGTATTCTTTCCAGTATTCTGGGCGGGCACCACACTGCTGGCTCCTGAAGCCAAGATGTGGACGGTTCAGCTTGTAGCTTTGCCTCTTATCTACGGCATCAATCTTTGGTTTGCGTCCAGTGTGAGCCGGGCGACACATAGCCATGTGCTGTTCGCCATGGTCATGCTGCTTCAAATCTCGATCTCGGCCATGACCTCATTGGGCATGAGCAGGGTGCTTGGGCAGCAGACCACGATGCTCCAGCTGGTTGGAGTTTTTCTGGCTGTGGCCGGTCTGGTGCTGATCCAAACAGCGTGAGTGCTCGCCGGAGGCGAGCCGGCTGAAGTTACATCGCGGGGTGGGGCAGCGGTTAGCCCGCCAGGCTCATTCTCTGGAGATCGCAGGTTCGAATCCTGCCCCCGCAACCAAGTTTTCAACGGAGGCCGTACCTCAACGGCAGAGAGGCCGGCTGTGACCCGGCCGACGGCGGTTCAACTCCGCCCGGTCTCCCCAAGGTCTAGGTGGCGATAGCTCCACTCCAGTCTCATCCCCACAGGTGTGGGGGTTATCCGTAGAGGGTGGCTAACGGCTATCGGGTGAGTTCTCCTCACAAGCGTGGGGGTTATCTGGTGACAATCGCCAGGATGACCAGGTTCTCCCCACACCTGTGGGGGTTATCTGCGATGCGCCATGTTGAGGGCCAGCACCCTTGTCTCCCCACTATGTGGGGTATTTAGCCTCTCTAGCTCAATCTGGAAGAGCAGCCACCTTGTAAGCGGCCGGTTGGCGGTTCAACTCCGTCGAGAGGCTCCAAAGTTTGGCTCGGGTGTTCCCGAGCTTTGTGTGTTTGATCAGGGTTGGAAGTGAAGCAGTGGCCACCACAGAGACGGTTCGGCCACTTCGATAACGGCGGCCACCAGGATCAGGGTTGCGGCTAAAGTGGCGACTGGTTTGATGGCCGTGTGCCACTTGGATCCAGCCCACAGCAGGCTGGATGGCAGAGCGTAGGCGACTATCTCGAACAGGCTGTGCGGGGCTATGGCGGCTAGCGTCTTCCAGGCCCCTTCTGCTCTGGTGACTGGGATAGCAACAGTGACAGCATCCAAGGTGCTGCGTGTGTAGATCAGCGCTGCTACAAAGAGTGCGATGGCCAGCATCACCCGGCGCAGCCAGATGGGCCACGCTTCAGGCTGGCCCAAGGAGAGCCAGGCTGCCAATCCGAGAATGAAGATGGTCCCGAGGTTGCCGACCAAGATGTGCGCCAGAGCGACACCCACAGCCAAGCCGCCAAAAGGCAGGGCGCCATGCGGTGCTTGGGGGGTGCCGGGTCCGGTCAGGCTTAAGGCGAGCACAAGAGGCGCCAGCCATAGGCCACAGGAGACAACGAGACGTATCGGGTGTGTTCGAGCAAAACCCCACAGCGGCTTCATGGAGTTCTGGTTCGGGATAGTTGGCTGGATGTACTGCTGGGGGTGGCAAGCATGGTGTGGCTGAGGCCCGGTTTTAGGCAGGCTTGTGGGGCGCTGGCGGTCCTGTTGCTGATTCTCTTGGCTGGGTGGGCGGCCCTGACGGGGCCTTCTTGGATGTTCTTGTAGCGGTGCTTTTGCAAGAAGCCTGAAGCGTGGCTTGCCCTGAGTACCTGACTGGAGGTCTTGAGATGAATCGGGCGCTGGTCTTGGTGACCGTGGTGGTGGTCCAGTTCTGGCTGCCACTTTCCTCCTCATTGTGGGGGCGGTTCCTGTGGGGCGTTGGCACCTACCTCGCAGGTTGGGCTGCCCTGTGGCTCTTGGAGGGGGCGGCCCTCCTTGGGTTCACGGTGTTGTGGCTGGCCTGGTGTTGGATCCACGGGATCAAGGAGGAGCAGACCTAAGTAGAAAGGGCGGTGGCGTCTTGGCGAATCTCGAGGCGCTGCGTCACCGGCATGGATGGCTGTCAGAACTCGCAGGCAAGGAGGTGTCGCTCGAGACTGCCTCTAGTCTCATGATCCATAGAGGCTCGGCTCGTGATCTGAGAGAGATTTTGCCGCTGGCGGCTGTGGACTTTCCGCCAGAGGAATTGCTTCCTCCAGGAACATGTGAAGGTCTGATGTCCAGAGGGCGCTACCATCTTCTGGTGGCGCATCCGGCATCGGAGATGCGGCTTGCCGGTTATGCCTTTGTGTTCACGCCAAAATCGGAGAAGACAGCGTGGCTGGACCTGATGGCCGTGCCCAGTTCGCTTCGTTGTTCTGGCTATGGCGGAGAGCTGTTCGAGGCTCTCTTCAGGCGGTTCCTGAAACGGGGTCACCTGGGCATGTTCATCGAGGTGGAGATCCCAAACAGCAAGGACTCAGAGGAACGGCGCAACCAGGAACGGCGTTTGGCCTTTTACCGACGCCACGGTGCTCAGGTTCTGGATGTGCCCTATCAACTGCCGACGTTGGCCGGGAGTTTGCCCATGCTCCTGATGTTTCGGCCGGCGCCTGGCCTGGGTGTCTTGCCTGGCATGGTGATTCAGAGAACGATCTGTGAGGCGTTTGACTACATCCACTCGGATGTCCCACATAGAGGGGCTGTGTGGGCGAGCTTCGGAGGCGGGATTCAAGACGCGGTCCTGGGGTAGCGGGAGGCGATGGTTATGACGGGTGAGAAGATTGAGTCCTTCTCTGGAGAGTACCGTTGGCTGTCTAACTTCTGGCCAGCCAAGGTAGAGCTGGATGGACTGGTGTACCCGTCTGTGGAACATGCCTTCCAAGCAGCCAAGAGCCTTGATCCTAATGAGCGTGCCAAGATACAAACAGCCACATCGGCGGCTGACGCCAAGAGAATGGGTCGTCATGTCACGATGCGTCCTGATTGGGACCAGGCGAAGGTTGGCATAATGGAGGATCTGCTGGCAAAGAAGTTCGCTGACCCTACGCTGGCGCAGAAACTGCTGGACACCGGGGCTTGTAGGTTAGTTGAGGGTAACGCCTGGGGTGATCGGTTCTGGGGTGTCTGCGGCGGCAGAGGTGGAAACTGGCTAGGCAAACTGCTGGTGCTCACTCGGGATAAAGTCCAGCGGGGTTATTTGGGTAAGCAGATCTTCTCCAAAGAGGTATCTGTCGAGCAGCAAACTTTTGTGTCGCCGCCCATGGCGCCTAAGGGTGAGGGCCGTGTGGTGCATTGCAAGAAGGAACCCTACGACGTCTACATCGGTCGGCCCAGCAAGTGGGGCAATCCGTTTACCCACAAAGCAGGAACAACGGCCCAGACTGTGGTCGGTTCTCGAGAAGAGGCTGTTGAGGCCTACCGAGAGTGGATCACCACTCAGCCGGATCTGATGGCCGCCCTGCCCGAGTTAAAAGGAAAGACGCTGGGCTGCTGGTGTGCTCCTCAGGTGTGTCATGGAGATGTGTTGGTCGACCTCTGTGCCCGTTTGGAGGCACCTACGATTGAGCCAATCGACCCTTTGCGTGAAGAGTCTGCTGAGACAGCCCAAGAGCACCCGATGAAGGAACAGCCGAATCGGCCTAAGGCAGGAGAATTCCCGGGCGTTGTTTACACAAAAGGGCAGATGCCGGCATTTGCTCCTCCACGGCGGCCAAGAGTTTAGTAAGGGCGTCGCAGGTTGAGCCCTGTGGTGTTCGGGATCGGAGGTGGGGAGTTGGGTGTTCGGTTGCGGCCTTACCAGAATGAGGCTGTGGATGCCGTCATGAATCGGATGGCGGCCGGGGTGAGGCGGCAGCTGGTCGCCCTGCCGACTGGATCCGGAAAGACGATCGTGGCTGCTGAACTCGCCCGCCGGCTTGGCGGGCGAACCCTTTTTCTGGTTCATCGGGACGAGCTGGCTCAGCAGGCGATTGAGAAGCTGTCTCTGATGCGCCCCGGGGTTCGAATCGGTCTGGTCAAGGCTGGGGCGGACGAGATCGCTGCTCAGATGGTGGTGGCGTCGGTGCAGACGTTGGCCAGACAGGCCAGGCTGGATCGGCTGGTGGCATCTGGCGGTTTCCGGCTGGTTGTCGTGGATGAGGCGCACAGAAGCGTGGCTGCATCTTGGTCCAAGGTGCTGACTGGCCTGGGGGTTCTGCCCGAGTGCCCAGAAGGCATCCTTCTGCTCGGCCTCTCTGCGACCCCGTTTCGGGCAGATGGAGTGGGTCTTGATAAGACATTTCAAGAGATCAGCTTCCGGCTCTCCATCCTCAACCTGATTCGCCAGGGCTATCTGTGTGATGTGGTGGCGTATCGGTTGGAGACAAGACTGGATCTCAGCAAGGTGCGGACCCTGGCCGGTGACTTCAACGAGAAGGATCTGGCGTTGGCGGTGAACACACCGAAGCGTAATCAGGTGATTGTGCGTGGGTACCAGAAGTATGTGGATGGCCGCAAGGCTGTCGTGTTCGCGGTTGACGTTCAGCACGCCAAGGATGTGAGCGCCGCCTTCAACGAGGCCGGCATCCCAGCCGATGTGATCCACGGCGAGATGGCCGAGGCTGATCGGAGACAGGTGCTGGAGCGGCTGCGCACAGGTGAGATTCTGGTGCTCGCAAATTGTCTGATTCTTTCCGAAGGCTGGGATGAACCCAGCGTGGAGTCCATCATCATGGCTCGTCCGACGAAGAGCACCGGGCTCTACATTCAGGCTGTCGGGCGGGGCCTGCGCCCGTTCCCTGGCAAGGCCAATTGTGTGGTTCTCGACCTGGCGGACATTCGGCATGACCTGTGTCATGTGGGTAGCCTCTTCGGCCGGCCGTTGTCTTGGGTTCGGGAAGGCGCGGCTTTGTCCGAGGTGCCGTTGGTCATCCAGCGCAAGGTACAGGCGGAGCCAGACCTGCGGCCAGGGGTCGGTGTCGTGGCCAAGGCGATGGACATACTGGGTCGCTCGACTTTCGTCTGGCAGTCCTTGAAGGATGTATTGATCCTTCAGGCCAGCCCGAGCCAGAAGATCTTCCTGGTGCCAACGCAGGTTAACAAGTACCGGGTGACGCTTCGGGAATCAGGTGTGGCAGACAAGGTTCTGGCCGACGGGCTGCCGCTGGGATACGCCCAGGGTGTGGCCGAGGATTTTGTGCGGGAGCGGCGGCTGGAGTCGTTCGCGGCCAAGGATGCCCCCTGGCGGGGCAAGCCGGCCAGTGCGGCGCAGCGAGCCCTGATCCGGGGGTTCGGCCTGGCCGTGCCGGATGATCTCACCCAGGAGGCCGCGTCGGAGATGATCAGCCGCTACTCGGCGGAGCATCACCTGAAGGACGCTAACGCGCTGTGGCGGCTGGAGCCAGCCACGGCCAAGCAGATGGCTTGGCTGCACAAGCACAAGTGCCACCCCAAGGCCGGGCTGACCAGAGGGGAAGCCGCGGACAAGATGAATCGCTTCTTCGAGCTGACCAAGCAGCGAGCACTGAAGAAGAATCTGAAGGAGGCGCAGGGGTCATGAAGATCACGGCGTTTGTGCCTCCTGTCATTCCGGAGGAGGAGCTGGTCGGGCTTACCCGGCTAGAGGATGACAGTCTGGGTGATCGGCACTACCGATTCGGGGGCGGCCAGACGCCGCCCTCGATCATGCCCAGCCTGCGTTGTGTGGGCGGGTTCGACGACCGCAAGGTGTGGGGGTCTGACACTTACAAGACGCTTCTGGTCGCATCACCGGGTAATGGTGACATGGTGATCTGCGCTACTGAAGAAAACTATCTGCTGATGCGGGCCCACCTGGTCAGGGGCGGGAGTGTGGACACGGTGGAGCGGCCGCCGGTGTCAATGCGGAACGAACTGCCGACTGCTGTGGTGGATCTCAGTGTCTCTGAAGAGGCTCCATCCAAGTTGGACCCGTCTGATCAGTATGGGGACGGGCTGTTTGCGTCGCCGGCTCGGGTTGGCCGAATCCGGTAATAGATAGAGCACTCCAAGGAGTGGTGACTGTGAACAGTTACGGCTTGTTTGGCATGGTCCTGGCCGGGATTCTGGCTGGATTCGTGTTGGCCAACATTGGAGTGCTGCTGCTGACACGGTTGAGAGTGTCTAGATCCGGACATGTACACAAGCGGGAGTGAAGGAGCAGTTTTGATGCTGAAGGAGAGTGTGGTGCAGCTTCCCCCGTTCACACCGCCAGACACCCAGTGGACCAAGGACTGGGTGCTGCTGGATGCCTTGGAGGTGCTGATCAGCCGTTGTGAGACGCCGCGCCTGGCCATCATGATGGACAGCCTCTTGGAGGCTCGCCGGGCCATGGTGAACGAGCTGGATAAGAAGTAGGCCGGCATCGAGTTTGGCGAGGAGGTGCGACATGGAGTCATGTCCTGTGAAGGGCAACTGCAAGACCCCGACGCACTGCCCCTTCTGCGTGAGCGGCTCGGAGTACCGGCCGATCGACCGGTCTGTGCTATTCCCGGCAGAAGCGGCGCGGGTGGCCGGCCGCAAGGCGGCCAAGCGTGAGTGGAAGACCACTGAGGCATACAGAGGTGGCCAGCGCAGCGCTCGCAAGGGCAAGCGTTTGGAGCGGGAAGCCGCGGCGGTGTTCAGCGGGGCACGAGTTCCGTTGTCGGGAGCCCTGGAGGGCTTGCCGAACGATGTGGTGCTGCTGGATGGGTTGCGGGCCGAGGTGAAGGGCCGGGGCAACGGTTTCGGAGTTCTATACGGCTGGTTGACCAAGGCTGATGTGGTGGTCTTTCCGTCTGTTCACGGCGACCTGGCGCTGATGGGGGGCGCCCACTTCCAGTGTCTGCAGGGAGGGGTCCTCCCGGACACCTGGCGGGTACTAAAGAAGGAACGCTCTCTCAAGCAGCTTGAGGGCTGGCTGGCTGCGGAGCAGGCAGACCTGCTCCTGCTTAAGGCTGACCGGCGGGACTGGCTGGTTGTGCTCCGGATGGCCGTCTACCGGAGCCTGATGGCCAAGGCCGAGACCGAGCCCGACAAGGTGGTGTCGCTGTGAGCTACCTGGCGCACATGCCGATCTGGGAGATCCTGATCGTGTTCGCCGTGGCTTGGTGGCTCCTGCCTAAGGTGCTCGGTTTCCTGGTTCATCTCATCTTGTTCCTGGTTCTGGCCGGAGGGATCTACTGGTTCTTCTACATTCGGTGACGGGTGGGGATGAGGATGAGCACAAGGCGCTCGAGGCCCAGCGCACGAGAGACGCCGATGCAGTACCGGGATGGCCACCCGTTGTGCCGCTGGTGCGGAGGCGAGGTGCCTAAGCCTCGCCGCACCTTCTGCTCGCCGGCCTGTGCAGATGAATGGCAGATCAGGTCCAATCCCGGGTACGCCCGGCAGAAGGTTTGGAAGCGGGATCATGGCGTGTGCAGCCAGTGCGGTCGCTCCAGCCCGTTAGATTGGGAGTGCCATCACAAGGTCGCTGTCATTGAAGGCGGCGGCGAATGCGGCCTCGACGGTCTGGTGACTTTGTGCCGATCGTGTCACCTGATCGAGACGGCGGCTTTGGCCAAACGCCGGGCTGGGGGTGCCGGATGGCACTCAGTTAGCTTTTGAGGATGTAGGGCTGCCTCTCACTTCTGCAAATAGGTAGGGGCCGTCAGAATCATCCCGCTGGCGTCCCCAAACAGAACACGTGTTGTGTTTTGGAACATCTCATGCTGTCGGTTGATCTATGTGAAGAGCGGGTGCCTGAAAGTTGGGGGCGGTGAGCATGAGCCTTTCCAGTCGGCTGCAGCTGATGTTCTGGCTGCAGATTATCTCGATCGCAACGATCGCGGCTATTGCGGTTGCTGTCTTTGTGCTGGGCGGCGCAGGCGGGAGCGGTGCGGCCGCTGCCTCGTCCAATCCGGTCATGGTTGAGGGACGGGTTGTGTCAGTCACCAAGACCAGCTTCAAGATGGAGACCTCGGCTCTGGGTCCATACTGCCGGCCGCCCATGATGTGCCCCGACTTCCTGTTGGCCCCTCGGGAGTACCTGGTCAACTTCAGGTCGAGCACCGTGTTCGCCGGCAGCTATGTGGGCACGCTTAAGCCGTCGGCGGTCACGGTCGGATCGGAAGTGGTGGTTTACGGTCAGTTGACCCCCTTGGTCCTTCCGGACAACACGCCGAACATCAAGCAGCCGCAGATCATGTGGCCTCTGCCGCATCTGGCTGGAACCATCACGGCTCAGGGCGTGTACCTGCTGAGCCCCCAGGTGTGGCCGTGCTGGAGCCCGCTGGCGGTGCCGCGGTGCCTGCCGATGGTGAACCCGGGCGGGCCGGTCAAGGGGCTGAGTGGAGGCACTGGGGCCGTAACGCCACTGGCCAGGTAATTCGTCTAATAGGTGTGGCAAGATGGCGGGTCTACCTTGGTGGTTGGCCCGTCAGGCATTTGAAAGTCGGGCAGTGAGCCTCGCAGAGAGCCACACGGTTCGCGAGGCTCACTTTTTGCTGCTTCGGACGGGAGGCGGTGTGGCTGAGTAAAGATCTGAGTGTGCAAGATGAGGAGCTGAACACCAGGGCAGCTGCCTTCAGAACGGTTTTGGGTATGGCGGGCTGGCCGCTTCAGGAAAGCGGCGAGGTCATCTCGGAGCAGGAGGCTCTGGCCAGGGCGAGGGCGAGACTGCTTCAGATTGAGGTCTATCTGCGGCCAATCGTGCTAGCCGAGAATCAGAGGCAGTTTGGATGGGAGCGGGCTTATCGGAAGCCGGCGTAGGTGGATCTTGACTAAAAGACTACCAAGGGAGTGATGCCTAGGGAGGGGCGTGAAGAAGCGGCCTGCTCACCAGCAGGCCCAGTCGGCGTTGCTCGCCGATGTGAGACTGGTTCCGATCCAGTCCAAGTCAAGGAAGTGGAGGAGTAACGAGTGAACAGAGTTCACCCAAGTGAACGTATGGAGTGCTAAAGGGGCATCGTCGCATGCGACTCAGTCTGCTGCTGATTCTGGCGCTGACTATGGGGTCGCTTGGTTTCGTAGGCGTGTCCTCCTTTGGAGGCTTCAACGCCACTGTTGCCAACACGGCCAACACCATCTCGTCAGCGACCATCCTGCTGTCGGAGGCGCAGGGCTCGACAACCTGTCTCTCGACCTCGACGGACAGCATCACGAGCAACTCAAACAACTGCACGACCCTCAGCCTGTTCGGGTCGGTGACGAATGCGGTTCCTGGCTCGACTTCTGAGACGGCGACCACTGTCACCTTCAAGAACACCGGGACAGCCGGCGCCAGCACCTTCACCATGACGCCGGGAGCCTGCACGCAGTCTGACAATACGGCGACGGCGCCGTACTACGGCAGTGACACGTCGTTCTGCAGCAAGATCGACATCACGATCGGCGACTCCACGCAGTGCTTCTATCCGGTCTCGACCTCGCCGTGCGCCGCTCCGACCAGCACGGACACACTGGCCACGCTGGCCACTAACGGAGCCGTCACCCTTCCGGCGCTGGCCTCGGGTGCCAGCCAGACTGTGACCATCACGGTGGAGCTGGATTCGTCCGCCACTAATGCGGATATGGGGCTGACGGCTAGCGAGCCTCTCACCTGGGAGATCGCCCAGTAGCAGAGGCTGCCTTGAAGATGCAGGCGGGCGCAATTCAGCGCCCGCCTTTAGGTTTGGTGTCACAACTTGAGTCGGATTTATTGCTTACTTGAAGGGGAGGGTCACGCTGAAGAGATCGGATCGTCGGTCGCGCCAGTCGGCGCGGCCTAGTCCCCGTGCTCGAGTTGTCCTATCTGCTGTCCTGGCCGTAGCACTAGCGTTGGTTGGTGCTGGCCTGCCCAGAGCCAAAGGCGGGTTCAATGCCAGCAACAGCGGGGTTGGGACCCTGTCGTCTGGCCTCTTAGGCCTGTCCTCTACTGTTGGTGGGGTGACCTGCTCGGACTATGGCAGCTCCAGCGCCAGCGTGAACTGCTCCGGCTCTCTCTTCTCGGCGTCGGCTGTGTCATCTGCGGCGCAGACAGCCACTCTGGCAAATGTTGGGACGGTGCCGGCCGGCATCTCGGCGTCGGTGAACCCGTCCTCGATCGGCGTGGCCCAGGGCGTGAACACCGGATCAGACAGTTTGGATCCGGCGATTGGTTTCGGCGGTCTGTCGTTCTCGCAGGCCGGCCCGCTCAGTGGGTCTGCGGTCGGCTTCAACGGGCAGAACACGCAGATGCTTTCCTTGAACACCATAACGCCCCCATCCAAATGGACCATCGCAGGCTGGTTCAAGTCTGGGCCAGGCGGCGGGGTGATCTTCTCTCAGGGGAGCACGCAGTTTACTGGGGGCAGCTGGGCCGGCATCTTGATCTGGGTGTCGTCGTCTGGCGTTTGTGTGTCGTACACCGAAAACACCAAAACAAGCGCCGCGGTCGGCGCTTGGGGTGGCCCCTACAATGACGGAAACTGGCACTTTGTGACTGTTACCTACACCCCCCAAGGGCCTGGGACACTGTCGTTGTACATGGACGGGGCTCTGGCCGGATCAACCAAGGATGGTGGTGCTCCCACGGCGAGTGGCGGGGTCACGCTGGGCTACAGCAACTCTTCGATCACCTTTGACACACCGACTAGCAACTATTTATCTGGGGCGCTGGCCGGGATCGCCTGGATCCCGAGCGTGCTGAGTGCCAGCCAGGTGACCAGCCTCTACAACTCAGCCTCGTTTTCAGCGTACACGTTGGCGGTGCAGGGCTACTCTCCGAGAGAGTATTGGGCCCTGCAGGACACCGGCATGGTGCCCTACACCGGGGCTCTGCCTGGGGTGTCCGGGAGCATCGGCAACTATCTGGACACGACAGTCGGCCTGACTCTTGGTGGAACGAGCAGCTGTCTCTATCCGATTAGCAGCGGTGCCTGCCCGGCGCCAAGCAGCTCTGACACGCTGAGCAGCCTGGCCTCTGGGCCGGTTGGAACGGTGAATCTGGCCGCCGGGTCCTCGGCGACCGTGGCAATCTCCGTCTCCCAGGATTCGTCGACACCATCGACGGTGCTTCTGATCGATGTGTTGGCCGGGGTCAAGGAGACCGGGGCCAACGGGCCTTGGTCAGTGAGTCTGCGCTACGAGAGCAAGACCCAATTGTGAGCGAAGGGGTGGCCTCTTGGGTAAGTGGCTGAGCCGGTTGTTGATGGCGGTCCTGGTGTGCGTGGTGCTGGGTGCTGGCGGGTGGTTGGCCTCGGGTGGCCGGATGTTCATGATGACGACTGGATCCATGAGCCCGGAGATCCCGGTCGGCTCGCTGGTTCTGGCCCGGCCTAGCGCCCGTGCTGTCTCGGTCGGCCAGATCGTCGTGTTCCAGCCGCCCGGGCAGACGGCCTTCTACGTTCACAAGATTGTGGCCGTCAAGGCCGGCGGCTACGAGACCAAAGGCATTGCCAACTCCATGCCGGACCCCTGGCTGGTGCCTCAGTCCAGGGTGTTCGGGCCGGCTCTCCGGGTGCTGCCTGGCGCCGGCTACGCCCTAGAGATCCTGCCTATTGCGGCTGTGGCCTGGATCCTGTTGCTTCTCTTCTGGGCGTCTGTGCCGAAGCGGCATCGGCCGCTCTTGGCTGTGGCGGCCGTGGATGTGGTGCTGGGGGTTGTGGTCTTGTTGTTCCATCCGTTGACTGGCGTCCAGGTGATCGACGCCGCGGCCAGTCATGGACTCGTCAAGGCCTATGTGGTTTCGACCGGGCTTTTGCCCCAGGCGGTCTCAGTTGGTGGTGCGGCCACGCACCTTGCCTACGGGCAGTTGGGTGTGGTCCAGGGCCTCATGGTCAACGGGCACGGCATTGTTAAGGAAGGGCCTTACCTTCCGCTGTGGGGACTTGGGCTTGTAGCCCTGTGGTGTGCCCTGCCGCTGGTCCTGGGCGGTTACTCATGGAACAGCGTCGGCGAGTCGGAGGCCGGCCGGCAGGTGCCGGTCGTTTCTGGCTCTGGGGTTGGTGGCGGTCTAAGCAGGATGGAGCGCAGGCGTCTCAGCTAAAAAACGAAAGGGGTCCAGCCAATGACTCGTTGGAACTATTGGGTGCATGGGTTTCCAACGGGGGGTGCGACCTCCAGTCCGGAGATGTTCATGTTCATCGCGCTAGTGGTCGTGCTGATCGGGCTGGCCGTGTTCTACTACTCTCGCCAGAGTAAGCACCTGGCTCTCGAAGAGGCCTCGGAGGCTTTGTGGAGGCGTGGGGATGGCTCTCCTTATCAGCGGGTAAGTCCGGTGCTGTTCTCGGACATTGGCGGCCACGACGAGGCTAAGCGGGAACTGGCCAGGATCGTCGACTACCTGCGGGATCCTGAGCGGTATCGGCGCAAGGGTGCCCGCATCCCTTCAGGTATCTTGTTCGACGGCCCGCCCGGCAACGGCAAGACCATGCTGGCTCAGGCTTTGGCCAACGAGGCTGGAGTGCCTTTCTTTGCCGCCTCCGGGTCGGAGTTCGTCGAGATGTATGTGGGAGTTGGAGCAAAGCGGATCAGGGATCTGTTCAGCCACGCCCGCAAGCACGAGAAGGCTATCATCTTCATCGACGAGATAGACGCCATCGGCGGCAAGCGAGGCGGTCGCAACTCGCATGACGAGCGGGAGAGCACACTCAATCAGCTCTTGACGGAGATGAATGGCTTCTCGCCGAAGGGTATGACCTTCGTGCTGGCGGCGACCAATCGGGCGGACATGCTGGACGAGGCCCTGACCCGCCCTGGGCGGTTCACGGTCCACATCCACGTTGATATGCCTGACCTGAAGGCCAGGCTGGCCATTCTAAAGGCGGCCAGCGCCGGCAAGCCGATTGACCCCTCTGTGGATCTTGAGGAGATCGCCCGGCGCACTTCAGGCATGAGCGGGGCTGGGGTGAGCGAGGTGCCGAACGAGGCAGCGCTTCTCTCGGTTGACCAGGACACGGACACCATCACGGCTGAGCAGCTCTACGAGGGCATCGACCGGGTGCTGTTGGGGCCACGCAACGAGAAGGTTGTGAGCCCGGCCGAGCTGGAGCGGGTGGCCTATCACGAGGCCGGCCATGTCGTGATGGCGCATTTGACCGGAGAGCAGTACACCAAGGTGACAATCGCTCCTCGTAGCAAGGCGCTGGGCTTCATGCTGCACGTCGACGAGCGAACGCTGCATCTGAGAAGCGACATTGAGAACAAGATCCGGGTCTGCTTCGGCGGCCGGGCTGCTGAGGAACTGAAGTTTGGCGAGATCAGCACCGGCGCCGCCGGCGACTTGGAGCAGGCGACCAGGATGGCTCGGGCCTACGTCGGCCAGGTGGGGATGGGCGGGTCGCTCTACTCGCCGCAGAACGACGGATCGGTCAGCCAACAGCATCTGAGCCGGATGGACCAGGCCTGCCACGACCTGATGGAGAGCGCCTACGCCAAGGCCAGAGAGCAGCTGCAGGGGAGCCTGCACCTGCTGGAGGCGTTGGCCAGGGAACTCTTGGCGAAGGAGACGCTACAGAAGGCGGAGATCGATGCTGTGCTGGCGGCGGCCTGAGGAGGAGTCTCGATGCTCGAAATGCTTTGGGACGAGACGTTGGGGTTGAGTCTGTTGATGGTCTGCTTTGTGGCGTATAAGTGGTTCCCGTCAACCCCAGTACAGATACTTGCTGTGGTTTATGGGCTGCTGGTGGCTGGCGGTATGATCGTAAGCCTTGCCGGTCGCCTGAGAGAGTGCTCGCGGCGGAAACAGGAACCGGGCAAAGAGGCTTAGGCGGGGGGGGGAGGAGTTGCTGGCCAAGGAGGCCTTGCAGAAGTCCGAGATCAACGCCGTGCTGGCTGGCGCTTGAGAGGGGGATGGAGACGGGTATGAAGGGACAGGAGAACGGCCGGAGTGCCGAGTGGGGCAACAAGCAGGGCGCGGATTGCTCCGGCATGACCACTACGCTTGCTACGATCTTGCACCAATTCTTGGACCGACTGCCGGCTGATGAACAGCTTCTTGTGATCGAGGACACTGAAGCCAATACAGTTCCCTCTCGGTAGTGATTGGGTTGGATGATTCCGCCAACACATCGCCGGTTGTTGCTAGTTTCATCGGCGACGGCTACACGATCAAATCTGTCTCGTTAAGTCCTGGCAGCCTCCCGCAAACGATTGTGATTCCACTGACAGGGGTAAATAAGTTAAGTATCACGGTGGCTGGTGCGGCATCACCAGGAGGGTCGCTCTTAACAGAAGGCCAAGTGGACGTGGATCTTGCCAATGCTGTGCTGACACACTAGAGCGTAAGGGCTCTAGGGTAGGCCCTAAAACTGGGGGTGACGCTGTGAGTGATGGTAGAGGGGGCTCCGGATTTGTGGAGTTCGATGCCAATCAGCTGAGGCTCCGGCGTGCCCGTGTCATCTTTGGTGGAGATCCGAATGCGGTGCGGGTGCTGGTGACAGGCTCCCGCACCTGGACAGATCGGGCCGCCATCAAGAAGGCGCTGAGCGAACTCCCACCCAAATGCACCATCGTTCACGGCGGCTGCGAGACTGGAGCGGACTGGATAGCTGATGAGGTAGCCAAGGAGCTTGGGCTGCGTACAGAGGTGCACCCTGCTCGATGGGACGAGGAAGGGCGAGGGGCTGGGCCCTTGCGCAATCAGCGAATGGTGGACGAAGGGGCAGACTTCTGTCTGGCCTTTCGCCAGCCTGGGCCGTCCCGAGGCACAGACGACTGTGTGCGCCGAGCCAAGGCCGCCGGCATCGAGGTGCGGATGGTGGAGCCTGATCTGACAATGCAGAGTGCGGCACAGTCAGAGGGCAAGACATCTTTGGCGTTCCAGCCGCTGGCCAAGCCAACTGGGCCGAGACGGCCACGGCTTTAGACGGAATGGAGCTGATGATGTTGGGCGTTGAGAAGCGGAAAGGCAGTGCTTCAGGGAAGGCTCGTCCTATCAGGATTGTCCCTAATCCCGGGTGGGCTCTAAGGGTGCATCTGCTGCGGCAATTAAAGCAGGATCCTGCCGCTCCTTCGGGAGTGCTGTTGATCTCTGAGGATCCGCCCACAGAGGCCGATGTGAAGCGCACCAAGGAACTCGGAGAGCAACATGGCTGGTAAGTCCAAGGTTAAAGACGCTGGCTTTAGGCTGAACGGGGGTGGCGTTATGGCGAGACGGAAAGAGACGAAGGAATGGAGCGAGGCAGAAGCGAGGGCGCGCTACGAGGAGACAATTCGCAGGTTGCGGAAGTTGCTGGGCACCAAACTCAACAAGACATCGTCATGACTAAGTCTGGAGCAGGGCACCTGCAGCAGTACCTGGACGACCCGGCGGTGCGTGAGGTGCTGGTGAATGGGCACGAGGTGTGGGTGGAGCGAAACGGCGTGGTTGAGGGCGCAGAGGGGTTCGCCTCCGAGGAGGAGGCCCTTCGTCTTGCCGAGGCGCTGGCTGTGAAGGCGGGAATTGAGTTCTCGGCTGAGAACCCGTTGGAGATTACTGTTATGCCTGGAGACATCAAACTTTATCTTGTTCACCCGAGTGTGTCGGGTGTTGGTGTAGCGATGAACTTTTCCAAACGTGGCAGCCGAGGCCATCCTGATGCCCCCGCTTAAGGCAAGCCTGGAGGTGGCAGATGGCTAAGCGTGAGGTGCCAGGTCGATCTCGGGGCGTTCCGCCGAAGGCGGTATCTGACCAAGGTTCTCGTGGTTCTGAGGAGGTCCAGAACTGGGCTCAGCTCCAGAAGAAGGTCAAGGAGCCTAGCAAGGGGCACTGGGGCAAGAAGCATTAGGGGGCGAGGATGCGATGGGCCTTGGGATGTATCTCGCAGAGGAAGAGAAGCGCCAAGAGTGCCTCCGAAGCACAGACTTCAAGCCTATCCTCATGGCCAAGTATCTGCAGCCCTACACAAAGCAGATGGAGCGGTTGGATGGTGTGGATGCGGGGATCAACCATGACGCAGCAAGAGCGGCTGTCGCTGAATTCAGCAGGGTCCACCGTATTAGCCCTGCCATTACTTTTGGTGTTCAGCAGAGGCTGGCATCGGCGGACCTATCGGACTTCTTGGCTCTGGCCTCATGGGTCGGGATCTTGGAGTATCTTGATCGGTTAGCAGAGGACTTTGGCGATCGCGAGGATCTTGAGGAGAGCTTGGTGGGGCACACAGAGGTTTTTGTATCTGTTCATCCTGGGCCGCAGTTGTCCGCTTCCACGGATGACCCCTTGGTCTGCATCTGACTTGGTGCTAAGGGTTGAGGTGGCACAGGAAGGATTGGGGGATAGCTCAGCTTTCGGGAGGGGGGGGGGCAAGATGCCCGGGAAGCCTCGGCCATGGACTCAAGCGGCGGTAGAAGCGTTCCTGGCCCGGCCCCATGGGACGCGCAAAGAGTGGCAACAAGCTATTCGGGAAACGGTGGTGGAGTGTGGGCTTACCTCAGCGGCTCTGACCCGGGTACTAAAGCACAGAGGAGTTTTCAAGCCTAAATTGGCTACTCAGCCTAAATTGGCTACTCAGCCCGAACGGGCTAGGCAACGAGCCGAGGCCCTCGCCGCAGCGGTTGTAGTTGACTATCTGGCCCGTCCTCATAGGACGCGCCTTCAGACGCTGGTGGCGATTGACGCAGTGGCCGAGGCGCACGGGGTGACGGTGCAACATGTGGTGCGGGTTCTCCGGCGCAGTGAGGGCGTCATCTCCGAGCTGCCGCTCTTCCGGGCCCAGAGTCTGGTCGGCCAGATGGAGGACGCTCGACTGGCTCAGTTCTACCTCTTCCTGTTGCGCGGCTCTACAGATCACGCCGACCGTGTGCTGGCCGAGGCGGGGGCGTGTCCGCAGGGTATGTCCTGGTTGGAATTCCGTCGGCGAATTGGGCGATTCCCGGAGGTGCCAGTCCCCATCCGGATGGCTCGCCGTCAGGGTGTACCTGGATCAGCATGCCCACCTTATAAGCCACCTGCCGCCAAGAGGCCCTTGGTCTTCAGGCCGCCGGGTGCCGGGACAGGTTAGCAGTAGCGGGAATGGGGTAGGAGAGAACGGTGTGGGGTAAACCCATTCTGTGTGGGGCAGGCCAGTGGGGAGAAGCGGTAGGGGTCGGGGGCAAGACCCTTGGCTCCGCTTAAGGCGTTGTGTCCTGATGGCCCGGCAAGAGAAGGCCCCACAATGGAGAACAAGCCCCAGCATGGGCAACAAGGAGGGCGGATAGTGACCCAATCTGAAGTTTCTGCCTTGATCTGGTCTGTGGCAGATCTGCTACGTGGCGACTATAGGCAGTCGGAGTACGGGAAGGTGGTCTTGCCCTTCACCGTGCTAAGGCGGTTGGAGTGCGTGCTGGAGCCAACCAAAGAGAGTGTTTTGGAGCGAGCGAAGCAGCTGCGCGGCCGGGTGGACAATCCGGATCAGGTGCTGGAGATGGTGGCCGGCGGTCTCGGCTTCTACAACACCTCCCCCCTCGACCTGAAGCGGGTGCTGGGCGACCAGGAGCACCTGGCTGGGAACCTCCGGGCCTATCTGGCCGGGTTCTCAGTTGGAGCCCGCGACATCCTGGAGAAGTTTGACTTCGACACCCAGATCGAGCGGCTGGACAAGGCTGGCCTGCTCTATCTGGTTGTGTCCAAGTTCGCCAACCTCGACCTGCACCCCGACAAGGTGTCAAACATGGCGATGGGCTACCTCTATGAGGAACTGATCCGCCGCTTCTCTGAGCTGTCCAACGAAACGGCCGGAGAGCACTTCACACCGCGCGAGGTCATCCGGATGATGGTAGACCTGCTGTTCAGCGAGGATGACGAGGTGCTGACCCGGCCAGGCGTGGTGAAGACGCTGTTCGACCCGGCCTGTGGCACGGGCGGCATGCTGTCGGTGGCGGACGACCACCTAAGGTCGCTGAACCCAGAAGCGCATCTCGAGGTGTTCGGCCAGGAACTGAACGACGAGACCTACGCGATCTGCCGCTCTGACATGATGATTAAAGGCAAGGTGTCTTCCCGCATCGTCTGCGGCAACTCGTTCACCGAGGACGGCCACAAGGGCATGCGGTTCGACTACATGCTTGCCAACCCGCCGTTCGGCGTGGAGTGGAAGAAGATCGAGTCGGAGATCCGGAGCGAGTATGCCAGTCTGGGCTTCTCGGGGCGCTTCGGCGCTGGCTTGCCCCGCATCAGCGACGGCAGCTTCCTGTTCCTGCAGCACATGATCTCCAAGATGAAGCCCGTCGAGGAAGGCGGCAGCCGGCTGGCCATCGTCTTCAACGGATCGCCCCTGTTCACGGGCGGTGCTGGCTCAGGCGAGTCAGAGATTCGGCGCTGGATCATCGAGAACGACTGGTTGGAGTGCATCGTGGCGCTGCCGACCGACATGTTCTACAACACGGGCATTAGCACGTATGTCTGGATTCTGACCAACCACAAGAGCCCGGAGCGCCGGGGCAAGATCCAGCTGATCAACGCCGTGGACTTCTACCAGAAGATGCGGAAGAGCCTGGGCTCGAAGCGCAAGGAGATCGGCCCGGATGACCTGGCCAAGATCGTCCGGCTGTACGGTGCCTTCGAGGAGAACGAGTTCTCCAAGATCTTCGACAACGAGGCCTTTGGCTACCACACCATCACGGTGGAGCGGCCGCTCCAGCTCAACTTCATGGTCTCGTCCGAGCGCCTGGCCCGACTGGACGGCGTGAAGGCCCTGGCCAAGCTCGACGGCGACCTGGAGACGCTGAGGAGCGCCCTGGCCGGGATGGGGCAGGATCGGACCTGGCTGAACCGGGACGCCTTCCAGGCTGACCTGAAGAAGGCTCTGCGGAGCGCCGGGCTCACCCTAACGGGACCCCAGCTCAAAGCTGTGCTTCAGGCGCTCTCTGAGCATGACGACAATGCCGACGTGTGCCGGGATGCCAAGGGCAACCCAGAGCCGGACCCCGACCTCAGGGACACCGAAGATGTGCCTCTCAGCGAGGACATCCACGACTACTTTGAGCGTGAGGTCCTGCCGCACGTGCCGGACGCCTGGATCGACGAGGACAAGACCAAGATCGGCTACGAGATCCCGTTCACCCGTCACTTCTACAAGTTCGTGCCGCTGCGGCCGCTGGAGCAGATCGACGCCGACCTCAAGGCGGTCACGGCAGACATCATGGCGATGCTGGGGGAGATGGGGGCTTGAGCGAGGTTCTGGCGTTTGATGACTGGAACAAGATCCTCTATGAGGGGGATGACAACACTCTCCATGCACTCTACCCGCAGCCGGTCGTCAGCAAGGCAATTTTTGACCCGCAAATTCATCTCGATGTGAACACCGGCGCATCGCTTGAAGGCGGGGATTCCGTGCTTTTCCGCGAAGACCAGTTTGACCCGACGACGCGCATCCGACGTGGCCGCTTCTATGGAGTCAGGAGTCTTGGCGACCACAATGAGTACCAGCCTGCCAGAGTGCAGCATTTTCCCTACTCCGAACCGCTCGGCAATAGGCCGACCTTGCGCTTTAAGGTTTATCGGGCTATCGGCCTGCCTAGCCCGAGACCGGACTTGTCAAGGAGTCAGGTTGTGTTGGGAACGCCGCCATACGCCGTCGTCTGGCGTGTTGTGTATCTTGAGCAGATGAACAACCGAGAGCTGCTGTTCACTCTCAAAGCCCAGTCCAGCTTCGGCATCTTACCTATGCTGGACGAAGAGCTGGTTCCCAAAGACAGCCTTGTTCCAGTTAGGGGAGCGGTTGAAAAGGTCCTTGATGCGGCGTACACATACCAGCCTACTCCGATTGTCGATGTCTGCCGGGAGGCCACAAGAGTCGTACTGGCAGCGTGGTTGGCTCGTGAGGGCGAACAGGTGGACGACAAGGACCTTGGCGAGATGCTCAAGGGACCTTTCCCCGAGCGAGTCGGCATTCAGTCTGCTGCCACTCTTATCAATCGTCTGCACCCACGGGGCAAGTCCTCCGAGACGGCAAGGCAGGCCGCCAAAGGCGTCGCTCTCAGGCCTCTGGTGGACGAGGACGCCGCTATGGCGGTAGACCTCTTTGGCTTTCTACTTCGAGAAGTTGGGTGGGTTGTGCAATGAAGCCTTACCCAGCGTACAAAGACAGCGGCGTGGAGTGGCTGGGCGTGGTACCGGCGGGGTGGAAGCCTATTAAGTTGAGGCATCTATGCTCGAAGATTGGAAGCGGAACGACTCCTCTGGGCGGTAGATTGGGTTATCAAGACGAGGGCGTTCTTTTCATTCGCAGTCAAAATGTGCACTTCAGCGGGTTACGACTCGATGACGTGGCTTTTATTACGAGCGATGTCCATCAAGCTATGTCGGTGAGCGTCGTCCATCCGGGGGATGTCCTACTTAACATCACGGGCGCCTCTATTGGAAGGTGTACCACTGTACCCCGTTTATTCCCCCTTGCGAATGTTAATCAGCATGTTTGCATTCTTCGGCCGATCTCGACTCGCGTCGCTGCCAAATTCTTAGAGTTTGCCTTAAGGTCCGCTCGAACCCAGAGTCTCATCGATGTACTTAACCAAGGCAGTTCCAGACAGGGTCTGAATTTTAGTCAGATTGCTGGATTCCACTTAGCTCTTCCGCCTCTCTCCGAACAAAGGGGTATTGTTGCCTTCCTAGACCGCGAGACTGGGCACATCGACGATCTGGTCTCTCGATACGAGACCCTGATCTCCCTGCTTCAGGAAAGGCGTCAGTCTCTGATCTCCCATACGGTGACCAAGGGGCTAGACCCCAACGCACCCATGAAGGACAGCGGCGTGGAGTGGCTGGGTGAGGTGCCGGCAGAGTGGGAACCGGGTGTGCTCAAGTATCTTTGCGAGGTAGTTGCCGGGCAGTCACCAAGTTCTACAGAGGTTGAGGAGATTGATCTGGGCTTACTACCTTTCTTGCAGGGTAACGCTGAGTTCGGATCAACGACGCCGCTGCCCGCCTACTGTTGTGAGTCTGCTCCAAGGAGATGCGTTCCAGGAGACATCCTGATTTCGGTTCGCGCTCCCGTGGGGGCACTTAACATCGCGGAACGCGTGTATGGGATCGGTCGAGGCCTGTGTGCCGTCCGTGCAAAGGCAGTAGAGGCACACTTCTTATGGTGGCTGCTGAAAGCTAGTGGGCATCAGTTGCATGCGGTAGCGGTTGGGACCACGTATGATGCTGTGACTGCGCAGGATATTGACCACCTTTGGTGTGCCGTGCCCCCACTCTCTGAACAGCGCGCCATCGCCGCCTTCCTTGACCAGGAGACTGCTCGCATTGACGAATTGATCTCCAAAGCGACCAAGGCCATCGGCCTACTGAAGGAGCGCCGCACGGCCCTGATCTCTGCAGTCGTAACTGGGAAGATTGATGTGCGGGGTGGTGTTTTGGATGGCTAAACGTGTGCGGGAGCAGCTGAGAGATACTCCGGTTGTAAGTGGACTAGCCATCTTGTTTGTGTTGTTGGTGCTGGTGGCGCTGGTAGGCAGTATGCCGATTGCCATGTCAGCTGCGGTGGCTCTTGGTACCGGAGCGCTGGCGTTTACAACGATGCAAGCACTTCATGATGAAGTTAGTCGTAACAAAGCCCGGCGTGTGCCTCTGGTGACGTTTGACTTCTTAGATCTGGAGAAACCCAAAACGATGGCTGGCTTCCCTGGATTGCGGTTCACGACACGGGGCGTATCGGATGGCACGCAGAAGCTGGTTGCATTAGAGGGTGTGCTGAGGAACCTCTCAGAAACTCCGGTTGTGGAGTGTCGACTGAGCGTAGCTCGGCGCTCGGGTGCCAGCGGGTTGCCATCGTTTCCTGTCCAGAGCGGTCTGGGTGCCAAGGAGCACCTTGAAAAGCGGATTGAAGTGGCTGATATCGCTGTCGCACACCCAGATGCCATCGCTCATCTTATCTTTACAGATCCAGATCATGCTGACGGTTTCCCGCATGTGGTGTTTTCATACAAGAACATTGATATGTCTTGGTTTTGCTCTGTATATGGCGTACAAGCGCAGGGGCACGAGCGCTATATGGAGCTACTTGGGCACGGACCTGGGACTTACGAGGAAGGGAATTGGAGGCGCCTGCGTGAAGGTTGACGAGCGTGGTCTGGAGGACGCCATCGAGGCGTCCCTTCTAACAAGAGGTGGCTACACCAGGTCGTATTCACAGAACTTCAACCCGCTGCTGGGTATCAACCCGACAGAACTTTTCGCGTTCATTGACGCTAGTCAGCCTAAAGAGTGGGCTGCGCTGGTCCAGCGCTACGGATCTGCCCCGGCGGCTCGTGTCGGTTTCCTGAAGAGGCTGGCCAAAGAGCTAGATGCTCGAGGCACGGTTCAGGTCCTGCGGCATGGTGTTACGGATCTGGGTGTGGCGTTCCGTCTCGCCTACTTCAAGCCGGCGCACGGCCTTACGCCGGAGCTGGTTCAACTCTATGAGGCAAACAGGCTGACCGTCACCCGGCAGCTACACTACGACCCGTCATCTGAGAAGTCTCTGGATCTCGGCCTGTTGCTGAACGGCATCCCGACAGCGACGGCCGAGCTGAAGAACCCGATCACTGGCCAGACGGTCGAGGATGCGATGGAGCAGTATCGCGAGACGCGCGACCCCAAGAACGTCACCCTGGCGCGTAGGGCAGTTGTCCACTTTGCTGTGGACCCCGAGCTGGTATTCATGAGCTCGCGGCTGGCCGGCAAGCGGACGGAGTTCCTTCCGTTCAACGTGGGTGACAACGGGGGCAAGGGGAATCCGCCCAACCCCAACGGCCATCGCACAGCCTATCTGTGGGAGCAGGTGTGGGCCAAGGATTCCTGGATGGACATCCTGGGCCGCTTCGTGAAGACGGAGGCTGGCAGTAGTGGCGTCACTAAGATCGTCTTTCCCCGTTATCACCAACTGGACGCCGTGCGGCTCCTAGAGGCCGCTGCCAAGACTGATGGCGTCGGCCACAGCTACCTGATCGAACACTCAGCCGGCTCGGGCAAGTCGCTGACCATCGCCTGGTTGGCGTACAGGCTCTCTAGTCTGCACGACGCCAACGACGACAAGGTGTTCGACAAGGTGATCGTGATCACCGATCGGCGCATTCTCGACCGGCAGCTGAGCGATACCCTCATGCAGATCGAGCACCGGCGCGGGGTGTCGAAGTGGATCGACAAGAACTCGGCCCAGTTGGCCGAAGCACTGATCGGCGAAGAGACTCAGGTGATCGTCACCACGCTGCAGAAATTCCCCTTCATCCTTAAGGAGATCGATGACCTCCCAGACCGGCGCTACGCCGTGATCGTGGACGAAGCCCACTCCTCGCAGACGGGGGAGACGGCCAAGGAGCTGCGGGTGGCGTTGGGAGCCACGGACGAAACGGAGCTCACAGCAGCCGAGGCTGAGGACGCGGGCCTGGTCACCAGCGCCTCTGATCCGGTGGTCGAGGCGCTCGCCAAGGCCGTGTTTGCAAGGGGCAAGCAGAAGAATCTGTCCTTCTTCGCCTTCACAGCCACCCCCAAGGCCCGCACCCTGGAACTGTTTGGCACCTGGGACCCAACTGAGAACCGCTACACGCCGTTTCATCTCTACAGCATGAGGCAGGCCATCGAAGAGGGCTTCATCCTGGATGTGCTGGCAAACTACACCACCTACCAGACCTACTGGCGGATTGAGAAGGCGATTCAGGACGACCCGAAGTACCCGAAGCCCGAAGCCAAGCTGGTAATCGCTCGCTTCGTCGCTCTGCATCCACACAATCTCGCCCAGAAGGCCGAGGTGATCGTGGAGCACTTCAGGCGGCATGTCGCACCCAAGCTTGGCGGGAGAGCTAAGGCGATGGTGGTGGCCTCCTCGCGTCTGCACGCGGTGCGCTACAAGCAGACCATCGACGCCTATATCCAGCGCATGGGCTACACCGACCTGAAGACGCTGGTTGCCTTCTCCGGGCGAGTTGAGGAGGAGGGCGGTGCTTCCTACACCGAGCAGGGGATGAACCAGTTCCCTGAGTCTGAAACGGCCAGCAAGTTCGACACCGACGAGTACCAGGTATTGATTGTGGCCGAGAAGTTCCAGACTGGGTTCGACCAGCCGCTGCTCTGCGCCATGTACGTCGATAAGGTCCTGATGGGGCTGGCGGCTGTGCAGACGCTCTCGCGCCTGAACCGCATCTACCCTGGAAAGACGGAGACTTTCGTGCTTGACTTCAGGAACACGACGGACGACATCCTGGAGGCGTTCGAGCCGTACTACGGCCGGACAGTGGCACCGCAGACCGATCCCAATGCGCTGGTCGACACTCGGGCCGCCCTTGACGAGTTTGATGTGCTCCGGCCGGCCGAGATCGACCTGACCGTGGCGTTTCTGGTCGGCGGCAAGAACCCTAACAGCCACGGCAAGGTGTACAGCCTGCTTGAGCCTGCGGTCGAACGCTTCAAGGCACTCTCGAATGAGGACCAGCTTGTATTCAGGGACTGCTTGAATAAGTTTGTCCGCACCTACTCCTTCCTGGCCAACCTGGTGTCATTCGGCGACACCAATCTTGAACGGGACTACCTCTACTGCCGGGTGTTGGCCACCTTGCTGCGGTCGTTTAGGGGTGGCGGTAGCCTGGACCTCGGCTCTGAGGTAGAGCTCAGCCATCTGCGCCTGGAGATAATCAGCAAGGAAGCAAAGATCTCGCTGGCGCCAAACGGCGGAGAGGTTCAGACCTTGTTCGGGGACGGGCCCGGCCGTCAAGGAGACCCGAACCGGGCCTCGCTGTCGGAGATCATCGCAGAGCTAAACAAGCGTTTCGGCCTGAAGCTGGACGAGCGAGACAGGCTCCTGTTCGAGCAGTTCGAGGAGTCGTGGATCTCCGACCAGGCTGTGATCGATCAGGCTCGCAACAACTCGTATGAGAACTTCCGGCTGGTGTTTGATCGCATGTTCATGAACACGGTGGTTGCCCGCATGGATCAGAACGAGGCTATCTTCAAGAAGATCTTGGACGACGAAGAGTTTCAGAAGGCGCTGATCGAGATGTATGCCAAGCGGGTTCACCGTCGGGCACAGGGGACGGCGGAAGAGTAGCGGCGGCGTCTCTAGGATGGTGGACTGCGCGCAGGGGCACGGTTTAAGCCGTGCCCCTTGAGGCTTTATTGCTAATCGTTAGAGAGGCTTGGTTAGGGGTGACGCCGTTGGTCCGGTTTGGAGACACATCACTGTGGAAGCAAGGTCTGACTTTCAAGATGGTCTGGATCGCCCTGCAATGCGGGGCGATCCTGCTTTTGAGCGTAGCCCTGCCGCTGGCTTACAAGGTGCTGCCGGCCTCGCTGGCCCGTCTGGCGCCGCAGGCGGAGGTACTGACGGTCGCCTACATGCTGGCCGGCAGTGTGCTGGCCTGGTCCTGTGTAACGACGGCCAAGGCCTGGCTCCGCTTAAGGCGCTCCAGAGATGTGGGGGTGTCACGATGAAGGAAGGTTCGCAAGTGTTGAGCCCATCTCTGAGACGAGCTCATACCGTGCGTAAGGCAACGGCGACTGCACTACTGGTGGGCATCGCAGCTCCGGTCTGGTTGCCCTGGTTTGGTGCTTCTGCCACGACGGTCCAAATGGTCACCGGTTTTAGCGTTGGCTTTGGACTGGTGTGGGTGGTGGGGTTGGGTTTCGTGTCATTGTTGGGTGCTTGTAGGGCTTGGCGTTTGCGCCGAGGTGTTCATGGGGGCTAGGGAGGTTGAAAATCCCTCAATGGGATGGCGGTCACCAAAGACCCTTAACCCTGGACACCTTACTGTGGTGGTAACAACGGCTTCCGGCATGCCGTTTACGGGCAAGGCCCAGACCGTCAGGCGCATCTTCGCAAAAGTTCTACAGTCCAGGTTGGATCTTCGAGGAGATGCCGACCATGAGTAGCAATGTGCGGTTGGCGATCGTGGACAGTACTCATCTGGAGGCATTGGTGGGCCAGCATCTGGCTGTGATCACCCGAGATGGCCGCCGGATTGAAGGTCGGCTTTCGGATGTGCGCTTCCATGTGTTCGTGCTTGACCAGGTGGCTGGTCAGACCTGGCCCGCGACGGTGTGGTACCGGGATGTCTCAACGGTATCCGTGCTGTTGCAGGATACGGTCGCTTCGTAGGCGCTCGATGGTGGTAATGGGTAGACGCAACACGTGTTGCGTTTTAGTCTTGTGGGGCAGGGGGCTGATTGCAGTGGGTTTGACACGGTGGCGGGCTCGACGGCGGTACCGTCTGGCTGATCAGCGGGTCTGGCGAGTTTTGGATGGCCTTCTGACGGAGGAAGGCCCCACCTGGGCTGATCTCGAACGGGCCTGTGCCGAGTCTAAGGAGTTAAAAATGGCGAAACTGGGAACGGAGCGCTCCCAGTGAAGAACGGAGGTCTTGCCACATGATGCCCATCAACCCAGTTGGCGGTGTGGGTGGTTCACCTCCACCTGATTCACTCCAGAATCTCGGCGAAGTCGGGTCCGCGGTGGATCACCAGAAACTTGAGAAGACAGAAGAACCTTCTGATGATTCTGGTGTTATCGACCTCACGTCTCCCACGTCTCAGGCAGCGGAGGCATGGCGAAAGGATCACCAAGTAACCCTGGAGACTACCCAAAGTGGGTGTGTGGTGCTCCATCTGGTGGATCCGACAGCCGGCATTGAGGTTGCTGAGAAAGAGCAAGAGAAAGTGGAAGGGATTGAGAGGCTAGGGGATGCGGCGCAAGAAAGCTGGATTGAGGACGAACAGGTTCGAGCAGTTACTACCGTTACACCTGTGAAGGAGCCGGCCGAGTCCCAGGCGATTTCAGACCAGAAGGTCCCAGATCCGCCGGATCCAGCAACCAAACGGCGCCTTCGTCTGTGAAGCCCAGTTAGGCATCTCCATGCTCCCTGTGAGGCTGCACACATTGTGCGGCCTTTTGGCATCTGCGGGGCTGTTGGGGTGGTGCGGGGAGTGGCTCTGGTGCTCCAGAGAAAAAGTACTGATTGGTGCGAGGTTCGTGTGCTGATGTTGGCGGAGGAGAGACGACCATGAGAGCGGTTTTTGTGGGTAGCGGAGACTGGCCTTACAAGGAGCCAATTGAGAAGGAACTGGCGCACCTCCCCCAGGATTGCGTCATCGTCACGGGCGGGTCAGCACATGGGGTTGAAGGCCTCTCGGCTGATCTGGCTCGGGAGATGGGGCTTCGGGTACATGTGGAGCTGAGCGACTGGAGTCGGCATGGCCGACTGGCCAGAGCGATGCGCAACGTGAAGATACTGGATGATGCAGATGCGGTTTACATCTTCTTGTCGCCGCCGTCGGATGGCCGCCAGATGGATGGGAATGCTGACTACATGGTGGCGATGGCCCGTCAGAAGGAGGTCCCGGTTCACCTGTTCCAGTTGGAAGGCCTCAAAAGCTCCGTTTCAGACGAATGTGATCTGAACGTGATCCGTACTGACTTCTGGCCGGGCCATGACCCGGCTCAAGTGGTGGCCGGGCGGATCATGAGGCCAGCACAAGTTGAAGATTCAGAGCCGCCGAGGCCGGCGGTCTCACGGAAGGGGCTCGGGTTCTAAGTTCAGTGCGACACCTTCTCCACAGGCGTGGAGGCTGTCACGTGTGCAGCTCTAGGAAAGTCTTGGGGGTGTAGAAGACGAGCAAACAAGGAGTTTCTTTGGTGCTGGCTGTGCCCAAGAATGCACAGAGGCGTTTCGCAGAAGCATTCCGGGATTGCCAGGTGAAAGTGGTGGGACAGGATCCATTGGTGGCGGCTGAGGGACGGGCCATCGCGTGTCCGACGGATTCCTTCGGGATGATGTCTGGCGGTATGGATCAGCGCATCAGGAAGGCCTGTGCCAGTCAGGGGTTTGATCTGGCTGGGTTTACCCAGATGGCCGTGGTCCGTATGTTTGATGGCGAGATCCCGGTGGGCTCCGGGTTCGTGGTGATGACGGGTCCTCCGACCAAGTACAGTCATGTGGTGGTGGCGCCTGTGATGCGCACTCCGCAGGCGGTCAAGCGGACCGTGAACGCCTATTTGGCGATGCGTGCGGTGCTGTTGAGCGTGCGGGCTTGGAACCAGAGCAACGAAGAGCACCAGGTGACTGAGCTGGTATTGCCCCCGCTGATGACGGCGCAAGGCAGGATGCCGTTGCACCGAGTGGCGGAGCAGATGCGTTCTGCCTGGGATGCGGTCTACTTCCCACGACCTGATCGCAGCTTCACTACCGTTGTGTCTGAGGATCTAGCCATGAGGTTCGTCTAGGATGGTCGCGCACGAGTTGCAGGCCGCTGATGTGTTCGAGTTCGGTTCAATCGAGGATGATGCCGGGGAGACCTTGGCGTTTTATACGGAAGGGTACTATGGCGAAGGCTTGGCCATGGTAGGGCTTCAGTATGTGCCAGGTCCTTCGATTGGTGCTAAGGAGACCGCCGGCGGGCAGTACCGGGCTGTCGGCTGGCCGGATGCAGAGGGTAAGGCTGCTGAGGTAGTGGCACCTTCTCTGCGCGCCGGCCTGGACTGGGCTGTGCACACTACCCCAAAGGCGCAAGCAATGGTGGCGGCTCTGCAGGACAGGTCCCGCTTCAGGCCGATCCTGCGCTCCACCCGGGCAGGAGATCACCTGGTGCGTTGGAGCACTGACGGCACCTTCTGCATGGTGCGTGCGGGCGGCCGCTCAGTGTCCTATCTGGTGAAAGAAGGCTCTTTGGAGTTGACGATGGCTGGCGATTCCGCCGAGAAGCGCATGCGGATGATGGCAGTCAAGGATCTGAAGGCTGGGATTGAGGAAGGCCAGCGTCTCTTGTCGGAGTCTTTCCGGTTGTCTTTGGCTGAGCTGATGGCAGCGCCGTTTCAGTCTGTGCTGTTCTGAGAACCGGGGTGAAGTGATGGCACTGTTGGGCCGGCGGGTACGAGTGGATGGGCGGGACGGGGTGGTGGACAACGTCCTGCCCAACATGGTGCGGGTTCACTGGCTGGACGGCTCTATGCCTGCGGGGAGCTGGATGGCGCCCAAGGACGTGGAGCCATATCTGCAGGTGGAGAACCCGCTTCCTGATGGCCTGAACCAGCCGATGGTCGTCAAGGCTCTGCGGATCTGGTACGGAATCGTGGTCGTGATGGTGTGCGGCTGGCTTTTCTACCTCTTTATTTCGCATTGAGATCGGGTCAGGGCATATTTGAAGCCCTTGCAGAGGGGGAGCCGGCCGGGGGCCGACGCTTCTGGAGAAGGCGCAAGCAGGAGAGATGCCTTCACCTCTTGAGCAGATGACTGGGGTGATTGCTGCTTCCGCCTGGGTTGTGCGTGTGGCGATGGACGGATTGTCTGACCAGATGCAGTTGCAGAAGAAACTCGACGATCCAAACTGCCAAGAGCCTCGTTGGGGAGTTCATTTCCGAGTCAATGGCTCCGCCACCCCATGTGGGAGGTGGAGCCTCTTGGCCTATGTCGGTGAAAACTTCCAATCAGTGAGAGCAGTCAGCGTGTGCGTGAGGAGAGGCTTATTTTGATCAACCTAGAGAGCCGGCAGGACACTTTGCGGGCTCGGCTTCAGGACAGTATCGGTAGTGAGGTGTGCCTGCGTATCGGCCCTTCGCGCAAGCGGAAGGTGGCCAAGCAGGAGGACGGGGCAACCAGCATGGAGACCAACCTTCCACTGGTTGGGCTTCTGATCGGTGTGTACCGGAACGGGTTTCTGGTGCGTAGTCTCTACAACACCTTCATCACCTACCAGGACGTGTTGAGCGGGTACGTGGTGGGTGTGGACAGCGAGACTAGCGGCTTGTTCGCCATGAGGGATCAAATCTCAGCGTAGTGGTGTTTGGTTGCAAAGGAGGCTAAGGAATGCGGTCGGTGCGCGATTCTGTGTTGATCATCCTGGGTCTGGTGCTGGTGGTCTTCCCGATCCCGATCTCGGCGATCACCTACCTGATTCAGAATCAGCTGGCCGGCACGAGCGTCAGCTCCTGGGTGGCGGCTGGGGGCTATCTACCGTGGGTAGCGTGGGAGATCATGCTGCACTCCCCGGTGTCGTTGATGGTGCTCTTGCTGATGGCCGTTGCTGTTTGCGGGCTTTTTGTCATCGACCACGCCAAGGAAAGCGGGATGGTTTTTGGTGATCGCACTCCTCGGGCGGTTCGGGGCGGTGAGCACGGCTCTGCCCGGTGGCGCACTGGCAAGGAGATTGCCAAGGCCTTCAGGCGCTGGGATCCGAAGCACGGTGGTGTGTCTGGTATCCTGATCGGTTCCGCCGGCGGTCTCAGGGCTTGGGTGCACACACTAGAGCAGCATCTGATGCTCATTGGAGAGCCCGGCTCCGGGAAGAGCCGCCGGGTGTTCTTGCCGACGATCGGCATCATTGGCGACGCCGGCAAGGAGAGCATGGTGATCACGGACCCCAAGGGCGAGCTGTTCGCCCATGCAGCTGAGTGGCTGCAGTCTCGTGGCTATGACGTTGTTCGGCTCGATTTCCGCAACCCGACTTCAGGCAAGCGCTGGAATCCTCTGGACAAGGTGATTCAGGACATCAAGCGTGGCGACGTGAGTGCCGCGGCCTCCTCGGCCCGAGACATTGGGCACATCCTGTCTTACTCGGAGCAGCCGGCCGGCGGATCGGACAGTCCGATCTGGCCTGGGCTGTCGGAGTCGCTGATCACCTCTGTCGCCCTGGCTATCGCGGCAGGCCCGACGGACGGCAACCCCAACTTCTTGTGGCCTACTCCCGAGCAGATGCACCTGGGCTCGGCTTTTTCGCTGTTTGCCAGCATTAGCAACCCGGCGGACCTGGACAAGGTGTTTGCCCAGTTCCACCCGTCTCACCCGGCGCCGATGGCCTATGTGTCGGTCAAGAACTCGGAGGCGGAAACCCGGAGTTCGGCCATGACGGTCACTACGGGCAACATGCGGCTTTTTGCCGACCCATCGGTGGCCTGGCTGACTTCTCACCAGGATTTTGACATGAGCAGTGTGGGCACCAAGCCGACGGCTGTGTTTCTGGTTGTGCCGGACGAGCGTAGCGCCCTCTATCCGTTGGCAACTTTGTTCATCAAGCAGCTTCTTGAGTCCTTGACCGAGACGGCCCAGCGCATGGGCCGCAAGCTGCCGGTGCGGGTCAACTTCCTGATGGACGAGTTTGGCAACCTGCCGCAGATCCCGGACTTTGACAAGACGGTGGCGGTGTCCAGAAGCCGCAACATCCGCGTCATGATCGGGCTCCAGAACCTTCCCCAGCTTGAGGCTCGCTACGGAAGCACGGCAGCCTCGATCAAGGGCACGATGGGGCTCTGGATGTACCTCTCCTCGTCGGATGACACCACGGCTAAGGAGATCTCGGAACGAATCGGCACCTATACCTATGAGGAGTACTCACTGAGCCGCACCGGCAAGGAGCATTCCACTCAAGTCAGCCGGCAGGGCCGTGAGCTCCTGAAGCCGGAGGAGATTTTGAAGTGGCCGAAGGGCAAGGTGCTTATTCTTCAGTCTGGCGACAGCCCGATCCGGCTGCCGTTGAAGGACCTTTCGGCATACGCCAAGGTCTGGCCGGAGCTGCAGATGCCAAAGGACGAACCGCCGCTGGTGACGGTGCCGCCGATCTCTCTGTGGCTCCCCTACCAGCCGGCTGCGGTTGTACCACCTCAGGCGGCTGTTCAGCCGTCTCGAGAGTATGTGGAGTCGGTGCCGAGTCGGATGCAGTCTGACGCCAGAAGTCGTCTGGAGGCTCTGCGCCAGCGGTCGGTTGAGCCTGTGCGGTTGCCAACGGTGCCGGCAGAGCAGGTTGCGCCAGCGCAGCCTGCGGCTGAAGAGGAGGTGCCGCCAATGCAGGAGGACGAGCTGCGTCAGGAACTGGCGGCGTTCCTCGCCGAAACCGCACCGTCTGAGGAGTCAAGCCTGGTGACGGAAGCGGAGGAGTTCTGGAATGAGGACCCCGACCTGCTTTGTGGCGAGGTCGGCTAGTTGGCGAGGTCTAGATAGACCGGATTAATTAGGAGGGAACCAAAATGGCAGAGGAAGCGGTTGGCCGTCCAACTTGGTTGCCGGAGAAATCTCCGGTCAGAGCCATGTTGGTGACGGAGGGCGATCCGCACCTGCTGGTCACTGGGTTTGACCTGGCTACGGTGCTTCGGAGTTACGCTCTGGGAGTGGATGCGGATAAGGAGTTCATGGCCTATCTGCAAGACACGGGTTTGGTGATTGACACCAAGTTCTTGCGGGATGGTGGCACTCTCGTTGACGGAGAGCCACTGCCCAGTCTTCAGGAGCTGATGGATCTCGGTTATCGTGCCTGCCCGGGTGAGCAGTATGTAGCAGAGACACTGGCGCTGGATCCGGCTACGGGGAAGCCTCGCGAGTTCATGGCGACTGCCTCATGCCGGTATCTGATGTTTCGCCCCTTGAGTGTGCACTTCGCCAAGATGTATCAGAACGACCCGGACCCCGTGTTCAAGGGGGCCACCACACCTGGTGATGTGGTGGCTTGGAGGCTGGTGTCAAAAGAGAGCCCGGAAGTCGCCTCTAGTGAGGCAGTCAATCTGCTCGACCTGCATGAAGTACTGCATGTGTGCTTCAAGCCAAACAAGCTCGGTGTGATGGAGTACCGGGCGAAGAAGTATGACGAGGTGATGGATCGGACTGGGGCGGCTCCCTCGTGGATGGATGCCGATGGGTACGCCGCGCTGACGGTGGCTATTGAGAGCGAGCGGGCTACGCAGATGAAGAAGCGAGGGAAGGTCACCTCCTTTGAGCTCGTTCGAAATGGCAGGCGGGATGGGCTGCTGGCTGACTTGAATGAGTACCGTCAGGCTCTTCAGTCATTGGAGATCAGTCGCGGTGATCGGGTGCTGCAGGGCCATGACCGTTGGACGGACCCTGGTGTGTCTACTCCGGAAGAGCGGGAGCAGGCGGTCCTAGAGGCGGGGGATGATCTGCCCAGTTACCGTGGCCCTCGGCGTGGTGGCTCGACGCTTCGCAGTGAAGAGCAGTCGCGAGCTAACTTTGGTGGTGCCCTGCCTTTTAGAGTGCCTGAGCGGGAAAGCGTGCTGGATACCATCAATCGTGATGCTTCAGTTCGGACCTCCTATCTGGTGGATGAGTCCAGGACCGGCTTGACCAGTACGGCGCGCGGAGGCGGCTATGTGCAGGTCCAGAACGACGATCAGTACGCCGAGGCCGTGGCCTTGGGTGCGGAGAAGGTTCTGATTCGTGAGGGCCGGGTGTCTGAGGTCAAGGATCAGCGTGTGTACATTGGGCAAAATGGCATCTTGGGCCAAGCGACTGGCACGTCTCGGGTCTATGCCGGGTCAAACGGTGTGGTGGAGTCTCTTCACGGTGACAGTGTAGGGGTGCTGAAAGATCAAGCGGTTGTGAAGCAGGCCAGCGAGCATGCTGTGGTGTTCTTGCGAGGGGAGTCCGCGGCGGAACTGCAAGATGGCGCCGTTGGGCACGCCTACGAACGCTCGCATCTGAAGTGTGGGCCGGAGACAAGTGCGGAGACGTGGGGCACGGCTACCGCTGACGTGACTGGGGCAGAGGTTCGGGCACATGAGAGCTCACAGGTGCAGTTGGGTGAGAAGGCCGTATGCTACGCCGATGGGTCGGCTACGGTGGCCTCTGGGACGGATAGCTGCACCGTGATCGACTTAGGCCCCGAGACGAAGATTAATGTGACCGGCAGAGTCATCAGAATGGGGCCCGAGGGCACGGTTCTGGAGCCGGCCGCTCTGGCTGCCGGGACAAGGGGAGAGATGGAGACCTCCGCTTTGGCGGGGTGGCGCCGAGGATTGGGGGTAAGCCGGTAATGGCAGAGACGATCACGATTGGCCCCGTAGTACCGGCTGATGACCTTGAGTCTTTGGTGGTGCCACCGGGTGAGGTGATTCTTCAGCCGGATGACTATGAGGAATGTGCGGACTGTGGCAGCCGGATCAGGAAGGGTGTCATGGTTGAGGTGGAAGGACACCAGATGACTGCGATGCAGGCGCACACCAAGAGGTGCGCCGAGCAGATGGCCCAGCAGGCGGAAATGGCGGCACAGAGGGGCACACCAGTGCTGGATGACGGTGAACCTGAGGAGTCTACGATCGAGGCGGACACCTGCGCTGACTGTGGCCAGCCGTTGGATCCAGATGCTGTCGGAGTGCTTTGCCCTGAGTGTATGGCTGCGCTCAGCGCGGTGACTGCAGAGGCCTCTATTGGGTCAGAGGAGCCAGCAGTCACAACCCCGGAGCGGGTGGAAGTGTCATCTCAGACGGAGTTCAACAAGGCGTACAAGAGCGGGCAGCAGATCACCATTACGGGTGGTACCGTGCGGTTGCCCAAGCTGCCAAGTGGGGAGAAGACGGTCCTGGTCACTGACGGTAACGTGACGACTGGCGCGGGTCGTTGGCGAGTGTTTGCCAGTGGGGGCATGGTGGATCTGGGAGACGGCGCGCTCGCCGTGCTGAGGAACCAGGCTCAGGCGTCAGTGACGGATGGGCGCGTTGGTGTGTTTGTCTTGGCCTATGAGCAGTCGGGAGTGAAGGCTGCCAGCGGAACTGTGTTTGGTTTCGACCAGTCACACACCTTCCTGGGTCCGAAAGCCAACGGGGTGTTCATCGACAACGCTCAGGTGGAAACATTTGGAGAGTGCGGGGTTCGCTTGAATGGGCATGCCATCTGCACGGCTGAGGACGGCCCAAATGGCGGGGCTGTGGTGATTGCCACGGAGCAGTCGACGCTTAGTGCAGCCGGCGATACCGTTGTGATCGCAGAAAAGACGGCAACTGTTGAAAGCCTTGTATACTCTGCCGACCGTGAGGCGGGCAGGCCGCTGGAAGTTCAGGAAGAGATCAAGGCGCTTTTGGCTCACCAGGGGCGGTTGCTGCAGCCGGCGGTCGCAGCGAAGCCTGTCGTGAAGCCTGAGCTGGGCTTCACGCCGCCACAAAGACCTCGGGTGTAGCGGTCATGCTGAGTCTTGATGATGTGGCCAGGGCCCTGCCGGTAAAGCGGCAGGGCTCGGTCCATGTGGCTCGTTGCCCGTTTCATCAGGATAGCGGGCGTCCCAATCTGGTCCTGTACGAGGATCACTACCACTGCTTCGTCTGCGGGGCGCATGGCGGGTTCGCCAAGCTGCTCAAGCAGGTGGGGGCAGAGATCCCGAGTCGATCTGGGGCACCACCCAGGCTGCGTGTGGTTCTGGCCAAGAAGCCGCCACCGGAGTACGCGGCCAAGACCAGAGAGGCTCTGCTTCAGGCTCTTGGCCTTTCCGAGGAGCACCGAGAAGCCCTGCGCAAGCGGGGCTTCTCTGATCAGTGGATCGAGTTCGCCGGGTACAGGACCCTGCTCAAGGGCAGTCGGGTGCCTCTGGTTGAACGGGTGATGGAGGAGTCTCCTGTTGCCGGGGTGGCCGGGTTCTATCGGCGTTCGGATGGGGCCTGGTCCCTGTCTGGTCCTGCCGGCATCGTGATCCCGGTGCGGGGGTTGCATCGGGAGATCCGGGGGTTCCAGGTGAGACCGGATCAGGTAACGGATGGGGCCAAGTATCTTTGGCTGTCCTCGGCCGGCCATCCCGAAGGGGTGGCGGCGGAGGCCCGGCCTCATGTGGCGTTCCCCATGAACGGTCCAATTGATCTGCGTCAGGTGTGGGTGACGGAGGGGCCGTTGAAGGGGGACTACATCTCCTTTTGTGTGGGAACGGTCTGTGTGGCCGTTCCAGGAGTGTCAATGTGGCGGCTGGCGGTGCGGGATCTGATCCATGCTGATCGGCTCAATCTGGCTTTTGACGAGGACGACGCCGAGGCGTCTCGGGCCGCGGTGGCGGCTGCCGAGGCTGGGTTGAAGCTGACCTTCGGGGATGCGGATGTGACCCAGATGTCATGGCGGCAGGGGAAGGGGGCTGATGACGCCTTGGCAATGCGGGAGACGCTGGGGTGGGAGAGGTGGTGAGGTCGGGTGCAGGTGGTGGTGACAAAACATGCCAGAGAGCGATGGAATCTTCGGATCCATAAAGCATCCGGCAAGCCATTCACAGACGGCGAGATCGCAGATATTCTGCGATCTCGTTTGATGTCCAGGAGCTTGCGCATGCAGAGCGCAGGCGAGGGGTTCGCCCTGTGGTGCCGGGGCATGAAGGTTGTGGTCAGTCCGATCGAGTCGGGCTGGAAGGTGCTGACGGTGTTCCCGATCGGGCACAGCGAGCTGACGTTGGAAAACCATGGAGGGGGGTACCGGCGGTGAACAGTCACACCCACATGGCCGGAGGGTTAGCTGCCGGCCTCCTGGTGGCGCATGCCTTTCCGGCGGAGCTGTGGCCGATCGCCATTGCTGCCACCCTGGCGGGGCCGCTGGCGGACATTGATCACCCCAACTCAGTTTATGGGAGGTTTGTTCCGCTGCCCCGGATCCATGCCGGAGGGCCCAACAGTGGCAAGGTGGGGTTCGAGCTGCCCGGGGGCGGCAAGTTGTGGCACCGGGGCCCGACGCACTCCCTGGTGATGGCGCTGGCGTTCTCGGTGGCAGTCGCTCTTGCCTTCATGGCGGCAGGATCCCACTTGTTTTGGTGGATTGGGCTAGGGGTGCTGGCCGGGTATCTGTCCCATCTGGTACTCGACCTCTTGAACGTGGCACCTATCTCCTTATGGTGGCCGGTCATGCACAAGGGGGTGCGGATCAGGACCCCCAACATCCCGGTCGGGTCATGGGGCGAGGGTTTCGTGTTCATCGTGACGCTGGGGCTGTGTCTGGTGCTGGTCAGGGGGGTGGTCTTGCTGTGAGGCTAAAGGAGCTGGAGATCAGGGACTACGTCTCTGATCAGGATGTGGGCTGGCTGAGGTCGGTGCTGGAAGAGTACGCAGAGGACGTGGATCTGCGTTTCTCTTTGCTGGAAGTGCTGGACGAGCAGGACCCCTACCTAGGTCAGTTCTGTCTGGCTTGGGATCGGCTTGAGGTGGAGCTGGACATCGGCGGGCTGGCTGTTCTGATGTTCCTGTATGGTCGGCGGATGGCTCTGATGCTGCTTGGCAACTCACTTAAGCGGTGCGCCGAGACCGCGGAGGTTTGTGTCGGCGTGGCCTTCATCCCGCTGTCTGCGGTTGAACGGGAGATGCGGGCGCGCTGGGTTGAGGTGGTGCAGAGCCGGTGAACCCCTATGTGATGGGAGCTCAGATGCTTCTGGACCGGCAGAAGCGCAAGCGGACGCTGATGCTGGTGGCGATTGGGCTGGCAGTGCCGTTGTTCTTCATTGGGCTGATAGGACTTTTGGTGCTGGGGGTTGCGGCCTGGCTGTTCTCACCGTTCGCCGGCGGGCCTCCAGCTCCACCTAGCACACTGACTATTCTCAGCACCTATCTTCCCTATGAGCAGGCGGCGATCAACACCTACTGTCCGCGGATTCAGGAGACTGTCAACTACACCAACTCGCTTGGCATCACGGCTCAGAAGAAGGAGATGGTGTGCACCGGCGTGCCGCTCACCTTTGTGCAGGCGATCATGAAGCAGGAGTCGGACGGCAACGCCGAGGCCATTTCCAATAAGGGGGCTCTCGGGTTGATGCAGGCGACTATAGGTAAGTTTGATCTGAAAGCACAAACCCCGGCCAGCGGCGGCAAGCCGGTGGTTCTGAGCCCGCTTGACCCCAAGAACAACATATTTGTGGGGGTTCAGTTCCTGGAGTACCTGTGGGGGATGTTTCCTGGGAACCTCCAGCTGATCGCTGCAGCTTACAACGCCGGACCGGGTGTCCCCCAGGCTTGGGAGAAGCAGTATGGCACTTCCAACTGGTCTGTGATTGAGACACACCCTGCGGTGCAGTCCTTCGCCAAGGGGCAGACCTACAACTATGTGAATGCGGTGATGGCCTACTACGCCGCCTTCAACCAGGGTCAGGTGGCTCCTGGGCAACGCTTTGGCAGGCCGATTCAGGTGAGGGGTGGGGGCGGATGAAAAACTGGTTGAGCGTCGGCCGGGACATGGCGATCTACAAGCTGCTGACCAGACGGCCGTGCTGGCCCTGTGTGGGAGTTGAACTTGAGGGCGGGTTGGCCGAGAAGCCTGAAGAGGGTAACGGTCTGGGGCCGCCTGTGCAGTCTGGTGTGACCATGCTCCGAGAGTTGAACGGGTTGCATCAGGACGTGTTTGTGATCACCAGTCGGAATCTCGAGGAAGTGGCCGATTGGTTGGTTCGACATGATCTGAACGAGTTGGTGGTCTGTGTGACAGCTAGCCGGCTGCCAGCGCTGGTGTATGTGGAGGCCCCAGGAGAGCCTGCCTAAGGCTCCTTGAAAAGTTCCTATTGGTGAAGGGGTGTTGATCTTGGAAAAGGAGCGGATCGAGATGAAGGGAGTGGCGGGTGTGTTTGGATCTCTGTCCAAAAGGCTCTCAGCGTGGCTGATGAGTCTGGTCTGCAGCCGGAAGTGGATGGCTTGGGTGGTGGGGCTGTTCGGGGTGTTCGTCGTTCTGCTGGGCAACAGTGGGCTGGCCTTCGCTTGTGTCGGGTATGGCACCGCGGTTGGTGGGTTTAACACTGTTCCTACGGCGATCGAGAACATTGCGGCCACGGGTCAGATCCTGATTGGATCGTTGGCCCTCCTGGCTCTAGTGGCAGCTGGATTGACCAACATGTTCTGGCATAACCCACACGCCAAGGAGTTGGCCAGAGGCATGATCGAGGGTGCTATCTTCGGCATGCTGATCGCCATCTTTGCTCCTACCTTGATCAACATGTTCATGGGTATCCACGTCGGGGCCACCTGCCCGTAGGCCCGATTGATTGAACCCAGAGCGGGCGGCCATACCGCCCGCTCTGGCAGGTGAACAAGAGACGGACAAGAAAGTTTGCCTCATTGAGTCTAAGAATGGCGGTGACACTGTGGGCATCATCTTCGCCTTCATCGGTGCCGCTATCGTGTCGGCTGCTGCCGGCGGCTATTTGGTTGCAGTCATCTCTTCCGGGTTGATGATGGCGGCGCTTCTGGTGTGGCAGCTGTACGGGTTCGCTCAGTGCTATGGCACTGTCAAGACCTATGGCCTGTACAGCTACCTCCTGGTGCTGGTTCCCCTGGTCGGGCTGTGGACTTTTGACATCGTGCCCTATGCGGCGTCTATCACCAACGTCAATCACTTGCAGGGATTGTTCGGCTTTGTGAACAGCATCCCGGGATTCCAGTTTGTGCCTCCTAACGCTCCGACGGAGTTCGGGGTGATGAACAGTCTCTGGAACACGACTGGGAACCAGGTGAACGTGTTCGTGGTCGGAATGCTGGCGGTGTCCTGCCTGCTGTTTGTGATCCGCTACGTGATGCCGGTGTTCGGCACGATCTACCAGCGCATCCTCTGTTGGCTGGCCAAGGAGCCCTACTGCGGCTATCCGTATCCTACGCATAAGGGGTGGGAGCCGCAGGCCGAGGGTGCTGTGACAGAATGGATGAATGAAGCCTTCAGGGCCTACAAGCCAATCTATGCCGAGTGGGCTGATAAGCGGGAGCGCTCAGGGGAGTTCGCGGTTCAACTGGCCGAAGCTAAAGAAGAGAGTGCGAGAGAGGAGAGAGAGTGGTACACCTCGGAGGCCTTCTGGGGCAAGGCTGCGGGGAGCCACTTGGCCAATGAAGAGATGCGGGGTTTGGTAAGTTTCCACGATGACGATAGTGTGAAGTACAAGATCTATCAAGAAGTCCAGCGTTGCGTATTGGCCTTGGAAGGCACTGTTGGAAGCGATGGGGCCTTCAATGCTAGGTGGAATGATCTGATTGTTCCTAAGACCAGAGAGTACGCTTTTCAGAGTGTGCAGTACCACGATGGTGCCTGGTGGCCGGTGGTTCGGCCCAATTCCAAGGACGCCTATCCTATGTGCCCGCTGGAGTTCGTGGGGTCTGAAGGAAGTGGCAGCTACGGCTTCGTCACATGGGCTAGGGCTTATGAGCGGGCAAAGCGAGAGTCCCAGCAAGCTGCAGCGTCTCCAGTGGGAGTGCTAACGCAGGTATCTGAATAGGCTCTGGTATTGGGAGAAGAGGGAGGCCGCCAAGCGGCCTCCCTTGTTTTGGTGAGAGAGGGGGGCAATTCGGTGCATGTGTTTGTAGGGGCCCACAATGTGGTGATGGCGGCCGTCCAGTGTTCTGTCACAAACGCCAGCCATAAGGCACCTTCTTTCTGGCAGGTGATCACGGGGGGCATTACCGGGTTGCTGGGCTGGCTCTTCTATCTGGTGGGCAGTCTTGTGTGGATTGTCGCTCGGGCCATCTTTGGGTTGGTTTTCAACTTTGTAAACGCCACCGTCTTCAGCCCCTTGAGCTTGACCGGCGGCCCCATCGGCTACTCCTTCAACATCGCCTGGATCGCCATGCGGGATGCCAGCGGTGCGGTTGCCCTGGCCATGCTGGCCTGGGGTGTGGTTCGTCACAACTTGTCATACATCTCGGGCAAGAAGGTGGACCGGTCCGAGATGGCTGAGGGTTTCATGGTGTGGGTTGCGGTTGTGCTAGGCGGAACCTTATTCTTCACTTTGCTTCTGACGGTGGCTGACAGCGTGACGGTGTCCATGTCCCATCTGGCTGCTGTAGGGGCCATCCAGCAACTGAACTGCATGCCTCAGGAAGGCGCGTTGACTGGTGGCCTGGCGATAGCCGGTGCAGGCATTGTGTCTATGTCGTTGATGCCGGCTGTCCTGCTGGTGATCGCCGGCATTCTGTGCTGGGGAGTATTTGTGTGGCTGGCCAGGCTGGTCGACCTGGTGTTCTACTGCTCCCTCTTGCCTGTGATGGCGGCGCTTTCTGTGGGTGGGGACAAGAAGTACTTCACATGGGCCTTCAATGAGGCGATGGGGGCCATCTTCTCTCAGATGGCGATGGCGATTGCCTGGTGGTTGGCATGGCTGATGTTCATTCAGCCGACTGGTCCGCTGAGCGGGATCGGCACCGGAATCTGGAGCCAGTTCATCCATCTTGGGTTGCTGGCTGTTGGTCTCAGCCTCTTTGCCAGATCCCCCCAACTGCTGCAACGAATCACCGGGCACTCAAGTGCCGGTGTGGCTAGTTTGGCTATGGGGGTGGCGGCTGGTTCTTTGATGGCCAGTGGTGCTCGTAGTGCCTTTGGTGCCTCCAAGATGGGTGTGTTGAGTAACAAGCTGAAGGAAGGTATTGCTGCCAAGAGCGCAAGCGAGCTGGAGGCCAGGGGCCAAGATGCTGGGCCTACGGTTGGGCGTGGATTGGCCACCGGCCTGGGGGCTGCGTTGCACGGCGACTTCAAGGGTGCGGCGAGTAAAGCAAAAGCCGCGGGATTGAGCAGTGCCGGATTGAAGGGGTCAGGTAGTCGTTTTGCAGCCGGCGCCAAGGATGCAGCCAGAGGCGTTGGGCAGATGGCTACTTTTGGGGCGGGCATGGTTTTCGCTCCTGGTAAGACCGCCGGGCACTTTGTGGCGAGATCTAGTCAGCGTGCGGCGGTGCGTCAGGACGATCTTAAGACGGCTCAAATCGGGAGTGTTCATCAGGAGTACAAACAACAGGCGCTGCACAACATGGGCTCTGCTGAACTCGCTCCGTATAAGGCCGAGGTTGATGCTATGTCTGGGGCCGCGGTTATGGCGGCTACTTCAGGCATGGGGGCCGCGGAGTATGAGGCGGCTGTGGCGAAAGACCCGAGTGGCGTGGCTAGTGTGGTTGAGCAGGGGCGTGCCGACCTAGTGGCCACTAGATACGCCGATGATAGAACAGCCAAACACATGGGGCATGATGTCGAACGGCTGAGAGGCCCGGTAGAGGCCATGAACCGTTACGAAAGAGACTTCCACGATCGGCTTCACCACTACACAGGTCGAGCGGAGCAGATTGTAACTGGCCGTCAGTTTCGTCCTACAACTGCGGAAGGTTATGGTCCTGGGGCATATGGGGCGCCTCCACCTGCACGAACATCGGCAAAAAGGTCGTTTACCCCACCGACAAAGCGGTGAGTTGTGTGCGCAGGCTTGGTCGTAGTATTGAGCCTGCGCCATTTCAAGGCGTTGGTGAGGACTAACAGACGCTGGTTACGATTGATTGGAGAGCGATGGGGGTGCAGATATGCAGGCACGAGTGCCGACTAACTTTCGACAGCCCTACAGATGGATGGGGGATCTTGATGCTCCGTCTTTGCTGTTCTTATGTGTCGGGGGCACGATGGGCATGGAGACCTTACTCAATCCAGGGGGGATTGTCCCCCGTATTGTCGGCGGCCTGTTGTGGATCGGCGGCGGATTGGTGATGGCCTATGGGAAGTACCCCATGGAGCGGGGCGGGGACAAGATCTGGACGTGGTTGAAACGGCTCTTGGATTTCTACCAAAGATCCCGCAAGGGAAGCATGTTGGACGAATGGTGATCAGGGGTGCCGGGGAGATCCGGCACCTTTCTCATTCCAGATAGAAGGGGAGTGCTCTAGTGGGGCTGATTGGAAAGCGCAGGGACCCAAAAAAGTTGTCTCCCAAGGAGCGGGCTGCGGCGATCAGCTCTCTGGTGGACTTTGTTGGCTTTGAGGGTTCGACGGCCAAAAGGCGCGATGGGAAGTATGTCGCGCTGATTGAGGTGCAGGGTGAGTTTTTTGGGCTGATGTCGGAGCAGGAGCAGGACTTCCGGTTGATGGCGTTCAGCCAGTTCTTGACTGGTGTTCCCTGGCCGGTGGAGATCACGCTGATCGTAGAGTCTTTGGATCTCTCCGGGTATGTGGACACATTGCGGGAGAATGCTGACAGGGCTGAATCAGCCGTGCTCAAGGGCATCGCCCTTAATCAGGCGGATGACATTCACAACATGGCTGACAACGTGATGTCTGAGGCGGTTCTGGTCTCGATCGTAGGGGAGACAGCGGCAGATTCTCTGAACTCGGCCAGTCAGGTGGTTGACCTGTTGCGCCGCAACGGGTTCCAGGCTGTCCAGTGCTCTCAGGAGCGGGTCTTGCAGATTATCTACAGCTCCTATGGGCACATTGGCCAGTTTCCTCATGACGTGTTCCGTCCTTCGTGGAAGACGATTGTGGCCGAAGGTGAGCCTGTTGAGCAAAAGACGGTGAAGCGCGGCCGCTCAAATCGCCGGGGCACTGCCCAGGCGGAAGAGATCAGTCTGGTCCGTGACGACGATTCGGTTTTGCAAAGCGGCCTGGAGCAGCTTCCTGAGGTGCTCTACCCCGCTGCTGTGGTCGAGAGCCACGGCTACATTGATCTGGGCGGGACCTTTGCATCTACTCTGGTGGCCGTGGCATATCCGGAGCGGGTTTATAACGGCTGGCTGGAGCAGGTTCTGCACTTCTCCTACGGCAGTGTGCGCCGGCGGGTGGCGGTCTACCTGGACCCGATTGCCACGGACAAGGCAATCGGTGAGATCAGCCGCAAGATGGTGGACCTGGGCGTGATGGAGAACGCGGCCTACAAGCGTGGGGTGCGCCCGGACGCCGACACCGAGCTGGCTCTGCAGGATGTCGGGGAACTTCGTCAGGACCTGGCCAAAGGCACACAGCGGATGCTGGAAGTGACCCTCTTGGTTACGCTGATGTCTGATGATCTGGCTGAGCTGCGAGAAGCCGTGATGCGCCTGAAGCAGACGGCGGCCGGTTTTATGCTGGTTCTGCGAGAGACCTATCTCGAAGAGCAGCAGGGGTTTAGAGCCTCCATGCCACTGGCGGTCAAGAGCATCAAGCGGTCTCGCCCGATCCCGTCCATCCCCGTCTGCACCATGTTCCCGTTCACCTCGGGCGAGCTGATCCATGAGACCGGCGACTTCTGGGGCAGAAACCTCTTGACCGGCAACGTGGTGATTATTGATTCCAAGCGGTACCCGGCTGCCCACATGATTATGGTTGCCGCCACCCGTAACGGAAAGTCATACACCTTCAAGTCGTTGTGTACGCAGGCTCTTCTGCGTGGCGACGAGGACGTGATGATCATCGACCCGTCTCCGCCGATTGACTACCGGCGCTGGACTGAGGCGATGGGCGGTAACTACCTGCGCTTCGGTGTTGGTTCCGGTGTGCGGTTCAACCCCTGTGAGATCGTGCCGCCGCTGACATTCAACCCGGCTCGGCCGAATGAGGTCGACGAGGAGTTGCGCCGGCCGGTCACTCAGAAGGTGGCCTTTCTGAAGACCATCATTGAGATGATGGCCTACTCCAAGGACGGTATGGAGCCCGGCGTCAAGGCGCTGGTTGAGCAGCCGCTCTATGCCATGTATACCGAACTCGGCATCACGGACGAGTGGCAGTCCCTGTACAGCCAAGGATCCGGCTCCAATGTGTCTCTCAGACCGCAGGTCAAGAAGTCTCCGACTTTGCGGGACGCGCTGCGGCATATCGCCGACACTCCCGGACTGGAGGACATGGCTCTCCGCTTAAGGCCCTTCGTGGAAGGCACCCTCGACATGTTCTCAGGTGAGACCACGGCCGACATTGACAACCATCTGGTGGTATTCAACGTCTACTCTCTGGCCGAGCTTGGTGGCCAACATCTTCAGGCCATCGCCTACGCCATGATCATGGAGGTCATCAAGTCCCGACTGGCTGCTGCCGGCAGGCGAAAGATGATCGGCATCGACGAGGCCCACATCATGTTCTCCAACAAAGAGACGGCCAAGTTTATGGCCAAGCTGTACCGGATGACCGGCAAGCAGGGCGGCCGAGTGGTGCTGATGACGCAGAGCATCGTGGACCTCCGGGGGGACCCGTCGATCCAGATGACGGTGGAGGGTGCCGAGGAGGCCCAGGTCTGTCTGACTAACAGCGGCATCGTGTTTTTGATGCACAACGACAAACAGAACGACCTGCGCCGGATCGCCGAGACATTTAACATCACCGAGGCCGAGACCCGGTTTCTGGCCAAGGCCGAGCCTGGCCAGGGGCTGGTCATCGCCAACGTGCTGGACAAGGCGCTGGTCGAGACCTACGCCACTCCGGAGCTGCATAAGCTGATCACGACCCGGCCCGAAGAGGTGCGGGAGATTGAGCTGGCTGGTGCGATGCCGGTCAGGCCGCGATACGAACCGGATCAGGAGGAGCTGGAGTCGGAGTCTGAAGAGGAACTGGTCTGATGAGTGGGGCCGGGGCAGCCCGGCCCCACATTCCGGCTATCTGTAGAAGGGGAGTGTGCTGTGTGGGGGATGTGGCGACAATGAGTAAGAGTGCGGCTCGACAGAAGGTACTGCTGGCCGTTGGCATCGCCGGGTTTAAGTCCTACCTGGGTCCTGAGTACTCTGTGGTGGGCGAAGTGAGCCAGCTGGAGGGGATCGTGCAGGCCATCGAGGAGCAGGAACCTGACATCATCATGGTCAGCCGCTACCTTCCAGGAGCGGTCTCTTTGGCTGAGATGCTTCCCGAGATCCGCCGGGCCGCTCCGAATGCTCGTATTGTGATTCTGTTGGGCAAGACTGACGACGAGGCGGCTGGCATCGTGCAGGTGGCCTCGGTGTACGGCGTCTACAACATCTTGGAAGGCGAGACCTTTGGGCGCGACACCTTGGAGAAAGCGGTCAGTGAGGATCGGAGCTGGGCTGACATCGCCCACCTCTTGCCGGAGGGGTTCAAGGTGGCTTCGCCGGTGCGGGTGGTGTCCTCTGGCACTCAGCCGGCCGCGGAGCCGGCGGCCCAGATGGTCCCCCGCTACGCCAAGATCGTGGTGGTCTGCAGTGGCAAGGCGGGTGTTGGCAAGTCTACGGTTGCTTCAAACTTACTGGCGACTGCGGCTGATTCCGGAGCCATCGGCATTGACATGGACTACACCAAGCCAGACCTCTTTTATCATTTCGTTCCGGAGGACCGTAGTCGTGAGGATCTGCGGGATCTTCTGAACACTCTGAACTTGTCTGAGGACACAAAAGACCTCACGCGTAATGAGCTGTCTCTGATTCACTCCTGGGTGGATGCTTTGCCCGAGGTGCGTCGGGGTGTGACTATCATTCCGGGGCCGTCTCGGGACATCATGATGCCCGACATTCCGCGGATCCTGACCAGCGAGCTGATGCGCTACGCCGCACAGAAGTCTCGACTGGTGATTGTGGATACAGGCTTTGACATTGCCGATGAAGCCGCGCTGGACGTGCTGCACACCGCGGATGTGGTGTTGGTGGTGACGACGCCGGACTATGCCGCCTTGCACCAGACCGGGTGGTTCCGTGATCAGCTGAATGAGGTCAAGGTGCGGAAGAGCAAGATCAAGCTGGTGGTGAACCGGGCGGGCCAGCGCGGGCACAAGGGAGCCCAAGAGGTGGCTGGGATGTTGGAGATGCCGCTGGCCTTCGCGGTTCCGTATAACTCGGCGGACGTGGAATCCGCTTACCTGCGACGCAAGCCTGTGGTGCTGATTAACTCCAAGCTGGCTCAGCCGTTCACTCACTTCGTTGGCCAGCTGATCAAAGACGGTACCGTCGCACCGAAGAAGGGGCTTTTCTCAGGTCTTCTGGGCAAGCGTCTTACGGACAGTAAGCAGAAGCGGAAGGGTGGACGCCGTGCGTAGAAGGATCAACCTGGCTGAGTACAATCACCCCAACGCCGATCCCGAGGGGGGTCGGCGTCTTGGGTTGGGGGTTCCGGTTGAGACGGAGCCAGAGGAGGACACGCGTGTCGACGAGTACCGGGAGGTCAAGAAGGAAACCCTGAAGTGGCTGAACCTGCACTATCGGGACATCCTGTCCAACCCTCGCCGTTACAAGGCGGACATTGAGCGAGCGATCATGATGGCTACATCTCAGTCTGGTGTTCAGCCGGAGCAGATGAAGCGGCTCAGAGCCGAGCTGATGGATTCAATCTTGGGGGCTGGGGCGCTTCAGAAGTTTCTTGATGACCCGACCGTTACTGAAATAATGGTGGTCGGCGCCAAGGTGTGGACTGAGAGGGATGGAGTGCTTTCCCCGGAGTTGCCACTGGAATCTGCCCGTGAGGGTTTTGCTGTGGCTGATGACATGGCGGCCAAGGCCGGCTACCGGTTTCAGGGAGCAAACCCGCTGATCACTTTGACCTGGGAGGATGGCAGCCGTGTGAACTTGGTTCATACGGACTGCTCCCCCTTGGGTGCCGCCATCACGATTCGTAAGCGGGATATGTCTAGGCCGTTGGAACTGGATGACTTGGTGAATTTGAGTCACGGGTTGTCGGCTGAAATTGCCGACTTTTTGAAGGCGGCGGTAGCCGGCCGGTTAAACGTTCTCTTGTCTGGCTCGACAGGGTCAGGCAAGACTACCTTGCTTCGGGCGCTGGCCAATGCCACGTTCGACAATCCGAATGAGCGGGTGCTGGTGCTGGAGGAGACCGAGGAGTTGCGTCTCCGCCACCCGCACACCGTCAACCTGGTGGCCAAGAAAGCCACTGACGGCAAGAGTGGCGTCGGGATCAGCATGCGCCAGCTCTTCCTGCACAGCCTGCAGATGCGGCCGGACCGGATTGTGATCGGAGAGGTGCGGGGCGAGGAGGCGCTGGACGCCATCGAGGCCGCCAAGGCCGAGCACGGTGGCATGCTGTTCACCATGCACCTGCGCAACCCGGAGCAGCTGGGGGGGCGTATGTACTGGATCAGCCAGCACTTCGGCATGGCGATCGACAAGAGTGAGCTGATCCGGGAGGTCTACGAGGCGGTCAACGTGGTGGTCCAAATGGACAAGCTGCGCGACGGGCGGCGGCGGGTGACCCGGGTCTGCGAGCCTGTCGGGGTGAATATGGTGGACCTCTTCAAGTGGGACTCCAGCACCGATACCCATGTCAAGGTGAACGATCTGTCAGACACCAGCCGGCAGTGGATGGAAGACGCCATGGCCGGTAAGGTGAAAACGGAGGAGCACTGACCAGAATTCACTATAGACGGGAGTGGCGGCACAACAGTGCCGCCACTCTTCTGAGGAGGTGTGTCTGTGTTGTGGTTGTTGGCGTTGCCGGTTGCAGCATTGCTGGGTTTGGGTGTCTATCAGTTGACTACGCCAGTGTCCAAGATCAGATTTAGGTCTCCGCCGGCGGCGACGAAACCGGTGAGAGAGCGCGGCAAGGTGGGGTCCAAAGAAGCGGACAGTGGTCTTGAGCTGATTCTGTGGCTGTCCGGAATCAAGCTCCCGGCTAGACTGGTTCGGCCCTTGCAGATCATCTTCGGCGGCGTGATCTTCTTTGTCAGCCTGCTGCTGACCCATGACGTGGTGATCGCGGCCATCGTTGGTCTGTACGGATTTACGATTCCTATGACGGCATTGCGCAATCTGGCGGTCAGCCGCTGGTGGGCAGCGGACGGTCAGGCTTATGTGCTGGCCAACACCATGAGCTTCTCTCTGCCTGTATATGGACATCCGCTGACGGTATTAAGAGATGTGTCGGTGGAGTTGGATGATCCACTGCGGTCCTGGATTCTGGAGGCGCTGGCGATGGAGGCTGCTGGTATCCCGATTGAGCAAAGTCTTGCTGAGTTGGGTGTCAGGCTTCATCACAGCGAACTCCAGCTGTTTGCCGAGATCATTCGGGCTGATCGGCATGAGAAGCCTTCTGCCGAACTGTTGGGACGGCTGGTGGAGGCTTGGACGGACCGGGTTAGGTTTGATCAGCAGCGGCGAGCCAAGCTGTCCGGAGGCAAGCGGCTTTCGAACATCCTGATTGGAGGTCCGGTCATCTTCTTTCTGTTGCTCCCTCTGATCGCACCTGGCACGGCGGCGGCGTTTTATACCTCGCTTGGTGGTCAACTTGTGGCTGTTGCAGGAATGCTGGCGATGGCGACGGCTACTGTGGTGGCTCGCCGAGCGCTCTCCAAGGCTGAGGGGGTTATGTTCTGATGCTGTTCTTGACCAAGCCGGTGATGATGGTCGCGGCGTCAACGCTGTTCGGGTTGGGGGGCTTCTTCCTGCTGACCCCCAAGACGGTATTCACCTTTCGGCGGAGCCGGGCGGTCTCAGTCTGGGGCGCCTTTAGAAACTCCATTATAGCGGCCGCTACGGAGCGGTTGTCTGGTGCTGTGCTTCAGGCGCTTGATGCTATGGGCTGGCCTATCAGCAGACCTCTGATCATTTCAGCTGGGTATCTGCTGATTATTGAGGTGCCCATCTTGTTCGTCAGTTGGTGGATGGCCCTTCTGGCTCTTGTTCCGGCCGCCCTTCTATGCTGGAAGGTCGGCAGCTGGGGTGTGGTGCGTAGCTACAAGCAGTGGCAGAAGGATGTCATGGCTGGGCTTCCATCCTTGCTGTCTGTTTTGAAGGTTCATCTCGAAATGGGCTTGACGGTTCAGGATGCTTTGGTAAAGACGGTGCCGGGCGTGCGTGGACCTCTAAAGGTGGAGCTGATCCGAACTCTGTCTGACATGGCTTTGGCCCGGTCTCATGACACAGGCGAGGACAATCGCCCGTCTGAGGCCAAGCAGGCGCTCGGCCGGCTTAGGGCCAGGGTGAACACGTTGGAGTTCAGTACCTTCACCGACACTCTGGTTCAATCTTGGACTTCAAGGTTGTCTGGTGATGCCCTCGATCCTCTGGTGGATCTTCTCAAGATCTCTAAGGAACGGACAGCGACTGAGACCACGTCCAAGCTGGACATGGTGATGACCATAGCTCCGGGTCTGGCCTTGCTGGGCATCATGATCTGGGCAGTGGGTGGCTACATCCTGACTTCAGTAGCGTCTGGCAGTCTCTAGAGGCTACCTAGCCCCAGCCGGAGGGGAGTGTGAGACAGGGTGTTCGCGAGAGCAGTTGCCCTACTTAGGCTTGTCTGTGACCAGAAAGGCCAGACCGGCTTTGTGGTGACGGCAGTGCTGCTGTCGGTAGTTTTGCTGATTGGTGGAGCTTTCGTGGTGTTTGAGCACCAGGCTGTGCCGGCCTTGCAGAACACCTTCACCCAGGCAATCAGGATGATGTGAGGTTCCGACCACTCTTGATCCAAAGAGGCCGGCTCCGTCGGCCTCTTTTGTTGCTGCTGTAAAGGGGGTGTGCCGGCGGGATGCCGAGTCGGGTTGGAAGTTGGTCCCGAGAGGAGGTGAAACACAAGCATGATCGACAAGCTGACACTTGGTTTTCTCAAGGTGCAGACCGCTGTGCAGAACGCTTTGCAGCGTCCTCTGCGCAACGAGAACGGCCAGACGGAGTTCGTGGTTATCGCCATTCTTCTGGGCGTGATCCTGGTGATTGGTGGCGCTTTCATCGCGTTTGGAGGCAACGCCAAGAACGCGGTTACCAGCACGCTGGGTAACGTGACCAACAACCTGTAGCATGCAGCTGCGCCGGCGGCAGTGGAGGGCGGGTTTCTACCCGCCCTCCACTTCAATGTCAGAAAGGAGGGCTGCTTGTGGGTGAGCTACTTGGGTATGCAATTGCTTTTGGCATGCTGATGCTGAGCGTGACATTCGGTTTTGGTGTGGCCGGGCTGGAGGGCAATCAGGCTACGATCACGCGCATCACGGATGCGGCGGCGGCGGTGATGACGGTCGAGGGCGGGTACACCAGTGACGTGAACAGCCTGATCGGTGCCGACCTCACTAGTGCCAGGCTGAATCCGAGTTTTGCCCGGGTCACCTATACGCCGAACTCCTGTTCTCCGTATGGGGATCTGATGACCATCACTATTGTCTATTACGTTCCGGTAAAGGTGGTCTTCTTCAACCCGGCATTTGTGATCCCGGTAGGGGACCAGACCACGGCGGTGAGCCTGTGGCCGCATGCCTCCAGTAGCAATGAGACCTGTGGCGGGTCGGGCGTGGTGCCGTCCTCCTACAACACCTCGCAGACGACCGTCTTTGGGACGTATACAGCGCCATGAGAAGGGTACTGGAGGACCAATCAGGTGTGGCGACCATGCTTCTCTCAGTCTTCATCCTGGTGTTCCTGGTGATCGTGTTCCAGGGCATCTATGACATCAACAACATCTACACCACTCGAGAGGAGCTGTCTCAGGCGCTGACGGCGAGCCTGAACGGGGCTGTTGCCGGGAATTCCGGTGCGGATGGCGGAGTGATACAAGGCAGCGCCCTGGCCTGGAACGTGCAGGGGGCTTGTCAGGGCGCCTTCCAGGCGCTGGAGCCTAGCCTCCAGGTGACTCCTCAGCAAGGGGGCAGCGTAGTCCAGACACAGTGCATGGCTGATGTGCAAGGGACCTCACCTGTTGGTGTGCCGTTTGTTCCTGAGCCCAGCGGGCCGGTGCGGTCGAACTGGGCTTCTCCGCAGGTGGTGGAGTACTGGGGTCTGCAGTTGTCTACCTCGTGCAGTACGTCGTCTCCCTGTTCTGTGTACCAGGAGGCGGCCTCGTCTTCCGGCGGTATGACCTACTACAGCCTGGGGAACGCCACAGCGCCGTATGCAGCGGCCATCATGCAGGTCCGGGTTCAGGAAGACCTGCTCGGGTTGCCGGTGCTGAACTATCTGGTGACGGTTGGGAAGGTGCAGCAGGTTTACGGGTTCAACGGCGCAGGGATCTTGCAGTTTTCGAACTAGGAAGGTGAAGAGTAGTGCGGAGAGTTCAGTGGCGTGGTTTGGTGGCGGTGGCGTTGGCGCTTGCGGCGATGATCTTCCTGATCGCCAACACGTCTCGCCCCAAGGCCTACCAGGTGTATACCGTGACTGCGGAGATTCCGGTTGGCAGTGTGATCACCAGCAACAATTTAGGCACGATCTCAGTCATGGGCGGTGTGCCGTCAGGGGCCATCCCATCAACTCAGAGCGTGATTGGCCAGTACGCCCAGACCACTCTGTATCCGGGGCAGATGCTGGTCAGCCAGGATGTGGCCAGCACCTTCGGTGGCACTCCGGCTGGCGACGTGAGCCTGATGATGCCGGTGACAGCAGCACAGAGCGCGCTGGTGGGGCCGGGTCAGTATGTGGATGTCATGGGTTTTGTGGCAGGCGCCGCCTCTGGAGCGGCACCCAATGTGGTTCCGTTGGCAACCCATATCCTGGTGCTTAATACCTACACATCCGGTGGGGCGGCTATGACGGGCACTCCGGCTACCAGTGCTCCGGGCATGGTGGAACTAGCGGTGACACCTGCGGAGGCGGAGACACTCTTGCCGTTCATGGCGAATGCTTCGGATTACTGGTTGGTTCTTGATCCGCACAGAGTGATTCCGTAGGGGGTGCGGACGGTGCGGGTGGTGGAAATTGAGGCTGAGCCGCTGGTGGAGCGGTTGATGATCGCCGAGACGCTGTGGGCTCAGATACGGGGGCTGCTGGGGCGGCCCCCGCTTAGGCCGGGTGAAGGCTTCTTGATCCGGCATTGCAACTCGGTTCACTCCTTTGGCATGCGCTACCCCTTTCTGGCGGTGCATCTGGACAAGGACTATGTGGTGTTGAAGACGGTGCTGATGCAGCCGTCCCGCTTCGGCCGCCGGGTGCGTGGGGCGAGGTCGGTGCTGGAGCTGCCGCTTGGCCCGATTCCGGCCACTGGCTACCGGATGCACCTGGATGCAGCCTAGCCGCTGCTTCAGGCTTGAGCGGAAGTGGGTCGAAAGAGGCGAACTGGGGTGTCGGATCTCATCACCAAACATAGCTGGAAACTGCTTAAGGCACTTCGAGGTCAGTCTCCAGTTCGTGGTGCTGGGTGGCCAGGCGGAAGGGTTGGACAAAGGGCGGGTCCTCCCGTTCTGTCTGGCTATACTGAGCAGGGGTGAGAAGGTGGAGGCTGGTATGGGGCACAAGGGCATTGACGGTCTCGTTACTGGCGCCATCAGCAAATGCTGGAGGCGTGAGATAGACGCCGGCACACTGGTTTCCATCTTGTCGGGGCAGCGGGAGGCTGACGACTGGTCGCCGCATCTGGGGCTGTTCTTTGAAGAGCTCTCAATGGAGTCGATCATCCGCTTTCTGTTAGCGCATGAACTGAACCCAACGTTGTTGGTTCGGGCCTACGGCAGGCACTTGGCGCGTGGTGGCGGCAGACGGTTGGCGCTGGAGGAATGGATACATGGCTGAGAACTGGGAGACCCTGTTCGACAAGGCCATGTTTTGTTTGGATTCTCGTCATGATCAGGCTCCACCTTGGATGCGATGGTCCTTGGGTGGCGGCACAGCGTTGATGCTTCAGGTGGGGCATCGCGTCAGCAAAGACATCGATATCTTTGTCAACGATGTGCAGAGCCTCACCCTTTACACGCCGCGTCTGAACGAAGCGATCGAAGATCTCACAACGGATTTTGAAGAGGAAGTCAACTACGTCAAGTTGCGGTTTGGAGAAGAGGGTGAGATTGATTTCATAGCGGTGGCCTCCCTCACGGACAACCCCTGGACTGAACAGGTGCTTCGTGGTCGGAATGTGCGGCTGGAGACGCCAGAAGAGATTGTTGTGAAGAAGCTGATGTTTAGGCCGGCCACTTTGGCCTACCGGGACGTGTTTGACGTGGCGGCGGTTGCCTCTTCATGTCCTGGGTTGCTTGAGCACTCGTGTGTGGTGTTCGGCGACAAGCTTGCCGTGTTGCGGGCGCGGGTTGAGTTCATAGATGGTCTCGATTTGACCGAGGAGAGGGCGAGTATCGACGTTCTTCCCGGCTTCGAGCACCTTCTTGGAACAGAGACTGGTGTCGTTCTCAGCTTTTTAGACCGGTGTGAGGCTAGTCTGGATGGTCCTTCTGAGGCGCCGAAGCACCGTCCTCGTCTATAAGGTCTGCCGCTTTGGCTTCAGGCATGGTTCCACAAAAACAGCCTATTGGTAGAGAGTGTCCTGCACCCAGATGACAGGAGGTCTGCTCAAAATGGAAGAAGAGATCAGTCTCAGGCCCGGTTCAGGAGAGGGTGAAGGCACCCCGATGCCCAGACGGAGTGGCAGGTGGGGATGGGCTGTGGCCGGGGTGGTTGTGGTGGCTGCGGCGGTTGCTGCGGCTGTGCAACTCTCTGGTGGTCTGAATGGGCAGGGTCCGGGGTATTACTATAACCGGCAAGAGCTAACGACCAAGGTGGTTTCTTTAACCAAAGAGTACAACCCGCTGTCGGCGTCAATGACGGCTCAGGACTTTGTGAACTGGGACTGGCCGCAGAGTGTGAACCCGAAGGCCACCAGCGCGGCGGATTACGCCAGCATAGGCCCTGCTATGGTTGCAAACGAGTTGAAGATGGCGAAGTTGAGTACACTGGCAGTAGCTCAGAAGTACGAAACGGGAACTGTGCCTATGGTTGAGGCCGCATGGGAACACGTCGGGCAAGTCTTCTACCCGCTCAACCAGCAGCAGCCGTGGCAGACGGTGAATGTGACTTATGGTGCCGGTGGAGACAGTGCCACGGCCTATGTGGCGATAAATGACGACATCTATTGGAATGGGGTGGAACAGGCTTCGAACGCCGGTGGAGTAGACATTGTGTCGTTAGTCCACAGTAAGGCATTGGGTTGGAAAGTTGCTAAACAGGAAATCGTCTATGGCGCACAAGAAGCGACTTTGTATGACGAGTACGCTCCAGGTGTGTATGTGCGGAGTCCTGGCCTTTAGGCGAGGAGATAAGATGTTCTGAACATTAGGGGTTGCGGTTGGGCCTCGTCTTCGGACGAGGCCCTTCGGCACGGATAGAACGGAGTGGGACCTTGGAGGAAGTTTTGCCGAATTGGTCAGTTCTGTTACCCCCGTCTCAGGGTGTTTACCTGTGAGTGGGCAAGTGGAGCGCCGTTCCGGGCAGGATAGGCGCAAGATCGACAGGCGGGTTGAGAGAAAGAAGACAAATCCTCTCTTGATGGCGGCGCTCATGGCGGGCGCCGTCCTGCTGTTCAGCGTAGGTGTCTACACATGGACTGTTGCCCATGTGCAGCAGAGTGTGGCTCTTAACTACGCCGTTGTCCGTCAGCAGGCTACCAAAGCGATTTCAGTTCTGGACGGCGGGCATGACATGTGGGCGGGGCTCCGCCCACTTTTGGCGTCACCTCAGGTGGCGTTGCACCAAGAGATCACGGCCTGGCAGCAGCATGACGCTGCGATCGGCTATCAGCCGGCTGGCGGCGATGCCTACCCGGCGGTCTTCTTCCAAGGTCAAGACCAAGCCATTGCACAGGTGTTCTGGCTCTACAACCAGGCCACGGTGCAGAACGGGGTCCAGACCATCCACCCGATGATGCAGGTGTTGTTGATCAGCTATCGCTTGCAAAACGGGGTCTGGTTGATCACGTCGATCGAGACCCGGCTGATCGCCGGGGTGTCGCCGCTGCCGCCTGGTGGTCCCGAGTACCTGCAGGCTTCCAAATAACGGAGGGAGGTGAGCCGAGATGACACGTTGGCTGCGCACCAGTTTGGTGCTGGTCTCATTGCTGTTCCTGTGGCCGTCAATCCCGGCTCATGGCCTGCGCCCATCAGGTGCCCGCACGGAGCTCTTCACCGGATCCGGCTACGTGTGGGTGTACGCCAACGGGGCGACTGCTCCGGTCCACCCGGCGCATAAGGCGAAAATCCAGCCGCCGGCCGTCACGGTTCGTGGCGTTCCCGGCATTGGCCGGCTTCCGGTCGGAGCCTCGGCTTCAGGTCTTCCGGCCGCTCTTCTTACTGCCATCGGCATCGTGTTCCTGGCCCTGATTCTGAACGAGCGGTTCAAGATCCATCCTATCTGGGCTCGCGGCCCTCCGCAGGCGCTCTTGGCCTGAACAGAGGGACCGATTGCTCATTCAGAATCATGATGGAGGCAAGAACATTGAAAAAGACGAGACGAATTCTGGGGCCGCTGATCGCGGTACTGATGATCCTGGCCCCGATCACCCCGGCCTTTGCGGCCGCCCGCCCCGCCGGTGTCAGCGGGGGAGTGGCCTATGCAATAAACCACAACACTGGTGGCTCTGGTGGCCCTAGTGGCAATACAAGTGGTGGCCAGAGCACTGGAAACGGTTCGAGCGGCGGCGGTGGTTCTTCCGGCTACGGCAGTTCCAGCAAAGCCTTTGGCTGTGGCCATCTTGGGTACTCTGGCGGTTCAAGCTGTGGAACCAGCTCCAGTAGTGGCAGTAGTACCGGTGGGGGGAACAATGTACAGTCGTCTTTCCACACGAGTTGTGCCTACTATGGAACCTGTTCTACACCAACTACTACGTCGACTTCTACATCAACCCCTACGCCGACCAAGTACTGCCTGACTGGTGACACAGGCACTTACCCGAACTGTCATGCGCCAGTACCACCACCACCTACTTACAGCTGCCCAGCTGGTGACACAGGCACTTACCCGAACTGTCATGCGCCAGTACCACCACCACCTACTTACAGCTGCCCAGCTGGTGACACAGGCGCTTACCCGAACTGTGTTGCTCCCCCTACCCCCTATACGCCGACTCCGACCACGAGTAGCCCAGTGGCAACTCATACCAATCCGTCAGCGGTTCACGCCCAGTCTCCGACACTGACCTGGTATGCGGTCGGCATCCCGCTCGAATCCACCGGCGGCGGTTCGCCGCTGGCTAGTGCAAACTCTCACACTGGCGTTCTGAATGTCATTCGGAAATCGGCAGAGCAGTTCTACACGGCGTACAAGACAGAGCAGACGGGCACCCAGTCCTACACGGCTTATAAGTCAGTAAGCTCTCAGGTGCCCTACACGGCCTATAAGCAGGTGGCCTACACCGCGTACAGGACTGAGCAGGTGCCTTACACCTACACCACCTCTCAGCAGGTGCCCTACACCTACTACACCTCGGAGACGGTTCCCCACACGTTCTACACCAGCCAGTCTGTGGCCCACACGTACTACACCAGCCAGTCTGTGGCTCACACCTACTACAGCCGAGTGTCTTACACCGCGGCGCATCGCTCGTGCTACTACTGGTATGGCTACCATTGCTACACATGGTACTCAACGGTAAGTTACTATGTGCCGCACACTTACTACACATGGATGTCGGTGCCGCACACTTACTACACCACAGAGCAAGTGGCTCGCACTTACTACAGCACCGTGCGGGTGGCACACACGGCTTACACGACGGTCTATGCCAGGCACACAGGGTACACGTCTAAGTCGGTGGCGTACACTGCTCACAAGACAGAGGCGTACACGGCCTACAGGACCGTGACCACCCAGGTGCCCTACACAGCCACCAGACAGACGACTACTCAGGTGCCCTACGCAGCGCAAAGACAGGTGACTGGAACGCAGTTCGATGTCACCTACTGGGGACCCTAGCAGATAGGCTAGGTGTTCAAGGAGAAGCGGCGGGCCGGGGGGTTTTCCCGGCCCGCCAGGGTAGACTGGAGAGAAAGGTGGGCCGGAGTAAGGTATGACTTTAAGGTGTGTGCTAGGTGTCGTGGTTGGAGGTGCGCGGTCATGTCTCGTTATGTAGCCCAGGTGCTGATCGCCAGCGGCTCGGACTGGATGGGGGACACGGCTGGAAGGGGCTGGTCGGGAGACAGCAGCAGGGCTATAAACTCCTGGCTGAAGTAGCGGCGGTCGGCCGCCGCCCAGAATTGGAGGACTGGGGCTATGGCCGAGAATCTAGGACTTTGGAGACAAGACTAGTCTGAATGGTGGGGGTGACTGTTGTGGGGTATGGAACGGGTCTGCGCCGTGAGAAGAAACAGGCTGAGTTCTTGACCGCTTTGTACTCCGACAAGGCGGCCCCAGTGGCCCTTAAAGGCGGAGGAGCCTTGCGCTTCGTGTTTGGGAGCCCGAGGCTGTCGGAGGATCTGGATTTCAATGTGCTGCCCTACGTCATGTCTGACACCTTGAGGCATCGCATCCGGAATGTGCTGGCGGACCTTGGTTGGATGTACAAGGAGACGAAGCAGACTGAGACAGTCCTTCGCTGGATGGTGTCGGTGCCGGCGGAGCCTGACTTGGACCCGTTCAAGATTGAGTTCTCTCGTCGGGAGACGGATGCCGCACCAACAACCACTCGAGTCCGACTTGATGCTCACGGCATGTGGATGCCAACGACGATCCGGCATCTAGACATTGATGAGATGCTGGCGAGCAAGATTGACGCTATGCGGTCGGACAAGCCGAGGTATGTTGGTCGAGACATTTTCGACCTAAACTTCATCCTAAGTGTGGCCGAGAAAGCGGGGGGTCAGTTTGAGTCCTGTCTCAGACGCTGACCGTGATATTCTTCTGGAGAACATGGCGGAGACCACCCGACATGAGCGGCTGCGCGAAGACCTTTTGGAGTTGCTTCCGCCCGCTTATGCTGGGCTAGACTTAGATGACTTGGCGGTGGATGTCTATGAGCGTTTACCGAGTGTTGGAGGTCCTGAAGAAGGACGGCGAGGCCCGTCTGGACCCAAGTTATCTCTGTGAACGTCTGGGTCTGACCAGACGGGAGGCCAGCACCATTCTGCGCCGTCTTCACCGGCACGGGCTGATTCGCAGGGTTGCCCGCGGACTCTACTACAACGACTTGGGGATGGCGGAGCCACCAAACGAGCTGGTGTTCCATGACTGGATGGCGCGGGCTTCGTATGTGAGCTTCTCGACCGCTATGCACCTGCACGGGATCATCGACCAGATTCCCTATGTGGTGACCTGCGCCCGCTGGGACGGGCCCAGTGTGAAGGTTGAGAACGACTTCGGGCGGTACTGGTACACCCGGATACCTAGAAGCCTGGCTTTTGGCTTCGACCGGATCAAGTGGGCGCGTGTGGCCCTGCCCGAGAAGGCTCTGCTCGACCAGATCTGGATCCACATACACGAGGGCTGCAAGCCTCGCACCGAGGAGCTGTACCTGCAGGGCATCATGGACCCAGACCGCTTTCTGGACTTTGCCGAGCGGATGGGTCTGCTTGAGTATGTGACGGAGGTTGGACTGGCAGACCCATCCAGGTGGCCGGAGTTCGAGCCGCAGATCGTGTAGCGATGCAAGGAGGGGCACCGTGCGCATCGATGTGGTGTCTGACCTTCATACCAACTTCTATCCCGCAACCTTACGACAATTCGCCGAGGTGATCTTACCGAGGGATCCGTCGCCGGTCCTGGTGATCGCTGGCGACCTCGGCCATTCGAACGAGCAGGCGGCACAGACCGTGAAGGCGATGCAGGAAATCGGCGGCTACCGCCACGTGCTGGTCGTCTTCGGCAACCACGACATGTATCTGTCCGGCTTCAGACGTAATCGCAAAAAGTCTAATCAGTAGAAGGCCCATTCCGAGAAAGGTGGGTTAGTTGTGGGGTTTCTCTTCTACCTTCCAGGGTGGATCTGGCATTGGTACGTGTATCTCCCGATTTTTCACTGGCTCAGCGTGTCGACCGGCTGGGGCCATATCTGGGAGTCTCTGCTGTCAGCGGTGTTTGTGTTGCTGAGCGTTCCCCTGGCCATTGCAGGGGCAGTGGGGCTCCTGTGGGCTTTCTTTTGGACGCTGATAACCCTTATTAAAGTTGCACGGCGAGTCTACCTGGAGGTCTACTTCGCTCCCATCTTCAGGCCTTACCTCTTTGGATGGACTAAGCCTCTGTCGGATCCCCACAACATTGACAAGCGTACCTGGATGCCGATGGAGCTGATCCATGGCAAGCGCCCAGAGGATTACCGATTCGGTGTGGTGGGCTACCGCATCTTCAACGCCATGATCCTGATTCGTCGGCTGGCGCCCTACCTGTGGGTTCCGGTGGGGGTGCTGTTCGTGATCATGTACCTTGGGCCTCACCAGGCTCTGGCTGGGTTCAACTGGCTGATGAGCCATCCCGACGGTCCGCATACGTTGAGCATCACCGGGGGGTAGATTAACCATGGCGTCACAACTGAGAGAGGACCCCCAGCCAGGGGTCCTCTCTTCGTCTTTAGGAGAGATGGAGATCTACGCCTTTCTGTTGGCCGCGCAGGCGGAGGAGTGCGACGGGGATGGTGTGCGGCAGCACATCTCTCGGGTTTCGGAGTTGGTGGGCCGCATGGTCAGGTTGCTTGGGGTCCAGGATGCCCCTGAGCGGCGTCTGTGGGCCACAGGGTCGTTCTTGCATGATGTGGGGAAGATGCACGTCTCCAGGGAGGTCCTGCGCAAGCCAGGAGCTCTGGATGCCTTTGAGCGCAAGCTAGTCGAAGGGCACAGCGAGTATGGCTATAACATTCTGAAGGAGTACACGGAGCGTCTGAAGGAGACGGCAGAGTTCTGGGCGATCTCAGCCGAGATAGCCTTGACCCATCACGAGAACTGGGATGGTAGTGGCTATCCAGGTCATCTGGTCGGCTCAGATATTCCAATGGTGGGCCGGGTGGTGCGGCTGGCCGACGTGTTTGACGCCCTGACTTCTCCTCGGGTCTACCATGCCGCCATCAGCAAGGACGAGGCAGTGCGCAGGATGCACTCCGAGGAGTTCAGAGGAGTTTTTGACCCGCAGTTGTTTGAGGTGTTTCTGTCTGCTCTGGACCTGCCGGGGCGGACATTAGGGGCGCGCACGGTGGGGGTGTGACGGGTGAACAGCATCGAGAAGGACACCCCTGTGCTCTTGATCCTGGTTGCTATCCTGGGCCCGATTGTTTGGCTGTACGAGAACGTCTGGAGTAAGCAGAAGGCAGGGGCCCCACTGCCGGTTGCGGTGCATCATGCGGTGTCGGCTCCCTGGTGGCAGACTGCTCAGGCATTCGGCTGGCAGGTATTGATGGTTGTGCTTGGCCTATTGCTTCTGTACGCCATTGCCAATGTGGTGATGCGGCTCTACTGGCGCAATCGGCGGGGCAAGGAAGTCGAGGTTTGCGAGATTCTGCTCGGCCCAGATGATGTGGCGGCTCCCTTTGAGGTGATGTCGGCGATCGACGCCATCCACATGATGCTGTTCCAGCGTTATGGGCGTTCGGCTGTTGGCCAGGGCTACTGGACCTTTGAGATTGTTCGTGACGACCAGGGTCAGGTGCATTTCCTGATCTCCACGCAGCATGCCTGGATGCCGGGCCTGCAGAATATGATCCGATCCAAGTACACCAATGTCCGGTACGAGTCGTGGTCAGGCGAGGAGCACATTCTACGCTGGGCACAGGAAATCACGCTCGAGAAGCATTGGTCCATCGCGACCGAGACGGTTCGGGACTACACCAACTCCGTGGTGGAGACGGTGGTGCAGGCCATGGATTCGCTGGACTGCCCTGCGCATTTCCAGATCCACATGCGGCCGCTGCCAATTCACACTTATCACCAAGCCATCCAGCAGAAGATTCGGCGCAATCAGTATGACCTGCGTCAGCAGCAGACCGAGGACCCGGCTCAGGCTGGGGTAGGCTATGTAGAGGATAAGTCTCTTAAGAACTCGATCCAGCTGATGGGGCGCTCGGTGTTCGCGGTGGAGATCCGGCTGGCGGCTGACACCTGGACAGGGGTCCAGGCCATCTACGGTGCCTTGGCGGAGGCTAACGACGAAAACAGGCTCAAGGCCTCCACGGTTGTGGTGGGCAAGGGGCTGTGGTTCAGGTGGCTGTTCGCTCGGATGCCGGCCTTCATGCTGTTCAAGCACAGCGTCATGTTCTCGTTCCCGTTGGCCACTATCATTCATCTGCCCAGCAACCGGCTGCGGGTGAACAGTCTGCGCAGGTCGCTGGTTCGGCGCTCTCCGGCCATCATGGCCATCCCACGCACACAGAACTCTCGTGACGGCATGATGCAGGACGCGGATTCTGGTGACTACCTGCGCATCCCGGAAGAGGACCGGGAAGCCAACATGGTGATTCTGGGATCGCAGGGCTCTGGCAAGACCACGGACCTGCTCAACATGTTCCGGATTGACGCCGGCTATCTCACTCGGGATGGCAAGCCTAAGTGCGTGATCTTGATGGACGCCGGCAAGGACACGGCTCGGAGAGGTCTGGGCATGGTGGATCCGGCCAAGCGGGACGTGATCTTTTTTGCACCAGGCGACCCTAACTGCCCATATACCTTCAACCCACTCCTGTCCAGCCTGCCGCCGTCTGTTGTCACTGATTCCATCCTAGAAGCCATGACCCAGGTGTTCGGAGCCGATGCCATCCGGGAGCGATCCAGGGAGTATCTGGCCAACTCGATTCTGGCCGTGATGGATGCCATGCAGAAGGATGCCGATTTCATCTCAGTTTACCGGATGTTGGCTGACGCCGAGGCTCGGGCCGACATTGCCGAGCGGGTGCAGGACCCACATCAGAGGATGTACTGGCGGGAGACCTTCCCCCAGGCCTTGGCTGCCGACCCCCGGTTTGTGATGGATGCGCTCTCGGCTCCGCGCAACAAGCTGGACGAGATCCTGCGCAACGAGCGTACCGCCGGGGTGCTGAGCGCAACTGGATCAACCAGAACTCTGATCGACCTGCGTGAGGTGGTCAGGGGCCGCAAGATTCTGATTGTCAACCTGGACAAGTCCAAACTCGGTGATGCCGGTGCTCGCCTGATCGGTGTGTTCCTGATCCGGTCGTTGTGGGACGCTCTGCAGTCGGAGAATGACATGGAGGAGCGGGACCGGGTGCCGGTGTCTTTGCTTTTGGACGAGAGCCAGAACTACATCTCGGATGGGTTCTTGGATCTCTTGTCTGAGGGCCGGGCCTATGGTCTACACACCACGATTGCTCTGCGCTTTCTTGGGGAGATCCGCTCCGAGCTGGTCACTCAGGGGTTGCACACCCTGGTTCAGAACATCGTCATTCATCAGTTCCAGCTCCTGGCCGAGGCGCAGGAGTTCATGACCAAGTTTATGAGAACCTACGCCAACATGGTGCAGGTGACGGCCGAAAGCCAGGACGCCCTGAACTTTGGGGCGGACGACATCATGCGCCTTCCAAAGTTCATGACCATCTGCCAGTGGTCGGTGCATAACAGCATCCAACAGGCGTTTCTGGGGCGCACCATCAACTGGGAGCCTTTCTATCGTGAGGATTGGAAGCAAGCTCATCTGGCTCGGGTGCCTAAGATGATTGCCCAGATCCCGGAGTCTCAGGATTCAACCGAAGATCGTGGTGCTGGTGGTGTAGCGTCTCAGGCCAAGCCTGAAGCCAAGCCTGAAGCTGCACCGGTTGCAAGAACTCGTCAAGCCAAGAAGGAGAGCAAGCCACAGCAGAGTGATGCCCAGCAGACCGTGACAGATGCTGTCGGGGAGGCCCCGGAGGTGTTGCAGGAGACCCTGATTGGGCAGATTGACCCGATGACCGGGTTGTTCAGCAACGCCGAGCTGCTTCGGCAGTTGAACGAGCGGCGCACTAACTGCGGTGGTGAGGCTGTTGTCTTCATGGACCTCGATGGGCTGAAAGAGATCAACGACACTCAGGGGCACAGTGCCGGAGATGACCTGATTTGTCGTGGGGCGTTGGCGCTGAAAGGCGTCTTGCGAGAAGGGGATGTGCCCACTCACAAGTCGGGAGACGAGTTTGTGGCCATCCTGCACGACATTGACGAGAAGGGGCTGGAGGCCTTCAAGGAGCGGCTGCGGGAGGCGTTGTGGAAGTCCGGGATTTCGGCCAGCATTGGCGGGGCGCTGCGGGTGGGCGATGAGCACATGTCCGCGGTGGTGGACCGAGCCGACAAGGCGATGTACCGGGACAAGGCGCAACGGAAGGCTGGCCGGGAGACCGGGGGTCTGAGTGACGACCTGGCAGTGCTGGTCCAGCGTTTGGCCGTGCTGCGAAATATCTCGAACGGGGTCATCCTGAAGGCCATTCGAGAAGCTGGAGCCAGCGAGGCGGACATCAAGAGCACGCTCCTCTACCTGATCAATAAGCCGTACTCGCGGGAGCAGGCTATTCGGATGCTGAAGAAGATGCTGGGAGAGAAGCAGCTGTTCAAGGACACAGTTGACCTGAAACGCAAGATCACGAAACTGCTCGGGTTGACCGAGGTGGAGCTGGAGCGGCTCCTGCTTCAGTACGAGATCAGCAATGAGGACTTCGTGTCGTTGGCCAGGCGGTTTCTGGCCGGCGGCTTCAAGACCAAGGCTGAGCTGGTCGACTTCATGCGCTCCAAGGAAGAGGCGAAGGTTATCGAAGGGGGTATAAGCAGGTGAGGGTAGCGGTGGATGTGGGGTACGGCTGGACGAAGGCGGTGGCGGAGGATGGCGGACGGGTTTCATTCCCGTCCGTCCTTGCTCCTTACTCCAGCCCTGGTGGCAGCCTGTCTGAGTTCGGGTTCCGCGGTGAGGGCCAGGTGGTGACGGTAGGCGGGGTCGAGCAGAACGAGACCTACCTGTTTGGAAACGATGCTCTGCATAATCGGGCTGCGTTCCGGCCCTGGGACAGCCGGGCGTCTGAGCGTAAGGGCTACGACCTGCTGCTCTATGCGGCATTGGCCCACCTGATGCCGATGGGCGGCGAGGTGGACCTGTCGCTGGGGTTGCCGATGGGGGAGTTCGAGATCCAGCAGATGGACCTGAAGGTGCGGTTCCGGGGGAGCAGCACATTTGTGGCGATTGGCTCCCTGCTCCCGGTTCCGTTCACCATCCGCAAAGTTGTGGTGCTTCCGCAGGCGATGGGGGCCTTCTTGGCGATGGCGACTGACCCCAGTATCGGGAAGGGCCCGTATCTGGTGGTTGATGTCGGGATGCGAACCACAGACTTCTTCGTGGTGGAGCGACGTCAGGACGGGCTGCATGCTCGCAAGGACATCTCCGATTCTCTGGAGATGGGTTGCGCCGCCTTCTACGACATGGTGCAGGCGGCGGCCCAGGAGATGACGGGAGCCATCCTGTCCAGGGAGCGGGATGTGGAGGTGGCGATCGAGGATGGCGGGGTCCTGAGCCATCGTGGTCGACAGTACGATCTGGTGCCGGCCATAGAGCGTTCCAAGAGCAGGATTGGAACTCTGATCACCTCTCAGGTCAGGGAGCGGATTGGCGACGAGTGGGACCGGATGGGCGCAGTGCTGGTGGTTGGCGGTGGCGCTGACCTGGTGCGGGAGTCCATCACCAAGGCCCACAGTAACGTCCTGACCCCTCAGGACCCGGTGTTTGCCAATGCCCAGGGGTTCTTGTCCGTGCTGGGGGCCGCACACCTAGCCTGAGCGAGGCGAGAAGGGCCGTATTTGGCTGGTGAGTGGGGCAGGGCTACTGCGATAGTGCCCTGCCCCTATTTTTGCTCCTGGGGGCTTCTAGGGGCTGGCTCATATTTTGTCCTACCAGTTACGAAGGCCATGCCATAAGAGTTTACGCCTACTTTTGGTCTGTCTCTGTCCTACCAACTTCCTATTAGTAGGGGGCTGTCCTACTGTTTGGCTTCAAAAAGTGGTGCAATTCAGTGTTCGATAAGTGTTTGAGGCGGTAGGACAGGGGGCGTTCTGGTGAGGGCCAAGTTGTCAATCTCATTGTCGGATGACACTGCTGATCGGTTGGTGGCCGAGGCGGCCGAGAAGGGGCTGAGTGTGTCCAGGCTGGTGCAGATGGTGCTGTCAGAGCACTTTCGAGACGGAGGCCTTGCGGACGAGGTGCATCAGCTCAGTGAGAAGGTGGAAGCCTTGCGAGTGGCTCTAGCCAGGGTTCCCACTGTAGCGTCTGTTAGGGCCGAAAGTCCTGGTATGCAGCCGGTTGCGGACGATGTGGCGTCTTTGATCGCAGAGTTCACAGGGGGAGAGGAGTGATCGTAGGTGCATGTGCGAGAGTACCCTAAGCCGGAAAAGCCTGTGGAGTGGTCCAGTGCGCCGCCTCCTTACCCACTAGAGAGGTTGGTAGGCGGTATCGCTCCTGGTGAGGGTGAGCCCGGATACATGGTCACAGCACGGGATCTGGACGTACTGGAGATGCTCTGGGAACACTCCTATCTGATGCTGAGGCATCTCCCTTTCACCAGCCGGCGGGATGGGGTCCGGCGTATGGGAACCCTGTACCGTATGGGGATGATCGCCAAATGTGCTCCAGGCGGGTACTTCAAGCGTCAGATGGTGTACTCGTTGACCCGGTTTGGGGCTGAGGTGCTGGAGCTAAAAAATGTGGAAGTGCCAAGCACCTGGAACCCGCCCTATGAGCGTAAAGGCAACCGAGACAATGCGGAGCATCAGGCGGAAGTAGCTGACTTCTGCGCCATGGTGCTGGATGAAGTTCGAGAGTGGGGCATTGAGGGTTTGGAGTGGGTTGGGTCGAGGGCTTTGATTCGAAAAGTTCATCCGATGTACGCTGGTGGCCAAGGAGTTGTGGTGATTCCGGACAGTGGAATCTGGCTGGATCTCAAGCTAACCCTGCTGATTGAACACGAGCGAGAGTATCGTGCCAACAAGTTCGCGGAGAAGATGGACAACTATCGACGGTTCCTTGCGGGGGACACGTGGCGTGTGTTTGGGAGTAAGCCACCTGTGATCTTGATTTCCATAGACGACAGCCAATCCAAGACGGTCTTTGACCGGGCGTGTGACGAGGCCTTCAAGAATCTGTCACGAGTGGCTCTGATCCCGTCCAGTCGCTGGCGGGCAGGGGATCTCTCTGTGACTGTGCATGGTATGAAGGGCACCAGCACTTTGCCAATCAAAGAGGCCCTGGCACACTATCTGACTTGAATTGAGGAAACTCCCAGAACAGGCCGCTGGCTTAGGCTAGCGGCCTGTTTTGCTTTGCTGTGGCGCCGGAGGTGTGGGGGTAGCTCTTAGCTTGTGGGGAGCGGGTAGGTTGTGGGGAGCCGGTAAGTAGTAGGAAGCGGCTAAGTAGTAGGGAGCGCTTACTAGTGTGTCACCCTCATGCTTGTGTTGAAGTCCTGCAAACACACGCAGGGTGCGCCTTAGCAGTTTTGGCTCTTGCGCGGAATCACTTCCTCGACCTCTAGATTCCAAACCAAACCAAAGCGGAAGTGGCAGCAGGTCAGTGTGTGGTGTGTGTGGTGGTCAGTAGGAGTAGTGATGATGGCAGTGGTGCAGATGGGAAGAAAGAAAGCGGGCAGGGAACAGTGGCAGATGAAAGATGGGAAGCAGTGTCGGTAGACAGTGGTGATAGCGGGTTGCGTGAAGCGTGGGACAGGTGATGCAGGTCGAAGGTGCGGGGCAAGATAGAAAGGCTGGCCGGATGGCGAGTGATAAGCGCGGGGCGATGAATCAGGTCCGAAGGTCCAGACAGCGATAGCAAGGTTGGCAGCTGGTCGAAAGAGAACGCGGGAGCCAGTCGGGAGTGCTGGCTAGACAGGTGCTGGCTCAATGGTCCGGGGGCCGTGATAAGTGAGGGGTGCCCTGCCACTCAATCGTGGCCCTTGTCCTGGGCCAAGCCCGGACGGCGGCCCCTCACCTATCTTGGGGGCATCTCTGGGGCCTCCACCTGGGAAGGTGAAGGTGCCTGAAGCATGGGGCCTTGGCGGGGATAGCTGAGGACGGTTGGGAGTGGACAGTGGCCGAACCTGGCTGGCGACAGATGGGGTGTTTGGAAAGGGTTGCCGGCGGCAGGTGGATGGCGGCCGGGATCGGAGCGGCATGACTGGCTCGGCAGGGTGGTTAGCACCGTCCGCCGCTTAGCGCAAGGCACGCTCCGCTTCGCTGCGCTCTTCGGCCTTGCGCACACGGCGGCCCGTGCTGGGGCTGGTCTTGTTAAACACATGAGGAAGATGGAACGGGGAACCGGGACATCACTCGGGTTTAACACAGGCTCAAAAGGCCTGGACATCGGTAGCGGCAGTGAGGCAAACGGGCTGACCTGCGAGCTAAGCCAAACAAAAGTTCAGCCGAGAAAGCTCGGAGTACGGGGGTTGCAGAGATGCAGCGTCACGACTAGGCAGAAGGCGACAGGCCGGGTAGGGACCCGGTGGTGGAGACACCGACTGTCAATTACCCCAGACCAGGCGGGCTGCAATAGACCTGGATCCGGGATGGTAAGGCAAGACAAGCCCATGTCTGCTGCGTTGAATGGATCATAAGGACCGTGGACGGCTTCGTGCCGGGCACACGGGAGCCAGAGAGAGGCGGGCTCTGGCGCAAGTTTCCCTGCTGACGGGCGGCCGTTGCCGCTTCGCTGAGCGCACCGTGGGCCAGGCGGTCCCGATACGGTGTGCGGCGTTCGCTCCACTGAGAGCCGCATAGAGCAGGTTCAACTCCTGCGGCAGGGACAATTTTCTCCGGTTTCCCCACCCAAGTGGCCGTCCTGAGACGGTCGGCGCTCGAGAAGTCGACACTCCGTGGAGCTTGGCGGCTCCGACACGCAGTGCGGCACGACGCCAAAAAGGCAGGCCAAATAGGCTGGGCTCGGTGGGGAGTGTTTTCTCAGGTTCCCGACTTCCAGGCGGCGGGTGGTGCCCCGCTTGGAGCAGACGGCCCAGTGCCGACTGCAGGGGTCCCCCTCCTGCCCCGGTCGGGATCACTTTTGCCCCGCTGACCTTCGCCCCGACGGATGGTGGCAAATTGCCTCCACCTCGGAAGGTGAAGGCGGCGGGGCTTGTTGCCATGCCCAGAAAGGCGGTGGTCGGCGATGGACGAGAGGAACCCGAACCCGTTCTCGCCGGTCGTGAGCGTGAAGAGAGAGGGAGATGTCTTGACTGTGACGGTGAGAGGCGACCTGAAACCGATTCAGGTTGATCTCAATGACCCGTTCCAGGGTCTGGACCAGTTGGTCCAGGCACATGAACTGGGGTGCCGTTGAAGTTCTGATTGGTAGGAGGTGAGAGCCAACCTGAGTCACGGTTTCGAGTCTTGGTCCCTTCCGGCCTGGTGGATACCACCAGGACCGATGAACGCTGCCCGCTGTAGATGCGGGCTGAAAGCAGGTGTCTTAGCATGTCTTCGATCAACAGTGTGACCCTGATCGGCCGACTGACCCGTGATGTGGAGCTCCGGTACACGCCGAACGGCACGGCCGTGGCGACCTTCTCGCTGGCGGTGGACGACCGCCCGGCGAAGAACGGCGACAAGCGCACCAACTTCCCCCGGATCGTGGTCTGGGGCAAGCTGGCCGAGACCGTCGCCAACTTCCTCAGCAAGGGCCGGCTGGCTGGCATCAGCGGCCACTTGGCCACTCGTTCCTACGAGGCCAAGGATGGCACCCGTCACTACGTGGCGGAGGTTGTGGCCAGCCAGGTGCAGTTCCTCGATCGCCCGAAGGGCGACAGCGCTCCGGAGTCGGCTACGGCTGACGAGAGTGACGTGTCGGAGGAAGCCGTCCCGGTCTGATCTCTGACCCAAGCAAATTTGGCCCTCGCCCGACCTTCGGCCCTGGTGGCTGGAGGATCCGGGCGGGGGCCTTTTTGCGCGGTCGATCCCAAGTCTCACAGGGGGTGACCAGTGATGGCAGCGATCATGATGGAGGCCGATGTCGAGACCTTGATTCAGAACCTGGTTCAGAACACCAAGTGCAAGGCCGACGTGTCGGCTTTGGCCGACGCCGTGTCGTGCGTGCGGTGCAGCTCAAGTGACCCCAAGATGCAGAACCTGGCCGGACGGGTGTGGGACGCTCTGATCCAGGCGGGCAAGTGCGAGGCGGCCGGACACTTTCTGGAGGTGTGCTGAGATGAACTTTGATCAGGAGCGGCTCGACAAGTGCCAGGCGGCCGGCTGGGAGGCCTACTCACGGGCCCTCCGGGCGGGCCAGAAGACGTGCGAGGCAGTGGCGGCCTACCAGGACGCCTTCACGGTGGCAGTGGCCGAGACGGAGAAGCAGGCGGTCCTGGCGTAGACTCGGGAGAACGAGGTGGGCACTGTGAGCAGGATGGTGAAGCGGATCAGGCCGATCCCGGCCGCGGACAGCAATGTGCTGCTCACTCTGTGGAACCAGAACGGCGAAGGGCCAGTACTGCTACGAAGGGTGCTGGCCAGGTGCGAACATGGCGAGGGGCTGGGCCGGTGCCGGCACGGGTGCATTCTGCCAACACACTTCAAGCCACGGCTCGGTGGTGAGCCTATCCTGGCGGCCCGGGCAGATGGCGATCATGTGATCTACGCCACGGTTCTAGTGCGGGACGCCGATTCGGCTAATTCAGAGGAGGATGCTTGATGAACCGTGAGACGCGAGTGGTGATGATGCACTGGGACCAGTATCTTGACCAAGCGTCAGAGGCAGAGTTGGAGCCAGAGCGCCTGAAGGAGACGATCACGGAGGCCATTCACAGCGCACTGGACGAGATCCAGGACAAGGCGATGGGACGGTTTCTCTTCGAGCTTCTCGGCGATCACCTGGTGGATTGGAACGAGATCAGCCGGACGGTGCTAGAGGACCGGCAGGCTGCGGCCTGAAGAGCTCCTGATTTTTGAGTCGGCAGAAGGGTGGTGGGCGAAGTGCGAGACCACACAGTGTCCACCGTCGAAGAGGACACCATCACCAGGATCGAGGCCGAAGAGGGTTTTGGCGAGTGCTGGGGCTGCGGGTTCTTCCGGCCGTTCAGTGAACTCAGCCTGCTTCCGGTCAGAGGGTATCGCTACTCACACGCCCACATCTGTGAGCGGTGCGTGCGAGACGGGAAGCATGAGCGGCATCCGTCCGAGGACGTGCCCGAGAACTGAAGAGACCTTGTCAGAAGGGCGGTGGGCGGTGTGAGTGAAGCGAGCGAGTACATCCGGATGCGGCCCAAGGCAGTTCTGCTGCTGGAGGCGCTGTTTGCCGGCATGACTGTCACGGTGAGCGGCCAAGAGCTGGTGCTGGAAGATGATGAAGAGACTGGTCGCAAGGAACTCGGCATCAAGCGCCGGGTGACCATCACGGCTCATGGTGACAGCAGAGAAGAAGACATGCTGCTGCGTTATGACGTGCCGATCAGCCGATTCATCGAGGAAGCGGAAACCTTGAGCCCAGAAGACTGCATGGCGCTCTCTGGCTCCATTGCCCTGAAGCGGATGACCAAGCAGCGTGTGCTGCAGTCCGAGGCCTGACTGGCAGAAAGGCGGTGTCCAGCATGTGGACTCTGAAAAGATCAAGAAGCGGATGGATGGCGCTGGACGAGGAGCGCCGGCTGGCCAAGAAGGCACGAGAGGCGGCCCGCCGGAAGGCGGAGCGTGAGATGTGGAAGATGGCCCGAGCCAAGTCGGGTCAGCCACACAGACGAGGCCGCTCATAGGGCATCGGATTCGGGCGTGATGCGGGACCAGCCACGCTGCTGGGGAAAGCATCCGCCTGAACCCGGTGCCTCTCATTTGTTCACTGGCGCACCACGGCGATATGACGTGGGTAGTTGCGTTGTCCACAGGCTCAGCAACCAGCCCGAGCAAGACGGGCAGGCTAAGTGAGAATTAGCGCGTGTCGACCCCGAATTCGCCGATCTGGGCCCGCTTGCAATGGGTCGTCGGCGAGGCATGCCACCCGGGGGTCCGCAAGGACCAGGCTGCCTAGGGGAAGAGAGACAACACCTGTGGGTAGCCGGGGCAGGACCGGCCGCCAGTGATCGTTTTTTGAGGTTGTTTTGAATCCAAGGAGGTGTTGAGCATGCCCACAGCTACCGAGACCATCACCGACATCGAGTCCCAGTGGGTGGCCCGGATGGCCGAGACGATCGTCCTGACCGACGAGCCGGGCGTGGACTACTACACCTCAAAGACGGACCGCGGCCGGGTGTGCAACGAGGCGGCCACCGACCTGTTTGGGGCCCTGACGGGCGACCTGAACAGTGAGGGACTTTTGCGGATGGGCATGCTCTGGGCTCTGGCCCGACGCCAGGCTGAGGAACAGCACGACCAGATCCTGGCGGCCATGACACCGACCCTGGGCGATAGTACGGAGCCCTCTTGATACTGGCCAAGCGAGCAGTTGACAAGCGTGGGAGGTGAGCAGGATGGGGGACAAGGCGATGCAGGCCCTTCGGATCCTGCTCGACGGCGGGAGCATCCAGACCCCCGACGGGAACTGGGAACTGGGTCAGGATGACGACGGCCACCTGGTGCTGTCCGTCCAGGCACTGATGGTGACGATCGGAGACGGCGACATGGTGGAGAAGGAAGAGATCGTCCTGCTTCCGGCCGACCTCTCGCTGGGTGCGTTCATCGAGGCGGCGGAGCGTCTTTCGGAAGACGTGCTCCAGAGCACGGGACGCCATGCAGAAACGCAACACGTGTTGCGTTTCGACGAGGTGGGCTGATGACGAAGGAAGAGGCGGAGCGATTGTGAGACCCAGTCAGCTCTGGGTTGGGTACGACGAGGCGGGTCCGGACTCGGTCGAACCAAAGAACTGACTTAAGCCTCATGGGAAGCAGCCAGGGTAACACCCGGCCGCTTCTTTGCGTTCAAGACAAGGAGGGGATCTCGGTGGAGATGCCAGGAGGGGTTTACCTGGAGCGTCAGGTGAAGAACGCACAGTCGGAGTTGGCTCAGGTACAGGCTCGGTGGGTCCGGTCGTGGCGTCGCGCCGGCCAGGCAATCAGCCAGAGCGGAAGCATGGGCTGGAAGCCGGCCAATCAGGCACTCAGTCGGACAGAGAAACTCGAGAAGCGCCTTCTCAAGCTCGAATCCGCGGTAGCAGTGGCCGAGGGCAACCTGGCTCGGGCTCTCGCGCCCGAGGAAGAGGAGAACGCCTAGCAAGGGGGTGCCGGCATGAGCGCTCAAGAGACCCTGACCGGCCAGATTGCAGTGGCCACCAACCCCAACCTCTTTCTCGATCCGCCCGTGTTCACCGCCAATGAGCTAGAGCCGTTGATCCGGCAGCTGATGCAACACCACCAGGGTCGATTCACCCTGGTGTTCGACCAACCGGTGCGGGTGCCCACAGGCTTCAGCGGCCGGCATCATACGCAAGAAGTGAGCGAGCTCAAGCACGTCAAGTTCTTCACGGCCAGCGGGACGAACAGCCTGGCCTACACGGTCTGGCGGCGGCACGGGTTCATGCTGTGGGACCTGCCTATCCCGCACCTCCGAAGCGTGATCGCTGAGCGGCAGATGACGCCAGATGAACAGCGGGCGTGCCGGCTGCAGGAGATCGCGGCCATCTTGCGCCGGATCCACCCCAATGCCTGGGATGATCTTCGCCAGAAGCCGCCGGAGGCTTTCCTCGATCAGGGTGGTGCCTTCTCGATCCGGAGCAAGTTTCCAGATCCAGAGTATGTGATCGGGGAACTGCGTGAGGCATTCGACCAGAAGAAGCCAGTCAGGTTCACAAGCGGCCGGAGCAGACGGCATCTGTCGGTTGAAACCAAGATGTGCGAAGACGGCATCTTCCGTGCCTGGTTCTCCTCCGAGTACTGGGGCTGCGGCAATGGCTGTTACTACCTGTTGATAAACCCGACGACGGCGGCCTTCGGCGAGTACGACTGATTCTTGAGGGGGTGTCGAGTGTGCGGAAGCGGTTTGAGGTGCCGGTGGAGCGTTTGGAGTCTGGAGTTCTGGTCTTGAAGCGGCACCAGCATGACGACGATGACGTGTTTGATCCGTGGGCGGCCAGACGCTTTGAGAACCGGGTGCTGAACGAGCTCAGCCTCACACTTGGCCTGATGTTTGCGGTGCCGGTGCTGATGATTGTGGCGCTGATCCTGATTCTGCGCTGAGGGAGGTCTTTGACAATGCGCTGCAAGGATTGTCAGGTGGTAGTGATCCCGGCCCGGGAGAGCGGCTACTGCGTTCGGCACGAGAAGGAGCACGCAAAGGCGGAGAAGATCCTGGCCAAGCAACTGGCGGCAGGCCTGAAGCAGGTGGCAGAGCGCCGTGGATTCACGGTGCAGATCGGCCCGCAACAGGAGAGTCACTCGCTGAAGGAAGCCAGAAAGGCTGCCCGGGCGGCCCACGACAACGCCTATCTGGAAGAGCTGCGGGCGAGGTTGTCCTGACATGAATGTGTCCGGGCTGATAGCCAACTGGCCATTTGCGCTGGCGGCGTTTGTGCTGGTGCTGATGTTGTCCTTCCGGTTCATGGTGCGCTTCGTTGTGATTGTGCTGGTGGCAACGGCATTCATCTATGCCGCCATGCACTTCGGCTGGTTTGGCTGGTGAAGAGGGGGCGGCGCCGATGCGACTATCTGCAAAACGGTCCGCCATCTTGGAGCAGTGGAAGACCCGGCTTCAGGATCCGGTTGAACTCAAAGAACTGAGGTCGCAACTATGGTTGATCAATATGGGTAACATGCGACGGGTCTACAGTCTGGGAGACGGTTTCGTGCTGAAGCTGCCTCGCAATCAAGACAAGTCGTGCACCCCAGAAGGCCGGCGAGCGAATCAGAGAGAGTGGACAGCCTGGCTGGCGTTGAGTCGGAAGCGGCCCAGGTGCTCCATGCTCACCCGGGTTTACGCCTGCGCTCCCGATGGCTCGTGGCTGATCGCCGAGAAGGTCGAAGAGAATCGGCTGGCGGGAGGAACGTTTGACAAGCGGCTGCGCAGATTCATGATGGCGTTCACTCGCTATTACGGAGATATGCTCCTAGATGGAAAGTGTAGCTGGTGGTGCCTGGATCTGGGGTACAACAACTTCGGCGTGCGGGATGGCCGCCTGGTGATCCTGGATCTGGAGTACGTGGGCGGGTACCTGAAAAGCGCGTTCCTGGTGTGATGCCCGGTCTGGGATCGGCGAAGGAGTGGGTGAAGATGGCAGGTGGTATCACGATCGTCGGCTACAGCGCAGATGCTGATGTATGGTGTCCGGAGTGTGCCAAGCACACCTACGCCGACCAACCTCTGAACGAGAGCGGAGACCTCTCTGAAGAGGCGTTCGATCACGAGGGCAACCCCATCCATCCCATCTTCTCCACTGACAATCCGGAGTTTGACGAGTACTGCAACAAATGCGGCGAGCTGGTCAATCGTGGGCTGTACCGTGATCAGGATGACTACGATCAAAGAGCCATAGACGCCATGAGAGGCAATCCCTGATGGTGCTGACTTCTTCGATGCGGACAATCAACGAGGGAGGAGATGCTCCGATGCCGGCAACACGCGAACCGAAGTGGTGGATCGCGTTGAAGGTTTTGTTCATCCTGTGCTTCTCCGGGTTCGGCATCGTCGGCCTGACCCTGGTAATTTCGCGAGCCTTCGGGGGCTGAGCTCGTTCCGGCTGCACTGATTCATTTCTTGAACGGGGGTTGACGCTGATGATGGTAGACATGACGGATCAGCTTGTAGACGGCCTGATTGTAACGCTTGGGAGCCAGAAGCTGGTGGTGGGCGACCTGGTGGTGGGCAGTCCATCTGATTACGAGGATGGAGTCCCAGAAATGCTGGGTTTGTACACACTCCACGAGTGGTACTCCCCGTACGGCGATCGTCACCCGTGCATGGTGGTCAAAAGTGACGGCAGACTGATTGAGGCTGACAGTGATCTCGTCGTACGCGGGCATGTGTCAGATCTGGTCTCAACTGGTCGGTTTGCTGAACCTGAGGGTACCGACGCCACTCCTGACACTGACGCCGACCAGCAAGCGCTTGTTTCAGATGTTGCTGCCTTGCTGGTGGAACTTGTGGGGGACAGCCGAGAGCTGGAGTACCTCCAGGAGTGCGTCGCCGAAGTCATGGCGGAAGATGGCCAAAGCGACGCGGTGGTTGCTCTGCGCAACACGTTGGTGGCATGGAACGACAAGATGGCGGAGCTTGCCTGATGCTGTCAGATGGCTCAGCTCCTCAGGTGCTGGTGCGCGCCTTCCACGAGCGGATGGGTTACACCGTAAGCGAGCGGCCGCAGGTCAGAGACCTGGCGGAGCGACTGCAACGTGCCGAGCTGATGCAGGAAGAACTCAACGAGTATGTTGCGGCAGTCAAGGCCGGCGACTTGCCTGAGATGGCTGACGCTCTGGCTGACCTGGCGTACTTCGTGTATGGCACGGCTGTTGTGTTGGGCGTCGACCTGGCGCCGATCATCTTAGCTACGCACGAGGCCAACATGCAGAAGATCCCGGCGCCAGACGGCGGCAAAGCGATGAAGCCGCCAGGCTGGCGGCATCCGGACGTGGCCGCTCTGGTGCAGGCGCAAATCAACCAAGCGAGGTGAGGTACTGTGCCCAACTGGTGTCTGTGTTCGTTGGAGATTCGTGGGCCGGCCGAGGCTGTTGAAGATTTCATTCAGAAGAACCGGACGGAATCAGCCCCTCTCTCGTTCTCGGCCCAGGTGCCAATGCCGGCTGGTGAGGCAGATCCGTGCGAGTGGGCCAGTAAACACTGGGGCACAAAGTGGGAGCCAGACTTAGATCAGTGCGAGTGGCAGAAGGATGAAGGCGTGATCTCGATTGACATGATGACGGCCTGGAGCCCGCCCGACGAGTGGCTGGTCAAGGTCTCTCGCCTGCACCCCGAGCTGACCTTTACCCTGAAATACGATGAACCAAGCATGGACTTCAGCGGCAAGATTGAGGTCAGGAACGGCGTCACACTGAAGGATAACGAGGCCAGGAGCCAGATCGCCATTCAGTTCCTGGCTCAGCAGGAGCAGATGGCGGCCGAGAAACAGACCTAGCCGACTTTGGAATCAGATACGACTGGAGGTGCCGACATGCAGCACCTGCTTTTGGCGCGCTTCGGATGGGCGCTGGCACTGGCACACAATCCGAGTGCGCTCTGGTTCTTTGATGCGGCTTCGCTGGCGGCCCTAGCGGCCGGCGGCCTGTTTGCTTTGGAGATCCGCCGGGCGGCTCGGGAGATGGACAGGCGGCGTGCAGCCCTGGCTGGAGAGGATGGTGGCTCAGATGGCTGAGACGATCAACTGGGTGGAAGAAATCGACCCGTGGACGGGCAAGGCTGGTAAGTCATTCTGCCATCACCAGGACAGCCTGCGCGTCCGTGTGTGGCATGGTCGCAGGGACAAGCACTCCATCTGGCGTTGGTCGCTTTACGAGTTAGACGGCATGTACTGCACAGGCTACGCCAACACAGCCCCTCAAGCCATGAGGAAGGCGGAACTGTTCATCAAGGCGACCGCTGATTCCTGTTTGGTGTAAAGGAGGGGTCTGACGTGGCAGACGATGGCATCTGGGTTGAAGGCACGTTTCGAGCCGGGAATTCCGCTAAGTCATATCGCTTCCGCAAGCAGATCGGCGACTTCGTGATCGCTGGCGAGGTCTGGCTTGGCCGCCGGCAGCGGCAGGTGAAGTGGCGCTGGTGGGTACGAGAGCACCTCTCGGGGCTCTCCTGTTACGGGTTCTCCCCGACGGCTTTCGTGGCTATTGAAGACGCGGATCAGTTCATTCAGACCATGCAGGCCTGGATTGACCAGAAGAGCGGCGTCCTCGATCGCCGTTAGCCGGAACTGGTGAGGGGGTGCTGATGGTGACTGAAGTTGAGTGCGGGTACATGATCTACCAAGACCGAATCCTGCGGGTGCGTGTCGAGCAGGAGCGCGACGACGACTTCTGCGGCGCCGAGATGATGTCGCTGAGATGCGACGACGACACACAGAAGACCCATATTGCGATCGAGCCGATCGAGGTTCTCTGGTGCAACGACAGGCACACGCTGGCCCTGAGCGTGGCCGAGGGACGGGCCAACACCGCCTACTCGATCATGGCTGACTTCACCATCCGACGCATGCGGCTGCCGCGCGCATGGGCAGCGCAGATCCTGGAGGAAGAGATCCTGGCGGAGTCGGCAAAGAGCCCGAACTCCTCGGCGTGTTTCATCGAGGAGTGGCGGGTTCTTGCGGCTGATGGCATTCCCCGCTCGATGGACGCGGCATGAGGCCCCTAAGCGGGGCCCTGATGATGCTGGCTGTTGCCCTGATCACCGTCTGGGGGCTGGCTTTCTGGCCAGTCGTGGGGGCCTGCTCTGCTCTCTGGCTGGCCTGGTTGATGTGGCGGAGGATTCCGTTGCAAAGACTGCGCTCGATGGTGGCAGACACAACACCTGATCCTGAGATGGCTCAGCTGGTGTTGGAACGGGTCTACAAAGCCAGACCCGAGCTACAAAGCGACATCATTCAGCGCCTGGTGGCACTCAGCCACAAAGAGTGCCTGGAGCTTCTGGAGGATGGCACGATCGACGATGGGCAGATGGCTCTGATTGAGTCACTGCGTCTCTTGCAGGCCGGCCGGCTGGAAGGCACCAAGGCGATCATCCAGTGGAGGAGGGCCTGCGAGCACGAGGGTGTGTTCGACGACAAGGCCCTGCGAGAGGACATATCAATGCTTCGTCAGGAGTTCGTACCGTCGGAGGAGGGCGTCTGACATGCTGCTGATGTTTGCCGCCGGAGCGCTGTTCATGGTCTTGTACTGCTTCTGGCCAAAGCCTGTCACGTTGGTGGCCCAGGGTGCCTGGGTGTTATGGCTGGCGGCCACAGTTCTGTGTTCAGTGTTAGGTGTAGGCCCGATTGGCCCGGTTGGGTTTCAGATCGGCGGACCTGGTCCGCACAGCCTGGGCGGGCTGTTCACCTATCTGTTCGGCGGATGGTCGCAAGTCGGTGCAGTGGTGCTTGGGATGCTGTTTGGCTCTCTGGTAGGGTTTGCACTCCGGATTGAGATGGGGCGACCGACGAAGCCCGAGTCCCGATTCAACCAGAGAAGCTGAGAGAACCTATTGGGAGAAGGGTGTGCCACCTCTACGGGGGTTTGGGGCTTTAGCCTCACCAAGCACATCAGGGAGGGCACGATGCCGCTTTGCGCGGTGTGCCCAGGCGGACGGCTGGGTGGGGCCGTCCGCTGTTGTCTTCAGATGATTTTTTGAGGGGGTGTTCCGGATGCTGGAGACACAGCAGTCGATCCAGGCTAGTCTGAGTGATCTCTTGTCTGAAGCCGTGAAGCTCGCGCTGGAGATTGGTCGAGTCCAGACTGATGATGAGACCGATGACGACAATACAGATCAGCCTGTGTACGGCCCAGACGGTGAGTCTGGGTCAGTGGCTGACGCCGGGTTGACGCTCACCTTGTTTGTAACCGCAACAAATGGTGTCGAGTACGAGTTCGGCTGGACCAACGACGACTTCGAGATGCGAGCGTTCGGCAAGACACCGGAGGCTGCGGTTCAGGCCTGGCTGGAGGCGCACTGACATGGCGCTTCTAAGCGTGATGGTTTACCCGGTCGACGGAGCGCCCTATGTGCTGGGCTTGCCCAACACGCTTGAGGCGATGCAGGGCGTGGTCGGTGGCTACATTGAGGCAGTCAAGGTGGCTGACGATCTGAACCTGATCTGCAACGAAGAGGGCATCGGCCTGGGCCTCTTGCCCAACCCGCACACCGAGATCGACGGGCACCCGATCAGCGATCGAGTGCGTCTGCCTGACGGCAGACACATGCTCGGCATGTTCTTTGTCTGTGGTCCGGTCGATGACGACGGTGAGTTCACAGACGTGCCCCAAAGGATTCTGCTGGCCGGCCTGGATCCGGCTCTGTTTGGATGCTGATGGCGCATGTGCCTAATGCCCGAGTGCTGACGGCGCTTGAGGACTGGCGGGCGGAGATTGAAGACGACAGGCTGCTGCTCCCCGAGACAACCTCGACATACGCTGGCCCTCGACGCATCCCGAAGAAGCTACGTGGCTTGGTTGAGTCCGTCGGGTTACCTGTCATCGGTTTAGGATCGTGCCGTCTAGTTTTTGAAATGGACGACATGGGCCAGCGTCTGGCGTTGAAGGTCGGCTTCACCCAGATGGGTTTGTATGCCAACCAGCACGAGTTCGAGATCAGCCAAGACCTGGAGAAGGAGATGTGTGCCACCGTATACGCGATGGACGATGCTGGGCTGTGGTTGATTCAACGCTTTGTAGCAATCCCTCGTCATCTGCCTTTTCGGCAGTTCTGCGACTTGAAGAGTTGGATCAAGGAACATGGCTACATCCACTGGGATGCTGTCAGGAAAAACTTCGGCTTGCTTCCGGATGGTCGCCTGGTGATGGTCGATCTCGAGTCTTTATGGCCCATGGACAAAGACCTGGAGAGCTTTGCGAACGAACCAAGTCGGTATTTGTACTGAGAGGGTTTGTTGTTGATAGGAGGGTTGCCCGATGAAGAAGGTTGTGTGTCCCCTGTGTGGGAGCGACGGAGGCTTTGGCGAGAACGACGTCATCCCAGGGTTAGCCCATCTTCTGGTAGACGTCGACGAGGCCGGGAAGGTCCAAGTGCAGTATGCCGGCGAGACCATGGTGTTCTGGGATGACCAGCGGGTGAACCCGTCGAGCGCAGACACGCCGTATCGCTGCCTGACATGCGACGGAAGTTTCGCGGCGTTCAAAGTCGTCGAGGCGTAGATGAACAGGAGAGAACGGGTCGCTGAGATCCGCGGCTACCTGGGGTATCGCACGCACCGCCTGAACAGGTACACAGGCGACTACAACATTCTGCTCGACGGCAGAAAGCAGGGCATTGTCTCTGACCAGGAAGACCGGTGGGTCTGCCTGTGTGATGCACACTCGACTATCTTGGCCTGCCCAACGATTGCCTACGGCCTGCAGCACCTCTCCGGAGCGGAGTGGTGCGAGCCGTGCATGGCGATCTGCTACCAGGACGAGCCCAAGGACGAGGCTGAAGCGATTTCCGATGCGTCCTTGTACGCCGAGCTGCATCTGCCTAAAGACTGACGTTATGGGTTAAGAAGACCAGGCTCAACTGCTGTTGGGCCTGGTTAGATGTGCGATCTAAGGAGGCTCTCCGATGGCGGAGCGTCAGGTGGACTGGTTGGATCTATTGGCTTGTGAAGCGATTGTGGACCAAGTCAACACTGGATACGGACTGGGTGCCGACGAGGTGCTGGTGGCCACGGCGGCCGCCATGCTGGCGGCTGAGCTGCCGGCGGGAAGCGATGTCGAGGTGCCGGCGCAGCGAGCCGAGACGGCGATCCGGTTTCTGAAGGTCATAACGGCGTAATCGGGGTTGCTACAGGCCGACAGCGGAAGTGCCTGCCGGACACCACCCCGCGCCGCTTCTGTCTCGGGGCCCGCCGCAAGGCGGGCCCGGTTCCAAGAAAGGGAGTGTCCGCATGGCTAACTACGTAGCGATGGCCCGTACCAACTACTTCAAGGTAAAGGACGTTGAGGCGTTCAAGAAATTTGTCGAGACGCTTGGCGACGCGGAGTTGATTGAGGACACCCAAGATGGCGAGATGCTCTACGGCATCATCTTTGACGAGCAGGGCATCCCGTCAGATCGTTTCTACACCAACGATGCTGGTGAAGAGGTCGAAGAGGAAGACATCAACTTCCCAGCATTACTGGCCGAGCACCTGGTCGAAGGCTGGGTGGCCGAGCTGCGTGAGGTCGGGTTCGAGAAGATGCGATACCTGATCGGGTTGGCCATCCTGGTAAACAGCAAGGGCCAGCGCCGGGAGGTTCACCTGGATGACATCAGCAAGAAGGGCAAAGCTCTGGGGGAACACTACACCGACTGCTCTTACTGAGCACGGTGCGGCGAAGTGTGGATATTCACCCTTCCGTCTCTATGAAGCAACCGGTTTCATCTCAGGCGTAGAATACCGATCAGCGGCGCCAGGAGGCCCTTCCTGGGCCTCCTGGCGACTTTGAGCAAAGGAGGTGGGCACATGAACGTGAGGACGCTGTCCGTTGAGTGGAGACGCCTCTACGGTGTTCTGATGCTGTCTCTTGGTGGCGAGATCCTGGGGGAGATTTGGAGAGAGGGCAAGCGTTCAGCCGGCTACACCTGGCTGGCTGTGAAACGAGAGCGGCTTTACCACGGCGTGACAGCCACCGAGGGGGAGGCCAAGACAGCAATCCTGAGCAGGTTTGGTCTTCAGGCATGACCAGGCACAATCCGGGTGTTCGCTGGGTGAGACAGGGAAGATCTGGCTTCTGGTACCGCCTGAAGATCAACGGCGAGGACCGGGGCTATGTCACCCGCACCAAGACGGAATGGTACTGGGTGGCTGAGAGATGGGTGGCGTCTGAGATCATCTTGGATGGCGCCGGCTACACTCACACCTTGCTCCAGGCCAAGGCCGCGCTGTTGAAAGAGCTCGGAGTAGCACAAGCGAGTGCGGTGAGTGCATGACCAACCGTCAGAATCTTTATGCACTGATCATTGAAGACGGATCGGACCAAGAGGTCCGTTTGTACCACAACTCCGAGTCTGTGGAAGCCGAGATGCTGGCTTACCTGCACACACATGCAGAACCCGGGAAACTTGTATTTCGGATCCATCCCGGTGTCTCGGTTCCTAACGTCCCTCTGCTGGAGTTCTGTCCGTTCTGCGGCGGGAAACTACCCAACAACCCAGCGGAGAAGCCGCAATCATGAGGCCGTAAGGCTTGTTGTACACGGAGGAGACAAACCTCTTCACCATCTCAACGAGGAACGGGGTTTACGACACAATGGTTTGTAAGATCTGTGGCGTAACGGGAAAGCAGTTTGGGTTTGGTGGCGGAGTAGTAAGAGACCCGGAATACAGGGCCAAACGGTACGATCTATGCCACGTCAATGAAGACGGGAAGAAGGTGCTGGGCAATGACCAACGCCGAGGCTAATCAAGTTATTGCTGAGAGCATAGGTGACAAAGGCTTCTGGCCGGCGGAAACGTGCCCACAAGGGCACTACCATGCCAGGTCCCCAAGAATCGGGTCTTTATGCGTACTTTGCGTGGATGTGGCGGCGAGGGCTTGGTGCGCAGCTCGTGGGTACGAGATGCAAGACTGGGCACTCGGTGGGAACGAGCTATCGTGGCTTCGTGATAAGAAGCTGGAACTGAGCCAAGAGGACCACCCCGAATGGCAGATCCAGCGTGGCAAACCACGAAACTACTGTGACTCGTTAAGCGAACTCATACCTGTGGTGCAGGAGTGGTGTGACCGTAAGAAGATGCGACTCACCAGAGATTTACGCAGTTTTTGGACAATTCGGGCCTTTAATGATTCTCCATCACAACCGATACGTTACCGGGCTTCATTCGACGGTATTGGTGATTTCGCGTATGCCGATACTCCTGATGAAGCTTTGGCTCATGCCTATGCCGCTTGTTTAGTACAGACGAACAGTTGAAGGGGGTGATGGCCATGAAGCAAGAGCACATGTTCGACAACGGCTACCAATGGGATGACAAGCAGAGATTGCACGGCACGGCACTCCTGTTTGGCCAAAGTGGTGACAATGCCTATGTGGACATCTCCATTCAAGAGGGCCCAACTGGCTGGGAGTACACGCTCAAAAGATTGTACCCGCCAACCAAGCGGTTGCGCGTGGTGCAGCGCGGGCTTCGAGACACAGCGATGAAAGCCCGAGCCGCGGCTGTAGTGGCCGCCGGCGCAGAAGCAAACAAAGCCCCTAGATAGATCATTGGTCGGCACGCCTCGGAGGCTGTCGGGACTCCAAATCCCGGCGAGCGGGTTCGACCCCCGCCCGACCTGCCAAGTTTACCTCGGAGCCAGCCTTGCGGCTGATGAAGAGGTCGAAGAGGGGCATAAAAATGGTATCACTGAGAGAGGCGTTGTTGGCGGCATCTGATCTGGGGGACGACGAATATCTCCGCTGGAGTCCTGACAACCTCGTTCCTGGCCAACAGATCCCACCGTCCAATGTCTGGTTCGATGGCAACCTGACCGACGAGGTGCTGCCCGGCACATGTGTCATCGATCCTCGCCAAACCGGTGACTTTTCAGCGTGTGATCTCGATGGCGGTTACATGGGCGATGTGTATGTTGTGCGAGGGGAGCAAGTGGTCAGCGACTATGCTCCAGACGACCCCGGAGAGGTACTACTACGCTGGCCGATCGTGGTACGGAGGCTCTTGCCCGCTAAGATTTGAGGTCAATGCGAGCGGGTTCGATTCCCGCCCGGCTTGCCAAGTTTTCCTAGCGCAAGAACCGGGCTTCCCGGGTCTTGGGGGACAGGGGTAACGGCCGGTTCGATCCCGGCGCCCTGCGTGGTGTCTGCACTGCCACGCCGCTAGCAATTTCTTTGCCGGTGTAGCTCAGCGGAAGAGCTGCCGCCTTTTAAGCGGAGTGTCGCAGGTTCGATCCCTGCCGCCGGCACCAAATCTCATTCAGGTCTCAGGGGGTGTGTTGGATGGATCCGATCATCAACTGGGAAGACAGCAGCTACGGAATCTACAAGAACAAGACGGCACTCCGGCTTAAGGCCAGCGAAGTCGGCATCTCGGCCACAGTGTGGCTGGGCAAGCTAGGCAAGAACAAGCCAAGTTGGCGCTGGGTCGTCCATGGCACAGTCGGCGACCTGACGCTGATGGGGTACTCCTCGAATTTGACCTATGCCTGTGAAGATGCAGAGCGATTCATCCGGGCCGCCAGAGAGTTGCGACCAATTCGTTAGAATCTACAGATTTGGAGGTGGCTTAGATGGCAGCTGGACCAAGTTATGACCCAAGTAGGATTCCCTACGAGGTTAGACTGAGATACGAAGTGAAGAATGTTGTAGCCAGGCATCTTCGGCTTACTCACTTCGACGACTTATGGGTAGAGCTTTGTCATCTCAAGGATCAAATCTCGAAGCTAGAAAGTCGTATTGCAGACATTCAGCAGGAGCGGGAAATAATGATGTCAGACGGCTCTTTGAATTCGTCCGTACGGAGACGTACGGGGCCCGCCACGCGGGCAAAGAGAACTAATAGTGGTCTGACGAGATGTCTCTTTGGAGGAAGGAAACAATGCAAAGCCTTGTGAATGTAAGTGCCCCGGTGAGAAGGAATACCATGGGGGAAACGAATCTCCTCTCCGTACTCGAGCGTTGCCATGATCACGTATATGCGAACGACGGGTTGCCGAAAGATGTAATATTTCGAGACATCACCTATTTACTACTCGCAAAGATCATCGACGAAGGCACTTCTCGTAGCCCCCGCAGATTTTCTGTGACATCAGAAGAGTACGTGTCGTTAACGAATGGGAACCACGGCGACCACCCCGGCCGTGAATTTGAAGAGCGCCTCAGCGGACTTCTCCGTGAGGTCGCAATTTGGTTTCCTCGTATTAACCATCGAGCGCTTCAGCTTCAACTTTCTAGTATCGCGTACATAGTTAAGTGCCTCCAGGCGGTTTCGCTATCGTCGACTCCATATGATGTCAAGGGGATCGCATATCAGGCGTTCTTTTCGGCCCACCATAGGGGGGCCAGGGGCGAGTTTTTCACACCTGGTCTCGTTGTTGACCTAGCCATGTCCCTTAACCCTCCTCGGGAGGGGTCTGTGGTTTTGGATCCTGCATGCGGCTCTGCAGGCTTTCTTGCGGCAGTGAGAGACCGCTACGGGGATAACTTCAGATTCATTGGTGTCGATATCAATCCGAACCTGATTGAAGTCGCTGAACTGAATGCCACCCTGCATGGTATCAGCGATGGGGACATGTTAACCGCAAATGCGCTCAGGCCCTTGGCTGAGCTTTCCTCAGTGACAGATGGCACCATCTCGGCTGAGTGTGCTGACTATATTTACACAAATCCACCGTTTGGGACTCACGGCAGAGTCCGAGATGGGAGCATCCTAAGAGAATTCGAACTAGGCTCTGCCGACCATGTAGACAACTCGGGACAACTGGCCGCAGTCCGTATCCCTCGGTCCTCGCAAACCCCAGAGGTGCTGTTTGTCGAACGCTGCATACAGTTACTCAAACCCGGAGGTCGCCTTTCAATCGTCTTGCCGATCGGAATCGCAGCCAACGCCAGCCTTGGTTATGTTCGGGAATTCATTACAGACACTTGCGAAGTCCTCTCTGTGGTCAGCCTACCTGATGGAATTTTCGGCGGGACAGGTACCAATCCTCGAAGCATGCTCCTGACGGCGCGGAAACGTGATATGCACGCGTCGGGTGGAGTGACTCTCCTCTATCGTATGAAGCACCTCCCTAAAGATGAGTCAACGATGGGACTCGTGTTTGGGTCTCTGAAGGAGAGCGCAGGACACAGATTCGGCGAATCGATTAAAGTGTCGGAAATATCGGGGAGTGGTAGATTTGATCCGGCCTATTGGCTTGCACAACACGGGAAAGGACAGGGCCAGACCAGTGGGCCGCGTCTGGGTGAAGTGGTCGAGCTGATTACGGAGCGCGCCCCAATAACTACGCTGGGCCGCCCCGATGGATTCATGTACGCAGACATTTCGTCGGTTGACCCCATGTTCGGGACGATTCAAGCGCGCCAGGTGTTCCCTCGCGAAGTTCCTTCACGAGCGCGGAAAATGGCACATGCCGGCGATATGCTGGTTTCGTTGGTCCGTCCTGACAGAGGTGCTATCGCGATCGTTCCAGACGACCTTGACGGATGTGTAGTTTCGACCGGTTTCGCAGTCTTGAGGTGTCGAGCATTAACTCCGCGCTATCTGTGGGCGCTCTTAAAAACTGAGAGCGTCGCTGCACAGATGGCGGACCTATGCACGGCTTCGATGTATCCCACACTCGGCGAGACGGATCTACTTTCGGTGCGCTTACCGTCTGTCTGTGGGGCCGACGCCCAAGCAGCAATTGAGGCCGAGATCGAGACCGCCCAGCGGATGTGGCAAAATGGGAAACTGGCTATATCGCATGCTCTGAGTGTTGTTACGGAAGATTCCAGACGTCACGTAAGCGCGGAAACCATACCCCGGGATCCGGTATCGGAGGATTCTGAGTGACGTGAGCCGGTATCAGAGAGCCATTGCGTCTACTACGAGCCGGCGGAAGGCCGTGAGGATGCGTGGCATCCCGTAGCACTGAACGGGCAAACATGATGTCAGTGATACATCCGGTCCGGAGCCACATATTGACTGCGAAGAAGTCTTGATCGGAGAATCGGCAGGAACTCGTCACCCAACCTTTCGTCTTGTTGTGGATCAGACGGGCTTTACTTGTGTCGGTTCCCCACAACGATTTCGCCTCAAGGCGTTTCCATGGTCCTTGGCCGTCTCGGATCAAGAAATCGCAGCTGATCTTCTGAGCTTGTGGGAGTGCAACCTGGAGATGCTGCGCAACATCCTCAGGAAGGCGCATGACCGTGAAGCCTTCTTTTTCGAGGATTTCTGAGAGTGCGGCTTCCGTCAGG
>JAEHJW020004038.1_pt1 | contig 92027 bp, 105 predicted proteins | sample 9271431 | NCBI WGS metagenome assembly JAEHJW02
GTCCGAAAACAGCCGCGCCGACTCGACGAAAGTGGCTTGCGTTAACACCGCAATGTGCAACACTCGCGCCCGGAGGTAATGATGCCCCAGACCCACCGCCAGCTCCTGCCGGCGCGCTCGATCGCTCAGCCCCAACCCGGGTTCTTCTCGCTGCGGCTCTGCCGCAACGGTCCCTGGGTGCCGGCGGCGATCCAGATCATCGACGGCAAGTGGAACACCTACATCAACGGGGTCCATGTCGGCGGTCCGCACCCCGATTTCATGCACGTGAAGGAAATCTGGCGCATCTGGCACGGCGGCACCGAGGTCTCCGCCGCCGACTACCGGCGCGCGCTGGCCCAGATCAAAGCCGACCCCGCCGACCCGCGCCATGCCCCGCGGAAGCCGGTCGATCCCCGCCGCCTTCCCCCCCCGTTCTAGGAACCCATCATGTCCCTGCATCACAACATCAAGGCGACCGATCTGCGGCTCGCCGACATTCTCGGGCCCGAGGTGGTCGACATGCTCGAGGGCGAGAATTTCGCCCAGGCGCTGACCCACGCGATGCAGCCCTTCCTCGACCGCATCGAGGCGCTCAGCGGCAGCGTGCAGCGGATGGAGGCGAAGTTCCCCAACGGCTTCACGCGCGATGAGGAGGCCGAAAAAGCCACCGACCTGGCGCGCAGCCTGCAGGCCGAGGAAAAGGCCATCGAGAGCGCCCGCGACGGCCTCAAGCGCGTGCCGCTGGAAATGGGCCGCACCATCGACGGCATCGCCAGGAATGCCGGGCGCCGCTGCAGCGAGCTCAAGCAGCGGGCGCTCGCTCCGGTCTCGGCGTGGAAGACGCAGCAGGCCGAGCTGGCCCGGCAGAAAGCGGCGCGCGAGGCCGAGGAGGCCCGGATCGCGGCCGAGCGGCTGCAGAAGGCCGCGGCCGACGCCGCCGCCAACCGTCAGATGGCCAGCGCGGCCGACCTGGCGGACGCCGCCGTGAAAGTGGCCGACCACGCCGAGCGCGCCGCCCGCCGCGTCGACAGCGTCGCGCAGGAGGGCGGCCGCGTTCGCACCGCCACCGGAGGGACGGCTTTCGCCACCCAGGTGAAGCGCGTCGAGATCGTCGACGCCAGCCTGATCCCGCGCCGCTTCCTGATCGTCGACGAGAAGGCACTCCGGCGCGCGGTGCTCGACGGTGAGGAGGTCCCCGGCGCGCGGCTCGTCGTCGAGGAAAGCATGAGGGTGCGCTGATGGACGTCCAGTTCGAGACCAGTCCCGAGACGGAGCTGATCTGCGCCGCCCTGGTTGCTGTCCAGGGGAAGCTGGCCAACCCCGAGCGCAATCGCCGCGTGGCCGTCGACGGCACCCCGGGGCGGCCGGGCTACGAGTTCGCCTATGCCACCCTGGACCGCATCCTGCTGCTGCTGCGCACCGCCAACGCGAAGCAGGGGCTGGCGCTGGTGCAGATGCCCACGGTGGCCAATTCCCGGCGCGTGCTGCTGACGCGCCTGGTGCACCGCAGCGGCCAGTGGATGCAATCGGTGTTCCCGCTGCCGAACACCGACGATGTCAACGCGTTCGCGAGCGCCTTGACGGTGGTGCGCCGCAACGTGCTCTGCGCCCTCTACGGCATTCACGCCGCCGAGGACGACGACGGCGCCACGGCCATGGGCGTCTCGCAGACGATCGTCGATGGCGAGGCCACCGCGCCTCCGACCGATGAGGTGGTGCAGGCCGGGCGCCGTGCCTATGTCGCCCTCGCGCGCGTGCTCAAGGGCGACCCGTTCGACGCGGCGGCGGCGCTCCGGGCGTGGACCGAGCACGCCGAGACGCTGCGGAAAATGGGCTACGAGGAGACCACCGCCGGGGTGGCGATCGATCTCACCGACCGCATCGAGCAGGCCCTCAAGGGCCAGGATTTCGTCGCCGCCTCGGTGTGGCGCGGCGCCCTCGACGCCGGCGACCGGGCCTCGATCATGGTCTACGCCTTGCGCTGGCATATCCATGCCGAGCGCGACCAGGCCGTCTCCGCCGAGCTCGCGGAGGCGATGCGCGCGTTCCTCGACCAGCAGGCCCATCGCCTGGGCGCCACGCTGCCCACCTTCACCGATGCGCCACCCTCCGAGGCCGAGGACGCGCCGGCGCCCGAGCCCCCGCTGGAGGAGGACGAGAGTCCCCCCCAGGAGATGTTCGTCCTGCGCGACGAGCACGGCGATCCGATCGAGTCCTATGCGTCCCTGGTGGCCTGGGAGGATGCGTTCATGCGCCTGATCGAGCAGCTGGCGCGCAGCGGCCACCTGACCGAGGAGCTGCGCCTGCGCATCGAGGAGCAGAACAGCCGCTATCTGGCCAAGGAGCCTGCCGCGGCGCCCCCGGAGGCGACTGAGGGCGCGCCGCCGGAACCCCTCGAGGACGATCCCGGGATGCGCTGGCGCCGGCGCCCGACGCCTCCGGAGGACGAAATCCAGACGGCGACGCCGCCGGCGCCGCCGCCCTTCCTGCCGGTGCCGATCGAGCTGCCGCGCAGTGCGACCGGCGTGGTCAACCTGCGCGATCTCGACCGCCTGCTCGCCGAGACGCTGCAAGCGTGTCCGACCGAGAGCGCCCTCGATGACTGGGCCGAGGCGCAGGCGATCTATGGCTCGCAGCCCAACACGGTGCGCGTACGATTCACCCGGGCCATCGCCGTGCGCCGGGCCGCGCTGCAGGCCCCCCACGATGGTTAGCCCCGTCAGTTCGATGCGCCCGGACGAGGTCCGGGAACGCCTCTACGTGCTGGGCGCCGACCTGGCCCGCAAACGCCACGCCGCCCGCATCCTGCGCACCACCGGCCCCAGCGTGCTCGCGCGGCTCGCCATCGATCTGCGCGAAAGCGAGAAGGTCTCGCGCGACGAGGCGCAGCAGCTGGCGCGCGCCTCGGACATCTACCTCGAGCATCTGCACGCGGCGGCCGATGCCGAGCGGGCGGCGCAGATGGCCGAGGTTCGCTACGAGGCCGAGAAGGCGCGCTTCGAGGCCGCCCGCACCGCCGAGGTCACCGAGCGGTCCTACATGCAGACATTTGGCGTCACGGCGCCACGAAAGGGAGGACAGTCATGAGTGAGACCTTTGCGCCGGCGGGCGCCATGTTGACGATCGAGGCGCTGCTGGCGCAGCTCGATCATGGCCATCTCGCCAAGGAGGCGACGGCCGAGTATCGCGCCCTCGCGCGGGCCTTGAAGGACGCCCTCAACGAGGGGCGTTCGGCCAAGGGCTCGCTCTCGATCCGCATCCGCTTCGCGGTCGAGAAGGGGGTGATCGAGGCCACCGGCGAGGTGGTGGCCAAGGGGCCGCCGCCGCGCCGCGGCCGCTCGATCTTCCATGCCGGCCTCACCGACTATCTCTCGGCGCTCGACCCGATGCAGCCCGATCTGCCGCTGCGCGTCGCGCCGTCGCCGAGCGCTCCCGTTCCCCTTCGCACCCTGAAAGGCACCCCCACCCATGACTGATCTCAGCGCCGAAGCGATCGCCGCCATCGAGAAGCTCGTTCGCGCCAGCACGGCGCGCACCTTGGACCTCCCGCTGCCCGCGGCGGGGATGACCACCGTCGCGGTGGTCCCCGACGGGATGAGCATCGAGTCCCTCGAAAATGTCCTCAAGCACGCGCGGCTATCCCCGGAGCGCGAGACGGGCTTTCACAAGCTCCGCGACATCCGCTCGATGATCGATTTCGGCCACATGTATGTCCGCAAGGGATCGGTGCTGTTCGGCGACTGGGGCAGCGGCGACCTGCGGCTGATCATCAACTTTCATGCGCCGTTCGAACGGGTCGGCGACGGGAAGGACGCCCTGACGCATTCCGGGGCGCCCGAGATGGGGGGGACCGCCTATCCGCAGTACGGCGATTTCGGCGCCGTGGTGCGGCTGGCCCCCAGCGACGAGTTCACCGCGTGGCGGCAGATCAACGACAAGCCGCTCAGCCACAAAGAGTTCGGCGCCTTCATCGAGAAGCAGATCCTCGATATCCGCGAGGGCACCGTGGACGATCCGCGGATCAACCGGGAGCTGGCGATCACCGGGCTGCAGCTCGCCAGCGTCAGCGAGGTCTATGCCTTCGCCCGCGCGGCGAAGATCACCATCAACGATGTCCACGCCGGGGCCCGCACCGAGCAGGAGCTCGAGGAGGCGGTGAAGCGGAAGATGGAAACGGATCAGCGTTTCCCGGCCGCCTTCCTGCTCGGCATCCCGGTGTTCGAGGGCGACGAGCCGTACGCGGTGCTGATCCGCATGCGCATGGAGATGCAGGCCGGAAACCCGGTCTTCATCATGCAGATGCGCCACGACAAGGCCCTCATCAAAGACGCTTTCCGCCTCGCCGCCGAGCGTCTGAGCACCGAGCTCGCGGTGCCTTTCCTCGCCGCAGTCGGCGCCTGATCAACCCGGTCGGGAGGGGTTCGCCCCTCCCGCCACGGAGGGCTGGATGGAAGAGAAGGAAGACAAGGTTGCCGAAAAGCAGGCGCAGGCGGCGGAGCTGCGCCGTCTGATGGCCGCCGCCGGCGTAAACTCGGGCGACCTGGCGTTTCTGTTCGGCATCCGCCGGGACACGGTGCACCAGGCCTGTCGGGCAAAGCGGTTCGCGCCGCCGCCGCTGTTCCGGGTCCTCCGCCTCCTTGCGTCGGACCCTTTGAGCACCCCGTTGCTGTTCGACGTGTACCGAGAGGCCCCGGAGGACGTGGAGGACGCCGGACTTCTCGCGCCGTCCTCCATATCCGCGGCCATCGTGCGCGAGGCCGTGCGCATTATCGAGGCGTTCAAGGGCGCCAAGCCGCCGCGCGCCGAGCGCTGGACGACTTCGGGGACGCCTCTCCATCGAGTCATGGCCCGTTTTGTCGGCGCCATGCGTCGCGTGGCCATCGCGTGCGTGCATCAGCTGCCGCCTCCCCCCGTAACCACCCCCTGACCACGCCCGAGCGAAGGAAGACCACATGCGCGACCTTAAGACGATCAAGGCGGCGCGCCTGCGGGCGGCCGACGGCGATCTGTGGAAGGCATTCGTCGTCAAGTCGCCGATCGACCATGAGCCGATGATCGCCTTCGCATCGACCAACGACGGCTGGGACCACGTCTCGGTATCCCGCGCCAGGCGGATGCCGAACTGGATCGAGCTCGAGCACGTCAAACGGCTGTTCTTCGAGGCGGACGAGACGGCCATGCAGTTGCATGTGCCGCCGGCGGAGCACCGCAATTTTCAGGAGAATGTTTTGCATCTGTGGCGCCCGCAGCACCAGGAGATCCCCCGCCCGCCGGGCTGGATGGTCGGGCCGCACTGCGAGCAGCCCCCGCGCACGCCGGCGGAGCGGGAGCGCCTCGAGGACGAAGCCATCCAGGAATTCGAGGCGTGGCGCGCCGCGCAGGCGGCCGAGCGCGTCCTGCCATGACGCTGACGCCGAAGCTGAAGATGCTGGGGCAGCTGGTCGGCTCGCTCGAATGGATCTGCGAGCGCCTCATCGAGACCGTGATGAGGGCCCCCCTGACCAACCTGACGCCCACGGGGGCCCTCGATTGGCCGGTCTTCGCGATCGCGGTGCTCCCTGGCACCGAGCCCGGCGCAGTCGAGGTCGTCGTCAACAAATCGGGCCGCGTCACGGCGCTGCGCGTCGCCCGCATCTTCCGGGTGCTCGGGGAGATCGCACGCCAGGACGTCCTGTTTGGCGGCTCGGAAGTTCCGAAGGTGCCGTTTCCCGCCGACGAGCTGCGCCCGATCCTGGAACGCTGGCTCGTCGCCAACGGCGAGGACCCGCGGCGCGTGGACGGCACCGCGCCGGCCACGGTGATTTCCCCTTCTTCCAACACCATCAACTGAGGAAACGACAATGGATGACACATTCTGGCAACCGCTGGTCGACCAATGGGCGGCCCGGCTCAACGGCCGCGTCTACGGGGCAGTTCTGACACGCGAGGAAAAGGAGGCCCTCAAGGAAGACGGCCTGGCGATCGTCTCCGGGGGCAGCGACGATCTCGCCGAGTTCGATGGCGTGATCGACGACGAGGCCGGCGTTTCCTTCGATTTCGGGCCGACGGTCCAGTCCAAAATCCTCCTCGGGCCCAATGGCCTGATGGGGATACCGGACGGCGAGGCCGTCGACCGGATGAAACTGGATGAGCTGACCGCGTGGGTGCTGGACCTCCGCGACGCCGCGACCATCACCTGCCACAAGCCGGGGCGCGCCGAGGGCGCGTTCGTCTTCACCACCACCGATCTGGTGCACGCGCCTTTCACGATCATCGAGGACGACGGGCGCCTGTATTCCAAAAGCCTCGTGTTCCGGCCCTCCTTCTCGGCGGACGGCCGCTTTCGGCACGCGCTGGAGCCGGTGATGAACGGGTTTGTCAACGCTCTTCGCCGCGAGCCCGCCGCGGCCCTGACCGCGGCCGGGGCGCTCGAAGGACCCTTCGTCATGGGGTGTCTCGGCAAGATGCGGCCCGGCGAGGCACCGACGACCCACTTCGTCACCGGCGGCCATGTGACGCCCACCAGCGCCGGCATCCTGACCGCCGGCATGGCGCGCACCATGGCGAAGATCGTCGAGGTGCATCTGCAGCCCACGCACGCCTTTCCGGCCGCGGCGATCGAGGACGCGCTGCTGATGTGGGTGCAGGCGCTCCAGAGCCGCTCGGTGCTCAGGTTTTTACAGACGGACGAGGCGCCTCCGAGCCAGGCTCCCTGAGTTTCGCGCCTGTCGCCGGGCGTGGAAGGGCGCCGAGCCCGCTCTCGGCAAAGCGAAAGGACTGACAATGGCCAAGAAGCCCGCAACGAAGAAGAGCAAGCCGGCGCCGAAGCCGGCGGCTCACAAGGAGGAGGCACCCAAGGCGGTGCCGAAGAAGGGCACCGCGCGCGGCCGGTAGCTCGCGCGACCGAAGACCGGCGGGGCGTTTCTTGCGCTGGGCGTCCCGCCGGCTTCAAGGAGGTCTCCATGCGACCCTATCCCTCGTCTAAGCCGGAGCCCGCGGAGCATGTCAGCAAGCGGCTGCTCGCCCGTATCCTCGAGGTCACCAAGGACGCCGAGAAATCGGCGCGGCTGACCGAGTGGGAAACGAAGTTCATCGCCGATCTCGGGGCCCGCGCCGAACAATGGCGCGGCAGCATGGCGATTTCCCCGCGCCAGCTTGAGGCCTTCGAGCGCATCGAGGCCAAGCTCTACGAGGTGGGCTGATGGGCCGCTCCGGCATCGTCTGGACCGACGACACCTGGAACCCGGTGACGGGATGCTCGAAGGTCAGCCCCGGGTGCGACCATTGCTATGCGGAACGGCTGGCGCGACGCATGCAGCTCGGCCATTTCCCCCGCTACGCGCAGGGGTTCGAGGTGCGCTTTCATCCCGAGACGGTGGCGCAGCTGGCCCACTGGCGCGCGCCGCGCCGCATCTTCGTCAATTCCATGAGCGACCTGTTTCACGGCCGCGTCACGGACGACCAGCTCGATCAGATCTTCGCCGCCATGGACGCGGCGCCGCACCACCATTACCAGATCCTGACCAAGCGCCCGCGGCGCATGGCGCGCTACCTGAAGGCCCGCTACGGCGCGATCGGCGTGCCCCGCTGCCTGTGGGTGGGCGTCTCGGTCGAGTCGCCCGACTTCCTCGATCGCCTGGACCAGCTGCGCCGCGTCGAGACGCCGCAGCGATTTATGTCCGCCGAACCGCTGCTGGCCGATCTCGGCGAGATTTCGCTCGAGGGCATCGGCTGGCTGATCGTGGGCGGCGAATCGGGGCCCGGTTTCCGGCCGCTCGAGCTGGATTGGGTGCGACGCCTGCGCGACCTCGCCGTCGGCGCCAGGGTGCCCTTCTTCTTCAAGCAGAAGGCCGGGCGCCAGCCGCAGCAGTTGCCATGCCTGGACGAGGTCACCTGGAACCAGATGCCGGCGCAGATGCGTGGGGGCGGCGGCGCGCCCCAGGCCGCGGCGACGGAGGCGCCGGAGGAGCTGCCGCTGCTGCGCCTGCTCGAGGAGCTGCCCTGAAACGGAAAAGGGCGCCCTCTTTCGAGAGCGCCCTCCGATCCACAAGGAGCCGCACCACCGGCGCCCGTCTTCCTGTTAGCGCGGCAGGACGCCGCCAGCAAGAGATCACCCCGAACGCAAAAAACCCCCCGGGCCGGAGCCCAGGGGGTGAGTTTGCTGACCAGCAGGGGGGTCAAGTGGGAATTCTTCCTGCTCATCAGAAAGGCCCAGGTAGGGGGCCTTTGTCGGCCGGCCCGAGAATTTCGGGCCGACCTTTCGGACGACTTCGTGCCTGCTCGCGCCGAGCAATCTTTTTCATTTCAAAGTCGGTTGGGATTTCGGCGCAGCGGCACGAAGCCGCGGCAGGTGTAGGCTAGGCTAGGCACGTCCAGGACGGGCAGTCGCCGCGCGTTGTGCGGGCAGTCGCCTCGCGTCCTGCACTATATATCGTGATTTGGCGAGTGATTTACAAGTCCATGCAATCAAACGCCGGTTCTCCCCGGGAGAACGATACGGCCAGTTGTCTAACGGGCCGTGCAGACGGTTGCGGAATAAGCGTGTCGGTGACTTACTAGCCCCAGACAGGGGTTCTCGAGACGCTTTCGAAAGTCCGTCACAACCGCCGGACTTCTCATATATGGCGTCTATAGCCGCCGGTATCAATGCTTCATCAGATGGTGGCTATTGTGGCCATCATTTCGGCCAGCCCGTTGCACGGGCCGGCCTTTCTCATGCAGCCATGGGAGGCTGCTCGAGCGCCGGCGGAGTTTCCTCCGCGTCGACGGCGCCCGCGATCTCAGGCGGCGCGACCTCCGGCTCCTCGCCGAGCTCGCCCGCGCTGCTGTCCTCTTCCACGGTCTTTTTGGCCTTCTTCGGCCGGGCCTTCGGGGCGATGAAGTCCATCGCCTTCGACGCCGGCTCCAAGCCAGCGTCACGCATCGGCATCACCACCAGCACCAGCCTGACGCCGCTCTCGCGGTCCGGAGCCGTGAGGCCCAGAACCGCGGCGCCCGGCGCCCCCTCCGTCATGTATTGCAGACTGAGGGGGCGGCCGGCGCGCGTGCCGAACGTCTGCTGCGTGATATCGCACAGACGCCGCAGCAAGCGGCTGTCGATCGAGTGCTTGTCGGCGGCCGATTTCCCTTCGTAGTCGGCGCCGCGCGGAACCACGCGACGCCATTCGGGGAAGCTGCCGTCAATCACCAGCGACGGCGTCTCGGCGCGCACCACCAGGTCGGGATGGACGGGCACCTGCAGCGACAGATCGTGGGTGGTGTCGGCCTGATACCAGCCGACGGCGATGGTGCCGGGGCTCTGGCTCGCGCCGGTGAGCTCCACGATCACGAACGGGTCCTTGGATCGCAGATAGGCAGGCAGCCTGGGCGTCAGCTTGATGAGCAGCTTCGGGTCCGCGGCCCAGATCTGGGGCGGTCCCTCGACGACTCCGGCTGGGTCGAATATTGCGGCCAGGATATGGCCATCAGTGGCAACCAGGATGGCTCCCGTGCCGCCCGGCCCTGGCTCGATTTGGACGCCCCCCAGGTAATAGCGCGTCTCCTCGAAGGAGCGCGCCAGCGCTGCGCCCAGAAAGCAATCGAGGCGCACGGCCACCCGGGACCTGCCGGCGTCCGCCGGGGTGGGGTGGGTAGCGACCTCGTCTGCGATGGGGCCAGCGCCCGCGGCTTCGGGCTCCGGCGTTTCGGGGGTGGCGGGATCGAGCCTGCGCACCGCGCCGGCCACAAAGGCCGCCGCGCGCGCCAGGGTAGCGGACCCGGGAACGGGCGGCGGCGTCCACACGACGGCCGCCGCCTTCTTCGATTTCCTTGCCATGATCAGCTCCTTATCAAGGCTGCGGCCGAATTGCCGCAGCTGTCCCTCGCCGCCGGAGCGGCGAGGTTTCGTTCAGTACCAGACGATCTTCTCCGGAAAGAAGACGGCTGGGCCATGAATCCGCGACGACTTCGGATCGTCGGCGGGATCCACGCCCGTCGCCCGCGCCGCGGCCCAGTAGAGCTCCGTGGCTTGATCGTTCACGGGAAGGCCGCGAATCGCCGAGTATTCCCCGACGAACATGTCGCGGCGCTCTCCTTCCCCGTCCGCACCGTCGACGCGGATGCTGACGTGCTCGATATCCTCGCGCTGGGTCGCGTACCCGAAATCTTCGGAACGCGGCGCCCGCGTGAGCGCGCCCATCCCTCGCAGGTCGAGGAAGGGCATCACGGCGGCGCGCATTTCGTCGAGCTTCGGCTTGGCCGGCAGATCCACGAAGTACGGCGGCGGTTGGTGCAAGCGCTTGGGCAGCAGCCAGAGGAATTTCACCAGCATGGCCGATCTCCTTTCTTCAGGGTTTCATCAGGTCCCGGCTGACCGCCGGGATGTCCCCTCCGGCCGCAGCCGGAGGGTTTCGCTCAAACCCGTTCGGCCATGAAATGCCGAGACGGTTCGAACGCGGGCATGTAAACGACGCACAGGTCGCAGAGGCGCCAGGTGGTCGCTGCGCCCGGCGGCGCCTTCACCCGATGGATGCGGCGTCCTTCCGTGAGGCGCCGAAATCTGTCGGCAAACCCCGGATGAACTTCCCGCTCGCCACGGATGATCTCCGCGCACGCCACGCAGACCTCCAGCGGAAGCTGGCGCGGGAGCTGGGTGGCTCCCGGATGGGCGTTCGAGCTCATTGAGTGTCCTTTCCTCAAAACCGGGGCCGGATTGCCTCGGCTGTCCCTCGTCCCCACAGGGGGACGAGGTTTCTCTCAATCCAACGGCATCCCCTCCTCGATCGTGTCGAGGATCATCTCTCGGGACGCCTCCACGCGAAGCGTGCTGCCGTCCTCGAAACGCAGGATGGCCCGCGCCGCCGCCGCGTTCATGACGATCGTCAGGCGCCGGGGCCGGGCCGGCCCCTCTTCGAGCCGCGCGAGCAGCTCATGGATGAAAAACCGCCGCGTGGGATTGAAGATGTCGTCTTCCGTCAGGAAGACGCGGATCTGTTCCGCTTGGGTCATGTGAGTTTCCTCATCAGAGCGGTGGCGGGATTGCCACCGCATTTCCCCCTCCCGCAGGAGGGGTTTCGCTTCAGAACGGCCTGTCGACCTCCACGATGGTTTCGCGCAGCGCGACCAGCTCCCGTCTGGGAACGACCGCGTCCAGTGCGCCATGCCGGCCGACCCGGTCTTTCCTTCTTCCAGCCGCTGTTGCCCATCCGGCGAGCGCCGGCTGCGCATGGCCACGCGGCGCCCACAGATGAGCCCCGCGACGAAGTCGAGGAAATTGAGGTCGAGGATGTCGTCCTCGTGCGCCAGATCGGGCGCCACGGTCAGCATGGACACCAGCGTGGCGCCCATCGACAAGGATTGTTCCATCGGTCTTCCTTTCTTGTCACACCGGCAGCCGTTGCCGCCGGTTTCCTCCGCATCGACTGCAGCGAAGTTTCGCTCAGGAGAGACGTGGCCCGCAACGCGCGAACCACGCCCTTCGAAAGGCACTCTTGATCAGGAGTATTGTTCAGCCTCCGCGCGGGTGCAGGCGATCTTGATAGTTTTGCCCGTCGCGGTCGTCGTTTTGATCTCCTCCCACGCGATTGCCCCGCCGCGTTCCGCGACCTCGGCCAAGAGCGCCGCCGTTGCCGGCAGCGCATAGTAAGTCTTGTCGAAATCCTCGCGCAGGAGGGCCTTGTGGCCCCACGGCAGCGCTTCGTATTCCGCCCTTGTCTCGATGATCGGCGGAAGCTGCTCGAGCAGTTCCTTCAGGACGGCCTCCGGCGTGGGACCGGCGGCCATGATGGCTTCACGGCTCAGGATCACAAAACCAGTTGTCTCCATCGTCATTCTCCTTCTCAACGCCGGAACCGAATTGTCCCGGCAGTCCCCCCGCTCGCCTCGGAGCGGGGGTTTCGTTTGATCAAGACTTCGGAAAGCACGCCTCGACGGCGGCGAGCACGCGTCCCAGCGCGGCGAGGTGTGCCTCGTCGTCGCGGAGGTCGTAGAGGAGACTGACGGTCTCCTGCACGCGCCCGAATTGGGCTTTCCCCTCGACGAGCGCCGCCCCGGCGCGCATCGCCGCGACGAACGCCTCGATGACGGTTGTGTCCCCGACCCCAGCTCCCAGCGCGGCCAACCGCTCGACCTTCTCGGTCAGGAGGGTCGCCTCCACTGAGTAGTTGCAGGCATGGATCTCCTTGCCACTCATCGTCGACAAGAATTGGACGCGCTCGGCCGCCTTCTTGGCGGCGTCTTCCATCAGGCTGATCAAAGCGGAGTCCATGATAATCTCCTTCTCAACGCCGGGACCGAATTGTCCCGGCAGTCCCCCCGCTCGCCTCGGAGCGGGGGTTTCGCTTAGCGGAGTTCCTTGGGCAGCTTGGGCGCCTTCGCCAGCACCTTGCGGCGGATTTCCGCCGTCAGCTGAGCGTAGGCCCGCCCGACCCGGGTGTGCCGATCCGCGACCATCTCGTCGGTGATCAGCGCCGCCCCCGTCATCTGCAGGTGGTTGATCTGGATGAATTCCGCGGTGTGGTCGAATAGTTCACTGCACATCGCCGACGACCCCCAGAGATAGAGGTCCGCGGCGTCCTGCTGCAGCGGCGCCTCGAAGGTCGCCGCATACATGACCTTGGCGATCTCGATCGGCCCGACGGCCCACCGAGACCCACCCAGCGCGAACGCCAGCCTTTCGGCATGGACGCGCGTGCTGGAGATGGGGCAATCCTTCGCCCAACCTCCCTGGTCATGCACGATGACCGGCCCCGCATAGAAGCGGAGCGCTTCGCCCGGCGGCTTCGTCAGGCCGCCGGTCGCCACCATGGCACCCATCAGTTCCAACATCAGACACGGGTCGAACCCCAGGTGGGCCATCGCCAGCAGCTGGCGCGCCTGGTCTGGGAGCTCCGCATAGCCGGGGATGGTCGGCGCCTGGGGCATGTGATCGCCCATGGCGCGGAACATCTCCACTTTCGCTTTCTTAAGGTCCATGTCCATTTCGGACTCTCCTCAAATCGGACGGCCGAATTGCCGCCGAAGATGCCCCCTCCCGCAGGAGGGGAGGGCCGCTCAGACCGAGACCGATAAATCGAGCTCGGCCTTGTGCGGCCGGACACAGACGAACAGGCACGTCGCATCCACGACGTCGCCGCCGCGGACCTGCGCTCGTGTCTCATACTCCAGAACGATCGGCGTCGCCGGCGTGGCCCAGTAGACGAGCCAGCCAGGCGGGATGGGGATTGTCTTCCCCAACGCCGTCAGCCCCAGATCGGCCTCGAGCTGCCGCGCGTCGGCCAGTTCTTCCTCGGCATGGCGAATCGCCACATCAATCGAACTGGTCCAGACGTCGGCGACGATCGCGCCGGTCCAGAGATCGACCACGATATGCCGTCGCTCCGGGCGTTCCTGTTCCAGGGACATTGCATCCTCCTCATCAGTGCCGGGCCATCAGTGGCCACGGCTGAGCGCCCCTCTGCGGGAGCGGCTTTCGGGATGGCGCAGGGGCCGAACGGCTGCGCACAATGCATGTGCGCACACCGCGCGGCGCGCGTAATGCCTTCATCTCATATGGCGATGAGGGACCAAGATTACAATTCAACAGTGGACGAGACGTGACGATGCCGAAAGCCCCCCGCTCCCGCTCTAGCATCGACTGGGGAGCGGTTCGCCGTGACTATGAAAACACCGATATCGCCGTGCGAGCCCTCGCGCGACGCTTCGGCATCCGCTCCGAGAATGCCATCCGCCGCAAGGTCCATGCCGAAGGGTGGACACGCGACATCGAGGCCATCACCGCCCGCCTCACCACCCGCGCCGTCGCCATGCAGCACGCCGCGCCCCCCGCCGATCGCATCGAGCCCGAGGACGGCCGACCCACCGACCCCGACCCACCGCCGCCCGAGCACGCGCCGGAGGAAGATCCCGCCCGCCGGCCGGCCCGGCGCACGCGGCCGGGCGCCAAAACCCCCGTCCCCATCGAAGGCCGCACCTGGACCGCAGCCGACGATCACACCGAAGAGGATCGGCCGCCGGAGGCCGCGCGAGGGGTGCGCAAATGGTCGCGCGGGGATGAGGACAGCCTGCCCGGCGACCAGGATGTCCGCACGGCGCAGGAGCTCGCCGACATCCACGCCCGGGCGATCAGCGAGCAGCTGCGCTATGGCGATCACGCCGTCGATGTGGCCCTGGTCACGCTGAACCACATCCGGCGCCTGCTCGGTGCCACCGATCCGGAGGCGATCGGCGAGGCGCGCGCCCGCCTGACGCTGCTCTCGCCCGAGCGCGAGACCTTGGCCGGCATCATGAAGTCGGCCGGCGAGCTGCTCGAGCGCGGCATTCAGGTGAAGCGCAAGGCGCTGGGCATGGACCACCTCAAGGCGCCTCCGGGGGTGGGTCCGGGCGACCCGCTCGGCCAGGTGGCGATCCAGGAGGTCCAATCGCTGCTGAGCGCGCTCGACCCCGAGGCGCTGCGCGCGCTGCGCGACGTCACCCTGCGCGCCAGCCGGCTGCCGCCGCAGATCACCATCCAGGCCGAGGAGGAGCCGGCGTGAGCGCGCTGCTCGCCCCGGCGCCCGATCACCACCTGGCGCGGCTGGTCGCCCGCAACCCGTCGAAGCTGCTGATCGACATCGATCGCGAGCTGGTGGCGCGGCAGGGGCTGCGCGCCTTCGTCGAGCTCGCGTGGCCGACCGTCGAGGGCGAAGGCTCGTTCCGGCCGAACTGGCATATCGACGCCATCTGCGAGCATCTCGAGGCGGTCAGCCGCGGCGAAACGCGCCGCCTGGCGATCTCGATGCCGCCGCGCTGCATGAAGTCGATTTCCACCGCCGTGATGTGGCCGGCGTGGGACTGGCTGACCACTCCGAGCCGGCGCTTCCTCTTCGCCTCCTACGCCCAGGCGCTGTCGGCCCGCGACTCGGTGCGCTGCCGCCGCGTGGTGCAGTCGCCCTGGTATCGCGAGCGCTGGGACCATCTGCGCCTGACCGGCGACCAGAACACCAAGCTGCGGTTCGAGAACAGCCTCGGCGGCTACCGGCTCTCGACCTCGGTTCACGGCCATCTGACCGGGGAGGGCGGCGATATCATCGCCTGCGATGACCCGCACAACGTCGTCGACGGCGAGTCCGAGCTCAAGCGCGAGAGCACCCTGCGCTGGTGGGACGAGGCCATGCAGACGCGCCTCAACGATCCGGTCACCGGCGCCTTCGTGCTGATCGCCCAGCGCATCCATGCCGATGACCTGATCGGCCACGTGCTGCGCGCCGACGGCCGGTGGACCTATCTCTGCCTGCCGATGGAGTATGACCAGGCGCACCCGACGCGCTGGGTGCGGGATCCCCGCAAGGAGCAGGGCGAACTGCTGTGGCCCGACCGCGTGCCGCGCGACGTGCTCGAGCACCTGAAGTCGGCTCTCGGCCTCTACGCCGCCGCGGCGCAGCTGCAGCAGCTCCCGTCGCCGCGCGAGGGCGGCATCTTCAAGCGCCATTGGTTCCCCCGCGTCCACGTGCTGCCGGGCGACTGCACCTTCTGCCGCGGCTGGGACCTGGCGGCGACCGAGGCCAAGGTGATCAAGTCCGACCCCGACTACACGGCCACGGTGCTGATGGCGTGGTCGCGCAGCACGCGCACGTGGTACGTGGTCGAGGCCGAGCGCGTCCGCGAGGAATATCACGCGGTGCGACGAATGATCATCGACCGAGCCAAATCCGATGCGGAAAGCGGCCGTTTCGTGCGCCTGCGGCTGCCACAGGACCCCGGGCAGGCGGGCAAAGGGCAGGCCAAGGACCTGATGGCCGAGGTCGCCCAGTATGCCGCCAGCGCCGCGCCGGTGACCGGCGACAAGATGCAGCGCGCGCTCCCGCTGGCCGGGCAGGCGGGGATCGGCAACGTCCGCATCCTCGAAGGCGCGTGGCCGATCGACGATTTCCTGGACGAGCTCGGCGCCTTCCCCACCGGCTCGCACGATGACCAGGTCGACGCCGCGTCGAGTGCGTTCGCCGGCCTGACCGAGGGCAATTTCGGCATGTTCGAGGTCCTCGCCGCCGAGATGGCCGAGCGCGAGCGCGCGCAGCAGCTGGGCGCCGGGACGCCGACCGGCCGCGACATCACCGACCTGTTCCGCGCCTTCACCCCCAACCTCAAGCCACCGGGAGGCTGATATGCTGCATGCTGACTGGATCGTGGCGCCGTCGCCGACGCGTCTGGCGATGCGCACCGGCTGTTTGCTCTGCCACCAGGTCGCGGCGTTGCTGCTGCGCCCGGATGGCACGCCGCTCTGCCGCTCCTGCTTCGCCGACCTGCGCGCCTGGCACGCGGTGCTGGCGCCGGCGGCGGCGCGGCGCGGCCACGCGGCGGAGGAACGGGGCGCCCGCTATGGTGCAACCTGATGCAGAGTGCAGCAGAGTGATGCAGGGAACGACGCCATGACCCCGAACCCCGCTCCGCCGGGCCCCTGGACCTGCGCCACCTGCGGCGGCAGCGGCCAGTATTTCGGTCTCGAATGCTTCGGCTGCGCCGGCCGCGGCTATGAGCCCTGCGAGGAGTGCTACGCCCACGACGCGACGGCGATCGAGGACGATCTCCGGGTGTGTGAGGCCTGCGCCGAGTGGGTCCGGGCCGAGCGCAACGGCTTCTGAGGGTCGTTCCTACCGGCAAGCTGTTTTTTCGTATTTGCGTGTTTGCGCAAATCTGACGGAAAGCGGGGAGACGCCCCCGCCGGCGCCCCCTTTCCTCTCAACCGTCGCTTGCACCGCATCCAAATGTGGCGATAGACTCTCGTCCCGCACACAAGATACGGGACTGCGATGGACGCGACCTCGCGGAAGGCTGCCCCCCGCCACATCCGAATGATGATGACGCCGCTGACGGACAGCGTGTTCTCGGTCCTGACGCGGCTCGCCCGGGTCGGCGAGAGCTGTCCCTCGAACGCCGCCCTCGGCACCCTCGCCGGCGGCTATGGCCGCTCGACCATCCAGCGGGCGCTCAAGCGCCTGGTGATCCTCGGCGCCATCACGATCGAGATCGTCGCCAAGGAGCGGCGCATCGGCGTCCTCGGCATCGGCACCACGCCCTGGGGCGCCTGGCGTCCCAATCGACCCCCCCCGCCGCGGACGCGCCCGCGCGCCACCCCGGTGGTCACGCTGGGGGCGATCGGGCTCAGCACGGCGCCCATCCGGCTGGTGGCGCCGCCGCCGCGCCAGCTCGACCTCAGCGCCCCCGACGAATGCCAATGGCTCGACGAGCAGGGCACCCGCTGGCATATCTGCGGCGCTCCGGTGCTCCGCGGGCGCAGCTGGTGCGACACCCACTACCTCCGCGTCTGCGCCCGGCCGGTCCAAGTTGACACGGCTTCCGAACAGGTGCGAAGACGCTAATCTCGTAACAAAGAAATGTGTTGAAGGAGGAATGAATGGCCGCATTCGAGACGCCCGCGCTGGGCGCTTTGCCAGCGCCGGCGCCCGTTCCCGTGCCGCCCCGTGTCCGTGTCATGTTCGGCACGGATGTCGAACTGACGCAGCGAGTCGCCGCCGGCATCGCCGCCACCGTGATGGAACTCACGGACGAGCGCGCGCCGGCGCTGCCGAGCATCTCCGCCCTGGTCCATGTCCTGCGCTGTGCGCTGCAGATCGTCGCCGCCAAGGACCCGCACATGGCGCAGGAAATCCGCGCCATCCTGACGCGCGTCTTCGGCGCCGACGCCGAGGGCGCGGACATCGTCGGCACTTTCGTCGCCCATTAGTTACAATGTGCTTGGCAGTGCCATTCTGATGTGCGAAGAGGGGAACGCCCCGTCCTGTCCTTCCCCATGGCGGGCTGTCTCCCCTCGCTCGCCAGAGGGTCCTGCAAGGGTGCCGGCGTATCGTGCCTATGACGCGCAATACGCCGGCATGAGAGCCTAAGTCTGATCCGGCGCCGCGGTGCGGTCGCCGCACGAAGCCGGCCGGCAGAGGCGTTCTCCACCGAGCGCCGTCGGTCGGTCCCCTCTCGGGCCGCCCCGAGAGCCGCAAGGTGCCGGCGCGCTGCAGGGGATCTCAGGCGGCGCGCCGGCACGGGACACTCGATATCGCCCGCGCTCTCGAGGCAGCATGCACAGATGGCCCACGGTCACCGCCTCCCTCCTCGACGATGCCGAAGCCGCCTTCCGTGCCGTGGGACTCGGCGATGCCGAGCTGCAGATGTCAACGCCCGAGCTCCGCGCCAGGCTGAGCGCCGTCATCGCCGTGCTGTCGGCCCCGACGGTGCCCGGGACCGTCACCGAACTGGAGGAGCTCCCGATATGTTTCTGCCTCGATCCCCTGGCGGCCCTGTGCCCCCTCCACGGCCCGAAAGACGCGACCCTCCCCGGCGGCCTTTGATCGCGGCGCCGGAAATCGCCGGGCTGGTGGTGGTCAGCCTGCTGGGGTGGTTCTTCGGCATCCTCCTGGCCCAAATCGTCATCGCCCTCTGGGGCTAACCCCACACCACCAAGGAACGACCATGGCACACCCCTATGCAGGCGAGCCCGATGCGCGCCTGTCGGCCGACCCCACCCTGGCGCCGAGCCGCTTCCGGCCGCGCTACCGCAAGCTGTCGGAGGAGGAGCTGCGCAGCCACGACGCCATCAAGGAGCGCGCCGCCGCCCTCGAGGCGACGATCCAGCAGGCGTTCGACCATCTGTCGGAGCGCCAGCCCGTCCCCGGCGCCGCTCCCTCCAACGCCGATCCGCAGCACGTCGTCGTCGGCCGCTGCCGCGCGCTGGCGATGACCAAGCTCGAGGAAGCGGTGATGTGGGCCATCAAGGGCCTCACCGCATGACGTGCGCATGGGCTCCCTACAACGCCGGCGGCCTGCTCCCCTCCCTTCTGCTGCCGCATATCGAGGGCACAGTTCTGACGGTGCAGTTCCCGCGCGCGCAGATCGAAAAGAGCATCGTCGCCGTCGGCGATCAGACGAAGGCGTGGGCCGGCGCCTGCAAAGCCGACCCGCGTCCCGATGACTGGGAGGTCGAGGTGATGGACCCGGCGGGCTGGACCAACGGCATCCTCGCCGAGCTGACCAAGGAAGACGAGCACGGCAACACCCTCCTGACCGAGGCGCTCGACGCGGCGCTGAGGAAAGCCATCCGAGGGGCGCGCCTGGTCCAGACCCGGAGGCATTCTGATGCGAAATTTGAGGTGCCCGAAATCCGCGCGTGGCCGCCGAAGCCTCCGGCCTACTACAACGAGCCGCCCGACGGTCGGCGCCCCCTCGTTGACGCGGCCGAACCCGCGCCGGGCCCTCCCGAGCGCCTTGCGCCGCTGCTGAATATCGTGGACGGCATCCTCGTTTTCCGCCTCACGGAGGAGGCCTTGGCGCCAAACATCCGCACCCTCGCTCTCCGGCAGATCCTCGAGGTGGAAAGGTTTTCGCGCCCCGGCGAGTACGGGGAGTGGGTGCGCGCCGTCGACAGCGGGCTGCTCAAGGATGGCGAGCACCTGATCAAGGTCGGCGACATACAGGGCTGGCTCCGCGTCATGATGGAAGAGCTCTGCGCTCCGAACGCCTTCGGCTACAGCGTTCTCGGCCACGCCTTTACGCACGCGATCGCAGCCGTTCTGGCGGAGGCGCAGGTCCAGGTCGTGAAGCAGGAGCCGGGCGGCATGCTGTGGGCGTGGCCACCCATGCACTATGGCAGCCGCCTGCACCACTTCATGCCGCAGCCGCTCCCGGGAGACGTCGACCCTCCGGCCGCCGGGACGGCCGGGCTGCTCGCCACCATGCAGGCAACGCAGGCGCGGCGACTGAGCGAGGAACGGAACGAGGTTCAGCGGCGCCTCCAGACGCTGGTGGATGCCATTGAGGTCTCCCAGTTCATTGAAACCAAGCGGCATGCGGAACCGCAGGAAGAGGTCCCCAAGGGCATTGGCCTCCTGATCAAGCAGCGCTTCGCCATGGCGCAGTATCTCGCCGTCCTCGAGGAGCGCATCGCGCTGCTGGCCGACTCCACGCTCAGCAAGCCGGCATAGGAGGAAACCATGTCATCCGATGAAGAAGAGGAAGGCGCCCCACGAGCCGTCATAGGAGAAGTGCCATAGAGCCCTGGGAAGCGCGTCTGCGCCAGGAACGCAAGGACCTGAAGGAGCGCCTGGAGCAGCTGCGGGCGTTCATCATCTCCGCCAAGTTTAGCAAGTTCGGGGATCCAGACCCCTGGACGCCCCGGCTCCTGGTGGAACAGCATGACGTGATGGGGAAGTATCTCTCCATCCTGAACGAGCGCATCGCGCTGTCGCCCCACCCGACCGATGAGGCCGAGGAAGGCGACTTCAAATGAGCGAAGGCGCGTCAGAGGGAAAGCGCCCGGCCGAGCCGGATGACATCATCTGCGCCGTGGCGAGCACTTCGACGTCGCTGGTGATGATCGGGATCGGCGTCGCCGGAGCGGCGCGCCTGGCGCGGGGGAACCCGGTCACTCTGGACCTGCGCCCCTACGGCGTGCGGTGCCGGATCGTGCTCTTCGGCGCGCCCACCGCCGACCAGGCGAAAGCCATCATCGAGTCGGCCGCCGGCCGGGCCATGGCCGAGTGGGCGGAGGCCAAGGACGCCGGGAAAGGCGCCCCGTAGGAAGGGGGACGAGGGCTCGCTAGGCGTCGGAGCCTCGAGGAGCACCCCCGATGTCCATGGCGTCCAATACCCCGTCCGTCTACAACAACGCCTCCGGCATTCCGCCCGATCCCTTCTACGGCCAGAGCCCGGGTCCGAACGGTCCCTATACGCGGGCCTTCGCCGTCACACCGGGCCAGCCGCTGCTGACCATGGCCCGTTCCCTCTGGATCGGCGCCGCCGGCAACCTGACGATCATCACGCGCGATCAGGTCGAGGCGATCACCCTGCTCAACGTGCCGGTCGGCCTGCTCCGCATCTGGTGCCGCGCCGTGGAGGCGACCGGGACCACCGCCACCGACATTGTCGGGCTCGCCTAGTGGCGCCTCTGCCTCCCGGCAGCCGGATCACCAATCTGGCGTCGTCGCTCATGACGACGCTCATGCGTGCCGTGCTGCCCGCCCCGCGGGGAAAGCCGACGCCGGTCCCTGGCAACCAGGGCCCGGTGCCGCCGCCCAGCGCGCAGGGCCCGTCGCCGTTCCAGGACGCGCTCTCGCGCGGCATGGCGCCGCCGCCGCCGACCGAGCGCGTGCCGTGGTTCGGGCCGTCGCAGCCGATGGCGCCGGTGGCGCCGCGCGACGACGTCATCGGTCGCGCCTTCGACTACCCGGTCGGCTACAATATCGGCATGCGGCCACGCGATGTGGCCGGCATCTCGTTCAAGGAACTCCGGGAATTCGCTGACACGCTGGACCTGCTGCGGCTCTGCATCGAGACCCGCAAGGACCAGATGTGCGCCCTCAAGGGCAAGATCGTGCCGCGCATCCCCGGCGGTCAGTCGACGCGGCCGCCGGCGGACAGCCGCTGCGAGGAAATCCAGGCGTTCCTGGTCTCGCCCGACCGCCGTATGACCTTCGACTCGTGGAAGCGCATGCTGCTCGAGGAAACGCTGGTGATCGACGCGCCGGCGATCTACCTGCGGCGCACCCGCGGCGGCCAGGTCTACGCCCTCGAGATCATCGATGGCGCCACCATCCGGCCGCTGCTCGACGAAACCGGCCGGCTGCCGCTGCCGCCCAACCCGGCCTACCAGCAGATCCTCAAGGGCATCGTCGCGGCCAACTATTCGGCCGACGAGCTGCTCTACCTGCCGCGCAACCCAAGGGTCTCGAAGATCTACGGCTGTTCGCCGGTCGAGCAGATCCTGGTCACCGTCAACATCGCGCTCCGCCGCGAGCTGTGGAAGGTGAGCTACTACACCGAGGGCAACATCCCCGAGGCCCTCGTCGGCGTGCCGCCCGACTGGTCGCCGGCCATCATCAAGCAGTGGCAGGAGATGTGGGACGCCATCCACGCCGATCAGACGCGCCGGCGGCGCGCCGTGTTCGTGCCGGGTGGGACGAATTATCAGCCCACGAGATCGAACGACACGATGGGCGAGGAATACGACGAGTGGCTTGCCCGCATCATCACCTATGCGTTCTCGCTGCCCAACACGCCGTTCGTGCGCCAGAACAACCGCGCCACCGCGGAGAGTGCGTACGCCGCCGCCCTAGCCGAGGGGCTCGAGCCCTACATGCTGTGGTGGTCGCAGCTGATGAACGAAATCCTGGCCCGGGGTTTCGGCTACCCGGACCTCGAGCACATCTGGGAGGACGAGGACGATCTCAGCACCGCTGACAAGATCGCCGCCCACCTGCCGCTGATCCAGTCCGGCATCCTCTCTGTCGACGAAATGCGGGCCAAAATGGGCCTGCAGCCGATCGGCATGAAGAACGCGATCTGGGGCATCGGCCCGGGCGGCATCGCCTTCGTCTCGGACATCGTCGCGGCGCAGAAGCAGGGGCTGCTCTCCTTCCAGCCGCCGGCGCCCGCCGCGCCTCCCGGCGCTCCGCCTGGTGCTGCGCCGGGGGCGCCTGGCGCGCTGCCGCCCGGCGCGGCCATGGCGCCCGGCGCGCCGCCGCCGCCCGATGCCGAGGACATATCGACCGAGAGCGATGTCGGGCTGCCGTCGGAGCCGAGCGCGCTGCAAGGCGTGCCCGCCGATCTGCTCGCCGCCGTCGGCCTGACCGCGGATGGCAAGCTGACGAAGCCCATCGTCCCGGTGATGCAGTCCGATATCCAACCGCCCCCGCTCCATGGGGCCGCCAGTCCTCATGTGTTGCGGACCCTCCTGGACGTGGAGCGCCAGCAGCGAGGACGCGCGCGATGAGGATCGAAGAGCTCTGGCCGCAGCGGCGTCTGCGCCCCGACGAGCTCGCCAAGCTCGCCCATCCCTTCGAGCCGCAGGACCATCCGCGCGCCGATGATGGCCGCTTCACCGGCGCCCGGCGCGGCAGCCGCATCGACACCGCCCCGCTCGCCCAGCGCGTTCCCCTCGAGGAGCGGCGCAGCCTGGCGCGCAACTCGTCGGTCTGGCGCATCGGCAGCGCGGTGCAGGAGCTGCCCCCCGAATACACCGGCTCGACCCAGCGCGAGCGGCCGCTCGGGACCTTCATCGATGTCAAGCTCGCCCATCAGGTGCCCCCGGGCATGAGCGACGAAGAGCACATGATGCGGTTCCGCAATTTCGTCCGCCTGATCCAGCAGCGCCGCCAGGAGGTGCTCGCGGAAGGCAAGACGCGCCGCGCCTCGCGCCACACCCACGACCGCATGATCCCGTTCGACACGCCCCCCGGCGCGGCCAACCGGGCCTACAACCACGCCGCTTTCATCGCCCTGCATCGGCACGGCCTCGTCGATTATGACTTCCACATGGACGATCATCTCAAGAAGGAGATGAAACCGCTCTCGCGCTTCGTGAACTATGCCGCGCGGGTGCTGTTGCACGACTTCCACAGCGCCGCGCCGGGCTCGTGGCGCGCCTATCGCGAGAGCTTCGGCAAACCGTTCGCGGATCGTCGCGTCGGGGTGGACGGCAAGGAGCGCCGGCGCCTGCGTCCCATCCACGACGTCATCAAGGCCGCGCACGGTGCCTGACCAGACGGCGGCGCGCCTCAGCGACGCACAGATCGCCGAGCGCCACCATGCGGCGGACGTCCGCTGGCACCACGCCTCGCGGCGACGTCTCGGCGCCTATGCCGCGGTCGGCGCCGCCGTCGGCGCGGCGATGGGGGGCGCGCTCGCCGGTCCGGGCGCCAACGCGCTCGCCGCCCATGTGCGCTCGCAGCGCCTCGCCGCGCTCGAGCAGAAGTTCGCCGCCCGCTCGACCCGCGGCATGGCGGCGCACCAGCTGCACCGGGCTCTGGCGCGCGTTGAGGACCTGCGCGCGAAGCGCACCGCGGAGATCCAGCGGCCGTTCAAGGTGCCCGGCTTTCAGCAGGCCGTGGACGTGGCGCTCGAGGCGCGGCGGGCAGCGGCCATCCTCGCCGCCAAGGAGGGCAAAAGGCGACCGCCCCCGCTCGACGACTCCGGGTTTCCGACCGCCGCGGACCTGCGGCCCACGGAGCCAGGCCCCGTCGGCCTGCGCATCCGCCAGCTGCGCCGCGCGCTGTCCTCGAAGCCTCAGGACACCATCCCGGCCTATCACACCGCCGATCCGCCCCTCACCCTGGCCGACGTGCTGCACAAGCTGCGCCAGAACGAGGAGACGTTCGCGCTCGATCCGCGGGAGGAACGCTACCTTCAACAGGCCCGCAAGGAACTGCTGACGAAGCAGGCCGCGACCCTCAGTGAGCTCAAGGCGCTGGAGGAGGCGCGGCCGCGATGGACGCGGCGTCGCGCCGCCACCGTCCGCACCCGCAAGACGGCGGCGTGGAAGCAACGCATCGCGGAAAAGCGCCGCGCCGCCGGCGACAAGCAACCCGCGCCCCGCGGCAAGAAGCCGACCGAAACCACCGCGCGCGGGAAGGTGGGCACCCGCACCGCCGTCCGCGCCGCCAAGGTGCGCATGGGCGGCACCCTCCCCGCCAAGCATATGCGCGAGCTGCGCGAGCAGCTGGTGGAGGAGCTCAACGATCACGTGGCGCGGCTGATCGGCAAAGCGCGCCGCGACCCGCGCCTCCGCGCCCGCCTGGCGCGATGGGGCCCAGAGGCTGAGAAAGCGTATCAGGCGTCGTTGTCGGCCCGCTATGCACGCATGGTCGGCCACCGGGTCACGCCGACGAAGATGATGGCGCTGCTCGGCCGCCAGGTGCATCCGCGTCTGCTGCCGCTGGCGCGCCCGATCGCCGGCGCCCTCGAGGCCGGCGCGCGCGGCGTCTATCGCGTCATCCATCCTTCGACGTGGCGGGCGGTGGCCGAACACCGCATGCCGCTCTCGGTCGCCATCCTCGCCGGCGCCGGAGCGCTCCTCGGCCTGCGCAGCGCGCGGCGCAAGCCCGCGCCCGAGCGGCCGCTGCACAAGGCCGCGCGCCAGACCGCCGACGATATCAGCGCCCACCACGAGCACCGGATCGCCGCCGGCATCGCGCGCGGCCTCGTCGCCCCGCTCGACACCGCCGCCTGGCCCGACCTCGGCGCGATGGACGCCGCGTTGCACAAGCATGCGGCGCCGGCGCTGCGCGATGCCGTCACCGACGGCGGCAAGACGCCGATCAGCGTCGAGGAAGAGACCGACAGCGACCATCCGCGGCTGATCGCCCACTCGTTCGAGCTGCGCTCGCCGCACCCCGAGGCCTATGCCCGCGAGCACGCGGCGAAGCGCATCGTCGAGATCAGCCGCCGCCAGCGCGATACCGTCCGCAACGTCATCGTCGAGGCGACCCGCCGCGGCACCAGTCCCGATGAGATCGCCCGCAAGGTGCGCGAGACGGTCGGGCTGACATCGCTGCAGGCCTCCTACGTCGCCCGCTACCGCGACGAGCTCGAGAGCGGCAAATTCGCCAAGGCGCTGTCGCGCAAGCTCCGCGACAAGCGGTTCGATCGCGCCATCGAGCGCGCCGTCCGCGACGGCAACGGTCTGTCGCCCGAGCAGATCACCCGGATGGTGGACGCCTATCAGCGCCGGTGGGTGGCGCACCGGGCGATGACGATCGCCCGCACCGAGGGCGTCGGCGCCGCCAACAACGGCCATATCGCGGCGCTGCGGGCGTTCCTCACCGCCAATCCCGACCTCGAGGTGGTCAAGACCTGGCTGGCGAAGCGCGACGACCGCACGCGGCCCGATCACGACGAGATGCATGGGCAGAGCGTGGCCGGCCTCGATATGCCGTTCACGGTGCCCAGCGGCGGCACCATCCGCTGGCCGCATGATCCGGACGGCGCGGCCGACGAGGTCATCAACTGCCGCTGCTCGCTGGTCACCCGCCTGGTGCCCAAGCGCGTGCTGGCGGTGCGCGGCGTCCGCGCCTTCGGCCTGACCCCCAAGGAGGGCACCACCCCATAGCAGGGGGGACGATTGGGCCCGAACACGGGGGCAACACCGAGGGAGACCCCTATGTCGATCGCCCCTGCGCCCGATGTCGTCGCGGCCATCCGGAGCGCTCACCAGTATGGCGAGCTGGCGGCTGTCCTGCGCACGGCGCCCGAGGCGCCGCTGCCCGAGGTCGCGGACATGCTGCAGAAGTTCGCCGAACGCGGGCCGTCCTACGCGCAGGCGGCCGACGCCATCGCCGACGAGATCATGCAGAAGCGGCTGCTGTCGGACCGCGAGCGGGCGCATCTGCACTCCTCGGACTTCGCCGGGCCGGATCGTTCCTTCCCGATCGAGGACCGCGCCCATGCCGAGGCGGCGCTGATGGACTCGCGCGGCAAGAGTGCCGCCTTCCGTGCGTCGCTGAAGCGCAAGATCGCCCGGAAATTCCCCGGCATGGCCGTCTCCGGCGTCCGCAAGAGTGCCGGCGACGTCACCCGCCAGGTGCGGGCGCTCCTCGGCGTCTCGGACGCCAGCTAGAGCCTCGAGGCATCCGATGGCCGACGACGACGAGACGGGGATGGAGGTGCTCGCCAAGGGCGACGAGCGCGAGAGCCGGGCCGGCGTGGCGGCCCGGTATGGAGCCGCGGCATTGCTGGGAGCCGCCGCGGCGCACCAGCCAGCGAGGACCGCCCTTGACGCTGCGGCGCTCCATTATGCCGCCCTCAAAGATACCCGTCCGGCCCGCTCGCGGTTTGCGTCGAAGTTGATGGGCCTCCTTACCCGACGCGCCGAGGGAGTGAAGCTCGCGCGCCCCAGTCTCAACCTCGCCAGGCTGCATGCTGGACGCGCGGGGGGGATCCTCGCGGCAGGCGCCCTCGGCGGCGCCGGCGCCTATCGGATCTGGCGTGGCGGACGAGACGCGGACGGAAACCAGAAAGACCCGGTGCCCCGGGCCGTCACCGGCGTCGTCGGAGGGGGCCTCATTTATCAGGGTCTGCGCCATCTGCAGGATCAGGCGGAGCGACGCCTTATCACGAAAAGCGCCGACGCGGGACCGACCGGGATGGGGATGGAGAGCCTCGCCAAGAGGGACGACCGCGAGAGCCGGCCCGGCGTGGCGGCCCGCTACGGGGCCGCGGCATTGGGGGGGATCGCTGCGGCGCAGCAGCCGTTGAGGACCGCGCTGAACCATGTGGCGCGCTATCACGCGGGCGACGAAAGCATCCCGCCGCTCCGATCGCGTTTCAGGTCGAAGGTCCTCGGCCTCCTCACCCAACAGGCCATGGACCTGAAGCTGGTGCGCCCCACCATCAGCCTCGGCAGGCTGCATGCTCGACGCGTGGGAGCCATTCTCGCCGGAGGCGCCCTCGGCGGCGCAAGCGCCTATGGGGTCTGGCGTGGCGGACGCGACACGCACGGAAAATCGAAAGACCCGCTGGCCCGCGCCGTCACCGGCGTCGTCGGAGGAGGTCTCCTTTATCGGGGTCTCGTCCATCTGCAGGACCAGGCGGAACGCCACATTGTAGTGAAAGGCGCCGACGCAATGCGCACCGGAACGGTGATGGACGTGCTCTGCGGACGGGGGGTGCCCCTCGCGAAGGCATCCTCGATGCGATCGAAGGGGGAATAAGATGGCCAAGCATACCGCGCTGCCCGGGGTGGGATCGGACCGCCCCTCCTCCGATGGACACCAGGAGGGCTTCGGGCGCCGCGCCGCATGGGCTGCGGCCGCTGCCACGCTGGGGGGCGGTATGATGACCGGGCCGGCCTACCTGGTGCATCTCAAGGAGCACGAGGCGCGGCAGGAGGCGGCGCAGCCATGGGAAGGACCCCAATGGACCGCCGACCTGCAGCACGCCCCGACGCTACGGGCGCGCATTCCTGACAGCTACCAACGCATGAAATATGCCACGCTGGCGAGCGGGGCATTGGGCGGTCTGGCGACCCGCGCGATCTGGCGCCGGACCGCTGAGGCGGACGGCACTCATAAGCACCCGGGGCTGGCGGGGACCGCCCCCGCGCTCGGCGGGGGCGCCGTGGGGACGGCCGCGAGCGTGGGCCATGACGCGCTCGAACGCCTGTGGCTGAAGCATCACATCTGGGTCGGTAAGCGCGCAGACGGTGCCGAGGCGCCCCTCGCCAAGGCCGACGATGACCAGCGCAGGCCCGGGCTCGCCAGCCGCGCCGCGACGGCGCTTGGCGCGACGGCCCTCGGTAGCGCGGCCGCCACCGCGGCCACCTACCGGCGCTTTCGCGATCTCTCGGCCGCAGCCAAAACAACGAGGGGGCTGCTGCAAGAATTCGACGGTTTTGGTCATTCTGAGGCGACCGCGCAGTTCCGGAAACCGTTGTCCACGGCGCACCACTCTCTCCTGCGTCTGAAATACGGGACGCTGGCCGGGGGCGCCCTCGGAGGCGCCGCCGCGAATGCCATCTGGCGCCGGACCGCCGGGGACGACGGCACCCATAAGCACCCCGTCCGGGACGCTATCGGATCGCTCGTGGGGGGGGCGGCAATAGGGGGGGCTTTACTCGGGGCGCACCATTTCGGCGAGCAGGCGTACCTCCGGCACCTGAACGGCACTCTCTTCAAGAAGCGCGCTCCCACGGGCACTGTGATGGACGTGCTCGCCAAGAATAGTTCGCATTCGGAGGAACCGGAGGTGACCCCGGCGGCCCTTCGAGCCCGGTACCTCGCGGCGACATTGACCCTGTGAAGGAACCTCGACCATGAGTGCGCGCGCCGACCTGGAGAAGGGCATGCGTTTCGTGCCGCAGGCTCTGCGCGTGACGGTGAGCCACGCCGTCCAGGCGCTCGGGGGAGGCGCGGCGGTCGGGCGCCCGGGCTATCGCGGGCCGCGCATCCGGGTGGCAAAAGAAGGCGCGCAGACGGCAGACGCGCTGGAGAAGCGCGCCGTGCTGCTGTCGCCGGCGCTCAGCGCGGCGGTGAGCCGGGCGATGCATGTCATCGGCGCGAGCGTCGGGCGCGGTATCGGGCGCCCCGGCTATCGCGGCCCACATATCCGGCTGGGCAAACGCGCCGACACCAACGGCCTCGAGAAGATGTCGATGCGCCGCGCATGGCAAACGGCGCGCTTCATCGCGACCAACCCGCGGACGAGCCTCAAAATCGGGATGGCGCTCGCGCGCGATCCGATGGTGCAGCGCGAGGCCGTCTATACGGGCGCAGGGCTGGCAGCCGGCATAGGCGCCCATCACCTCGCCATGAAGGCGCTCAACCGGTCGGACTGGATGAAGCGTCACCCTTATGCGCGCCGTGCCGCCGGCGTCCTGGCGACCAGCGCCGTCGCGCCCCTGCTCCGCGCCCCCATCCGCGCCGCCGTCTTCGGCTACCCTCAGGTCGGAAGCGCCATGCGCGCGATGACCACTCGGGCAATGGAGACGCTGCGCGCGCCCCCTCCCCCCCGGCAGATGGTGCGCGCCGTCGGGCGCCATCTGGTGACCTCAGCCCCCTGGGTCGCGGGCGCCGTCGCCGGCGATATGGCCGTGAATGGCTACAACCAGCACGTGGCGCGCGACAGTCGGCACCTCGTGCACCAGGCCGGGCGTCTGGTGGCTCGCCGCGCCGCCTCGGTCGCTACCCGGCACGCCGTTGAGGGCGCCATCGGGCATGCCACGCGTCTCGCATCAGGAGTTTCGACATGACCCAGACATCTTCGCGTTCGACCGGAACCGTCGCCGATGTGCTGTGCGGCCTGGCGAAGGCCGACGAGCACCCGAAGCGAAAAGACGGGTCGCACATCCACGTCAATCCCGGCACAGAGGGCCTCCTGGCCGCGGGCCTGAGCGTTACGCCGCAGGTTTACCGCTATCTCAGGGCGAGGGCCACTCCGGGGGAAATGGGGCCGATGCGCAACGCACTGAGGGGTGCGTGGCATGGGATCGGGACGCGCAGGGGGATCGGCATCGGGGCCGGGATGGCCGCCTACAACGCCGAAACTGAAAACCCGCACAATCATGAGACCGGGCCCGAACGCGTCCTGGGCGCCGCCGGGGTGGGAGGAGGGGCCTATGCCGTGACGCACATGCTCCAGCGCATCGCCCATCGCTCGCAATTCATAGCGGACAGCATGAAACGCCGATGAACAGACCCCTTCATAAGCGGCTGACCCGAGACTGGCACGATGACGCGCACGGACGCCTGAGTGGGCGCCCCCTCCTGGCCTCTCCGGCGCTGGCCGCGGGCGCTCGCGACGTCCTCGCGCCGGCGCCCGAACGCGAGCAGCCTCACCCGGAACTCGTCGTGCTGCGGGCGCTGATCGGCCCCAAGGAGCCGAAGAACCGGATGACGCTGCACCGGCGCCACCTCGATCAGGCCTATCGGCGCGGCTACGACGACGCCCTCAATGACCATGCCGGCGCCGTGACCGCGGTCGGGCGCGCCGCCACCAGAACGGGCTTCGACTTGGGACGCCAAGGCGACAAACAGCCTCGGCGTCCTGCTGGCCGTCCCGATGACCACTCGTCGCAGGAACCGGAGATTGAAAAGATGAGCGCGCAGACCCAAACCCTCGCCAAGAACGCCGAGGACGGCGAAGACGACGTCCTCGCCCCCGTGGTGATGCTGGACGCCCAGGGGAACGCCATGCCGACGCCGGTCGGGGTCGAGGCGCTGCATTCGTGGAGCGCGGCGGAAAGCCATCTGCACCACGCGGCCATCCACACTGCGGCGGGCGCCGATCGCCTGGCCGCGCTGGCCGGGGCCGCGGAGGGCGAGGACGTCGACGAACACGCCGGCGCCGCCGCGGGCCATCTCGACGCCGCGCATTCCCACCTCGATCTGGCGGCCTCGCATCTGGCCAATCTGCGCGATGCCGGATTGCCGCATGGCGACGCCGAGAACGCCCACGATGAGGTCGCGGACCACCTCGAAGCGCTCCATCACGCCGTCGAAAACGCGTAGGACGTCGCAGGAGAGCCCCCGATGGGATGCATGATCCCGCTCGCCAAGATCGACGTCGAACGACGTCTGGTGGTGGGGGTGGCCGCGCTCGAGGAGCCGGACCGCCAGGGGGAGATCATGGACTATGCCACCGCCAAGCCCGAGTTCGTGGCCTGGTCGGACCGCATGCACAAGGCGTCCGGTGGCAAGTCCAAAGGCAATCTGCGCGCGATGCACGAGCGCAATGTGGCCGGCAAGATCGTCGATATCTCGTTCGATGACGACGCCAAGCGCATCGAGGTCGTGGCGAAGATCATCGACGACAACGAATGGAAGAAATGCCTCGAGGGAGCCTACACCGGCTTCTCGATCGGCGGGGGCTACCGGCGCAAATGGCCGGACGGCACGCTCACCCGCTACACGCCCAAGGTCGGTGAGCTTTCGCTGGTCGACCTGCCCGCCATGCCTGGCGCGCAATTCGCAGAGCTCCTGAAAGGACACGGCATCGTGAGCAGGATCGCCCTCGGCCCACGGCCGCCGACCTTCGGAACCCTGCTGGCTCGGCAGCCTCTCACCTACAGCGAATATCTCGAGGCTTACGAGGCCGCGCCGCTGCGGAAACGCGATCATCAGGGTCTCGAGACGTCCCTGTCGACCGGCATCGGCGCCGGCGGCGGAGCGTTCCTCCTGTCGCGCAAAGGGAACCGTCTCGCCGCGCAGGGGGCGAACGCGGTCGGCCGCGGGGCCTTCCGGGTGGCGTCGCGGATGCATTCGGCCGCCGTCGGGCTGCAGAACAAGACCGCCTCTCTCGGCGCTCCGCAGTTCGCTCAGCGCGCCGCCGGATATCTCGCCGGGCGCCTCAAGCCGTCCCCGGCATTGAATACCGCTGGGGGCTTTTTCGTGCGCGGGCTGCGGCACGCCGCCCTCCAGAGGCCCCTGCTGCGCGGGCGCCCCATGCTGGCCGGCGCCCTCGTCGGCGGCGGCCTCGGACTGGCGTCCGGGCTGACGCACAGCCTCTTCTCCTCGGACCGCTCCGACCAGCGCTAAGTGACCCCTCCTGGCAGGGGGGACGAGCCAGCCGTAGCAGCGACCCATGGCTCCCTTGACCTTTTCGCCCGCCGTCATCGCAGACCTCAAGGCCCGCGTCGTCGCGCACAACGAAAGCGAGCCGGCGCAGCGGGTGAAGCTGCGTGACCTGAAGAAAATCTACGAGAGGCAGCTTCTTCGAAGCCCGGATCGCGATCGCGCGCTGGCGAAGGTCGATGAGCACATGGCCAAAATAAAGAGGCCCGACACGGGGGGCGAGCAGCGGAATTTCGCCCAGCGCCACCCCGTCGTCACGGGCGCTCTCAGCGGCGCCGCTCTCGGCGCTCTCGGGGGCGCCGGGGGCGCCCACCTCGAAGGCACATTCCGGGAAGGCCCCGCGGCCATCGCGGGCGCCGGGCTCGGTGCCCTCGGAGGCGCACTCGTGGGACGCGCCTTCCGCGCGCGGCCGAAGATGCCGGAGACCACCCGCCAGGAGAACATCTATCGCGGGGTCACGACCGACATCATTCCGGATCAGAGCCATCAGATCCACGCCCGCATCTATCGCGGGATGGCGGCGGCGGCCATTCCTCCCCTTGCGGTGACCGCTCTCGCGAGTCGCAAGATCGGCCGCGAAGGGGCCGGGTGGGTGGGAGGGCATCTCGGGCGCGCGATCGGTGGCGCGGCGCATCGCATCGCGATCCAGTTGCCCATCGACGGCGTCGGCAAAGCGTTTCGGCTGGCCGGGCGCACGGGGGTGGCAGATCGCCTCGGTCGCTACCGGGACTTCGGCTATCAACGCGCGGTCAGCCTGGGCGAGCGCGGTGGCGCGGCCGCCCTCCAGGCGCCACACTACCTGGTGCGCGGCTCGCGTCACATGCTGCACCGGCTCGCCGATACCGAGCCGAGGCGCAAGGCCCTCGAGGCGGCCGCCCTGGGAGCCACCGCGCTCGCAGGCGCCAACTATGTCGACCGCGCCATTCAGGCGTCTCCCTTGGACCCCGAGCCCATCGCCGAGCTCGAGGACAAGACCGGCTATCGAAGGATCACCAAGGCGGCGTTCGCGCAGCCGCTGCGCAAGGAGTTCGTCGCCCCGGGTGTGTATGGCGCCGCCGCCCGGGCGATCATCAGCGGCGTCCACGCGGCGGGGGGGAGTGCGCTCGGCGCCGCCATCGGCTACGGCGTCCACCGGGCCCACCAAGCCCTGCGCGGCGGCAATCCGTACCATGATGCCGAGGGTCATTTCACCACCAAGGCTCATGCCACGCTCAGCGGGCGCCACGCGGCGCTGATCGGTGCCGCGCTCGGGGGCGCCGGTGCGGGTGCGCTCGCCCACTTCCAGCTCGGCCGCTACAACCGAGCTGCGTTCGTGCAGGCCTTCATGGAGCACATGAAGGCCCACGAGGCCGCGATCGAGGACACGCAGGCTCTCCGCCCCACCCATCCGGACCTCGCCGGCGTCGGCGATCCCGCGGTTCAGAGCGCCCGCGTCCAGGAGATCGTCAACAGCGATCCTGAGCTGCGCGAACAGGTCGCGGCGATGGAGCGCGCCAACGTCGACGGCGTCTATTACCGCGAGAAAACGCGCGAGGCGGCCAATACCGCGATCTCGCAAGTGGCCGCGCAGCACAACGGGTTCCGCGTCCCGGCCGAAAAAGGCAACGCCACCCTTTCGGTCGGGGATCTGCGCCAGCAGGGGCGCTCGGTGGCGCAGATCGAGGGCGTCATTCGCACCGCCCTCTCAGGCATGGACGAGCAGCATGTCGGGCAGGCCGCGGCCGCCCTGTCGCCGGAGATCCGCGAACATCTGATGGCGATGGTCCGCGAGCGCGAGCTCGCCCTCCGCGAGGTCGACACCGCCCTCGCCGACCACGCCACCAAACTGGCCGAGGTCGCGGGGCAGGAGGCAACCGCCGGCGAGGAGCTGACGAATGCCCATGCGCGCCTGGCGGCCGAGAAGGACAAGCTGTCCGGGATGGAGGAAACCGACCCGGCCTTGAAGACGCAGACGGCGCTCGTCGACTCCCTCACCGACCACGTCAAGAAGCTGACGACGGCGCAGGCCACCGCGCAGAAAGCGCTCCGCGCGCTGAGCGCCAAGGGCGTCACGATCAACGATCCGGTGAACGGCAAGCGGATCCCGCCGCCGGACCAGGGCGCCGCGAAGGTCGAGGCGCAGAAGCTGGTCCAGGCGCGCCACGCCACGGCGCGGGCGCAGGTGCTGAACGAGGAGACCCGGCTGCGCAACCGCGTCGCGCAGAAGCTCAAGGAGCGCCATGCCCGCATGCTGGCCGCGGCGGCGAAGCTCGGGCTGCATGCCGGGGCCCTGACGCGGCGCGCCGGACCCTCCGAGGAGCTCACCAGTGCCCTGCAGGCCCTCAACGAGGGCAACGCGCACATCGCGCAGACGACGCAGAAGCTGACGGCGGCCCAGCGTACGCTCGCCGAGCACGAGGCGCGGCCGGCGGCGGCGCAGGACGAGGCCATCAAGAACACCCTCCGCGCCGAGATCGCCGGCCATCAGGGGCGCCTGGCGCGACTGCAGACGAGCCACGCGGAGCTGAGCGAGGCGGTCGCATCGCGCCAGAGCGAGCGCTATGCGGCCCAGCTCCTGGACCAGACGGCGACCGAGCTCGCCGCCGACCAGAAGACGCTGCTGACGCTGCAGGAACAGGCCAAGACGCATGGCCTCACCGCGCGGCGGCTGGCGTCCGAAGCGCATGCGCGCCTCAAGCGCATGGGCGTCCCCGATGAGGGGCACGCGCACCTGAGCCAGGAAGCACGCCGGCACGCCGAGATGCAGACGCAGCTGCAGGAACGCATCGGCGCCGTGCAGGGCCGCGTGCACGAGCTCCAGACGAAGCTGCTCAGCCGGGCCGAGGCCTTCGCCGACGTGCTGCGCGTGCAGGGTGGTCATGGCTTCAGCCCGCAGATGGAAAGCACCGTCCTCCGGGAGCTTTCGCGCTACGGATCGGCGCGCAAGCAGGCGTTCCTGGACTTCCTCAAGCGGCCCTCGATGAAGACCCTGGTGCGCCTCACGGGAGCCAGCTGGCGCGCGCTCGGCACCGCCAAGAAGGACGTGCTGCGCGGCATCGGACATGCCACCGGCAGCTTCGAGCGGAACACGGATGGCACCCAGGAGTGGGTGCCGTCGCCGCGGAAACTGATGCTGCTCGGCGCCACCGGCACGATCGGCGCCACCGGAGCGGCCTTCGCGCATGCGGCGAACTATGCGGCGCGGCGTGTCGGGCTCAAGCCTCCCGACGAAAAGGCGGACAACCGCGCCAAGAGCTACCTCAAGCCCGACTGGCGCATCGATCCCCTCACCGGCGCGGGCTATCTGACGATGTCGGTGCCGCACGCCCGCAACAAGGGCGACCGCACCATCATCTGGGGCAATACCTTCGAGGACCTCGAGAAGCCGGGGGTGCCGATCGTCTCGGGCGCCAACCTCTCGGACGTCCAGGACCGGTTTCGCCAGCAGACCAACGGCGCCCGCAGCGGTCCGGACCGGCTGCCGGACATGGGCGGTCTGCAGCAGCAGGTCCAGGCGCGCATGGGGGACGCGATCAAGAAGGTGCGCGGCGTCAACGGGCTCACCCACGCGCCGCTGCCCGGCGGCGGCAGCTACACCTACCGGACGTCGGACGATCCGATGGCGGCCCAGGCGGGCGGCGAGCTGCGCAAGGAGCTGATGCGCCGCGCCGGCAGCGCGCAGCACACGCCGAAGGACATCAACCGGCTGCTGTTCCAGGTATTCAGCTTCCAAGGCCAGCTGCTGCGCCCCGAGGATGTCTATCGGGTGCTCACCGGCTACCAGGTCAACGGCAACAAGGACGGCAAAGGGGTCTTCCCGGAGGACGCCGCGTTCGGGTCCACCGACCACGAGGAAGTGGCCACGGCGCTGCGCAAGGCCCTCGAGCCCGTGGTCGCGCACGCGAACAACGAGGAGAAGGTCAATCTCTCGCGTGCGGTGCAGGCGGTGGGCATCGCCAAGTCGCTGTCGCCGACGATGATCACCGGGCTGCAGGATCTCGTCGGCGCGCGCGCGGGGTCCTTCGGCACTATGACCACCCCGCCCTGGGAGACGACGGCGGCGAAAGGCACCGCGCTCGCGGTCCCCAGGGCGCCGGGGACCAATCCTGAGGAATATGGACGGCCGTGGCCTGAGTCGCAGGTCAATGCCGCGATCCACAAGCAGCCGCTCCACACGCTGATCAAGGACATTTATCCCCCCGACAGACCGGGGAGCCTGCGCGGGAAGGCGGCTCAGGACGCCATCGCCGAGGCCATGCGCAACTTCACCTATGCGGCGCAGGAACTGTCCTTCCAGAACAACAAGCTGATCCCCCTGGATCGGGCCGTGGAGGCCGCGTACGAGACCATCGACCAAATCGCCCTCGACCCGTCGCTGAAGAATGAATTCCGCAAGGCGGTCCAGAACGATGAGCTCGACAAGTTCTGGGTGATGGTCGGCGCCCGGCTGGGGCTGCAGCGGTGAGCCTGCATCTGCGCGGGGGCGCCGAAATCCTCGATCGCGGACCCGCAGCCCTCCTCGAGGGCCGCTTGCGCAAGGCCTTCGGGACGCCGAAAGACCCCGACGATCCCTCCAATAGGGGCCTTCCGAACCCGTCGCCCGATGGCGGCCCCCCGCGCCTGCGCACCCCGCGCGCGGCGCCTGCGGGCCCTCCACCCCCCCCACCGGGCTTCGCCGGCCAGCCGAAGACGGCAACCGCCGGCGCTCCGCCGCCGCGGCCGCCGCGCGGGCCGTTCCTTGTGCCCCATCCGCTGCCGCCGCCGTTCCCGTCGTCGCCCCCTGGGCATCGGCCGCGTGGCGACAGCGGGGCCCCGGTGCGCCTGTCGCTCATGAGCCCGGGGACGCTGGCGCTGAACGCCGGCGCCTACGCGGGGGCAAACGTCGCCTATTACGGGGCGCAGAACGCGTTCACGCGCTGGCACCCGGGCGCGGCCTACCATATGGCGCAGGAGGATGCGAAGACCTTCGACAGGAAGGCTGCCGCGAAAGCGAAAGGAACGGCGCCGGCGCCGGACACCCCGGCACCCGAGGGCGGCGCAGCCCCAGCGCCGGAAGTGCCCCCCGAGGTGCCAGGCGAGTCCGGGTTCGCAGCGCGCGCCGGACGCGCGGTGGGGGGGGCCGCGAACGCCGCGCAGGGAGCGGCCGGGCGGGTCCTCGGCTCGATCGCCGACGGCGTCAAAGGTGCCTACACCACCGCGCGCTCCATCCTCACCGACACCCCTTCCTCCCTGGTCGAGCGCGCGGTCAGCCGCTTCGGCACGCAGGCGGTCCGCACCGTCGCCCAGGTCGGCGGCGGCGCCCTCGCGGGCCAGCTCATACTTCCCGCCGCCGTGGCCGCCCAGCGCTGGTGGAGCGGCAAGCCGGTCACCGAGCAGGCGATCGAGAACGCGACCGGATCTCAGAGCCTCGGCGAGATGGTCGCCCGCGCCGGCGGCTCGATGGCCGGCGATATCCTTGGCGGCATGGCCGGCGCCGCGCTCGGGGGACCCACCATCGTCGGAATGCCGGCCGGCGTCCTGGCCGGCGCCACCGCCGGAGGTGTCGCCGGCGATGCGCTGGCTTCGAGCGTCTACCGCTGGTTCGAGGGCAATCCGCCGGGGCGCGTCAAACAAAGGATGTCGCGCATGCAGCAGCAGGGAGCCTCCGAGGCGGCCGATGCCATCGGTGACTCGGTCGCCGGCAAGATCCTGAGCTCGCACGTCGGATGAGCGAGGCAGCGCCGACCTTCTCGCAGCCCAGCTCCCCCACCCGGGGACTGGCCAATTACGACCTGGAGCGGGGGACGAAGCGCCTCTATCCGGGGCTCTTCCTGTTGCGGCGCATGCGGCGCTGGCGCGTCACGAAAGGGGCTGAGATGGCTGTGCACGATCTGGCAACGATGCTCGAGGTGCTCGAGAAGAGCGTGCTGGGCATCGTCGCCTCGGAGGAGCACGACGGCACGCCGCGCGAGGACCTGCTGCGCAAGAGCTTCGCCGAGTTCGGGGAGCACCTGAATGGCGTGCTCGCGAAGGACGGTGCCACCGTCGCCGATGAGGTCGCCAACGAAATCCTCGGTCAGCTCGATGACCCGGACGTGGCCATCCCGGCCCGCGTGGCCGCGCTCGGCCACTATATCGGCGAGCGCGTCGATCTGCTGCTGAAGGACGGCACCGACGCGGTGGGCGCGACGCAGCTCACGCCGACGGTCGCCTCGATCCTGTCGACCCTCGCCGAGCTGGGCAACATCGCCACCCGCGCCTCCGTCAACGACCACGTTCGGCCGTTGCAGAAGGGCGAAAACACCGGCGACGGCACCTTCAAAATGGCGCTGCAGGACGGCGCCGAGATCCTGATCCAGACCGACCTCGAGGACGATCTGGCGCGGTACGCCACCGATCCCGCCATCCTCGCCGACGCCCTGGCGCAGAACGGCCTCAACACGCTGGCGCTGGCCACCGGCGAACGGCCGGCCGCGCTGGCCAAGCGCCTCGTGCAGGGCGACAGCAGCCTGGCGAAGCGCTTTCCCTCCGCGGTCGGAGCCGCCAGCGGCCAGGCGCCGGGTCCCGCCGGCAACGACGTGTCGGGCGCCTCGCCGGCGCCGGGCAACGACGGCACCGACGACGGCAGCGGAGATGGCACCGACGACGGCCAGAATGAAAGCCCGCTCGATATCCTCGGCCGGCTGCTGGCGGCGGCGATGATCCAGCTCGACCACATTCAGCAGATGGTCGAGGGGGGCGGTCTCGACGGCCCTGATGATGGGCAGGCCGACGGCAGCGGCGGCCTGGATAACGGCAATGTCGGAACTCAACAGCCCGCTGGCCGCCCGAAGCCGGACCAGCCGCCAAGGAACACGATCGCCATGGGCAAGAGCGCAGGTTTCCGCTTCCGCGATGCTGTCGGGGCCGGCAGCGCCCCGGCCGAGGGCGCCGAGGTCGATCGTCTGCGCAAGCAGGTGGACGGCCTGCGCCAGGACATGGCCAAGCTGGCCTCGCAGCCCGCGGGCCCGAGCGCGCCGATGCGGGCGATGCCAGGTCCCGACAAGAGCGACGATCTCGCCGGCGCCAGCGGTGACCCGGCGGTCGAGATCGCGGCCGAACTGGCCAAAATGAGCGACTCCGAGCGCGCCGTCGCCCTGGTGAAGCTCGCGCAGCGGGCTCCGAAGCGCGGCGGCGTCTGAAGCCGACCCCAGGAGAACACCTGATGTCCCAGTCGATCTCGTGGGCGGCCGCCGTTGGTGGCCGTCAAGTCATGATCACGCAGAGCGCGGTGCCGATCTATTCGCCGCCGGCATGGCCGAGCCCGGCGCCGGCCCTCCCGGTCGCCGTGGCCGGGGAAGCCTATACCGCGACGCTGCCGGCGCCGGTCACGTCTGACGACGAGACGCCCGTCGTCAGCATCAGCGGCTTGCCCCCGGGCCTGGCGCTGACGGGACTGACCATCGCAGGCACCCCCACGGCCGGCGGCGCGTTCGCGCTCCGGCTGACGGCGACCGACAAGGGCGGTGAGGCGAGCATCGATCTGCCGCTGACGGTGTCGATCGCCGTCCCGGTGCTGCCGGCACCGCAGGCGCTGCCCGATGCCGTGGTCGGCGCGCCCTATCATGTCACCCTGCGCGGGGCGACGGGCATCGGGGTGACGTATTTCGTGCAGGGACTGCCGGCGGGGCTCTCCTTCGAGCCGTCGACGCTGACCATCTCGGGGACCCCGGCGGCCTCGGCGACCCTCGGCGTCGCGCATGTCACGCTGATGGCGGCGAATTCGGCCGGGCAGGCGACCGAAGCCATGAGCATGGGCGTCGATGCCAAGCCGGCGGCGAGCGCGCCCCCATCGCAGGGCACCCCGGCCCCCATCCCCGTCGTGGTGCCCATCACCGTGGTGCCGGCGACGGCGAGCTGGGCTCGCTTCCCCTATCTCGGGGGCGCCACCGTCGGCCAGCGCGTGACGCTGGATGTGCCCGCCGCGGTGGCCACGACCGGCCACACCATCACCGGCTATGCCACGGGGCCCGGCTTCCCGAGCGGGTGGACCTTCGATCCGAAGGCGCTCACCATCACCGGGACGCCGTCGATGGTGGGGACCAACGGCAACCTGTTTCCCCTCGTCGCGACCTCGAGCGACGGCAGCCATGTCGATGCGACCTTCGTCCTCGACGGGCGCTCGGCGCCGCTCCCCGCCTCCGAGCTGGTGGCGCCCCTGAACTTTTCGCCGCTGGGCGCCGGCACCATCGCGCAGGTGTTTCTCATCAACGAGGGCGCCACGGCTCTCACCGGCGGCTATCGCACCTTCGGCATGCCACTCCCCACCGGCGCGCTGCCGAAAGGCTCAGGGCTCGTCGCCGCGATCGCCCATGGCGCCCCGGTGCCGGCGCAGGTCGATGTCCAGAGCACCTATGCCGATGGCAGCGCGCGCTTTGCGGCCGTGACCGTTCCTCTCCTCGGCGTCGCGCCGGGCGTCTCGACGCTGGTCGTGCTGTCGCCGGCGACCACCCCCACGATGAGCGCCCCCTCGAGCGCGGGCTTCGCCTTGAAGGGCGCCCAGACGGCGACGCTGACGATCACGCCCGCCGGCGCCGCGCCGATCGCCGTCGATCTGACCACGCTGCTCGCCGCGCCGACGTCGGATGTGCATCTCTCGGGCGGTTTCGTCGTCGAGACCCGGGCCCGCGTCGCGCTGTTCCGCGGCGTCGATCTGGTGATCGATCGCCGCGTGTATGCCGATGGCAGCTGGGTGAACGACGTCACCCTCTCGAACGTCAAATACGATGCGCCGGGCTGGGGCAACGTCGTCTATGCGGCGACCCTGGTCGATGAGACCGGCGCGACCCAGTTCAGCTTCCCGACCGTCAATCATTTCGCCGGCCAGAGCTGGCATTTCCCGTGGCGCAACGCGCCGCCGCCGGCCGTGCATGTCCAGTTCGACATGCCCGCGTGGGTGAAGATCGGGGCGTCCCCCAGCTATGGGTTCGCCCGCGGCATCGCCAAGGGTAACATCCCGACAGCACTCGGGGTGGGATCAACCTACGGCCCTCTCGGCTCGCAGGGCGTCACGCTGTATATGCCCACCACCGGCGGCCGGCCTGATATCGGCATCCAGCCGGCCTGGGTCGCCACCTGGGCGCTGTCGCAGGACTCGATGGCGCACCGCGCGATGCTGCAGCAGGCCGAGGCCGCGCCTCCCTGGGAATGCTGGTCGGGCACTGACGGCGAGTGGGCCAATGTGCTGGCGCATCCTACCCTGCAGCTCAATCCGGGGAACTCCTCTGGCGTCATCGCCGTCTACGCGGCCCAGAACGCGACCGGGAGCGCCATCGGGCAGCCGTTGGGGACGAGCTACTGGACGGTCGATGTCGCGCACCAGCCCGACCTCTACTTCCAGGCGTGGCTCAGCACCGGCACGCGCTACTACCACGACCGCCTGCAGGCGCAGGCCGCCTTCGGGATCGGCAACTGCTGGACGGGCATGCGCAACAACGCCGTCCTCGGGAACGCCCCCGACAATGTTCTGTTCGGGGCGCAGGGACGGGGGGGAGCCTGGACGCTGCGCCAGGTCCAGGAAGCCGCCGCGTTCGGCCGCGATGCCGATAAGTCGACCACCTATCTGCGCCAGGTCGCGAACGACAATTACAGCTGGCTCGGGGCGACGGCCGCGCTGCTGGCGCCGCTCGAAGGCGAGCTCGCGGGGTTCCTGCCGGCCATCAACGGCTCCGGCATCAATGTTGCGCCATGGCAATGTGATTTCCTGGCGATGGTCACGGCTCAGGGTGCCTTGATGGGATACGCGGGCGCCCGCACCTGGTGCGCCTTCGCGGCCAACTGGACGGCCGGCCGCTTCACGGAGCTCGGCCCCGATGCGGGAGTGATGGAGGCGCCGGTCTATGACCCATCGACCTCCAACAACGGACAGATTTGGTGGAGCAGCGCCAAGGGCGGCTGGCAGTATCCGGTGATGCTGCAGACCTGGCACGCGCTGCGCGAGGCATTCATCACCTACAAAGAGACGAATGTCGGTTCGAGTGCGCCCTACTGGTCTGGCTGGGGGAACGGCGAGCAAGGGAACGTGGCACTCGCCGCACTCGCCGCGCTGGCGACGGCGCTCCCGGACCATCCGGCCCTCGTGCCGGTCTTCGAGGCCGGCTGTGATTACGGCTATCCCTACACATCGCTTGGGGATTTCCAGACGCAGCCGACCTGGAACCTCGTCCCCGCCGTCTGACAGGACGCGCCGGTGGGGTTTCGTGCCGAGGATTTCCCGGAGCTGGACGGTCAGCGCCGGTGCAGCACCGGGGCCACCTATGGGCCCCGGCGCGCAAGGGTCGCGCCTGAAACGCTGCCCCCACCCCCGCCGAAGCCCGATGTGACGCCGCTGAAGCAGCCGGTGTTCGCGCGGGCGTCCCTGAGCGCCCGGCTCTGGGACTTCCTGCTCGCCGTCGCCGAGCAGGGGCTGCCGCTGCCCCCCGACCGGCACATCGCCGAGGAGCTGACCTGCTCGACCCGGCAGGTCACCGACTGCCTGCACTACTTCGCCCGCTGCGGCTACGCGACGGTGTGGAACGGCATCCAGAAAAACCAGTGGGGCGCCCGCGTCATCCGCATGCGGCTGCCCTGCGGGGACGATCACATCCTGCGCTCGGTCGGCGCCCCCCTCGACATCATCGTCTGACCTCGGATCGGCGCCTGCGCGGCGCTTGAGGTGGGGACGATCGGCACGGTCAATCCCCTCGCGCTGATGCGCAGCTTGCGGCACCCGCCTGAGCAACGGGGACGGCCTGCAACCGCCGATGGGCCACGGCACTTCTCGCTGAGGGTTCCCCGATGAGCGCCATCGACCCGACTCTGATTTCGTCCGTTCGCAAGCTGATCACGAGTGGCGGCCTGGCCAAGGCCGCGCCCCCTTCCACCTTCATGCAGTCGTCGAGCCCGACGACTGGCCTTACGAACTATGACCTCGAAGCGGCCGCGAAGAACCTCTATCCGGTCCTCTCGCCGCTGCGGAACATCATCCCGCGCGTCTCCGGAAACGGGGGCACCGGTCCAAATTTCAAGACGGTCACCGGCATCGATACGACCAACATGTTCGGCGGCGTGTCCGAGGGCGCGCGCGCCGGCGTGATGTCGGTCAGCCACGCCGACGTCTACACCGCCTATAAGGCGATCGGCCTGGAAAGCTCGCTGACCTTCGAGGCCGAGCTGGCCGCTGAAGGCTTCGATGACCTGCGCGCCCGCGCCGCGGCGTCGCTGCTCGAGGCCAGCATGATCGGCGAGGAGCGCGTCATTCTCGGCGGCGTCGGCGGCTCCGGCGGCGCGCTGGGCACCTGCCCGACGCCGGTCCTGGTGGCCAACGCCTCGGGGGGCTCCATCCCCACCACGACCGCGGTCTACGTCTACTGCGTGGCGCTGACCTCCGAAGGCTATCTGCGCACCTCGAGCGCCGGCCAAGTCCCCAACCTGGTGACGCGGACCAACGCCGACGGTTCCACGACGACCTTCGGCGGCGGCAACTCCAACCTCAGCGCGGTGGCCACCGTCACGACGGCCGCGGCCAACTCCTCGGTGACGGCGACCCTCGCCGCGCCGCCGCGCAATGCCGTCGGCTATGCCTGGTTCGTCGGCGCCGCCGCCGGCACGGCCTACTTCTACGGCTACACCGCCGCGGCCATCATCACCATCACCTCGATCCCGGTCAGCGGCCAGCTCGCCAGCACCGTCACCGCGGATTTTTCGGTGAACAACCTGATCTATGACGGGCTGCTCTCCTACGCCGGGCAGGCCGGCTACGGCGCGATCTGGAACACCGCCGTCAGCGGCCAGGGCCTGACCGCGGACGGCGCCGGCGGCATCGTCGAGTTCGACAACATCCTGAAGCAGTTCTGGGACACGCTGCGGCTGGGCCCGGACACGATGCAGGTGTCGAGCCAGGAGATGATGATGCTCCGGCGCAAGATCCTGCAGCAGGGATCGAGCGCATCGAATGCCCGCTTCACCTTCCTGCCCAACCAGGGCGCGCTGGTCGGCTCCGGGATGGTCAAGGCCTACCTGAACCCGTTCGTGATGGGCGGCGGTCCCTCGGAGATCAAGATCGAGCTCCATCCCTACCTGCCGCCGGGCACGGTCCTGTTCATGACCTCGAAGCTGCCCTACCCGATGCCGAACATCGCGAATTTGATGCAGATCAAATTGCGCCGTGACTATTACCAGATCGACTGGCCGCTGACCTCGCGCCAGTATCAGTACGGCATTTACTGCGACGGGGTGCTGCAGCACTACTTCCCGCCCTCCCTCGGGGTGCTGACGAACCTCTCGGCGGTTTGAGCACGATACGGGGCGCCTCCACGGGGGCGCCCTTTTCTGGGAGAACAGTGTCTTGACCATCTTCCGTCTGCCCGCCGGCGTCACCAGCGTCTCCTTCGATGGCCGCGAATACGAAGCGCCCGATGGGGTCGCGGAGCTGCCGCTGGCGTCGCCGGAGCAGGAACGCGTGCTCGCCTCGATCCTGCGCGCCACCATCCTGCCGGACTGGCCGCAATCGCTCGCGCTGGCGCCGCTGACGTCCGAGAACCCCCCGGTCGATCCGGCCCTCCTGCCACCGCTCAAGCGGCCGCAGCTGATGGCCGCCCTCAAGGCCATGGGCATCGCCTTCGCCGTGACCGCCAAAATGGCCGAGCTGCAGGCGCTGTGGATGGACGGCCAAGCCGCCCGCGCCGCCGAGGGTCCTCCGGCGCCGGCGACCGAAACGCCGCCCCCGCCGCCCCCTCCGGCGCCAACGACCGAAGCGCCACCCACGGCGGACTGACGCCGCATGGCGCAGCCGCTCCTGACCACCCAGCAGGCCATCGTCGCGCTCGATCTCACGGCGCCCACCGGCGCCCAGATGCAGCAGATCAACACCCTCATCGGCGTGGTCAGCGACGCGGTCGCCGACCTGGTGGGCTACGACCTGCAGTCCAGCACCGGCACCGAGGTCTACAGCGGCAACAACAGCGACCTGCTGACGCCGCTGCGGGTGCCGATCACGGCGGTCGCCTCGATCACCATCCGCTCGCAGTCGTTCGGCTTCGTGCCCGCGCCGATGCCGCAGCAGCCGGTGGATCCCGGGCGCTATGCGTTCGATGATCGGTCGATCTATCGCACCGACGGCATCCGCTGGCCGCTCGGGCGCAAGAACATCACCATCACCTACACCGGCGGCTTCGCCAGCGTCCCCAACCCGGTGATGCAGGCCGCCTCGATGTGGCTGAAGGGGATGTGGCTCGGTCTCGCGGCCGACCAGAACGCCTCGTCGGAGAGCTATACCGGCGTGCTCAGCCAGGCCTTCTGGCAGACGGGGCCCGGCGCCATCCCGCCGCAGGCGCGCTCGCTGCTGGCGCCCTACATGGCGCGGATGATCGCGCCGTGAGCATGGCCGGCCAGATGATCGCCCAGAAGGTCGCGGCGGCCTACGCGCGCCGTGGCGTCGCGGCGATCCTGCGCCACCTGACGACCACGCTCGGGCCGATGCCCGCCGTCAACCCGCCGATCTTCGCCGCCCCGGTGCTCAGCGCCGCCGTGGCGCAGGGCGCGACCGTCATCAGCCTCAACGCCGCCGACGCCCAAGGCCAGTTGCTCGCCGGCGACACGGTGACGCTGGGGGGCGTGCCCTATCTGGTCGGCGCGCCCGTCCTGTCGCGGGCGCCCGGGGTGGCCGTCGCCGGGTTCGACAACGTGCCGCTGCAGTCCCCCCTCAAGGCGCCGTTCGCCGCCGGAACCCCCGTCACCCTGTCGTTCGCGGCCGACCAGTCGGTGATGGCGATGCTGCTGCAGGTGCCGATGCAGCTCGCCGGCGCCGACATCGTCTCGCAGTCGGTGGTGGCCGAGTTCGCCGCCTATGGCCTGACCGCCGCGCCGGTGGTGAACGACATCCTGACGGTGCTCGCCAACCAGGCCTTCACCCGCACCATTACCGCGGTGACGCCGGTGCTCGCCTTCGACACCATCGTCAAATACCGCGTGCAGGCGACATGACGGAGCTGTTCTTCACCATCGACAGCAGCGGCCATCACAGCTGGGCCGACTTCGAGGCGATGCAGGCGGCGGCCGGCCGGATGGAAAGCACCACCTTCTTCGTCGACGTCGCGCAGTGGGTGAAGCGGGCCCACGCGCTCGCCGACGACGCCTTTCGGGCCACGGTGCTCGATGCGGTGAGCCGGGTGAAGGAGCTGACCCCGGTGCGCACCGGCTACCTGCGCTCGAACTGGAGCGTGGTGCCAGGATCCGACGTCGAGACGATCGTGCCCGGCACCACCGCGCCTCCCGAGGCGGTGGTCGCGGAACTGAAGCTCGGCGATGCGGCGACGATCATCAATCCGGTGGTCTACGCCATGCGCGTCGAATTCGGTTTCGTCGGCACCGACAGCCTGGGGCGCCACTATGACCAGAAGGGCGCCGGCATGATGCAGCAGACGGTGCACGAGCTGCCGGCGATCGCGCAGGGGGCGACGGCGAGGGTCATCGCCGACCAATGAGCGCGCAGCTTTCCCTCATCGCCAGCGCCTTCGATGTGTGGCTGGGGTCGCTCGGGCTCCCGGGCGATACCGTCTACGAGGGCGTCGTCTACCAGCCGCAGAACGGGCGCCCGTATTTCTCGGCGCGCATGGCCGCCTACACCCGCCAGCCGCAGGGGACGGGACCCAACGCGGCCTACCTCGAGAGCGGCACCTATCAGGTCAACGTCAACCGCCCGCTCGGGGAGGGGCTGCAGCCGGCGCGGGCGGCGGCCGACAGCCTGGCGGCGTCGCTCGCACGGGGGACGATGCTCGCCCTAGGTAACGGCGGCTCCGTCACGGTGCAGAACGTGGCGGCCGGACCCGCGATCGAAGCCGGGGCGTGGGTCTCGGTGCCGGTGAGTTTCAGTTGGTTCGCGCTGTCGTGAGGGAATAGCAGATGGTCGCCCAAATCTACGCCACTGGCGTTAACAAGATCGTCAGCGTGGTCCCGGAGACCGTTTACGGGGCGCTGCCCTCTCCGCTCACCGGGGCCGTCGAGCTCCGGCGCATCCGGGCCGAGATGAGCCTCCGCGCGCAGGCGATCCAGAGCCAGGAAATCCTCGCCAGCCAGCAGCTGTCCGACGCGCGCCTTGGCTCGCGCCAGGCGCAGGGATCGCTGCAAGGCCAGCTCAGCCCCGGGGCCTACGGGCTGTTCTATCAGTCGCTGCTGCGGGTGCCTCCGACCGCGCTCAGCGCCACCGTCGCCACCGCGGCGATGACCGATACCACCCTCACGGTCCAGAGCGCGGCGCCCTTCACCTTCACGATCGAGAGCACGGCGACCAATTTCCAGTCGACCGGCTTCCGCGTCGGCGACGTCGTGCGGCCGACGGGCTGGACCGGCGCCCTGCTGCCGTTCAACAACATGAACATGCGGGTCACCGGCATCTCCGGGACGACCGACAACATCCTCACCTTCGCGCCGGCGCCCGACAGCCAGTTCCTGAGCACGCTCAACTACTCGACCGGCCAGACGGTGACGCTGACCCGGGCCGGGCTGAAATACCTGCTGCCGACGACGGGCCAGGTGGCGACCTCGATGTCGGTCGAGCAGTGGTATTCGGACATCAGCGTCTCCGAGCTCGCGCTGGGCGTCTTCTGCACCGGCGCCACCATCAACATTCCGCCCAACGGCTTCGCCCAGGGCCAGTTCACGCTGCTCGGCCAGAACATGAACCCGCCTGGCAGCGTGCAGCAGATCACCGGCGCGGCGACGGCCTCGACCGATGTCGGCACCACCGGCATCAGCGGCAAGATCAGCTACGCGGACCCGAGCGGCACTGCCATCGACCTCGCCGCGATCACCGGCATCAACATCCAGATCCAGTCCGACGCGTCGCCGGAACCGGTCGTGGGCTCGCCCTACACGCCGCAGATCTTCGTCGGCACCATGCGGGTCACCGGCTCGCTGTCGGTGATCATGATGGTCGACCAGATGACCAACGACTTCATGTCGGAGAACGACCTGCAGATCGCCGCGCTGCTGACCTCCGCGGCCGCCCCGGTGACGCCGGCGTCGCAGACGATCCCGTTCATCAACCTCTGGATGCCGCGCGTCCGGCTGCAGGCGATGTCGCACCAGGACAGCGATCGGGCGATCATCCGCAACTATCAGTTCGCGGCGCTGCTCTCGAACGCCACCGGCGCCAGCCCGACGGTGGATGACACCACCATCGTCATCCAGGACGCCATGTAGGCGGCCTCAGCGCTGCTCCGGCGCCATCGCCGCGCAGCGCCAGCCGACGAGCTCGAGCCCGGCGGCTTCCGGATGGTCGTGCACCCAGTGCTCGCCGATCTCGGGCGCCAGGCTGCCGCACTCGCCCGCGGTATCGAAGCCGCCGCGCACCCCGACGCTGATGCACTGATCCGGGGCGCCCGCCGCGCCGAGGCAGAAATAGAGGGTCAACGCGGTCAGCGACATGCGGTCCTCCATAAGGCCGCTCATCGCATAGGCGCGTGGCGTCCCCGCCGCTCGAGAGAGCGCCAACATTGAAAAAGCGCCCGCAAATCACCAAATAAAGAGACAAGCTGGGCAATTCCGCCCGCTTTATTGGAGAAGGTCGATGCAAATAGTCGACATCCCAGAAGCCTTCTGGCAGCAGCTGGAAGGAGAGGGCCCTTACCTCATCGCGGTCAGGCGCCCCGAATGGGCGCGAGAGCTGGCCGGCCTGAAAAGGGTGCACCCGCGCCCCGCGTTCGTGGCTCCGACCTGGGGCCCGGAGATGACCAGCAACCTCATGGTGCTGGACCTGGCGGCCGTGTGCCACAAGTTTGAGGCCGCCCTCGAGGATTGGCGGTCCGCCCTCGTCGGCTTCCGTCCCGACGGCACCGAGAAGGTGATCGTCGCGGACATTAGCGGCAGGCGGGCTGTTCAGCCCTTCAGCCCGGGCGCCCACGAGGCGCAGCACATCCTCAATGGTGGGACGGTGCTGACGCCGGCCGAGCGCGAAGCGATCGAGCGCGTCTATGCAGAGGAAGAGCGCGTGCTCGCGTTCGACAACCTCTGATCCCAACCCCCTCTCTTCGGAGAGGGGGTTTTTCGTTGTGGTCATGATTGATAAATATGAAGCAACGCCCTATCTATTCTGTTCGGTCGGCAATCACGCCGGTCGAACAAGGAGACAGAGCATGTCATCCGATAAAGACGAGGAGGAACTCGTCCTGGTCCCTCTCTCTCGGGAGCCGCCCATCACCGTCGATCGGCGCGAATGGCCCGAGATCGCCACCGGCACATATCGGTGGCAGGACGGCGATCAGAAGAAGGGTATTCTCCAGGAGATCTCGCTCGTTCTCAAGGTGCGTCAGCACGCCGACGGCCGAGCGGTCGTCTACGGGCGCTTTTTCTACTGCGATATCCTCAAGCCCCGGGACTTGTTCCTGGTGCATCATGGCCGCTTCGTAGAGCCCGGAATGGACCTCGTGGCCGCCATTCAGGCGGTCGGAGGGAACCTAAGGACAGCCATGACGGAAATCGGAGGGCCATCGGCAGAAGAAGCGCGCCGCGTGAGCGGTGTGGTCCTGGAAACGATTCAGGAGCTGCCGCCGACGCGCCTGTGAGGTAACCCCCTCTCTTCGGAGAGGGGGTTTTTTCATGCAAATCGGCATGAAAATGCATCTTTTTGACAGTAACCCCTTGAATAACTTAACTAAAACACCATGTATATAGTATGGATGGAGCAATAGTGCTCCCCACTCAAGGAGACGTCACATGACGTTCGAAATCACTGTTCGCTGGCCGACCTGGACCGAAGCCGCGATTGGTGCGGGCCTGGCGGTCGGCACCTTCGCCGCCGTGTTGGGCGTCCACTATTTCTTCTTCGGAGGCCGCGACGCGGCCCCGGAGATCGAAACAACCACTCTGCCGGGTGGGGAACACTACCTTACCACCTTCGGGGGCCGCAAAACGGCCCCGGGAGTGGAGACCACAACGCTCCCGGCCGCCGAGTTCGACGAACTCGTGCGCAACATCGCGCAGCAGGCCATGGAGGCCAAAAGCGCATAAACCAAACCCCCTCTCTTCGGAGAGGGGGTTTTTCGTTGGAACCGGCATGAAAAGTCGTAAAACTGCCGCAAACTATTGAATACACAACCGGAAACACAATATATAGAACACGAGCGAAGCAATGGTGCTTCGCGAAACAAGGAGGACGTCAGATGACGTTCAGTTTTGACCTGCGTTGGCCGACCCCGGCCGAGTGGATGCTCGGGGGGATCGCGCTGATCGCGACCACGACCGCGGCCTACCTCTGGACTCGGAAAGAGTCCGAGGGGCCGTCGATCCTCGAGGCGGCGCTGCGGCGCATCCCCGAGGCCCAGGCTCTGGGCGGGGAGGTGGTGCAATTCCCCACCTCCGTCGCCCACTAACCCAAACCCCCCGTCTGCGGACGGGGGGTTTTTCGTTGTCTGGCCTGCGCCAGGACGCTCAACGCGTTGAAAACAGCGCCATAAAGGCCCATATAGTGGGAGTGGACGATGGCAATCACGCCGTCGTCAAAGGAGCAAATCAAATGCCCCCAGTTGAGCTTGTGATCGCCCGTCACCCCGGGCTCGTCGACTTCCTCCGCGAGAAGAATGTTCTCGCCGACAACGTCGAGGTCATCAGCCACGTCGAGGACCCCAGTGTCCTTGACGACCGGCACGTCGCCGGCGTCTTGCCACTGAACTTGGCCGCTCGCTGTGCGAGCGTCTTGATCGTGGCCTTGGATATGCCGCCCGCCTTGCGCGGGAAGGAGCTGAGCGCCGAAGAGATGAAGGCGCTGAACCCCAGGCTCGAAAAATACGAGGTCCATAAGATATGGGCCGCGTTCGGGCCGGCCTGAAACAACCCCCCGTCTTCGGACGGGGGGTTTTTCTATGTGCGCGCCCCTAATGTCTTGAAAACACAGCAGAATACATCATGTATAGTAGAGTTCTGGCGGCAATAAAGCCGCAGACCTGAAGGAGGCCGTCATGGCCAAGACCTTTACATCGCAGGCCCAGGAGTTCGAATTCTGGGCGCGCAAAAAATTCAGGACCTTCCCCGCCGCCCTCGTGGGCGCTCACAAGGCCCCAAAGCGGTGTCGCCCCGTGGTACGATTCACCGCCGGGCTGGCGTTCAAGGACGGCTCCCGCTTCATTGTGAGGCGGGATCCGGAGATCGGCATGTATGCCGAAATCACCACCCCATGAGAAAGCCCCCCGTCTGCGGACGGGGGGCTTTTCCTATGGGCGCTCACCTCGAAAAAGACGCCACAATCCCCATATAAAAGAACACGTTGGCAATCCAGCCAGCGCAACAGGAGGACCGAAATGGCCTTCTTCAAATGGGTGCGGAGCCTGTTCGGCATCACCGAAACGGCCCGCGCCGAGATCGCGGCGCTCCCTTCCTATCCGGCCAAGCGGCCGTATTCGGTGGGACCGATTCTGGCCCGCCAGTTCATGACCTGGGCACTCGATCAGTGCTCGCGATTCGACCATGAGGTGATCATGGTCTCCCACGACGCGCCGGCGCATCTGCGGCCGGTGCGCATCCTGAACCATCCAGACGGGCCCCGGCTCGTCTTCACCGACGGATCGCACGTGACCCTGGTGGGTCACGGCATGGCGGTCTGCCGCGCGGCCGACGACGAACCGATGTCGCGGCCGTGACCCCAAGCCCCCTCTCTGCGGAGAGGGGGCTTTTTCGTGTCCGGCGTCCGGCGTTGACGGCGCGACGCCACACCGCTTGGGTGTCCCATCCCATAGGAGACGTCCGCATGACTTTCGAGCTCGCTCGCCTCGACACGGCCGCCCGCAGCGAGGCTGGCGTTTCAATGCCGGTCACCGACCTGCGCACCGGACAGCCCTTCACCGACGAGGACGGCGCCGCGGTGCAGATCGTCCTGCGCGGCCGCAACAGCGACGCCTTCCGCACCGCCCAGCGCCGGATCCAGGAACGGCGCACCGCCATCCTCGCCCGCGGCGCGTCCCTGTCGCGCGAGGACATCCAGCGCAATGACATCGAGCTGCTCGAGGCCTGCACGGCGGGCTGGACGGCGCTGACGCTGGACGGCCAGCCCTTCCCCTACTCGGCCGAGAATGCGCGCCGCCTCTGGGCCGATCCGCGCTTCGAATGGCTCACCGCCATGGCCGTCGCGTTCATCGGGAACGACGGCAATTTTTTGGCGCCCTGACGGCCAAGGTCGTCGCCTACGTCCGCTATCAATGCACCCTCCTCGTGCCACAGCCGCACGGGGGCACCGTCGCAGACGCCTTCGCGGCCTATGAGCGCGCGGCCGGGCGCCCGCACCCCGAGAGGCCCAAGGCCGAGCCCTATCCGGAGGGTGCGGAACACCTGCTGGCGTGGTTCCACGACCTGCAGGCCGGGCGCCCCGTGAGCCCCGCCGGCGTGCTGCCGCTGCCGCACGCCGAGCTGGCCGCCTACTTCACCCTGATCGGCGTCCAGCCCCGCGAGTGGGAGCTGACGGCGCTACGCGCGATGGATAGTGCGTATCTCGAAATCCTGGGGAGACCGACGGCATGAGCGGTTCGGCAACGGCCAACCTGATCTATCAGGTCAACTCCGACCAGGTGCGCGACGCCACCGATCGCCTGAACTCGATGGCCGACTCCACCATCCGGAGCGCCACCAGTTCGCGCGAGCTGACCACCCACTTCCGGTCGGCCAGCCAGGAACTGAGCATGCTGACCGGTGTCATGAACGACACCGGCGCCAGCATCAGCAACACGTCGCAGTCCCTCGAGCGCCTCCTCGGCCAGCTCGACCGCGCCCGCGGCGGCTTCTCGATCAGCGGCAACCTGCTCGATCCCAAGCAGATGGCCGAATTCAATGCCCAGGGGTCGGCGCTGATCATGCAGGCGCCGCAGATCGCCACCGGCCTCGACCGCATCAGCCAGGCGCTGCAGAACCAGACGCAGGTGGGCCAGCAGACGCGCATGATGATGCGCGACCTGCATGTGCAGCTGCAGGATTTGCGCCCGGAGGACGTGGCGCAGGGGCTCGAGCGCGTCGTCGAACGGCTGCGCCGCCTGCAGGACGGCACCACCAAGCAGAGCCTGGTGACGACATTCTTCGGCCCGATGTCGCCGGGCGACTACGAAACGCTGATGCACCCGGCGCCGGTGTCGGTGGCGACGCAGGACTTCAACAAGCGGATGATCGAGCAGCAGGGGAACATCGCCCATGCCGACTCGGCGACCCGCGAGCTGCGCCGCATGAACGACAACCAGGACCGCGAATGGGCCGACATGCGGCAATACTTCATGCACGGCCTGTGGGGAGCGGTGAACCATCCCTTCGACATGGAGGGCGGGGGCCTGAACACCCAGGTGCTGAAGCGCCTCAACCCGCAGATCCTGCACGACCTCGGTCCGGGCAGCGACTACGAGCAATACGGCCCCCACACGGAGGCGGGCCAGGTCGATCTCTGGAAATGGGAGCTGGCCCATCCGAAAGAGGCGCGCGAGCTCGGCAACCTGACGGTCCGGGGGCTCGCGCGCACGGCGGAACAAGGATGGTTCGGTCGCTGGTTGCACCATGTGCAGCCCATCGCGGGCCCGGACGGACGCCCCACGCTCGGCCCCGACGGGGTGCCGGTCCGCAACAGCGAGGCCGACTCCTACGACCGCTACATCACCGAGTTCCACCGCAACGAGCGGCGCCACATGCGGCCGTACGACCAGATCGGTTCCTACCTCACCGCGGGCAAGGAACATTTCCTCAACGCCTTCAACCTATACACGCCCCCGGAAGGGGCGATCCCGAAAGGCGGCGAGACGCCGGAGCTCGATCTGCAGCAGGCGCAGGCGGCCATCGCCGACCGGCTGATGCGCCTCGGCGACCCCTCCCGTCTGCAGCAGTTCTCGCTGACGCAGAGCCTCAAGGGGTGGGACGACCCCAGCGTGCTGAAGCAGCTGCAGACGGCGACCGGCGACGACACCGAAGGGCACGCGCGCTTCAACCAGGTGAAGAATTACCTGGAATATCAGAAGAACGTCGCCCTCAACCCGATGGCGCCCGAGCTCACCTCCGATGCGATGCAGAACTTCGTCGCCCGGCACCCGCTCAATGACCAGGCCTTCGCGTCCTTCGCCGGCAATCAGCTCGCGAGCCATTTCCAGGAGCTGCCGACCGAATGGGAGCGTCGCGGGAACACGATCAACGATCTGATGGACCGGCACGGAAGCACCCCGCAGAGCCAGGTCCGGGACATCAACGAGGCGTGGCAGAGCCTCACCGACATGCGTCTGAAAGGCATCGCCAACCAGCGGCGCTTCATGGAAGAGCGCATGGGGAGGCTGAAGGGAGTCGCCAGCGAGTCGCCCTCGGTGTTCGGCGAGCAGAGCGCCTATATCGACGAATACATGACGCGTCTGCCGCAGCAAGGACCTCTCGTGGCCGGCGCCGCGGGTAAGAGTGCCTATGATAAGCACCTCGAGGACTTGCGGGTAGCGGCCACGCGGGGCTTGGCCGACGAGGGCGAGACGGCGCAGCAGGCGGCGCGCGTGCGGGCGACCGCCCTCGGCGACTACGGCTCGCGCACCGAGCTGATGAGCGGCCGCTTTTCGACCCAGCTCCAAAATCAGCTGGAAGGCATGAAGTGGGCCAACAGTCAGACCGACCTGAGCGGGGAGGAGCTCGTCGCGCGGCGGAAGGCCCGCGATGAGTCCGCCACGAGCCTCGGTCAGGACCTGCAGGGGCGGCGGGCCGACCTGCAGGACCAGCAGCAGATCAACAATGCGATGGAACAGCGCGCCGACCTCGCGCAGCGCCTGCGCGAGCAGATCCTGGCGACGAGCCAAGGCGCCGACGCGATGGCGAAGGCCCTCGGCGACCCCCAGGCGACCGAGCAGGTCGAGAAATTGGTGCGCGACCTCACCGACGCGCAGGAGAAGGCGCGGCAGCTCTCGCTCGATGCGCAGAACATCAATTTCCGCAACGCGCAGGAAGCCGACACCGCGTTCAGCCGGCAGCTGCTGACGCTCAGCCCGCGCGAGGCCGCCCTCAGGCGCGGCGCGCGACCGCTCTTCATGGAGAACCTCGCCAACACGGAGGCGCAGGGAGGCGCCCCCCTCCCGGCCGCGACGCCGCCGGGCAGCCGCTTCGGTGGTGAGCTGGCCACCGATATCCAGAACACCGGGACGACGCCGCTTGAGATCGCCACGGTGCTCGGGCGCACCGTCGAGAACGCCCTCGCGCGCCTCACGCCGGCGAACGCCTCGGCGCCGACCGTCGCGAGCCCGGCGCCGACGCTGAGCCAGCCCGCGCCGGCAGCAGGGCACGTGATGGGCGTCTCGGTCGGCGCGGCGCCTCCTCATCCGGCCGCAGCCGCGCCATCGGACGGCTCGCGCAGGGGCGCCTATACCGCGTTGGCCGCCGGCGCGACGCAGGGAAACACGGGCAACGCGCCGTTCGATGCGGCGGCGAATTCTGTCGTGCCGGCCACCGAGGCCACGGCAGCACTCCAGAACCGGGACATTCTCGGCGCCGCGGGGGCACGCTCCGGCGGCGCCCACAGCGCCATTCCGTATCTGCTCAGCGGCCAGACCGGGCTGGCCCAGCTCGCCCGCGCGCAAAACAGTGCCTATTCCGGCGACCTGACCAGCGGCGCGCAGGCGAGCGCCCAGACGCAGGGGCTGCTCGACCAGTTCGCCACCACGCTGGCGCAGAATGCCGGGCAGACCCAGGTCGCCATCCAGCAGGAACATGAGATGGCGGCCGCCTACCGCACGTCGCTGGCCGCCGTCACCCGGCTCAAGGTGGAACAGCAGGCGCTGAACGAGGCCCGGCAGAACGCCCAGGCCGCCGCGACGCCAGCGCGCGTCCAGCAGCTGATGAGCGAGCAGATCACGCAAGGCGCGGCGGCCAGCGCGCTCGGCACGCAGTCGGCCGGTTTCAGCGCCCAGGACGCCCAGCTGCAGACCATGTTCGCCGGCCGCGGGCCGGCCTACCGCAACCTCGGGCAGCTCTATGGCAGCCTCGAGCCCCTGCGCCGTCAGATCGCGGCGTTGCAGGCCAGCGCGACGACGCCGGCGGATCACGCCAACATCGCCAGCATGATGGCCGACTATCAGTCGCAGCTCACGTCCGGCGTCACCGGCCAGACCTACCAGCAGCAGAGTAGCATGTCCGACGCCATGAAGCAGCTCTACAACCAGAACGAGCTGAACTCGACCATCCTCAGCTTCGGGCCCTTCGCGTCAAACCGACGCATCGCGCAGGCGACGGGCCTCGTGACCGCGCGCCAGCAGCTGCAGCAGCAATATCCATCTATCCCCGAAAATAGCCAGATGGGGCAGAACTTCATCTATCAGACGCAGATGAACGACTTTAACCAGCGCCAGTTGCAGGACGTGACCAATCTACGCCAGGGCTTCCTCGAATTCGGCTCCGCCGCGTCCAACGCCTTCACCCAGGCGCTGACCTCGGGGCGCACCTTCGGCGTGGTGCTGCAGGGGATGCTGCGCGACATCACCTCGATGACCATGCGGATGACGCTCGATCCGCTGCTGCAGAGCGCCATGGTGGGGGAGCTGCCGTTCGGCATCGGCCAGCAGCCGACACCCCCGGGAGGCGTCAGCGCATCCGGCGCGGCAGCCGGGGGCGTCCAGAGCGGTGGCGGCGGTGGTTTCCCGCTGCTCCCGGCGGCGATCCTCGCCTCGCGGATGGGCGACACCTCGAGCGGCATGGGCGGCGGCACGCAGCAGGCAGCCGCCTATGCCGGCGGTGGACAGGGGATGCAGGGAGGCGCCATGGGCATGCCGCTGATGGCGGCAGGCGCGGTCGCCGGCGGAGCGGCGATGGACCAAGGAGGGGCGCCGCCGATGCAGCGGCCGTTCATCGGCGGCTGGTTCGGCAGCGGCATCCTGGCCGGGGGCAACCTGGTGCGACGCGCCATGGGCCAGCAGCCGCTCGTCCATACCCCGTGGGGCACCGTCATGGCCCAGAGCGACTATCAGAACACCCTGAATGCGATGCCGGTCTCGACCGGCAGCGACGGCAACACGCTGCAGAGCTGGGGCGGCATGGGCTCGCTGATGGCGCAGGGCAACCCGGCGCTGCTCTCCTGGATGGGGGTCGCCCCCTTCGGCGGCGGACAGCCCGCCGTGCAGCCCTGGGGGCAGCAGCCGAACCTCGTCTATGGGGGCGCCCAAGGCCAGAACGCCCTCAATGACCTCAGCCTGACCGGGCGCGCAGGGATGCTCGGCTACAGCGCCTACAACGCCCTGACCCAGCCAGCGACCGCAGCGGCGGCCGCGGGGGCGGTCGGCGCCACCGCCGGGGCCGGCGCGAGTGCCGCCGCGGCATCCTCAGCGATGGCTGACACGCTGGCCCCCTTCATACTGCCGTTTGCGACCGGGGGCGCCTTCGTCAACGGCCGCGTCGACCACGCCTTCGCCACCGGCGGCCTGATCGATCGGCCGGTCACCTTCCACATGGCCCACGGCGCCGTCGGGCAGGCGGGCGAGGTCGGCACCGAGGCCATCCTGCCGCTGCGCCGGATGCCGAACGGCAATCTCGGCGTCATCGCCTCGGGGGCCAGCAACGGCGGCCCGAACGTGACCATCCACGTCAACAGCCCGGTGCATGTCCACGGCGCGCAGGTCTCGCCGGCGGGCAAGATGAACGCACGCGCGGCCAGCCAGATGCAGGCCGGCATCCATGACCACCTGACGAATGCCTTCCGCTCGCTCGTGGCCCAGGAGCTGCGGCCGGGCGGGATCCTCTATCAAGCCACCGGGGCGGGCCCCAACGGCACGCCGATCCAGGGCTTCCAGAACTTCCAGGGGATGTTCCCGGTGTAACGTATCCGTCTGCTGAAGCAGACGACTTTTCCATGCGGTGGTTAAGCCGCGAGAACTTCAGGCGTCGTTACAGTCGCCCTGGCACTGAAGGCCCGTTTCCGGATGTTCAGTGCCGCGTTGAGATCGGCTTGAGCTTCGTGTCCGCAGCCGATACATTTGAAGGTGGCTTGGCTGCACCGGTTCTTCTTGTCGATGCACCCGCAGCCCGAGCACTGGCGCGAGGTGTTGCGGGGATCGACGAAGACGACGGGGACGCCGGCGCGTTTCGCCTTGTAGGCGACGAAATCGCCGAGCTGTCCAAATCCCCAGTTGCCAAGCCGGGCTCGCTGGTGGCCGCTTCTGGCCGTAACCCGTGCGCGGATGCCCCTGAGATTTTCAAGGGCAAGTCCGCGTCCGGTGCGTTCAGCCTCCGAGACGAGCGCCTTCGAAACTACGTGGTTGATGTGTTTCTGGTATCTCCTCTGTCGGCCGCTCAGCTTGCGGAGCCGGCGCTTCGCCGCCTTGGTGGCGCATTTCTGCAGCCCGCGGCGGCGTTGCTGGGCGCGTTGGCGACGCTTCTCGATATCGGCGCCGGAGTAGGACCGTCCGTCGCTATCGGCCACCAGCGAGACGATGCCGAGATCGACCCCGAGCCAGTCTTCGGCCCGGAATTCCTCGGTTTCGGGGACGTCGCAGGTGGCGGCGAGATACCATTTCCGGCGCATCAGGCAGAGATCGATTTCGCCCTTGCGGAATGCCAGCAGTCGCCGCTGATGCGCGCCCATCACGACCGGGACGGTCATGCGCCCTGCCACCGTCCAGATGCTGACGCCGCCCTTCACGAAGCGCAGGATGCGCTCGTCGTAGGGCTGCGCCCCATCGGGCCGGAAGACCGGCGCGGCCTTCCGGCTGATCTTGAAGGCGTCGGCGACCTTGGCAATCGTTCGCACCGCGGCCTGCGCCGTCAGCCCAAAGCGCGTGCGCAGCTCCCGATAGGCGAGCTTGTGCAGAGCATACTGCCCGAAGGTGCCGCAGGCGAAGCCGGTGCGGGCCAGCCACGTCGCCGCCTCGTTGCAGCGCGCGAGCGTTGCGGTGAGGACGATAACCTGCTCAGGGGACGGGGCGAGCTTCACGGCGGCAACGAGCTTCATGCGGTCAAGGATAGAAAGGGACGCCTTGCGCTGTCAAGTCATCAGGAAGGAGGCGCCCGCTACCCCTCCCCGCCGTGAACGACGGGGTTTCTCGCGGAGGTTCCGATGAGCCAGCCACCCCTCATCCAGCCCAATACCCCGAGCTTCGCCAATGGGATCGCCAACCCATGTTTCACGGGAAACACTGGCGGCTGGGGGGTGGCGGCCTGGAGCTCGGCCCTCATCCCCGGCCAAATCACCTTCGGCAGCGTCACGACGGAGCCCAATGTCGGGCTCGCCGCCGGCAACGCCCAGCTCGCCTACAACGGGACGGTGCCCTTCCAGGACACCATCGCGCTCCATTATGAGCCGTTCGCGACGCTGCCCTATCCGGCGGCGGTCGGGTCCTACGGCAATATCCCGGTGATCCCGGGCTGCTGGTACCAGTTCAGCGCCGCGCTGCTCGCCTCCATGTGCTACGGCTACCTGTCGCTGTTCTGGGCCGACGGCGCCGGCAACTATCTCAGCGAGGTCGACTCGCAGTCGGTCGCCAACTCCAACGGCAACCCGCTCGGCGCGCCGGCCAACCTGGGCAATTACCCGATCGTCGGGGTCATCGGGCAGGCGCCCGCCGGCGCCGCCTACTGCACCCCGCGCATCACCCTGGAGGGACTCCTGGGGAACTCGATCAACCCGGTACTCTACATCACCAACACCTTCTTCTCGCAGGCGATGATCGGCAGCCAGGCGCTGACCGCCTTCTCGGCCGGCGCCGGCTGGCCGCCGACCTCCTTCTTCTCGACCTTCGCGCCGCTGACGCAGCTGCAGGACGGCACCTATCGCAACCTGACGCCCTCGATCGGCCCGACCGGCCGCCGCCAGGTGCCGAACATGATCATCGCCCAGTTCGGCGACGGCTACACACAGCGCTGGCCCGCCGGCCTCAACAACAACCCGGCGCAGGGGTTTCTCAGCTTCGATCCGATCTGGCCGGCCGATGCGGACGCCATGGAGCTCTTCCTCGAGGGGGTCGCTGTCGGCCGGTCGTTCTACTACCAGCTGCCCAACGACGCCGCGCCGCGCCTCTGGGGTCTCGGCAAGCAGGGCTGGCACCGGTCGAGCCCGCACACCATGGCCGACGCGCTGACCATCGACCTGATCCAGCAGTTCGACTTCTGATCAGCTTGACGGGGGGACGGCCCCCCGCGACGCACGCTCAATGAGCGAAGCCCTCGCCGCAGTCGGCCAGCACCCGGCGCCAGATGCGCTGGTCGAGCTGTTCACCCTCGATCTCACGCCGCTGGGCACCAACGCGATCTATTATTGGACGGCCGGCCCGCTCGGCGGCAAAAGCGTCACCTTCAACGGCGTCACCTATTCCGCGGTGCCGATCGAGCTGTTTCAGCTCACCACCGCCATCAACGGGCGCATGCCGGTGCCGCACGTGCGCATCCCGGCCAACCCGATCGCCATCGGGCTCGTCGTCGGCAACGGCGACTTCACCGGCGCGCTGGTGTCGCGCACCCGCACCTATCGTCGCTTCCTGGACAATGTCGGGATCGGCGCCCCGGCCTATCCGACCGACGAGTTCTACGTCGATCGGCTCGCCCAGCAGGACGAGAATTACATCGAATTCGAGCTGGCGGCGAAGCTGGATCAGCAGGGCGTGCTGCTGCCCAAGCGCCAGTTCCTGAAGCAGTGCGGCCACACCTATCGGACCTGGGACAGCACCACCAACAGCTTCGTCACCGTGGGGACGAACTGCCCCTACGCCGGCAGCGCCTTCTTCACCTCGGCGGATGTGTCCACCGGGGCGCCGGCGCAGGACGTGTGCGGCAAGCGGCTGTCGAGCTGCCGCGCGCGCTATCCCTCGCCGGCGCCCCTCCCGATGTGGGGTTTTCCAGGAGTAGGCCTGATTTGACCTGGTTCATGCCGAACGAGCCGGAGGTGCGGGCCGCCATCAAGGCGCATTTCGAGGCCGAATGGCCGCGGGAAGCCTGCGGCGCGATCACCCCGGACGGCTATCGGCCGCTGCGCAACCGCCATCCGGACCCGGTGCACTTCTTCGACTGCGCCGATGAGGCGGCGCCGCTGCAGATCGCCGGCTCGTTGCTGGCGCTGGTCCACTCCCATACCCGCGGCGACCCGGCTCCCACCGAGGCGGACATGCGCCAGCAGATCGCCACCGGCGTGCCATGGGGCATCGCCGCGGTCACCGGCCAGGGGGCCGAGGCGCCGTTCTTCTGGGGCGATACGGTGTGGCAGGACACCCCCCGGCCGGCCTATGTCGGGCGCCCCTTCCGCCACGGCCCGACCGGCACCGACGGCGCCGGCGACTGCTACGCGCTGTGCCGGGACTGGTATCTGCAGGAACTCGGCATCGCGCTGCCGGAGTGGCCGCGCAACGAAAACTGGTGGCACGACGGCGCCAACCACTACCTCGACAATTTCCGCCAGCTCGGCTTCCGCGAGCTCGGCCTCGGCGAGCCGCCGCGGCGCGGGGATGGCGCGCTGTTCAAGCTCGCCGCCGACGTCCCCGAGCACGCCGCCATCTTCGTCGGCAACGAGCAGCTGCTCCACCACCTCTCGCACCGGCTCTCCAGCCACGCGCCGATCGGCGTCTGGCGCAAGCACATCGTCAAATGGATCCGCCATGAAGCGGGCTGAGCTCCGGGACGTGCACCTGCACGGCGCGCTCGGCGAGCGTTTCGGCCGCGTCCACCGCCTAGCCGTCGGCTCGCCGGCGGAAGCCGCCTATGCCCTCGGCGCCATGCATCAAGGGTTTCGCCACGCCGTCGCCGGCGCGCAGTTCCACGTCGTCGCCGGCGACGTGACGCCCGCCAACAGCCTGTCGGAGGCGGAGATCGCGCTGGTCTTCCCCGAGCCGCTGCCGTTCCACATCATCCCGGCGATGGAGGGGGCCGGTAAAGGCGCGCTGCCCAAAATCGTCATCGGCGTGGTGCTGATCGCCACCGCCATCATCGCCCCGGAGCTGCTGCCCGAGGAGGCGCCCGCCGCCTTCGCCCTCGGTGGCTCGGCCGATATCGCGATCGGCATGTTCGGCTTCGGCATGCTCGTCGCCGGCATCAGCGCCTCGATGACGCACAAGGCGCGGAACCAGAGCAGCTACACGATGTCGGGCGCCGGCAGCGGCGCCAACACGACGCTGGAAGGAGGCGCGATCCCGATCGTCTACGGCACCAATGTGCGCGTCGGCTCGGTGGTCATCAGCGCCAGCTACCAGCCCTACGACATCTCCGTTCCGCAGCCGCCGTTCTACTGAGGGCCCGATGCGCAGTTGGCAAGTGGACCGCCCGGGCCGGGCCGAGGGCGCCGGCAACGGGGCGAAGGCGGGCAACCAGATCTTCGGCTACGGCAATGCCCTCAACACGCTGCAGAGCCGCGCGAACGTCTACATCGTCGATGCGCTCGGCGAGGGCGTCCTGGCGCTGACCAATGGCGCGCAGTCGATCTTCTTCAACAACACGCCGCTCGAGAACCCGGACGGGACCGCCAATTTCGACGGCGTGACCTGGACCTTCTCGCCCGGATTGCCCTATCCGCTGGCGCAGGCGCTCTCGAACTATCCGGCCGCCGAGTTCACCCAGGCGGTCAATATGCGCGTCTGGCACGGCGCGCCCGTCATCCAGCGCTTCCAGAACCCGGCGGCGACGAGCGCGCGCGTGACGGTGCAGATCCCGGCCCTGTTCCGCCAGGACTCGTCGCAGGGCACCCTCCTGGCGACGTCGCTGCAATATCAGATCTGGGTCCGCCCGGTGGAACAGACCGCCTGGCAGCAGGTCGCCAACATCAACCTGCATGACCAGAAATGCACGTCGCTCTACGAGAAGGAGAGCGTGTTCCCGCTGCCGGCGAGCCCCAGCTACACCTGGGAGGTGAAGGTCTCGCGCTTCACGCCGGACTATGTGCCCACCCCGAATTCCACGGGTCTCGGCATCGCCAACCAGCTCTATTGGTCGCTGCTCGGCCAGATCACCGACCAGCAGATGACCTATGCCGACACCGCCTACATCGCGCTCACCTTCGATGCCGCGCTGTTCGGCGGCACGCTGCCCAGCCGGTCCTACTTCGTCCAGCGCTCCGGGCTGCTGATCCCCGCCAACTACAATCCGGCGACGCGCGTCTATGCGACCCTTGGCGCCGGGACCTCGAACGGCACCTGGGACGGCACCTTCACCACCGGCGTCTCCGACAATCCGGCCTGGATCCTCTACGACCTGCTCAGCGACACGCGCTATGGGTTCGGCCTCAGCGACAGCCAGCTCGCCGCCGCGAAATGGGACCTCTACACGATCGGCCAGTACTGCGATCAGCCGGTGCCGGACGGTCTCGACGGTGGCACCACCGAGCCGCGCTACACCTTCAACGGCGCCATCACGACGCAGGACGACGCCTACCGGGTGGCGGGCCAGATCGCCGCGGCCTTCCGCGGCTTCGCCTTCTGGACCGGGGGCACCGTCAAGATCGTCGCCGACATGCCGAGCAACATCCTCACCGGCGTCACCGAGCCGGTGTCGCTGCTGACCAAGGCCAACGTCATCGGCGGCAATTTCCGCTACCAGGGCACCAGCGTCAAAGCGCGGCACACCTCCTATCGCGTCGGCTACATGGACCCGACGAATTACTACCAGCCGACGACGCACGTTCACGACCTGCCGACGCAGATCTCGATGTATGGGCTGCGGCCGGCGCAGTGGCAGGCGTTCGGCTGCACCAGCGAGGGCGCCGCGCTGCGCTTCGCCAAGTGGGCCGAATACAAGGAGTGGACGGCGACGCGGATGGTCACCTACCAGGCCGCGCTCGATCAGATCCAGACGCTGCCGGGCGACGTGGTCGCGGTGATGGACCCCAACTATGCCGGCGTCCGGGCGGGCGGCCGTGTCGCCGCCGCCGACACCACGAACATCCTGCTCGATGCGATCTTCATCCCCGAGCCGGGACCGACCTACACCATCTCGCTGGTGATGCCGGACGGCACCATCCAATACAATCTGCCGATCGCCGGCTTCTCGCAGCCCGCCAACGGGCTCCAGGAGTCCACCCAGACGGTGCCGGGCCCAGCGGCCATCGCCGGGGGCGCCTCGGTCTACCAGGCCTCGGTCGCCTCGGTGGTCGGCGCCTCGGGGACGACGCAGGTCAGCCTGCAGACGGCCCTCCCGGTCGCCCCGCTGCCCAACAGCGTCTGGATGATCCAGGGCGGCGCCGCGGCGCAGCTCTACCGCGTGCAGGCGCTCTCGGAGCGCCAGCCCGGCATCGTCGACGTGACCGCCGAGCTATTCGATGCCAATGCCTTCGCCGCCATCGAGCAGGACATCTTCGTCCAGTCGATCCCCTTCACGACGCTGCCCTCCTTCTGGAGCCCGCTCGACGCGCCGACCAACGTGCTCGCCGACTACTTCATGGTCGGCGAAGGCACGACGACGACGCAGCGCCTGGCGATCGGCTGGACGCCGCCCGCCGATGGGCGCGTCACCGCCTATGACGTGACCGTCACCGGCAGCGCGACCAGCGTCAGTCCGCTGGCGAACACGGCCAACGCCACCACCCCGAACCTGATCGCCAACCCGCATTTCGCCACCGCCGCCGGGGTCCCGGACGTCTCGAACTGGACCGTCTCGCCCTCGACCGATCTCACCGGCGCGACGGCGACCACCGCCGGGGTGCCCCCGAGCGCGCCGGACCTCACCGTCGGCATCCTGACGGCGCCGGAAGCGCTCGCCGCGCTGGTGCCGATCTTCCCGGGCGCGACCTATCTCATCGGCGGCTCGTTCGCCTGTCCGGCCGGCAATTCCGTGCAGTTCGGCGCGCAGGTGGTCGACGCGAACGGCGCCAACCCGCGCTGGGTGGCGGCCGTGACCGAGGCTCCGGCCGCCGGCGGCGGCTGGCTCACCGTCAGCGGCACCATCACGATGCCGATCACCGCCGCCAACGGCGCCACGGCGGCGCAGGCCGCTTTCGGCGTCCTGGTCGAAGGGCCCGCCGGCGGCTTCGGAGCCTTCACTTTCGGCCAGACCGCGTTCGGAGGTCCCTGACATGTATCGCTCTCTCATCATCCTGATGCTCACCCTGGCGAGCGCGCATGCGGTGGCGCAGCTGGTCCCCAATCCGGACCCGTCGCAGACCGTCGCCGGCGGCGGCGTCTGGACCATCCCGGACTGGGAGGCGGCGTGGGCCACGAAGCTCGACACGGGCAACCTGGTCACCAGCCCCGAGGCGCACGGGGCGGCCGGGACCTGCGCTCAGGACGACACGGCGGCGCTTCAGGCGGCGCTCAACGCGGTCGCCGGCATCGGCGGCTATGTCCGCGCCCTCGGGTGCTACCAGATTAGCGCCGACGTCTCCGTTCCCGCCGGCGTCTCCCTGGTGGGCAATTTCCAGCCCGGGGTGGACGAGACGAACTTCAACTGGGGCAGCGCCGGCTCGCGCATCGTGGCCACCACGGGGAACGGCTTGCGCCTCAACACCGGCGCCTCCGTGCGTGGAATGGTCCTCATCTCCGGCGCCGTCACGCTGCCGATCAACAGTCTCCGGACGGCGCTCAATGTGGCCGCGGCGATGCATGTCGGCGGCAGTGTCAGCGCTTTCACCGTCACCGGAGGGGGGACGGGCTATAGCGCGGCGCCGACCATCACCGTGGTGGGAGGCGAATGCACGGCGACGGGAACCGCGACGGTCTCGAGCGGCGTCATCCAATCGATTGCGGTCAGCGTCGCGGGGGCCGACTGTCCGGTCAACTCGCAGGTGGTCATCACCGACAGCACCGGCACCCGGGCCGCGGCGACGGCGACCGTGACGGGAGGCGCCGGAACGGCGATCGCCAGTCCGGCCGGCGAGGCGGACGACGTCCACCTCCACGACCTGATGATCCTCGGCTTTCATACCTGCATCAGCGCGAATTACATGGCGCGGCTGCGGCTCTCCAATGTGCATGGGGACTGCGACGAGGGCCTCGTCGCACAGAACCTCTACGACACCCCGACCATCGTGACCGCCCGCTTCCATTCCTATCTCGTGCCAGCCGGGCCGAGCTCCACCTATGTGCCCGATTTCCCGATTTCCGGGATCGCGAGCGCCAGCGGCCTTATCCAGCTCACAATCCCCATCACCGGCTTCGCGCTGCAGAACGGCGACCCCATCGTGGTCTCGCAAGCGCCGTCCGCGACGAACGCCAACGGCTTCTGGACCGTGTCGAACGTCAATGCGGCCGCCGGCACCTTCACGCTCGTGGGGTCGACCTACGCCGCGGCTGGCAGCGGCGGCCAGGTCTCCGTCAACAGCTACATGCGCTGGGGACCCGGGTTCTGGATCGAGAACGTGACCGGGATCACGATGTATGACACCTGGTCCTTCGGTCACCGGATCGGCCTCTATGCCGGCAATGGGGCGACGTGGCTGAAGGATTTCGCCTTCGGCGTCGACAATGTCGAGACCGACACCGCCGGCGCCCAGATCAACGACCCCGGGTCCATCGGCGTCTGGGTCGATGGGAGCGCCCAATGGCTCAGCTTCACGGGGGGAAGTTTCTCGAGCCAGGGGACGGCGTGGCAGCAGACATCGACCGCGCGCGGCACCAACAGCCTGCTCGGAGTGATGCTGGCCACCAACGCCGCCGGTGTCACCGGCAATCTGATCAATATCAGCGGCGGCGCGCTGGACGTCATGGGCGGCGAAGTGCTCAACGGCACCATCGCTGTCGGGAGCGCGGTGGCCCATTTCGGGTTCTGCGCCGACGGCGCGGGGACGACCGTCTCCGCGTCGGGCCTGTCCGGCAACCAGGCACTCGCGATCTGCCCCGTCGCCAACCTGGCGGGCGGAATGGGCGCTCAGTTCTTCGTGGACAGTTCGGCGAACACGGGGCTGAAACTCAACAACGTGAACACCTGGGCCTTTCGCTCTCTGGCCAACGGCAACTTCGACATCATCAATCTGACCAACGGCCTCGAGCCCCTCTGGGGCAATAACGCCGGCGTCAATTCGAACTTCCCTCTCTACATGAACGCTCATGGCATCGTGAACGCTGGCAATCTCTCGACCGGCGGCACGCTGTTCGCAGGACGCACCATCACGGCGATTGCGACGGCCGGGAACGCCACCATTACTGCGGCGCAGCTCGCCGGAACGGCCATCCTCCGCACGGGAGCCCCGGGCGCCTTCACCGACACCACCGATACGGCGGCGAACTATGCGGGTCTGATCGCGCAGCCGCAGATTGGCGTAGGGACCGTCCTGCGCATCGCCAACGAGACCGCTTACACCGAGACGCTGGCGGGGGGCGCCGGCGTGACGATCAGCGGCGCCGCGACGGTGAGCCCGAACTCATGGCGCGATTACATCGTGCAGCTCACGGCCACCGCGACGCCGGCGCTCCTGATGACAAGCATCGGGAGCGGCACCCTGTGATGACCCTCCTGCTCGTCGCCTGAGCGCCATGGCCACCGTCTACCTCGCGGCGCCGTTCGCCCATCTGGCGAATTACTGCGGCAACCCGAACTTCGGCTCCTTTTCGGCGCCCTCGACGGCCGGCTGGTCGCTAGGGCTCGGGGCGCTGACGGCGCTGGGGGTGGGCTCGGTCACGACCACCGCGGCGGCCGCGGCCGCCATCGGGGCCACCACGCTGAGCGTCGCGAGTGTCACCGGCATCGCCATCGGCGATTTCATCCTCGACAGCACCGCGACGGCCGCGATCACGCCCGGCACCACCATCACCGCCATCACCGGGACGGTGCTGACCCTCTCGGCCGCGCTCGTCGGCGCGATCCAGATCGGCGACGGCATCGCCGCCTGCAACGTGCCGATCGGCGCGCCGGCGAGCAGCGTCGGCGAGATGACCGCGGCGGCCGCGTTCTACGGCGCCTTCGCCGTCACCCCGGGGCAGACCTTCTTCGTCAGCGCCTCCATCGCCGGCACCGGCTCGCCCTGCGGGGCCGGCCTGTGGCTCCAAGACGCCTCAGGGGGCAACGGCACGTGGCTGACGCCGACGCTGCTGGCGCCGACGGCGACCTGGCAGCAGGTTTCGGGCGTCCTGACGATCCCGGCGACGATCGCCAACGGCGCGACCCCGGCGCACGCGCAGGTGGGGATCCAGAACACGACGAGCGGCACCGCGCCGTTCGCGCCGGTCTACTTCACCCAGATCCTGGTGCAGCCGCCCGCCGCGCCGAGCGCGCTGGCATCCCCGGTGACGGTGACGCAGGGCCAGCGCACCGCCGGCCCGACCCTCGAGATCGATAACCTGCCGCCGGGCGCCTATCAGATCGCCGTCAAGTCGGTGGGGGTGGACGGCCGTCTGAGCGCGCCGGCGACCTATCTCTACACCACCACCCTCGGCTACCAGACGACGCAGGTTCCGGTGAGCGGCCAGGGCCCGACGCCGGCGGATCCGTCCGGCTTCACGGGCACGGGCCAGGTGCGCAGCGCCCTGCTGCAGTGGGTCGCCTCGAAGGCGCGCGACGTCGGCGGCTACTACGTGTTTCGCGGCAATTCGGCCAGCAACGGACCCACCGATCCGATCAACCCGGCGGCGCAGATCGCCACCGTCAGCCGCGGCGACTCCTTCATCGATGCGCAGGCCAACGTCCTGATCGCCGGCAGCTCGTGGCGCTACTGGATCCAGGTCTTCACCACCACCGGCGTGGTCAGCCCGAACTATATCGGGCCGGCGAATGTCACCATCGGCACCGCGCTGCTCCAGGGCACCGATATCGCCAGCCTGGCGACGACGCAGCTCGTCGGCACGCTGGGCATGGAACAGCTGGCGGCCGGGTCGGTCGGACCGCTGCAGCTGATCGCCACGGACTTCACCAATCTCTGCTCCAATCCCCTCTTCAGCGACCAGACGGGCACCCCCCAGGTGTTCGGCTGGAGCAGCCAGCAGGGCGCCGGCTGCACGGTGCTGGCGGTCGCCGCCACCGCCGCGGGGGTGCCGGCCGGGGCTCCGGCCAAGACCGTCGGCGTCCTGAACAGCTATCAGAGCTCCTTCGGCTATCCGTTCCCGGTCATCCCGGGCCAGACCTTCGCGGTCTCGATCGCGGTCGCGGTGCCGGCCGGCTGGGCCGGCTATACCGTCGGGGCGGCGCTCTGGGTGTCGGACGCGGCCGCGACGAGCAGCACCATGGTCCCGTGCACCCCGATCGCGCCGACGGCGACCTGGGCGGTGGTGTCCGGGCAGATCACCATCCCGGCGACGGTCGGGGGCAACCCCTCGGCGCTGGCGCAGCTGCAGATCGTGATCAACGGTCCGACCGCGACCCCCTACAGCCCGCCGCTCTATGTGACGCAGGTGATCTGCCGCAAGGCGGCCGATCCCTCCCTGCTGGTGCCGCAGAGCGTGACCGCGACCGTCATCGCGTCCCAGACCATCACGGCGACGGAGATCGCCAACAACACCATCACGGCCAACCAGATCGCCGGCAACTCCATCACCGCCAACCAGATCGCCGCCAACACGATCACCGCCGGCCAGATCGCCAACAACACCATCACCAGCAACCAGATCGCGTCGCAGACGATCACGGCCAACCAGATCGCCAGCAACTCCATCACGGGCAACCAGATCGCCGGCAACTCCATCACCGGCACGAACATCGCCGGGAGCACCATCACCGGCACGAACATCGCCGGCGGCACGATCACCGGCAACAATATCGGCGCCCAGACGATCACCGGGAACAACATCAGCGCCAACACCATCACCGGCGACAAGATCGTCCTCGGCACCAACTCAAGCCCGATCTGGAACAGTTGCCCGAACTTCGCCATGACGGGGTGGCAGCTCGCCACCGGAACGCTGAACGGCACCGCGGCGCCGCAGATGCTGGCGGTGGGCACCACGAACCAGCCGACCTGGGAGCTGAATGGCTTCGGCAACGGCGAGCTGGTGACGGCGTCGGCGCAGGCGGCCGGCGCCTATCTCGATGCGCTGTGGAACCCGAACGGCGACCAGAAGGTGATGCCCGTCACCCCGGGCCAGAACGTGCTCGCCCAGGCCTCGGTGCTGCCGCTGATCGGCGTCGGCTACCTCTACATCCTGTGGGCCGACATCAACGGCAACTTTCTCAACGCCAGCTTCACCGCCTCGGGCCAGGTCAGCGCGTCGGTGGACGCCAGCGGCAACTCGCTGGTGCCGAACGGCAACGATCTCGGCTTCTACACCACCCTGTGGGTGACGGCGGTCGCGCCCGCCAATGCCGCCTACGCGACACTCGTGGTCCGCAGCTATTCCACCGGGACCCTCGCCGACGGTTCCTCGGTGAACCGCCTGGCGCTGTTCTGGAGCCGGGCGATGCTGCTCAACGTCGGGGCGGTCGTGCCGACGGCGCCCTACAATTACCAGCCCGGCGGCCTGACCGCGATCTACAACGGCGAACTGGTCACCGGCCAGTCGATCGCGCAGTCGATGACGGTGCTGAACACCGCCAACATCATGGATGCCGTGATCGGCACCGTGCATGTGCTCACCGACGCCATCACCAGCTTCGCCACCGCCGCCTATACCGGGGCGCAGATCAACGGCAACAACAGCTGGAACACCGTCGCCACGGTGACCTACCTGTTCCCGGACAACCGCAGTGTCGTCATCCTGGCCAGCATCACCGAGACCTTCGCGCAGCTCGACGACGCCCTCTTCGGGCTGCAGATCTTCCGCACCGTCAACGCGACGGGCGTGCAGACCACCATCTTCTCGCGCCAATATGCGATCTCGGCCGACCAGATCGCGGTCTCGGTCGCCGACCAGGTGGGGCCTGGCAGCGTCACCTATACGCTGCAATGGTATGGGGCCAGCGGCACCTATAACAGCAGCCCCGACATCGCAATGCTGGAGGCCGAGCTCACCGTTCTCGGGCGCATCAAGTAACGTATCCGTCTGCTGAAGCAGACGACTTTTCCCTGCGGTGGTTAAGCCGCGAGAACTTCAGGCGTCGCTACAGTCGCCCTGGCACCGAAGGCCCGTTTCCGGATGTTCAGCGCCGCGTTGAGATCGGCTTGAGCTTCGTGTCCGCAGCCGATACATTTGAAGGTGGCTTGGCTGCACCGGTTCTTCTTGTCGATGCAGCCGCAGCCCGAGCACTGGCGCGACGTGTTGCGAGGATCGACGAAGACGAGGGGGACGCCCGCGCGTTTCGCCTTGTAGGCGACGAAATCGCCGAGCTGTCCGAATCCCCAGTTGCTGAGCCGGGCTCGCTGGGTGCCGCTTCTGGCCGTAACCCGTGCGCGGATACCCCTGAGATTTTCAAGGGCCAGTCCACGCCCGGTGCGTTGAGCCTCCGAGACGAGCGCCTTCGAAACTACGTGGTTGATGTGTTTTTGGTATCTCCTCTGTCGGCCGCTCAGCTTGCAGAGCCGGCGCTTCGCCGCCTTGGTGGCGCATTTCTGCAGCCCGCGGCGGCGTTACTGGGCGCGTTGGCGACGCTTCTCGATATCGGCGCCGGAGTAGGACCGTCCGTCGCTGTCGGACGCCAGCGAGACGATGCCGAGATCGACCGCGAGCCAGTCTTCAGCCCGGAACTCCTCGGTTTCGGGGACGTCGCAGGTGGCCGCGAGATACCATTTCCGGCGCACCAGGCAGAGATCGATTTCGCCCTTGCGGAATGCCAGCAGTCGCCGCTGATGCGCGCCCATCACGACCGGGACGGTAATGCGCCCCGCCACCGTCCAGATGCTGACGCCGCCCTTCACGAAGCGCAGGATGCGCTCGTCGTAGGGCTGCGCCCCATCGGGACGGAAAACCGGCGCCCCCTTCCGGCTGATCTTGAAGGCGTCGGCGACCTTGGCAATCGTTCGCACCGCGGCCTGCGCCGTCAGCCCAAAGCGCGTCCGCAGTTCCCGATAGGCGAGCTTGTGCAAAGCATACTGCCCGAAGGTGCCGCAGGCGAAGCCGGTGCGGGCCAGCCATGTCGCCGCCTCGTTGCAGCGCGCGAGCGTTGCGGTGAGGACGATAACCTGCTCAGCAGACGGGGCGAGCTTCACAGCGGCGACGAGCTTCATACGGTCAAGGATAGAAAGAACCATCTTGCGCTGTCAAGCCATCAGGAAGGAAGCGCCGGCTATCCGTCGCCGCCCTGAACGACGGGGTTTCTCGCGGAGGCCGCGATGAGCAACACCCCGTTCACGATTTACCGGCCGGCGACCGGCGAGATCGTCGGCCGCGCCAGCGGCAACAGCCGCACCAGCTTCCTGGCCCCGGACGGCTCCCTCGACGGGGTGCCCGGGTCCTGGGAGCGCCATCTCTGGTATGTCGATCCGACCAGCCGGGCCGTTCTTCCGCGGCCCGGGTTCACCCTCAGTGTGGCCAGCGGCACCGTCGCCGCGAACGGCGTCTCGACGCTCGCCATCAGCGGCGTGCCGGTCGGCGCGCTGTGCTCGATCGATGGCGACGCGCCGACCACGATCACCGACGGCACCGTCGAGTTCACCGCCGCGGTGGTGGGCACCTACGCGTTGATGTTTTCGGCATGGCCGGCCGTTCCCTATGCGGTCAGCGTGACGGCGGTGGCGCCCGGCAGCATCGTCGGCGCCGGGCTCGCCGCCGCGGCCACGGCGGTCACCGGGGCACCCGCGCGCGCCGCGGCCACGCTGGGTCTCCCCGCGGCTGCCAGGGCGGTCACCGGGGCGCCCGCGCGCGCCGCGGCCACGCTGGGGTTCGGGGGCGCCATGAGGGCGACGGCTGCGCAGGACGCGCCGGTGGCGGCCACACTCAGGCTGCGCGGAGGTGCGCCGTGACCGCTCTGACCGGCGCCAAGCCGCTGGCTGCCATGCGCCAGGCGGCCATCGAGCAGGTGAACGCCGCGGCCGAGCGCGCGCGGCTGCAATATGTCACCCCCGGCGCGGCGCAGGCGATGGTCTATCTCGAGAAAGCGATCGTATCAGGGTCGTTTTTGGCGCAGTATCCCACTGCGACGGCGGCTTTGGGGGCGGCGCAGGTCGATTGGCCCCTCCTGGCGGCCGAAATCGGCATCACCGGCGCCTCCCTTTTCGAGGTGGCGCAGGTTTTTCAGGCAAAACGGCGTCAATGGACCCTTCTGGCGGCTCAAATCGAGACAATCCGAAGAGGTGTGAATATCGACCTGGCGGCAGCTCAGAGCGAAGCGGCCATCGATGCCCTGGTCGCAGGCTTGCAATGGCCGTGAGAAGCTTCACTGGGGACAACGGAACGGTAGAGGAGCGTGTCATGTCGCGAGAGGCCTTTCAGATGCTCGACGAGCCGCATCAAAAGAGGACGGGCGGCGCTGCCATCATCTCGCTCAACGCGGGTGGTGCCGGCGTTGTGCGCGCGCAGGACGGGTCGGCGTTCAACATGCACCCTCCGGAGCGAACGGTGGATAACAACGAACTCTATGCCCGTCTCGGAGAACTGACCGCCTCCCTCCGCTCCATCGAGCGCAAGCTCGAACTGACCGACTCGGCGGCGCGCCATCGAGACGAGGCCACGCTGGCCGACATGCGCGAGGTCACCTCCCGCTTCGCCGCCATCGACAAGATGCTGGTGGAGATGTCGGGCGCCCTGAAGGTGACGCAGGACTGCCTGGCGATGCTGAAGCCGAATTTGGAGGACTTCCTGCTCGTGAAGGCGCGCGCCGGCGCCGCCCTGGTCGTGGTCGGGCTGATGGCATCGATCTTCCTGGCCGGCATCTCGGGACGCATCGGCGCCCTGGTGCATGCCGTGGGCGCCATCTTCGGGGATCATTGATCCCATGGACGGCGAAGCGCTCCCGGGCGAGCTGACGCTCGAGGAGAAGGCCGCGCGCTACGATGCCATGGGCGAAGCGCTGCAGATGATGCGCCTGCTGGCGCGCAACGGTCGCCTGACCCTCTATCCGGGCGCCACCGAGGGCAGCGACGTCGCGCTGCTCGATGCGCTGCTGCTCGAGGTGACGCTGTTGCGCGCCGAGGCCGCGACGGTGCCATCGGCCGCCGAACCCTCCGCCGCCCTGCTGACGGTGGCCCTGAGCACCTTCTGGGCGCGCATGGGCGAGCTGCTGCGGGCGGATCCGCCGCTCGAGATCGCGGAATGCCGGCGCCAGGCGCTGATCGCGGCCCTGCTCACCGCGTGGCCGGTGATGGCGGCCCATGTCCGCGGCGTCATCGTCGGGCTCCTCGAGGGGGCTCTCCTGGAATTGGGGACGATGCTTGCGCAGAAGGGCGAAAGCGCAGAGGCGCTCCGCGGCATCGCGCTCGCGCGACAGCTGGTGCAGACGCTCCAGCAGCGCGCAGGCGTCGCGCCCGGGGAAGCCCCCGCGTCGAAGGCCGACGTAACGATCAACTGATCCGGGGATCTCATGGCGCAGCTGCTTGTCAACCAAACGGGCCAGGACAACGTGCTCGCCACACTGGGCACCCTCGTCGGTGGCGGGACCCTCGATTTCTATTCCGGCGCCATCCCGGCGACGACGACACTGGCCGCCAGCGGCACCGTGCTCGCCACCGTCGCGGTCCCGGCCACGCCCTGGACCGAAGCCGCCGGGTCGACCACGATCGCCTCGGGCCCCTGGACCACCACCGGTCTGACGGCGGCGGGCAGCGGCACGAATGCGACCTTCGCCCGCTTCGTGGTGGGCGGCGTCACCATGATGCAGGTCGATGTCGGCTTCGGCGCGCAGAACGGGGCCTGGGCGGCGACCACGGCCTACGCCTCGACCGGCGCCACGGTGACGGCGTCCGGCAACGTCTACGAGGTGCTGAAGGCCGGCACCTCCGGCGCGACGCCGCCGAGTTCGACCTTCGTCTCGGCCACCGGCGCGGCCTCGGCCGCGGTCAGCAGCGGCACGAGCCTCGTCCTCACCGCGGCGCCCGCCGGCCTCGCCGTCGGCCAGCTCATCGCCGACACCACCACCCCGGCCTCGATCGCCGCCAACACGCAGGTGACGGTGGTGTCCGGCACCACGCTGACGCTGAGCAATGCCATCGCCGGTACCATCGCCACCACCGACACGCTGACCTTCAGCGGCATTTCCGATGGGGCCGTCCCCGGTCTGGTCTGGGGGTATCTGAACGCGGTCCCGACCATCGGCATGTCGAGCCCGTCGATCAGCAACGGCTCGACCCTCAGCGTCACGGCGGTCACGCTGTCGCTGAACGCCGCCAACCAGGGCTGAGGACGCCGCCAATGAAGATCGTCGCCAAATTTGCCCTCACCGAGGACCGGCGTGCGGCCGGCTATCGCGGGGGTGTCCATCACACCTTCGTGTTCACGCCGCAGTACGATCCGTCGCTGCCGGAAGATCGGCGCTTCGCCACCGCGACCCCCTGCGGCGAACTGCGCATGAGCGTCGACAACCCACCGGTGGCCGAATTTCTGGCGCAGCAGCTCGGCCAGCAGTTCCTGATCGAGATGAGGCCGGTCGACGAGTCGCCGTCGGAGACCTGATCGATGGCGTTCACGCAGGCGCAGCTGCTGAAGGTTCTGGCGACGCTGCCGCTGCCGGCCCCCTTCACCACGACAGTGGCCACCGCTGCGGCGGTGGGTGCCACCACCCTGATGCTGGCGAGCACCACCAGCATCGCGGCGGGGCAGGCGATCAGCATTGGCGCCGCGCTGGACGCGAAGTGCAAGGTGACGGCGATCGACAGCACCACCGAGACGGTGACGCTGTCGAGCCCGGCGCTGGAGGCGATCAGTGCGGGCGCCCCCGTCACCGTCTCCGGGCTGAGCTGGGCGAGCGGCCTGACGGGCGCTCTGGCGGCGACCCAGCAGATCGGCCCGCTCGATACCACCGGCGATGCCGTGCGCGCCTTCCTGTTCAGCCGCGTGCCGGCGAGCGGAGGCCCCAGCTCGCTCGAGCGCGTGGTCGCGGTGGCCAGCGGCGCGGCGGTGGTGACGACGCCGCCGCCGAATTACACCGCCGCCCAGGTCGCGGTGCTGGCCGGCATTTTCGATGACATGCTCAAGCGCAGCGCCTCGTTCACGACGTCGCAGGCCGCCATCCTGCAGCTTCTGCAGATCCGCATGGGCGTTTTCAGCGCCGCCAAGCTCGCGGACGGCTTCGGCGTGTTGTGGGCAGCCGGCGAGATCGGCGTCAGCACCGATCCTGGGGATGCGGTGGCCGTCGTCAACACGCTGGTAACGCCGACGGTCGCCGTTCTGGTGCCGGCGCCTAGCTTGGCCGACATCCAGGGAGCGATGTCGGCCTGACGGCGCGTGCGTGATCACAGGAGACTTCGATGCCGACGAAATCCTCCGCATTTTCCCAGGTGTCGCAAAGTTTCGCCGCTTCGACAAATTATACAGGGACGCCAATCAATCTGTCGGCGCAGAATTATGCCGAGGCGGTGATCAGTTTTACCACCGGCACGACTGCGCCCACTGCCGCGGCCATCGCGTCTCTTATGGTCAGCCCGGATAACGCCAATTACTACCTGGCTGGGTCGTTCGCTTCCTCGGTAGTTGCATCGACACCTACATCGGGCGTTATTGAGATCCCCCCGGGAGCCAGCTGGGCCCGGGTGGACGTCGCGGGGCCAGGTGGCTCCGCGATCACCGGAATGGCTCAGATTGAGTATGGCACTGACTGAGCCGTGGGACTGTTCGCAAACGGCACGTCGGCGCCGCTCGTAGGAACCAACTATTCGGGCGCCTATAACACCGGCAACTCTCTTCCGGTGTCCTTCAGCATGTGGTTTTATACCACAGCGCCGAATAGCACTGCGAGCCTCGTAGAATGGGCGAACGCTGTAGGGAGCGCCGGTGTAATCACAATTCTGAAATATACGAACGGCCTACGTGTTTCCGTTAACTCTTCGAACACTATGGGGTCGAACGTCGGAACTGGTTTATTCGTTGGTGGCTGGAATTTTATTGGTCTGACCCCCGCAGAGCAAGGCGCCGGGCTGTCCCTGATGCGCATAAACTCGACGGAGTTCCAGATCGGGAGCGCGGGCTCCCCGAGCTCCGGCGTCATGACGTTCCATCTCGGCTACACGGCTTACGGGACCACCACGCCGCCAGCGGGCAGCGGCTTCGCCGAGATCGCGCTTTGGTACAGTGCCATCTCCCTGCAGGATCTCCGAGCGATCGGCGCCGGACGCAATCCCCTCGCCATTCGGTCGGGAGGGCGACCCTCTGTCTATCTGCCTTTGCGCGGGGATTTCAGGGATCACGGCACCGGGGCAATGCCGTGGATCCCAGCGAGCAATTATGTGCCGTCTTTCGGCGCCCATCCAGCCGTCGACTTCATGCCATTGCGGCGCCGCTCTCCAAGAGCGGCCGTCGCCACACCGGGTTTGACTGGGCTGATGGTCGGAGGACTGGGCGCGCTGGGGGCGACCGGGAGCGCCAGCCGGGGACTCGCGGCCTCCCCCCGCACCTTCGTGGCCATGGGGGGGTTTGGCATCGCGGTGCCCGTGCGCGGCGGCGCGCTCGTCGATGCGTTGGGCCATCCCATCAGCGCGGCGCAGACGAGTGCCAGCATGACGGCGCAGACGAGCGCTCGAGCGGGCCTCGTGGCCGGCGTCGGCGCGGCCGAGACGCCCCAGGCCACGCTCACGGCCCGCGCCGCGTCCCTGCGCGCCAGCGCCGCCGTCGCCGACATCGCCGGCACCACCCTGCTCGCCGCGCTCGGCCCGGCGCCGATGGCGGCGACCGCGCGGCGCACGCTGAGCGCCGAGGTGGCGGCGGCGCTCGATCTGCGCGGCAGCATCCTGACGGCGATCGCCAAGGCCATGGGCGCCATGGCGTCGCTCGAGCTGGCGGCCGTGATCGGGGCCAGCACCCTGAGCAGCGCCGCCGCCGAAGCCACCCTGCGCGGCGTCTTCGGCCCGCTGCTGAGCCACGCGCTCGCCGCGCGCCTCGAGGGCATCGCCGCGCAGGCACGCGTCGGCGCCCAGGGCGCGATGGGCGCCAGTCGGGTCAGTGCGGCTCCCGTGAGCCGGCAGGGCGGCGCGCTCGGCGCCGGCATGGCGACAACGACGGCAAAGACGGCGCGGGCCGCGACCGCCCTCGGCCCCCTCGCCGCCTCGGCCTATGTGGCCAAGTTCTTCGGCGCGTCGGCGCGATTGACCGGCGCGCTGGGCGCGTTCGAGGCCACCGCGGCGGCGCAGCGCGGATTGCTGGCGCAGGCGCGGCCGGCGCTCGCCGTCGGCGCCTACATGGATGCGGCGCGCGGGCTGCGCGGCGTGGCAGCCGCGACGGGGGGCGTCACCGGGACCGCGCGCGCCGTGCCGGGCAGCGGCGCGACGGTGGCCGATCTGCTCGATCGGCTCGCCGGCGTGATGGCCGCGACGACGGCCCGGGTGATGTTCGCCGAGTTCCGCCAGGTGATCGGCGTCGGGGGCACCGCGACGGCGCGAGGCGGCGTCGATGCCGCTGTCGCGGCCGCGATCGGCGCCCGGTCCCAGCTCAGCGCGCGCACCGCGCAGACGCTCGCGGCGAGCGCGCGCGCCGGCGTCGAGGGGGCGGTGCTGGCCGAGCAGCTGGTGCGGGGCACGCTGCTCGAGGCGCTCCGGCCGCTCGAGGGGGCGCTCGATGTTTCAGCCATCGCGCCGGGGACGATGGCGGTTGAGATTGTCGCCGTCCTCGACGTGCTCCAGGGGGCGATCGAGTTCCTGCAGATCGGCCCCGATGGAGGGTGGACCTATGTGACGGCCTCCCCGCTCCCGGTGCCGGCGCCATCGCGACAGCTGATGGTGCCTCCCATGACCCGGCGCCTCCTGGTGCCCCCGACGCGGAGATAGACCCTGTCCGGCTCGGCCCTCCCGATCGCCGTCTATGGTGGCCCGCAGGGACCGCTCGCGCTGGTCGACTACACGCTCGATTTCAGCCGTGAGATTGCGGTCAACGAGCCCACCGACACCATCCTCAGCGCGACGGCGCAGGTCATCGCCACCGGCAATGCGGGCGATGTTCAGGTCGCGCTGGTCTCGACGGTGAATGGGGGCACCGCCGTCGTGGTCTGGCTGCGCGGCGGCGTCTCGGGCGTCACCTATTCGGTCGCCGTGGTGGCGACGACCGCCCAGGGCCGCAAGCTCGAGTGCCTCCTCATCGTCACCGTTGTCTAAGAAAGAGAGAGCATGTCTGTCATCCTGCTCCATACCGTGGTCGCGCTGGCGCTGGCTGCTCTTCCCCTCCTCGGCCACGCCATCCTCGCGCTCGAGCGGCGCAAACATTTCTCATCGGCTGCGATCGCCTTTTCGAGCGTCCTCGGCGGCGACGCCTATCGCCGACTGCTGGCGAGCGGCGTGGACGGCGCGGTGACGCCGCGCGATATCGACCTCGCCATCCAGGCCACCGTCAGCAACGTCTTTCAGGACCTGCCGCTCGTGCTCGCCCACGCCGGCCTGACGCCGGCGCACATGGCCAGCCTGGTCGGGGGCGCCCTCGGGCAGCAGCTGGCGGTGGACCCGAATTATCAGCCGATGATCGTCGGCGCGCCGGGTCCGGGGCCGACCCTTCAGACCATCCCGCGGCCCCGGGCGCCGCTGAGCCCCGTGGGGGCGCCCACGCCCGCACCGAACCCCACCCCCTCAGCGCCGTCGCCGACGGCGGCGATGCGCGCAACGGAGCGCCTGCTCGCCAACTGGGCTGCGCGATCGCGCGGGTGGGTGACGTCGGCCGCGGGCGCCGCGTCCTCGTTGGGTGTGCTGGTGCTGCTCGCCGGCTGCGCGATGTCGACGGCGACGGCGATCCCCAAGAGTGCCGCGGACCAGGTGGCGGCCCTCGATGGCGCGTACGCGGTGGCGGCGCAGGGCGAGGTCGCCTATCTGACGCTGCCGCATCCGGATCCGGCGGTGGTGCAGAAGCTCAAGGGCGCCGATAACGCGGCCTATGCGGCCCTGGTCGCGCTGCGCCAGGATGCCGCCAGCGGGGCACCCCTCGACACCACGGTGATCGCCGGTGTGTCGGCGGCGATCTCGCAGCTCATGGCGCTCACCGCGAGCGCGCGTTCCGCCCCAGCGAAGTAGGAGTCTCCTCATGGGTCCGGCCGTCATCGCCGTTCTCGGCGGCATCATCCGCGCCACCGCCGCCGCGCAGGCCATCTGGCAGATCCTGCAGCCGATCCTGCAGGCGCAGCGCGATCCCACCGCGGCCGAGTGGGCACAGCTGAATGCGCTGGCCGACCAGGCGCACGCCGAGGTGCAGGCGGACGCATGAGAAAACCGCGCGCGGACGGCCTGATTTTCCGCGCCGGCTATACGATCGACGTCTTCAACGAGCGCCTGCTCACCGGCACCCCGGGGGGCTGGAAGCACTATGGCCGTCTCGGCGCGGTGGGGACCTGTGTGCTGGTGACGCTGGCGCAGGCCTTTCCGAAGGCAGTCCCCAAAAGCGCGCTGCTCGCCCGCCTGCGTGGCGAAGGGGTGCAGGGCAGCGGCCAAAGCGGCGACCATGTGCTGCGCTCCACCGTCAGCCGGCTGCGCCGGGCGATGATCGGGTTGCCGGCGCGGATCGTGACCGTGTACGGGGTTGGATTCGCCCTGGTCGAGGGCGCGGTGCCCGCCATCATCGAGCGCGCCGGCTACCGGCTGCATGTCGGCCTCCATACCCTGACCACCCGCGAGGAGACGCCGCGCTCGATCAGTTTGACGCCGCTCCTGACGGAACTGCTGGTCGCCTTTTTGCTGGCGCCGGCGAACCGGATCAGCACCGAGGAAGCGCTGGCCGCGTTGCAGACCGCGGCGGGGCCTGGCGCGGCGCCGTTCACCCCGGGGCATCTGCGGGTGTCGATCTGGCGCCTGCGGGAACTGCTCGGCCCGCTGCCGGCCCGCATCCTCTCCGCCCGCCCGCGCGGCGGCTACGTCCTGGTCGATGGCGCCGGCGTGCAGCCGCTCGAGAACCTCGAGGCCATGGGGTTGCGGCTCAAGGTCGGCGCCGCTCAGGGGCGGCTCTTCCGCGACGGCGCGGCGGCGATCGACGGCATCCCGATCCCCCCCGGCACCGTGCCGCTGCTCGAGGCGCTTGTGCGCACTCATCCGGCGCGCACATCCATGGACGCGCTGCTGACGGCCCGGGCGGCCGAGTCGGGGCAGCCGCATGCCGCGCGATGTGACCAGGTGCGGCGCGCCTTGCGCCGGCTGCGACCCGCTTTGCGGGAGCTCGGCATCGAGCTGCTCGGCGACGAGCGCCAGGGTTTTCTCCTCCAACTGACCTAGTCGGCGGCCCTCCCGGCTGGCCTCGCGGAGTGCCTGGCGAGCGCCTGCGCGCGCCAGGCATACCCTCATAACCCTTTGACGGAACAGAGGAAAAAACTCATCAATGGGTTAGCAAGCATTGCTTGGTAAGTCCCGGAAATCATTAAGGAAAAAACCCATCAATGGGTTAGCAAGCATTGCTTGGTAAGTCCTTGGCGCCACAGCGGAAACGCGACCTCGGGGGGCGCCGAAGGGGGGGGTCGCGCGCGCGTAGACTCCCTGTACAGAGATCTTACCGGTTGCGAGGCTTACCCGTTTCGAGATCTCACCTTCCCCATCTCCGACGATAGTCCGAACGTCACATCAATGGCTTAGCATGCATTGCTTGGTAAACGATTGACCGCAAAGGCGAACCGGACTTTCGAGGGGGTCAGACCGGTGGCGCGTGACCGCGCGCCCTTTCGGGCCGTGGATGCGGGCGCTATGGTGTGCGCAGTCGCACCACATCGAGGAACGCCATGACTGCACCCGACGATCAGACGGTCTTCGCCCTCCTGGCCCGGGAAGTGGGCGCCCTCGAGGGCGACGAGCGCAGCGCGGCGCAGCTGGTGCTGCGCGTCATCGCCGCCGCCCTCCGTCGCTCGCCCGACGAGGTCGCCGACAACCTGACCGCCATCGCCGACGGGCTGGACGGGTGAGCGCGGAGCGGCCGACGATCGCCGTCGCCATGATCTTCACCATTGATGCCTCGCGCGAGAAGCCCGGTTCTTCAGGGCCGGAAGGGATAGCGCGGGCGCCGGCGGCCGCACTTGCCACGCATTGAACAAATCCGCTATAAGCCGCCCATGAGGCTGACCGTGCAGGTGAAGCTCTTGCCGACGCCCGAGCAGGCCAACGCCCTGCTTCGGACCATGGAACGCTTCAACGCCGCCTGCGATGCGTTGGCGGCCGTGGCGTTCGCCAACTGCTGTGCGAACAAGGCCGAGTTGCAGAAGCTGGCTTACCACCCCATCCGCCGGGACTTCGGCCTTGGCGCGCAAATGACTATCCGGGCGATCGCCAAGGTGGTCGAAGTCTACAAGCGGGACAAAGCAGTCCAACCGACCTTCCGGGCACACGGCGCCATCGTCTACGACCAACGCATCCTGTCGTGGAAAGGCCCGGATCGTATCTCGATCCTGACCAATGACGGGCGCGCGGTCATGCCATGGGTGGCCGGGGCACACCAGCATGCCCGGCTCGACCGGGTGCGCGGGCAGGCCGACCTGATTTACCGTGACGGCAAATTCTTCCTCTATGTGACGATCGACGTAGGAGACATCCCCCCCGGCGACCCGGCTGAATATCTCGGCGTCGATCTCGGGCGCCGCAATATCGCGGCTGATAGCGACGGCGAGACCTTCTGCGGCGCGCACAACGCCAACCTGCGTGATCGCCACGCCCGCTTGCGCCGCAAACTTCAACGGAAGGGAACGAAATCCGCCAAGCGCCTGTTGCGGGCGCGGCGCAGGAAAGAAGCACGCTTCGCTTCGGACCTGAACCACAGGATCAGTAAGACCATCGTTCGGAAGGCCACAGACACCGGCCGCGGAATTGCCATCGAAGAGCTGAAGGGCATTCGCGATCGGACCACGGTTCAACGGTCCCAGCGCCGAGCGCACCATAGTTGGGCCTTCGCCCAGCTTCGGTCCTACCTGACCTACAAAGCAGCTCTGGCCGCCGTCCCACTCGCCGCGGTGAACCCGAGATACACGTCGCAGACCTGTCCCGGCTGCGGTTGTATCGACCGCAAGAACCGGCCGACCCGGGATCGCTTCCAGTGCACGAGTTGCGGCCGCGCTGGCGCCGCTGACATCACAGCGGCCGAGAATATTTCTCGGCTGGGCGCCCGTCATGGCGCCGAACGCAGGGCCGCGTAGCCTCCCCGGGCACTTGCAAGCCGCCTGCTTTAGCTGGCGGTTCATGACGACCGACCGCAAGCCGCCGGCGGTGCTGACGATCGACGATCGGGCGGTCCAGTTCCGCGGCGACTGGAACGATGCCGCCCTCAGCGTCGACGCCATCAAGGCGTTCCGCCCCTGGACGGCGAAGTAATGGCGCAGCCGTCGCCCAGCGTCGCCTAGCGGGGGAACATCATGCCCCCGGTCCGCACCCTCAGGCGCACGCCGGCGCCCTCGAGGACGGCCCCGAACTCGTCGAGCGTCGTCACCACGCGGTAATCGTGGCCCAGGCGCCCGGCGACGAAGGCGAAGGCCTTCTGCATCGGGCTCTGCCGCCCGGGCCGCCCATGGGCCGATTTGGGCCGCTTGAGCTCGATCAGCACCAGGCGCCCACCGGGCAGCAGCAACACCAGGTCCGCTGCCCCCGGAAGCACCCCTTCGCCGCCCGGCCGCGCCAGCTGCAGCAGCCCGCGCTCGTCGTCGGTGTCGGCGCCCTGCAGCCATGGGCGGGGAGGGCCGGACAGGCGCGCGGCGGTGATCGGGTCGCGGCGTTCGCCATTGGGGACGGCGAACAGCAGCGCGTCGCCGGGCGCCACCGCGGCATTGAAGAATGCGATCACCCCGCGTTGCAGAGCGCTCTCGATGTGGCGGGGAGGAACGGCGCGCACGCCGATGTCCTGCTGCCAGGGAGGGGCCGGGGGCGCCTTGCGCGGATCGAACTGTGGACGCTTCCTCATCGGCGGCTGTGCTTTACATCGGATTGTGCGCGTCGTCGGGTTGCTGGTAGGCTCAGCCCGGAGATGGTGCAGGTTTCGCCATCGCCTCGCAATATCCCCGTGTTGGGGTCACCCAACAGGAACCAAGGAGCCGCCATGAACGACCTCTACGGAAGCACCCTGATGCCGCTCGATGGCATGGGCCTCAGCTTTGCGGCGCCGCTGTCGCTGTTCAACACATTGATCGTGGACATCATGGCCTTCGCCACCACCACGCTGGGCGGCGACATGGCGGCCCTGGCGCATGATCTGGTGCCGCTGCTGCCGCCGCCGACCAACCCCACGGTGGCACCCCCGCCGGCGACCGCTCCGGTGGCGCCCAAGCTGGTCGAGACGCTGCCGACCGCGCCGGTGCTCCCGAAGCTGCCCGGCTTCAGTTTCTAGGAGCGCCAGGCGCGGCGCGTGGCCTGACGATCGAAGACGAAGGAAGAGGCGATCATGCCGGCATCCCCGAAGAAGCGCTACAAATGCAACACCTGCGGCCTGACCGGGGACGTGACACCATTCTATGCCAGGCGTCCCACCGAGTGCGTCTCGTGCCACAGGCGAGCCGCCACTCAGCGCCGCCGCGTTGTCCCTGGCAAGATCTATACCTGCAATATCTGCACCAAGACCAGCGAGCAGACGCGGTTCTTCGACAGCCTGAATTCCCGCTGCGCCGCCTGCCACCAGCAAATCGTGCGGCGCGCCCGGGATATAAAACCCTACCGGCCGCGTGTCTTCACGGAGAACGATCCGCCGCGCCGGTGCCGCAGATGTTCGCTCACCAGTGACATCACCCCATTCTACCCGACACAGGCGCACCTCTGCGCGACGTGTCACAAGGCCGCCATCAAAAAGAGCAAAGAGGCTCGGCGTGCGCCCTGAGTAATCCGACCCCACGCTTCATCGAAGACGAAGGAAGAGGCGATCATGCCGGCACCTCCCAAGGAAGGCTACAAATGCCGCACCTGCGGCCGCACCGATGCGGAGACGAAGTTCTATCCGGGCCGCTACTCGCGATGCGCCCGGTGCCGAGACGCGCGTCAACAGGAAAACCGGCGCTGCGAGCCCGGCGTCGTCTATACCTGTGCCACCTGCGGAAAGACCAGTGAGCAAACGCGGTTCTATGCGTACTGCAACTATTACTGTGCAGACTGCGCGAACGTCCGGTCGCGGCGTTCTCGTGAGAAACGCCGGGTCGACGCCCCTCCGCGTCCCCCGCGGCTGCCGCGTTGCCGCGTGTGCGGGCGCACCAGCGACGTCACACCCTTCCGCACCTTGAAGCCGGGTCTCTGTATCGCCTGCCACGAGGAGAAGAGGCGCCAGGAAGAGGCCGACCGGGCCGAATATTTCGTCCTCTTCAACGGGCGCCCTCCGAAACCGGGGTCGGGGCCGCGCCGGGCCGAGATGATCAATCGCTGCCGCGTGTGTGGGCGCACGAGTACGATGACACGCTTTTATGCCAGCCAGCGCACCATCTGTGCGACCTGTCATAATCTCCTCGTGCTCAAGCATCGGAAGGAGAACGCCGACCATTATCGAGAATACAACCGCAAACGCAGCAGGTTGAAAGCATCCGTACGGAAAGGAGGCGCCGAGTGCTGAGGCTCCGGATGCGCTCAGCGATGCCGCCATCGGCGGCGCGCGTCCGGAGGCTCAGCGGCGAGCGACGTTCCCGGGTGTTCGGCTGTCGGCATCGTTCACCATCCGAACGTGGAGGCGCCCAACGCGCCTTACCTGCGGTTGTGCTTCACACTGGATTGTGCGCGCGTTCGTTTTACTGGTAGGGTCCCGACGCGCCCATCCGGCAGTTTCGCCAGGGCGCGCTCGAGGGCGCGGATCGTCTTGGCGTGTGGGTTCCACCCCGCCGTCCCGAAGTGGCGCAGAGAGTTCGGGTGCAGACCCGCGACCGCCGCGAAATACCGCCGCGTCACCTGCTTCATCCGAAACCGCGCCCGCAGGGTGCGAAGGAGTTCTGTAATGGATAAATTCGTCGGAGGGGGTGCGCGTTTCGCCATAGCTGCGAAATATCCCACATTTGCATGTCAGACAAGAGGGCCGGAGGACGCCGGCGAGCGCCGCCGCCGCGCCCTGATCACCTTCATGGAGCAGCACCGGCTCACGCCGAGCGATCTGGCGCGCCTCGCCGGGCTGCCGACGCCCAACGCGCTCTACAATCACCTCCATGGCCGATCAACGCAGCTGTCGGTTGAGACCCTCGAAGCCATCGCGACCGCCGTCCCGGGCACATCCATCGGGCTGCTGACCGGCTTCGAGCAGCCGCAGCCCGTCACCGTTCCGGACGCCGTGGAGGTGCGCTGGGTCGCCCAGGCCGGCGTCTGGCAGGCGGCGGGCGCCCGCGCCCTGCGCCCGCAGCGGCCGCACATCCTGGCGCGGCCCGAGCTGATCCAGGGCGGCGGCTTCGGCGTCGAGCTGCGGGCGCCAGGCTTCGAGGCCCGCTTCGCCACGGGGACCGTCCTGATCTGCACGCCCCCGCGCGGCAGCAGCGCCTTCGGCGACGGCCGCATCATCGTCATTCAGCGCCAGCGCGACCAGGAATGGGAGATCACGGCCCGCGAGGTGCGCCTCGACGGCGAGACCTGCGTGCTGTGGCCCGATACCCACGTGGTCAGCCACCAGCGCCCGCTGGCGGTGCCGCTGTGGGGCCTGGCCTCCCCAGTGGGCTGGAACGATCAGGGCACCATCACGCGCGCGCTCGGCGTCGCCGTGGAGGGGGCGGTCAACCTGCAATAGCCCGGAACGCAAAAAGCCCCCGCCCAGTGAAGGGCGGGGGCTCTGGCTCAGCTACGTGCTGTCGAACAGGGTGCGAAGCGATTCGCCGGCCTGATAAGCCAGCACGCAGGCGATCGCGGTCGCCAGGGTGGTGACCGCAAACCGCACGGTTGGGGTCCACATGGGCCCGTCTCCTTGGAGCATGAGGAAAAGGTTGCCGCCCCGGGCTCCAACCGGGGCGGCATACTGCTGTCAAGCGAAGGCAGCCTGGAGGCACGCGCGCAGCGTCTCCCGGTCTTCGAAGGACAGTTCATCGCCGCGGAGTCGTTCAACTGCACGGAAGAGCGGATCGGGCAGCGCGACGAACTCCGCGAGGAGCTGCGCTGACCCGATCTTGGTCATCTCATGCATGAACTTATTGGCGAGCTTCCGCTGCCGATCGTCGGACATCAGAAAGCCCGCAATCACCGCGGCCAGAGCGGCCATGATCATGAGCGGCAGCAAATGGGTGTTGCCGCTCTTGATCACCGCTTCCAGAAGGGTGCCCGCCGAAGCGCGCGAAAGTGCCGAATGCGCATCCTCGTCCTCCATCCTTTTCCTCCTTGAACGGCACCTGGCCGTCATCAGACGCCGCCCGGGACGAGCGACGCATTGATCGACCGTCGATCTTTCTTGCGGCCAGGACTGCGCCGACGCGGACGCGCCGGGCACGGAAGGGGAAACAGCCGCCGCCGGCGGCCGGGTGCGCGGCGGCTGCCGGCACGGGGGAGGAGCCTCACCTTGCGGCCATCCGGCCGAAGCTGCCTCAGGCAGCCCTCGGACCGGTTCCGCTCGCGCCTTACCGACGGCTCGCAGGGAGCCCGCCCGGTAGAGAAAGCGCTGATCATGAGGCCCTCAAGGGCCCTTCGCGCAGCCCGGCGACAGAAGCGACACGGCCTCTGTCGGCATCGAATGCGCAGTCATTTCAGATGGGGGCGCTCGATCTCGATGTCGAGAGCGCCGGCTCATCAGTGAGCGGTCAGCGGACCGCCCAGTCGGCCCGGGGGACGCCCGGGCCTTTCAGATGGGTAGAAGCATCAATCCGTCGCCGAAGGGTTCTCCCTTGGTGCGGATATACTCCTCCTTGATCAGATCAAAGGAGTCGACCAGGTCGGAGCTGTTCCACTCCATCATCCATGCCAGACGATCATCGTAGACAGCCTCGATCGGCGGCCGGTGCTGCTCGTCGAGCCGCTGAATGAAGGCGATGCGCTCTGGAAGGTTGAACCCATGCCAGAACTTCACCATCATCGCGAACGTCGCCTTGAGCGTCAGGATCTTGACCGTCTCGGCTTCCTCGGCGCAGGTCTCCGTCCATGCCTGCTGGAGAAAATCCAGGAACGATGCATTGGACGGAAACGCCAGGAACCGAGATTGCTCGCCGCGCATGACCAGACAATCGTGACCAAGCGTGAGCCCATTGGCGCGCAGGGTCTGGAGAGCCCAGGCCCAACGCACGACGTGGAGCGGCTGGCGTAGCACCGGACTGTCGCGAAGCTGCACACCACAATCGTAGGGAACGGCCTCGATCATAATGCGCATTGCTGTGCCTCATTGAGTTCATCAGGCCAGAAGTGGCAATCCGTTTCCCCTCCGGGAAACGGCTTCTCTCAATGAATGAAGAAGGGCAGCAGACCCTCCGGATCGATGGCCATGAAATCGGGCCGTTCGTTCTGCACGAGGGTGATGTCCGTTTCCTGGTGCCGGTTGAGTTCCTGCCACCAGGTCAGGCGTTCGGCCAGCGTCATGCGGCGCCAGATGCGCCCCAGCCACGCTTGCCACGCCCGTCTCTCGAGGGCTCCATCCGGATCGACCGCGTGCACCCGGGTTGGGTCCACGCAGCAGGTCGCCCAGAGCTGCCGCACGCGGGCCGTGTCTTCGGCCGACTGGATCGGGTCCAACACCAGCAGGCGGCGGCCCATCGGACCGCTGCGCACCACGCGATAGGCCATATTGTCGTTCTGGAGCACGCGAAGCCAGAACACCCACGTCAGAAAATCCTCGATCTCGACCATCAGGATGAAAGGCGCCGCGAAGCGCCCCGTCGTCTGGGCGAGCGGTCGCTGAAGGGTCACGTAATAATCAGCGACGACCAGATAGATAGCCCCACCGATCCGGACGATCGGCATTTCGTCGTCGTCCCGGAAATCAGGACGACCATAGAATACGATGTCGTCCATCGTGGGCTCCTGTTCTTTTCATCAGAGGGTGGGGTCGGGCCCCACCTGTCCCTCGGCGTCGCCGCCGAGGTTTCTCCTATCCGGCTCTGAGAGCTTGCATCCGCGTCGGCTGCGCCGGCTCGGTGGCCTCGTTGAGCGCGAGGGCCAGTTTCCGAAACACCTCGCACTGCGCCGGCAGCGGCGCCTTTTGCAGCCGCCGGCCCAGCGCGCGCATGAACGGTCCTTCGACCATCGCATGCATGGCGTCGAAACGGACACTCCGCACCTGGCCAGTGTGGCTGGCATGGAAGTGGGCCCAGCCGCGCGCGATCAGGTCGATCGCGGCGGGGTCAAAGGTCTTCGGGACCCAGACCAGGGCCCGCTTGCGTTCGCCGTCCTGGTGCACGAAGCGCACCGAGGCCGGGGTGCAGCCGCACGCGTGGGCACCCCACCAGAGCCAGACCCAGGCGACGATGTCCTTGAGGTCGCGTTCGGCGACCTGCTCGGACAGAAACGCCATCAGGAATCCCCGCCGGCGCTTGTCGGGCCACTCCACGAGGGGCAGCTCGAACGGCGGGTGGGGAACCTTCCCCCGCAGCGCCACTTCGGCGCCGTGACGGGGGGAGTTGGCCAGAGACATGGCGGGTTCCTTCTCAACAGACGGCATGAGTGCCGCCTAAGTGGGCGCCCCGCAGGGCGCCCCTTCTCAATCCTCGGTCACGGTCTTGGAGATCGTGACTTTCTCGGGCCCGCTGGGCTTCTCGAAGGTCAGGTCGACCTCCGGCAGAAGCTCCAACGCCACAAAGGCCAAGGCGACGCTTGCGCGCCAATCCTTGGCCAGGGTGCGGACGTCCGCCCCGGTCAGGCGGACCTCCGTCTTCAGGTCCGGGGCGCGCATGCTGAACATGCGCGGCGAGGACGTATGTGAAACCATAGGGTTGCCTCCTGTTCACACGCCGGCACGACGCCGGCTTGAGTGCCGGCCGCGCAGGGCGGCCGGCCTTTCCCGTGGAGGCGGGGTTAGTGGAACGCCATCCCGATCAGGTGGAGTCCCATGTAGACGATGACGGCTTTGAAAATAAAGCCGCCGACCAAAAAGGCGATATACGTCACGATCAGTCCAATGACGATTTGCGCGCCAATGCTGAGGGACTCGGAGGGATCGCTCATCGGCGTCCTCCATCCTTCTTGTCGTTCACCGTCTGCAGTTTGAACGCCCCGCGGGCGATCCCCTCCAGAACCAGTGGTTCTGCGAGGCTATATGGGCGCCCACCGGCGAAATACCAGTATCGGTCGCCGATGGGTTGAGCCTTCCGATATACCGTGATTACGGGATACGGTCTCCGGTCCATCTTGTTCTCCTTTCCCATGCTCGGCGGCACAATGCCGACTCGACATGATTAAAGTCTAGAACAGATATGGGGTTTTCATTATTGATGTCATGATCTTGACACTTGCGTGTTGACTCTTTTTTCCGTCTGGCGTCAGATTGGCCCCCCGACGTTATGCCGACGTCGAGGGGCCGTCCTCCGTTCGGAGCGCTCTCTGGGAGAGATGGTCAAGAATCCAGACGGACACCAGAGAGCGCCAGGAGGATACACGCCGATGCGGCAAAGCACAAACGAGTGTCGGGAGAAAGCGCAGTGATCGTGCGCGAGCCAGCGCCGTTGGCGCTTCTTTCCGGTGCCGCGCGCCTGCTCTGGCGCGAATGTGTACGCCTCGCCACCGCCACCGAGGACGGCACCGTGCGCATCAGCGGCCGGCATCCGGGCCTCGGCGCCATCAGCATCGGCGCCGGCCTCAGCCGCCAGCAGGCGGCCGATGGCAAAGAAGAGCTCATCGCCGCCACCCTCCTCGTCGAGGAGGAGGGCATCCTGCGGGTGCCTTCGGTGACGGCGGCCCTCGACCGCAGCCGCGCCGCCCGCGCCCGCGCCCGCGCCCGCTGGGGCGCTCCCTATCGACCGCGACGCCGCCCGGCCCTCGGCCCCATCCGCGTCCAGATGCCGGAGTCGCCCGAGGTCCACGCCGCCCAGCCCGCCGCCGTCCAGGTCAGCATCGAGCCGGCCAACGACAACCGGGAGGGGATCGCCGAGGCCATCCCCCATCCCGCCCCTGAGGCCGCCCCGGCGCCCTTCCCTGAACCCTCCTGGACGGCGCCCCCGTCTCCCCCTCCCTGCGACACCGAATGGTGCGGGCCGGCCCTCGAGGGCGAAATCCTCTCGCCCGACGGCCCCACCCCGCCACCCCCCGGCGCCCGGGCCGTGCTCTGGACCCAGGGCCTGCCGCTGCTGCGGCGCCTCACCGGCATCTCGGACCAACGCGCCCGGGGGATCCTGGGGAAACTGCTGCGGGTGCTGCGCGATGACTGCGCCGCCTGCATGGGGCTGCTCCTCGAGGCCGAGGACCTGCACCCGATCGATCCGATCCCCTGGCTCTTCGGCGCCGCCGGCTCGCGCCGCGATCGTCGCGGCTGGATGCGCGACGCCGCCGCCGCCGGCGAGATCGGCACCCTCGACGATCTCGAGGCCGCGATCGCCGCCTGCAAGGCGTCCGGCGCCGTGCAGGCCGACGGCAAGATGGCCTACGACGCGCTCCGCGGCAGCCCGCTTGATCTCGATGCCGCCGTCGCCGCCTATGCGGCGGCCCACAAAGGCGTGTCGTGAGCATCGACGCCACCGAGCGCAGCGACCATTACCGCCTCTGGCACGAGGGGCTCGCCCACATCATCGAGCTCACCGGCCTGGAGCCCGACCTGGCCCGCAAGCTCGTCGGCCACCTGCTGCGCCGCGCCGACCGCGACCCGGCGCGCGTGCTCCAGGCGATCCGCGCCGCCCGCGAACACACCCCGGCCGAGCCTATTCCCTGGCTCGTCGCCGCCGTCGAGGCGCGCCGATAACAGTCAAAGTTCTGGACAGCCCAGACGGCGCGCCATATGGCAACAATGCCACATTGAAATGACGGAGCGCGGGGCTCATGTCGACCAGTTCTTTTCACCCGTCCGCCGGATGGGCGCTGCACCTGGCCAACCTGACCACCCGGCCGGGACAGGAGCCGCCGCGCTCCACGATCGAGCTCTACGCCGGTCTTCTCGCGCGCGACTTTCCCGTCGAGGCCTTCTGCATCGGATCGCTGCACGCGGCGGCGCGCCAGTTCAACTGCTGGCCCGCCTACCGGCCGTTGTTCGAGGTGATCCAGAAATGGTGGCGCGAGAACCGGGCGCCCGCGGCGCTCCCGTCGCCCGTGGAGCTGACCCCGTCGCAGGAGGTGGCCCGGCGCGAGGTGGAACTGCGCGCCGACTGGGATGACGCCGACGGCATCCGCCGGCGCATGGTGGCGATCGACGGCGACCCGACCCTCCTGCGGCTGCTCTGGAGCATGGTGCGGCGCTGGGCGCCGCAACATCTCGCGGTGGTCGAGGAGGCGTTCCACGCCGCCGAGCTCACGCTGCCCACCGACGAGGGTCGCGCCGAGAGCCGCGTCGGTCACGCGTGAGGGTTTGAAAACAGCCGCGCCGACTCGACGAAAGTGGCTTGCGTTAACACCGCAATGTGCAACACTGCCGCCCGGAGGTAATGATGCCCCAGACCCACCGCCAGCTCCTGCCGGCGCGCTCGATCGCTCAGCCCCAACCCGGGTTCTTCTCGCTGCGGCTCTGCCGCAACGGTCCCTGGGTGCCGGCGGCGATC
>JAEHJW020003055.1_pt1 | contig 91928 bp, 125 predicted proteins | sample 9271431 | NCBI WGS metagenome assembly JAEHJW02
AAAAATGCATTTAGGGTAGCAGCGGCCCGGTTTAATCAAGGTCCCTTGATAACGGATAAAAAATCTGTGTTTTGAGAATATTTTTTTTTTTTTTATTCCCCCCCCCCCCCCCCCCCCGCAAATCCTGATTGCCGTAAAATGGGCAATTTTACGCTCACTCCCTAATACTGTCCAGTACGTACTAATCATTTAGTAGTAAACCCCATATTGCCCATTGGCACGGGCCTATTTTCCTAGTACTCTGTAACCCATTGATTTCAATGGTAAAATATAATTAAAAAAACTATTGTATTTTATAAACAGGGGTCTATACTGTGATTGTACAGATTAACCCTATACCTGTTTTATGGAGGCCCTGAAAATGAGCATTACCTATAAAATCAGTGAATCGCAACTGGTCCGACTGAACAACGACCGCCCTGAGGCCGCTGTGAATTTGTCCGCAGCGCAACTCAAAACGGTTGAACGGTATATTGCCGCATTAGACGCGAGTCCCTACGACGATTTCTGTTGGCTGATTAAAAATGAATTGGAGCGGATGCTAGATCAGGATGAGCCGGTATGATTATCGTAATCCTGTTTGCCTGTACACTACCGGCTGTGGTGATTGAACTCAAAATTATCCGGCCTATTTTCCACTTGTAACTAAACTGGAGTAATTAACATGTCGCACGAAATCGAAAATGCAATTTACAGCCAGCAAAACGGTGTAGCGTGGCACGGTCTGGGGGCGGAAATCCCCGCCGATGCTGCCCATGACCCGGTCAAGCTGGCTACCCTGCTTAAACTGGACTGGACCGTGGACGCCCGAGCCGCTTATTATGAGAATGCCGACGGGCAGTTTGTGCCGGTGCCGGAACGCGTGGCGCAGGTGCGTAGTGACACGGGCAGGGCATTATCGTTTACCAGTTCTACCCGGTACCACACCACCAACCGCCAGCCGCGTGACCTGCTAGCCGATTTCGTGGGAAAACTGAATGAGGCCGGTGCGGAACTATCCCATGGGGCGGTATTGCGCGGAGGGGCGGTGCTGGCCTTTTCGTCAAAACTGCCGGAAACCGGGACAGTAGGAACTGAGAAAGTGAGCCGCTATCTGACACTGGCCACGTCCTACGATAAATCACTAGGCACTCCCTCGTTTGTCACAGACTTTTGCGTGGTGTGTGCAAACACGTTGCGGGCTGGTATTTCCGATACCACTAAGAGTGGTAAACTGCGGGTACTGCGGGCGAGCACGGAACTGGCAGCGGGGGATATTCGCCGGCTGCTGGACGACGCGGAAACCGCGCAGGGGCCGGCGCTGGCGCTCTATAATCGGATGCAAGACCAGAAAATATCGGATGCGGATGCTACCCGGTATTTTGCTAATGTGCTGGATCTGGATATGGAAAAATTGGGCAAAACGGATGCAGCCGGGAAATTGCTAGTATCCACGAAGCAGAAAAACATGCTGGACGCGCTGGTGCTGGCCTATCGCCGGGCTCCAGGTGCGGCACAGCGTGGTAATACTGTCTGGGGGGCACTAAATGCGGTCACCTATTTTGCCACTCACGAAAAGACATGCCGGGATACCGATAACTCCGGGGAGGGGACTGCGCGGGTAGCGTCAAACCTGTTCGGGTCTGCGTCACAGCTAAAAGCCAAGGCATTGCAGCAGGCTAATATGCTGCTGGCTGCCTAACTAATGGGGGGCAGAACTCACACTGCCCCCCTTTTCCTGGAGAAATTCCCATGAAACCTGTCAACACCACGCCGCCGCTGCTGCATGCTGTAGGTTTATTTATCGTAGTGGGCCCTGCCGGCCCGCATGTTACGTTGCTAACGGAAAGTGCCACACAGCGGCTATACAGCAGTCTGGAGCTGTGTGATAAAGTTGATAACCGCAGTTACCTGCTGCGGCAGATATTCCATACCGAGGTGGATGCGTTTTTGCCGGCGCACCGGCTGGACGCACTGCTGGATTACGCGGAGAATTATGCAGGACCGCATCACACACAGGTTCAAGGGTTAGCGGCCTGTATTCTGACAGGGACCCCATTTAGTACCGATGATACTGGTGGCGGTGGGAGTAAAATTCCTACTTATCCCACGCCTCCCGCCGGCGATAGTGGAGACCACATAACCCTTAACACTGGAGTACATACGTCATGAAAATATATCAACTGACTCTAGCCGATGCTGCTGAAATTGTGGCCGGATTCAATCCCACCGCCCAAGCTATTCAGTGCCCAAGCTGTGGCGGCCCACACACGATCCAGGACTGTGAGATAGACAGGGAGGAACAGGAATTTAACGAGACCAATGATTATTTTGGGTTTAACCGCCCCCTGCGTTTTGATAATCACTAGAAGGGAGCATTACCATGCTACTTACCGGGTTTTTAATGGGTATGATTACGGCATTAGTGGCTGTGTGTATTGTGTTGGTTTTAATCAATCACCTTCCGGAGTAATCCATCATGATCTATCACGACTATCAGCGATTGTACTATCACGGGCTGCGTGGTAATACTACGATTAGGAATTGGTGGCAGCATAATCACCATTGGGTGATCGTGATGCTATTCGTGCTGGCACTGGTGATTGCGGGCAGCCTGTAAGTGTACTGATAAGTAGTCCTGCCCCTGATACCCGGCACCCCGGGGGGCATGGGGGGTTGACTTATTTTTACCTGTGAACAGCGTAAGGCCCGCGCTAATCTGGTGGCAAGTATCCAAATCCGGATGACTGGGTATCCGAGGACTGGGTATCAGGTACTCACACGCACACACACACACACACAGGATTTAGAGGAAATGGTCATACTTTCTGTTTCCACCCATAAATCCTGAAAATTTTTCGCAGTGCCCACCCAAATTGGGGAGGGATATACCCATACTGGGTATCAGAGGACTGGGTATAGGGGTGCTCTACTGAATATCAGGGGACTGGTTATATTCCCTGTATCCCCTCAAAATAGTCCTTAAACGGATTTAAATGTCCTGAGGGGTGATTTCATCACTACCCTGCTACAAGAGAGGGCTTATACCCGGAACTCCATTCTGAACGGATTTAAATGGTCCGATTATTGGAGGAACTAGGTATTGACAAAGGAGGATGGGGTATGGTAGTTTACATGGGCGGTATGGGGAAAGCAGCCAGAAACAACGGACCGGCTGTGTATGCGTAGGACACATACGGAATTACAGGGTGGGATGGGGATAAGTACGAAGCTCCTACGGCTTGGCTGGTACACCCGCCCTGTAACTTAGCCCAGTGGGGGTAACGTCCCACTCTCCATCCCGCTCTTTTAACTGGTAAGGAAGATTAGGATGCCTGAAAAAAGCATTATCGGCAAATGCCCTAATCCCAAGTGTGGGCAGTCCTGTCATTGGAGGAAAGAGGATGATTATGGGTATTTTTTCTGTGACTACTGCCTGTACCAGGGGCCGGTGGTATATTGTCCATGGGAGTCGGGGGTAAAATTCAAATTGGCCCAAGGTGAAGCCCGGCACCTGCATAATCTGATTTCAGCGGGTGCTTGGGTGGATTGTGCCCAACATATGCCCAAAGCATGGCTTAAAGTTCTGGTTTACACGGATTCCGGTGAATATGCAGTGGGGGAACAGAATCAGACTGGGAATTGGGAAATCCAGGGATTGCCCGGAAACATTGAAGTAGGGGATATTTGCAAAATTACCCATTGGCATTATCTGTCAGCCCCGGTGAAAAGATGAATCAAATCAACAGGTTAATGGAGAGAAAGACCATGCTGCGACTCTATTACAATTTTGGGCATGGAGCCATGGTTCCTGAATGGTCCGTGGATTATGGGGACATTTCCACCCGGAGATACTGCCGGGAAATCGTCCTGAACCGCTGCTATGGGGGAACCGGATTCTGCCCCAATCCCGCCCCAAAAGAACCTATGAGCTGGCTGGAATTCGATGGGTGCACACTGGATTATCATGAGGAAATCAGCTATATCGTGGGGTAATGGTTTGAATAGCTATCGCTTATCCATTTGCCGGGATTTGAATAGCTGGGACTGTTCAGGATTTTCTGCTATAATCCATTTATGAAAACTCCCCAGGAAAAATCCACTATGGCTCACGACCGGGTATCGGAAGCCCGGGAACCCATCCAGGAACGCTATCCCAATGCCCCCACGGAGCATCCTGAAAGCAAAACTCCTCCACCCACCCCCACTAAGGGGTATTTCTCGGAAGTGGAGAATCTGCCGGTCCTGAGTATCAAGAACATGTTCAGCCGGATTATCGGTCCTTTGGACCGTAAATGCCGGTAACCCTCTGATTTTTGGAGTTCCCCATGAGCTTGGATTTTGAAATGGATGAAGAGGAAAAAATCGTCTATGATATGTGGACAGTGGAAGACGATGAAGAGATGGATTTTGACTCTTTGCTCCAAAGATACATGGGGGCATTAACACTCCTGCTGGAAAGAACTCGGGAGATTGCCCGATTACAAACGCAACTGGCGGATGTGGGTTGCAAATGTGGTACTGATTGCAAATGCCGGTCTCCCGGTATTCCTGAAAATTCAAAATCCGTAGTTCAAACGTGAATATAAATCAGCGCCGCCGTAATTCCCGTCAGGTATCCAACAAAATCCAAGCTGGAATCCACAAGGGTTTGGGGTGGGGCGAGTTCATAATGCAAATCAAACCAGAATTCCTTGACCACCGCCAGAATCACCGCTAATGCGGTAATAAACAGATTACCCTGGAACATCAGGATGACACTACAGGCAATTCCGGAGTGTGCCATAAAAGTGATGAAATTCTGATTTTCCCCGGTACTGGCAATCTTGTGGGCAATCCAATTTAATATGTTTTTCATGGTGTTTTCCCCACCCGGTTGAACTCAAACTGATTTTAGCACTTCCTGTCCTGTAAAATGAGGGGATGTCCCCTCTTTCTCTGGATCGTGTTCAGGAATCCACCACTACCACGGGTACGGGGGATATTGCCCTGGGAGGGGCATCCCAACCCGGCCTGCTGACATTTTCCTCCCAATTCACCAATGGGAATCTGGTTTCCTATGTAATTGTCAATCAAGCGGTTAATACGGAATGGGAGCGGGGAATAGGCACGTTCAATTCCACCCCCGATACCATTTCCCGTACCTATGTTTTGGCGGGCACCAGTTACCCCAGTGCCACGAACTTCAGTGCCGGCACCAAAAGTGTTCTGAATCCGGCCCCTGAAAGCACCGCGGCGGCTCCCTATGCCAGTTCCTATGTGTATGTGCCGGGGGATACCACCGTGGAGGCGGGCGCAACCTGGTATGCCCTGAATCTCAATACCAATTCCCCACCTTCCAGTGCGAATGCAAATTGGACGGATATTGGTGGAAGCGGTGCCGGCAATGTTCTTTCCGTATTTGGCCGAACCGGGGCAGTCGTGGCTTCTGCTGCTGATTACAGTACATTTTATGGCCAACTGGCCGTGGCAAATATCTGGTCCGCCACCCAAACGATTTCCGGCAACAACCAATTGTATTTTTCCAGCGGTGCGGCCTATCCTGAAATTGTGTTCACGGGTGGAGGTGGTTCCAATTACGGGTATATTGGAATTGCTGCCAGCAGGACTTGGGCGCTTGGGTATTCAAGTACCCAGACCACTTTAGGAACTTCCGTTCTGTCCTGGAATGATAGCAATGAAGTTTCGACGAAGAACAATATCCTGGATAATGGGTTGGGTGCAGCCACGTTTGTAGGCAATATCACTTTACCCGGTACTTTGTCAGGTGCCACCAATGCCAGTCCTTCCCTTGTATTGGAAGCGTGGACAGGTACGGCTGCTGTTTATCATTACATATATGAAGGTCCTAGTGGAAACTTAAATTTTTTAAATAGTACAAATTCCACCCAAATTACAATGGACTCGTTATCAGATATTATACTGTATGCTGTTCAATCCGGTACAGCAAGTAGTTCTCCATACTTGGGATTTGAGGCATGGACGGGAACAGGGGTTATTGGCAATTCCCTGTTAACTGATTCCAACGGGACATTCCATTTGCAGAATAACAGTGTATCAAACCTGTTGAACGTTACTCAAACAGGTGCAATAACTACTGTTAAAAACACACTGGATGATGGCAGTGGTAATGTGACAATAGTCGGCAAAACCCAGCTTACCGGTAGTTACATCCGGGAATTTTATGGGGCTAGTGGCAATTACAGTACAGTTGCTACTAACACATGGGGAGGTCCAATCTGGGGGATGGACACTGCTTATACGGGGGGTATCGGCGCAGCCAATTGGGTTCCTACTGGTGTATATGGGATTGCCTGGCAAAGCAATGGAAGCACGCATGCCAATGCCAGTATTGCAGAAGGACTTTACGTTTATGACAATGGAACATTGGAAGGTGGAATCGGTACTGCGGGTGTTCTGGGTAGAAGCTATGCCACCATTTCCACACGTCGTATCAAAGAGAACATTCAGACACTGACCGATACCTCACTGCTGGACCGGCTGCGCCCGGTTGAACATGAATATAAAGTTGGTTACGGAAGAACTGGCAAGCACTATGGATTTATTGCAGAGGAAGTGGCAACAGAGCGCCTGACTATGGTGGGACTGGATGGGGAGGGGAATCCTCATTCTGTGAACTATCAGGAAGCAATTCCTTTGTTGGTAGCCCGTGTCCAAGAGCTTACTGACAAAATTGCCCGGTTGGAAGAGGACAGATAAAGACATTGGGTTAGGGTGCCATGTGGGTGCTGGCCGAACGATTGTATATACCAATGAAGGTGTTTTTATAAAGGAAATTAAACATGAACACATTGATACTGATTTGTCTGATTCTGGCCGTCTATTTCCTGCTGGCAAACATCGTCACCGAGGCAGTGAACTGTCCCACGATGAACCCGCTGACCTCGGTCATGTCCGATTACCTGGCTGGCCGAAAGTTCTCCTGGTTGCAGGATAGCGGATTCATTGCACTATCAGGTTGCCTGTTCCTGCTGGGTGTGGCCATTGGAGCCTCTACGCTGATCTCGGTGGATTTCACGGTGGCCGGTGTCGCGATGATCGGAGTGGTGCTGACCAAGTTTTATGTCTATCGGAATCTACAATCGCCTTCCAGGAATTTTTGGGAAAGAGTCCATATTGACTGCGCGGGTTTGGCATTCCTGGCATTATTCACCGGACTTTTGAGTTATACGATGCCACTGGCATCGGCCACTCATTACGATCTCCCAGTGGTTCTGGCCTTGAATGGGCCGCTGGTAACTTTCGTGTGTTATCGGTTTTCGGACGCCGACGAGCTGGATGCGCTGGAGGAAAAGACCAATACTGTCCTGGACCTGCTGTGTATCATAGCCATTTTGTTGCCGAGACTTTCCTGAAATTTCATGTATTATAATAGGATTTATTTAATGTGGGAGCCAGAACGTGCAAACCATGATGAATTCTGCACAGGAAAAAGCAGCCGCAAGACAGCGTGGGAGGAGCCGGTGGGCTCCAATGGGAGCTTTTGAACGATTTATGACTCATGTTGAACCGATAACAGAGAGTGGATGCCATATTTGGACTGGTTGTACAGAAAGAAAAGGACATGGGATAGTTAATTTTGAAGGCCGATTACTTTACTCACATCGTGTTATATGGGAACGGTTGCATGGGGCTATTCCTCATGGAATGTGTGTTTGTCATAAATGTGATGTTCCTTCTTGTGTGAATCCATATCATTTATTCTTGGGTACTCGAAAAGAAAATAATGCGGATATGGTAAAAAAGGGGCGTCAAGCAAAAGGTGAAGTCAAGCATCTGAAGTTAACTTCTCAGAAGGTAATTGATATAAGACGACAATTATTAGAGGGCAAAAGGGTAACTTCCCTAGCAAGAAAATTTGATGTCAGCAGTAGCACTATCAGTAATATAAAAAGCAGAGATACGTGGAAACATATATGATTACTTCTGCACAACAACTTATAAAATATGATGAAGGAACAAGATCGTTTCCTTACCAGGACAGTAATAATTTATGGACTGTAGGAGTAGGACATTGCTTGGAGAGGGATGACCTGCCGGCCAATATTGCTGCCAGCATTTACGCACGTATGGGTACGGTGGCGTCTCCAGGTCCTGTGCTGTTTCCCCAATGCAAAAGTTTGATTGAGTCGGCGGATGGCCTGACGGACAATGAAATCAATGACCTGTTTCAAATTGATTTGACTGCCAACTGTGGGTTCTTGAATACGTACTCATGGTTTATTTCAACGGATGAGGTGCGACAGGCTGCACTGATGGATATGGCATTCAACTTGGGGCCGTATGGATTCCACAAGTTCACGACTTTTCTGGAATATTGTGCGGAACATGATTGGCAACAGGCCGCCGAAGACCTGCGTATGAATACTCTGGTTTACAAGCAATTGCCCGTACGCTATGGGCGTTTGGTTCAAATGCTGGAGTCAGGAGCATGGCCGCAGGTGTGAAACAATCTGCATGGATGAAGCGCGGAAGCGTGGCCGCGCTGGCATTCACGCTGCTAGGTGGCGCGATTACCACGTTCGGATATATTCACGGCCTCGAGGAACAGCAGGCGCAGCAGGCCGCGAAGTTTGCCGCTGACCGAGCCGTGATGCAGGACAAGATCGAGGATCTCGAGGACGGACAGCATTACCACACCCGCCAGATCGACGGGTTTTATCGCCTGTGGATCGAACAGAGGTGCAGACCATGAAACCCCCCAAAATCATCCAGGACACGTTACAAACCCAGGGCAAATGGGATGCGGCCAAAATCGGCTGGATGGCCTCGATGGCTGGATTTCTGGGTCTTGCCGGAGTATCCATCATTGTGCATCGTAATCCATTTGTGGCGCAGGATTACGGAATTGGTGCAGGTGCGCTCTTAGGCGGCGGTGGGTTGGGCTCGTTCGCACACGGTCTGCGCAAGGACCAATAATCAAGTAGGAGTGACATATGCCAGCACGTTACGAAGCAATGCGCGATAAATTCCGTGAGCAGGGCCTCTCTGAAAAAGAGGCCGAAACCAGGGCTGCCAAAATATTCAATGCCACCCGGAAACCGGGCCAGAAACCTGTGACTGGAAATGACAGCAAAGCCGTCAAGTCGCTTCACAGATAATCATTATTTTAGAGAATTGCAAATCTTGGCGGTTCTTCCACAGATAAATTGCCATTTCTTTGCGTGTTGAGCAGAGAATGATTTCTTTCCAGTGCTTAGGGGTTAATCGCCGGAATAGGCGATATTGCAGGGGGCTGCTGGCCATAAAAATTATCCTTCACTGGCAACTGCCGGATTTCTTCAAGCCGTTTTCGGATGGTGATGACATAAGGAAAATTCTCGGCATTCCGCCTGCCCCAATTTGTGGCTGTCTGTGGTCCACCGTTATAACAAATCAGTGCTTGAGGCCAGTTTTTGAATTGATTATAGCAATTCCGGAAATAAATGGACGCAATCAGCAGATTGATTTCATCATTGTGCAATAATGCTCTGGCAATTGAGTAATTTGTTGTGTATTGGGGGAGCCAGGAATTCTGTTTTATGATGATGCGGGCGGTTTGGACCTGTACATTGGCCAATCCCAGGCTTTTCCCGTCATCTCCAATTCTATATTTCCCTAAAGAGGATTCTTGCCATACAATTGCCTCCATGGTAAGTGGCCATCCCACCAAGGTTCCGGCATTATAGGCTTTTTGCAGGATAAGTTGCTGATTTTTGGATAGAATTGTGCCCCCAAAAGAGGGAATAACGAAGAAAAGTGCCATAAAACATGCTAGAATGAATAATATAGCTTTCATTACCCACCTATTTTAGCAGACTAGGTTTGCCAGAATAACAGAATTCCATACTGAAGTCAATATGGCCGAACAGATTACAGTTTCTGAAGAGAACCTGGCCAAATTGCGGTCTAAATCAGTTTATGGTTATATAACATTTTTTGAAATGATTAGTGGGTGGAGATTGCCAGACCATATGTTTGCTGTGATTAGGGCTTTGTGCGATGAGAGAATCGGGAAACTTTTGGTAAACATTGGACCTGGCAGTTCCAAATCCACACATCTATCAATTTATTGGCCAGCTTGGATGCTGGGGCATGACCAATCCCAGACTATTTTGGGAATTTCCGCATCAGAAGGATTGATTCAGGGTTTTGTGCAAGGGGCAATGGAAATCATTGAATGGAGCCCATGGTGGAAAATTGCTTTCCCGGGAGTAATGCCTGATAAGGATTCCGGGTGGTCCCCCGCTCGTGGAATCTATGTTAATCATCGTCCTGTTGGTTTGCCGGACCCCTCTTATGTAGGGGTGGGTCTTACTTCCAAAACCTTGACCGGCAAACATGCCAAGACGATTATTTTGGATGACCCGCACGATGCCGAAAACACATATACCCCGGAACAGCGTAAACGGGTTATTGAGAAATATTATTCCCAGATCGTGGGACGTGCGGACCCAAGTGGGGCCCGGTATATCGTGGCAGGTCGCCGATGGGCAGTTGGGGATTTATATGGATGGCTGATGGAAAAGGAATCGGAGGAATGGGTCACGATGACATTGCCCGCTGAACGGAAAGATTCCACCCGGCTGTATTGGGATGTGTCAGTACCTTCCGGTATGGTATGTTGCTTTACGGAAGAAGGTGAAAAGTGATGGCTACTAAAATTCAAGTTACGTATTCATCCGATAATCAAGGGTTTTACTGGGCGGATTCTCCCAGTAAACGTGCCGAATATCTACAGGTGAAACGTGGTCATCCGGCAATTGCCGAAGCCGTATATCAATGTAGCCCCGGAGCCTTGGAAGGTGAAATTTTCACAGAAAAGGATTTCCGCTATTACTTGGCTCCCAAACGCCTGATGGATGGACTGGACGCCAACATGAATTTTGTATCCCAATCGGATATGCTGCTGCAAGTATGGGATACGGCATTTTCAGCTCAAACAGATGCGGATTACAGTGTCTGTATTACGGCAATGCTGGTAAGCTGCAATCGGCTGCATCCGAACAATCCTGAAGATGAATTTACAACCAGTGATGATGAATTCCATTATGACGTGTACCTGATGGATGTGGTACGTGAAAAGCTGGATTTTGGTGACTTATTGCCCATGGCCGAAAGTCAATACAACAAATGGCGTCCTACTTCCATCCTGATTGAGAAAAAGGCATCTGGGCAATCGCTGTTGCAGGTATTGGACCAAAAGGGACTTCCGGTGGTGCCGGTGGACCCGGGTATCCATTCAAAACGCGCCCGTGCCGTATTTGGAGTCAAAGCCGGTTCCGCGCAGGGGTGGGTTCAGCTTCATCGGGTCTATTTCCCCAGTGAAGCCATCTGGCTGGAGGATTTCAAAACCGAACTCAAGAACTTTTCCGGGAATGGGGATGCACACGATGACCAGGTGGATGCGTTTGTGCATTTATTGAACTACGCAATTGTACAGGGGGCGGAATCCCCGGCATTGCCGACCAATGCCAAGATTGAAAAATTCATGGGCAGCGATGAGCCTAAGGAGACCCTGGAAGAAGCTCTATTTGGTGATTTGGAGAACCCTTTAGAGATGCCCCTGTGTATGAATTGTGTCAATTATGATAAGGCCAAGTCGTTTTGCAACCATCATAATCGAAAGGTTACTCTGTTTGATAGTTGCGAGAATTTTTCCAATACTCAGCCAACTGACCCTTATTAAAGGTATAATGCTTTTATGTCCGAGAAACCCCCACATTCCAATAAAGACGATTTAGCCCAAATTTTGGGCTTGGAAGACCTCAATCAGACGGCGGACAATGAGTTCTTCAAATCGGCGGCATTGCCCCGCACTGAACTCATGACCTCCTTGGATTTGAGCGCAATTCAGGGGTTTGCGGATACCTTCGCCCCCAAGGCTGAGTTGTTCAAATCTGTGGGCATCCCCCCGGATATGCAGCCATTTACCCGGCTTTCCACCATGCCGGACCAGACAATGAATGGATTATTGCAATGGCCCGGTGCGCTTCCAGGTACATTGAAGAAACTGGTCCATGACCATCTGGCCCCCCAGATGATTATTTTTCAACGGGTCGCGGATGTGTTGCAATACTCCAAATTATCCTCGCATGTATGGAAACCCGGCTGGCGTGTTGAAACCAAGATTGCGGGAAAACCCCCTTCCAAGCCCGACTTGAAAAATATCCGTGAGGCGGAAACTTTTCTGCTCAATTGCAATATAGAGATTACGGACCCACGCCAGCGGGATGCCCACAAATTGACGAGTTTTTCCAAATTCCTGGCTTCCCTGGTGCGGAATTCCCTGACATATGATGGTATCGCAATTTGGACGGACATGGCTCAGAATGGTCAGATAAAGGCATTTGCTGTATTGGATGCGTCCTGTATTCGTTTGGTGAACCCGGAAGTGGGATACCAGGGGGACAAAAACATATTTGCCGTGGCAATTAATGAAGCCTTGCAAGTGGTGAAAACATTTACTCGTGATGAATTGATTTGGTCCGTGCGCAATCCTCGGGTGGATGCGGATGCCAACGGTTATGGGCTTTCGGAATGCGAGATCGGGGGTAAACTTATCCAGGCATACAGCAATGCTTTTGAATTGAATTCTGAAGCGTTCCACAAGAACGCGATACCTCAAGCCATTCTGAAACTCAAAGGTGCGTTCAACCAGAAGCAAATAGATTTTTGGAATCGTATTTGGACTAACATCAAAAAAGGGGCGGCAAAAAATTGGACATTGCCGGTAGTGCGGGTTCCCACGGATGGGGATATAGAGATTTTGGACTTGACCCGGATGAAAGGTAATGAGGTCTATTACAAAGAATTCATCAACATGCTGATGGGTGCGTATTGCGCCGTGTTTCGTTTCCCCGTGCATCGCTTTGGGTACAAAACTTCCGGCATGCAGAAGGATGAGGAACAGGAAGATTTGCCACAATGGATTGATGAACAGGACTTGGGCAAGATTGAGCTTCTCAATCATATTGAGACGCTCATCAACGAATACTTTATTTGGGCGAATTGGCCTCAGCTTCAATTCACATTTACCGGGAAATCTCCCAAGGAGGATGCACGGGAATTCCAAAACCGTTCACTTTCCATGACAATTGATGAACGCAGGGCTTCCTCGGATTTACCCCCCATCTTTGAAATTGTGGATACGATGGAAATCAAGGCCAGCAAGAAAGAAAAAGACACATTGAAATCCATTGCCAGGTTGATTGGCCTTGCACCTACAGACCCAGCCCTTGCGGGCGTATTCCAGAGTGTGGTGGCTGCCATGATTAAATCCGGGGCGGATGTGGGAGTAGAAACCCCCGGGGCCATGTTCCCCTCTCAAAAAGACCCCGCAAAAGTGGAAAGTCATGGGAATCCACCGGGCATCCGCCGGGACTCAAGAGCTGAGCGGTCGAATGCTAAAAAATCTCTCTAAATCCATCCCCAAATAGTTTTTTCTGGAGATTCACATGATTCATCTTAGTGATGATGAAGAATTTTTTGAAGGATGTTTGCATACTAATACTCTTTTGGAAAATAATGCTGAAATTGTGCAAAGGTCTCAAGAGACAGATCGAATATCACATGAGTTGTGTCATATTTTGAGGGTTCCTTCAATGGCAGAAGCCATCAAAAAAGTAAAAACGGAATTGGATAAATTTGAATCTCTCACCCTCGAAATAGCTCATCTCAAAACCCAACTTGATGAAATGGATGCAAATGAGAAAGTTTAACTATCCGTTTTTGATGCTACATAATGCTGATGCCGGTGGCTGCTCGTATTATCGGATTATCTGGCCAGCGACCGCACTTATAGGAGGCGGTTATATGAATGGTTTGATTTCTGACCGGCTTTTGGCCCGTCATGAAATAAACATCTGTCATCCCGATACGATTATCACTCAACGTCAGTATTATGATTACCAATTGGATACTCTGGAGGATTATTGCAAATCCGGCGCATTTTTGATTTACGAGCTTGATGATATTCTGACTCATGTGCCAAAATGGAGTCCTCATTACAAGGATTTTCCCAAGGACATCAAACAACGCCTGCGTAAAGCATTTGGCAATGTCAACCGGTTGGTGGTCAGCACTTCCCGGCTTAAGGAAGCTCTGACACCGATTGCCGGCAATACCCCCATTAAGGTCCTGAATAATTATTTACCCCCTATCTGGAGGAATCTGGAACGGTATAAGCCTGAAAATAACAAAAAATTCCGGTTGGGTTGGGCAGGTGCCCTGGCACATGAAATGGATTTGGAAATCCTCAAACCGGTCATGGAGTATTTCAAGGACCGGGTGCAGTGGGTATTTATGGGCTTGGCCCCCACGAATATGCCGACAGGATGTGATGTGGAACTGGTGAATGGAGTGGCATTGGCGGATTACCCTGCTGCTGTGCAGAAACTCAATCTCAATCTGGCGGTTATCCCGTTGGAACTGAATATGCTGAACCGGTGCAAGTCCGGAATCCGTGTCATGGAATTGGGTATTTTTGGCTGTCCAGTGGTTGCAACGGATTTGGAACCATATCGTCCGTTCAAGAGTATTACCCGTGTACATAATTTCACCGCAGACTGGGTACAGGCCATAGAAAGTTATTTGAGTTCCCCCGAGAAAGCCCATGAAGCCGGTATGGCCGTACGGGAGGAAATAATTTCCAATCATATGCTTATGGACCATCTGGATAAAGTGATGGACGCATGGAATATCCAGGAAAAGACACCGGCATTTATTCCCAAAGGAATTCAATCTTTCCCACAGGAAGTGGTTGAACAGCCATTTACGGTGATTGTGTCTTGCCACAGTGCACCGGAGCATACAAGAAATTGCATACAATCTCTCCTTGAATCCAAGGCTGTCAATAAGACTGAATTCAAGATTGTGGTATTGACTTCAAATTCACACCCGGAAGTCCTGAAGGAAGTTGAGCTTTTCAAGGATAAAGTGGATGAAGTGACTGATAAAATGGGCATAAATGATGTAATTACCCAATATATCGGGCATATCATCTGGACACGTGGTAATACCGTGGTATATGGGGATTGGCTGGACCGGATGAAGAAAGTAATGGATTCTAACCTGAAAGCGGCTACCATTTCTCCTTTCATGAATGAGGATACGATTTCCCATGCAACTTTGAATCAGGAAAATTCCCCTGCCTGCCTGTTTCCAGACCGGGATGGTTGGGCGACTGACTTTATCTGTTCACAGACCAAGATTGAAACTGGAGTACCTGCTTCTCTTCCGGGACGGAACTTTATCCTGTTCCGGCGGGAGGCTTTGCAGAATTGTGGGTATTTTGATGAGGGAAGTTATCTGTGGGGATACCGGATGACAGATGACTGGGGGATTGTCGCTACATTCCACAATTGGGAACATCTGATTGCACCTTCTGTATTTGTGAATGTGCATGGTGAACCTGGATACCCCAAACTGCCAGAGTTACAGAAGGATGCCTCCCACCGCTTGATATTGCGATACCCAATCTTTTTCAATAAATACAGGGGAGTGGATAGTCCGGTATTGTCAGGGCACAAAGCCAATATAGAAATCCTGTGCGCTAAGACTGATAAGTCTTCAGTATTTGTCATTGCCGCTTCTCCTACCTTGGAATCTGATTTGTATATCCAGAAATTGGGCAAGAATCTTGCGGAATCCAATCTGGATTTGTTCGTGGTGCGGCCTGCCAGTCCTACTACCCTATCCATTGAAAAAAAGACCGGGCCATTTTCCTTTGTGGGGAAACCCAGCATTCTTCAACCGATTGGACTGGCCACCTTCCTGTATATTGCCAAAACACTGAATTGTATAGACATGGATATACATTCGGTCCATGAATATCATGACACGATGATAAATTTCCTCTTGAAAGCGGCGCATACCCTGAAAATTCCCGTGGATGTCACGCTTCAGGATATGCAATGGTGGTGCCCCCAGATACACATGTTATGGAAGGTCAATGACCAGGAGAAGATAGATACATTCTGCAATTCATCCACAATCAAAACCTGCCAGGATTGTGTGGAGAATGGCACTCCTTTTGGGTTTCAGAACCTTTCAAATTGGTGGGAGCGGTATAACAAACTTTTAACTACTTGCCGCAACATTTATTTACCTTCAGGAACAAGTGAACGTTATGCAAAGCGGTATATAGGCAATTTCTCCAATAAATTCAATAGGATAGGATTGGATGAGAGGATGAATTTTGTTCCTTCCAAGGGGAACCGCTTGCTGATTTTGCGGTCTCCAACTTCCCTACGGGAAATAGATTGTTATCAAAAGGTATTCAGTTCACTTCCACAGATTACGTTCCTCTATGCAGGCATGGGGCAGCCATTCGGGTCAGTTCCCAATCTAAAGTATTACCAGAAAGTTCCCATGAAATTGCAGGATTTGGATTCTTTCTTATTGTCGGAGAAGCCGACACATTATTTGGACCTGTCGAAATATCCCAAAATGTTCGACGAATTGGGAATGGCGGCTCTTTCCCATAATTTAATTCCCTTGGTGGTAAGTGAAGGACCCCTACAGGAAATAATGGATACGCAGAAAGAAATCATTGGGGAATATATAGTGGAATCCACGCCTCCTGTAATGCTGGCTGGACATATAAATGAGATAGTCCGGGATTCCCTGGTTGAGCCTACACCGATTGAGTTACCGGAATGCGTTAGAATGGGCAGATATTATGGACCTCTGGAAACTGAAAAATAAGGTATTTGGGCAAGCTCAGTCCGATGGGATAGTGGTTGTATGCTCAAAAACCGGGTATTCAATTGCTTTTCGGGTACAAAAAGGAGTTTTCCTGTTGCCCCTGCAAAAAGGCATGGATTGGAGTGGTGGGGAAGCCCTGTTTTTCAAGGCGTATAAGATAGAACAGGCCAGTGAAGGAACATTGGAACCAGAGGATGCTGAGACTTCGGAATCCCCGGTAAACTATAATCTGCCACCGAAAAAAAATGTGCCGGAGAAATTCAAGGCCAAAGATTCCCTGGAAGCTCCCGCTAATTACAATCCCGACCCATTTCCGCACAAGAAGAATCCCGTCAGTCGCCCTGGGGTGGGCTTTACGTTTGCTGGCCCTGCGGATGGTGCAATGCCGGAATCGGAAAAGAAAAAAGAACAGAAAAAGAATCACTATGACTTTGATGAGGGATACCCTGCTTCATGGCCTACTGGGATAGAAGAGGAAGATAGAGAAAGGGAAAGGAAAAAAGAACATCGTGGTAAATATGGTTATGGCTCCGGGGGGCACCAAACTGGGGATATGTGAGGGTGCTAAAATACTAGAATGATTACGGCAAATGACCTGGTTATTATTGATTTGGGGGAAGTAGTTAAAGCCTCTTCAGGGGAGAGTGGTGAGCGGCTGGTTGCCGTTGAGGCTTCAAATGAGCAAAGCGATTCCGAGGGTGATGTCATTCTGCAAAAAGCCTTACTGGATTCGGCAGATTCCTTCCTCAAGAATGGGCATTTGGATATTGACCATATATCTGAAATTGGGCATCGCATGCACATTCAGGACCCCCATCGGTATATTGTTGGGTATCCCAATAGTGTGCATGACATTGGGGAACGCAGAACTGTGGTAAAAGGCACGATTTTCAAGAATAAGGATGGGTCTGTTGACCCTGTTAAGTATGTTTATGACAGTTTTTGGTGCAGTTTGAATACGGACCCACCGACAAAATGGAGAGCAAGCATTTATGGAAATGCAAAGGATGTGGGCACCAAGCCTGGAGTCAAGCGGCACGTCGTGACTTCCATAGATTGGAAATCACTGGCCTTTACCCGGCGTCCGGTAAATCAGGGTTTGAAAGGGGAAGCCTCCATCATTACGGCCAAAGCCTATGTGGAAGAGCTGAAATCCGAATCGTCCCAATTAGGGACCTTTTATGACCCACCCGCCGGTCGGGATGACATGATTCATGATTACACTGAGCATTTGACAAAAGGCTGTCCCTGTACGGATGCAGGCAGTTATATTTCTGTTTCTTCGGTTCGCAATCACTTCATGAAGTGCCGTGGACTGTCATTTGACCATGCTGATTTAGCCAGTGTGGCGCTCATTTCCATCGTCAAATCCCGGTTTGAGAAGTAATTTACCGCTTGATTTCATTTCAAGTTTGACTTTACCTGGTCCTGCTTTCTTATAATGAATGCTGAATTCAATTCCCGTTGTTGGGAATATAACCTTCAATAAAGGACAGGATTACCCATGAATAAGACAGAAATGAAAATTGCCCTGGATGCGTTGGTGAAAGCCGTTCCGGAAGTCCGCGATCTCTTTTCGGACTACCATGCAATGCCCACAAAAGATGAAATCAAGACCGGCCCTGCCGAACGTGCATCGGGTGATGGTCTCAAAATGATTACTCAGTATTCCGATGTGGCCCCCCAAGTGGCATTGGCGGAGGAATACCGTAAATTCCAGGATTTGCTGGCCGACTTTGGTTCTATGGTGAAATCGGAGTTTGCTGTTCTCAAAAGCGGCATTACTGCCATCCTGAATACTCAAGTCACCAAAGGCCGCAATGCGGAAACCATCGAAAAAGCCATTGAAAATGGTTGCATCACGTTGGGCCGTTTGCAGGCTACTTCGGCCTCTTCTGACAAGGTTGTCAAGGCCAAGGACCGGATTACTGCCCTGCGCCATGAGTTGGCCTTTGTGAAGGCTTTGGAATCAGGGGATATGAAGTCCCTGATTGTGGCTTCCACGAAAGTCAAGGGTGGCGAGGATGAGGAAGAGGAAGTCCAGGTTGAAGTGAATGAAGAGGAAAAAGAAAAGGCGGCCATGAAGAAAGGGTCGGACCAGGCTTGGGCGGAGTTTGAGAAAATGCTGGCTGAAATGGAAGAGGACGGCAAGGAGAAAGAGGAAAAAGCCGCTCCCCATACGGAAGGTAATACTGCCGCGACGGAAGAGAAGTCGGCAGATGCCAAAGTGGCCATTAAGGCCCGTTTAACCAAGATCAAGGCGTCCAAAGCCAATGATGAGCATGATGCCGGTGGCAAATTTTCCGAGAAGCCAGGTGAAAAGAAAGAAGAGTCTGAGGAAAAGGCCAAAGCGGAAATCCGCAATCTCAAGACGAAAGTAGATGAGGTTGTGAAATCCATGGAAAGCATTTCCAAAAACCCGGGTGGTGCTCCCGCGCTCAAGGCAGGTGAACTGCTCAGCATCCGTGCCAAGGTTCTTTCCGCCATTGAGAAAGGGGAGTTAAACGACAATGCTTCCCTGGAAGCCCGGTCTCTCTTGCAGCAATATGATGCCGTAGAGAGTGGCAAATTAGGTAAAGACATTTTTGAGCGCAATCTTGGCCTGGCTGCTTCCAGTGTCCGTGATGTGTTCGTGATCAATTAACAGAGGATAAAAGAAAAATGAGTATCAAGCCCAATCGTGAAGAATTGAACTTTGAGGTTTCCAAAGCCATTGCCCATGCGGCCCAGTCTTTGGGACCGGCAATGAATAGCCCATTTGGCGAAGCCATTATCGGGATTATGCGTAATGGTGGAATGGAAAGTTCCAATCCCCAGGCGCGTTCATTGGCTGAAACCATGAATGGTGCCATGCGCCCCATGAATGACCTGGCCCGTACTTACCGTACCCAGGGTTTCCGCAAGTTCCTAGGACAGCCGGCGCCCCTTGCCAAGGGTGCGGAGAGCACCGTTGCCAAGGCCGAACTGGATGTGGGCACATTAACCGATTTCAGTTCCATTACTGGTGGCCAATCTCTTGGCTATGTATCCTTGGATACACGCCTTGCCCGTAGCACGGTACGCCCGTCGTCTTTTACCCTGTACCAGCATCTTGACAAGAGTGCTGCGAACCAGGTGGTTGACTACTGGTCATCGGCTACTTCAACAGGTGGAGCCCTCCCCGGTGCGGCCTTCTCCAGTTATACGGGTGTGGGTGCCGGAACACTCTCCACGAATGCGGGTATTTATGCCCTGAACAACATTACCCTCCGCTTGCTGGTGGATGGTCGTGCGATTACCACCGCTTTGGCAGCGCAGAACAGCTTTGTGAATGTTTCCGAACAGGAAACTACGAATGCGGCTCTCTCAATCCTGTCCAGCGTGAATTGGGCGAATTACTTTGGTAATCCTACCCTGTATCCCAATCAGTTTGAAGGGTTGTATTACAGCATTCCCAGCACAAACTTTTTCAATTTCAATGAGTTCTATACGGCAGGTCCTGCTGTACAGGAAGGCTGGTCCAAGTCGCTCAGCCTGTTCAATCTGATTTACGAAGCTGCGGCCCAGATTACCAGTTTCAACACTTTTGGCCATATTACTCATGCTTTCATGAGTCCTACGGCGATGGGCAGCATGGAAGGCTTGACACAGCAACAGCTCAATAACATCCTGAATGAGTTTTCGTCTCATCAGGGCCGTGCCCCAATCTGGGATAACGGCAATCTCATGGGTATGCGTACTCGCTTTGGCGATATTCAATACCCGATTGACCTGTTCATTACCGCTCGTGATATTCCAGCTCAGGGAATTTTGGAACCCAATGGTACAAACCATACTTCCACTCCCCCGCATCCCCCGGCTTCAGTGACGGGTGTGGCCTCTGCGAATGTCCCAGGTTCCCAGTTCAGCACTACCTATGCCCCGACTGCGGGTGCCTCCTACTGCTACGTAGTGGCTTCCTGCGACGCAAGCATGAATGAATCCCCACTGGCGGGTACGGGTACTGTGACCGGTGTTGCGGCTAATGGTGGCATTGTCCTGACCATTACCGGACCGTCGGCTGCGGACGCAGCGGTATTCCGGGTATATCGTTCAGGTCTGGGATATACTTCCACCGCGACTGTGGCTTCCGCAATTACGGCGAATGAGTTCCGGCATATTGGTGATGTGGCTGCAAATGGGTCAGCGGCAGTGACCTTTGTGGACACTAACTCCTATATTCCGGGTTCGGACACTATTTTCCTTCTGGATTTGGATGAGGGTGATTTTGCCCTGGACTATCGGTTCTTGCTCCCCTTGAGCCGTATAGACCTTTTTGCTCAGAGCTTGTACATGCCTTGGGCGATAGCCACCATTGGAGCTATACGCAATCGTATTCCAAAGTTTCATGGTGTGATCTATAATTTCGTGTCGGATAGCCCGGTATGGAACCCGCTAGCCAGCTCGAATAGCTAATAATAACAAGGGGTTACAAGCCCCCGCTCCTTGAAGCCCCAGCCTAAAAACCTGGGGCTTTTCTTTTGCCTTGCAACTGTGCTAGTATTAGCCATTGTTACTTCTAACCATTATTTATCCTTACAATAACAGACGGGCGAAATTATAATAGGCTATGGGCGAAATTATCTCACCTACCCAAGAATGCCAGCAATGCCATCAATTCCTGGCATTGCCCAAATTTGATATAGACAAGCGTGACGGGAAATTGAAATCCCGGTGTCAGGATTGTTTACGGGCCAATATCTTAAAATCTAAAAAGGAATCCAAGCAACGACCAGAATACAAAGAAAGACGCAGAAATCGTTCTCGGGTACGTCTTGCATCTGATCCACTTTACAAAAGTAAAATTCATGTACGGCAAGCCAGATACAGAAAACTCAACAAGGAAAAAGTAAAGGAATCTTATCAAAAATGGATTTCTTCGCATAGGGATTATGTTCGCACATATCATCGGGAGTACAGTCGTTTACAGCGCAAACTAGGTTCTCCTATTGCCCAAAAACGCAATGAAACCCGGAAAATCTGGCGGCACAATAAATGGAATCATACCCTAACTGGAAATTTCAATCTCATACAGGATAAGGAACTTTCCAAGGAATATATCCGGTATCTGTATGCTTGGCAGCACAATTGTTGCTATATCTGCAATGCTCCATTAGGAAATGGGTCAGGAACTATTGAACATATTATCCCAAAATCCTTGGGAGGCCCCACGATTGAACGTAACATTGCCATTACCTGCACATCCTGTAACTTTTCCCGGCAGGACAAGCTCCTGTGGAAGGATTGGGCCCCTGAGAAGATATACCCCTGTATTCCTCCTATATTGGATTCAGGGAAGGTATTGGCGGTATTGGGTACTGGAGGCTTGCGGGGGGAATCCGATGCCTCTGGAGGCATACAATTGGCCGGCAAGACCCCCAGAAAGCTGTTTGTAGTCTCCACTTTTGTCTGTAGTGAACGGGACCTGGGTAAAACCTATAAAAATACTCTGATTGAACTGGTACAGCGGGAGGATAACCCGTTAGTCCTGTTTGACCATGAACTTTACCGGAAAACTCCTAATACCTTGAATCTGCTTACATCCAAACTGGGATTGGCGACGGGCATGGGGGCCAGGAAACTCATTCCTGAATTTATAGGGGCTCCAGAAGCCCGGAAATTTCTCAATGAGTTTCATTTAATGGGATATGGAGTGGGTACTGATTATATTGGGCTAAAAGACACATCCGGGATTATATGGGGTGTAGGGGCATTCAAAAAATGTAGTGAATGGTATGATTGCACCCGATTGGCATTCAGAGGACATGTTCCGGGTGGCATGAGCCGGATTATGAAATTCCTCCGGACGAATAAAGGAAATACTGATATTTTTACTTATATTGATTCCCGATATGCGACAGGGGAAGGGCATGGGATAGTTGGGTTCAAATCAATAGGTAAGACCCCAAAAAGTCATTATTGGGTTTTGCCCAATGAAATTAAACATTATAGATTTTTGAATACAATAGGGAAACAGCAGAAAAATTTACTTTATCATTGGCCTTCCTATACGACAGAACAAAATGCTGCGGTTTGTGGGATGTATAAATTATGGATACCTCCCAGATATAAGATTATTTGGAAAGATGAAGAAAGCATAAATACCCAATAAAAACAACGACTTAGCGTAGTTCCCAGGAACTTGGCCTCATGTAGGGGCTTTTCTTTTTCTGCCAACTCTGTTAGAGTAGAGGGCATCCCCAGGAGTATTATCCATGCCAAAAAATGTGCCCACATCGGCTGTTTTACGTTCCAAAAGTTTAGCTCCGGCAATGGACCGATTTGTTGCCGGAATTCATCGCCGCTTAAAGCGGTATGGATACAAGCTGATTCTGCGCAAGGCACCCTATGTTTTTGATTGTGGGATGCCATGCAGTGGCTATACCGATGATGAAAATAAAATGATTGCCGTGGCTACCGGAAAACCGGCCAATGCTTGGGTTTCGGTTCTGGCACATGAAGCCAGCCATGCGGACCAATCCGTTGAACAATGTGCCAGTTGGCGGGTGCTGGAGGCTGAACCGTTATCCCCTCATGTGCTATTGGATGAGTGGCTGATGGGGAATATCCAATTGAAGAAAAAGAACGCCAAAGACATGATTGGCATGATCCAGAACAATGAATTGGATTGTGAGAAACGGGCGGTCCGGAAAATGATGCATGCCGGTTTGGATGTAGATTTCCCTTATCTCATACAACAGGCCAATTCCTATATCTATTTTTATACGATGTGCTTCCGCCGGAGGGCATGGTATCCTGTGGGGGCTTCTCCTTATTCCTTCAAGGAATTGTATTCCGCAATGCCCACAAAGTTTTTGGGACTGAATGATTACTGGGAAATTCCCAGGCGCTATGTGAAATTGTATGACCGGCTAGTATTCAACTGACTATGAAGGAAATTTTCCGTCTTGATAACCATGGAACCAAGTTATGTGCTAATTGGATTTTGGGGGAATTATCGGCATTAACCTGTCTTTTACGAGGTGGAGCGTTCCATAGTCTGTTTGGAGACTTTGCGTTCACGGCATTAACCCTCCAATCAGGATGCTGGTCATAAATACAAACGGCAGTCACATTTTGGGTATTCTACATTTTCTGCGAGCAATTGAACTGTGCCGAGTTCACGTTCTCGTGGAAATCCCGCGTCCAACTTATCCAGTTCTTGGCGCAACATCGCATACGCTTCAGTAGAACTTGAAGCCACAACGTATGCAATACCACGATTATTTCCAGTTATATGACTAGAGTGCATGTCCCTGCATGTAACCAAAAATAGTTTTTTACTTCTCATATACCCATGCCTCTAAGATTTCGATTATCCTTTCACACATAATACTTGTTTAAGTGTATGAAGGGGTTTTACCAAGTCAGATTGGTTAGCCATGACTGTGTTTATGTTTTTCCCTGGATTCCCAACATTTCATCCCCATGAAATCTTCAGGTGGGAATAGAAAAAATTTATTGTTTTGGTAATAGGGATGGGCATTGGCGTCAAAATCAATAGATTGGCATATGCCAGGCATCAATCCGGAGAGATGATATTCATTCCGATGAAAACCAGGTCGCTGCAAATATTGGCAAGTGTTGCAATTTCGTTCATTTTCATTGAAAAACTGCTTGGATAAAATATAAGCGGGTTTCCCGTATGTTGGATGACATAGATATTTGGCATGTACTTGAGGCATCACGGCCCCCAACCATACCCCATATCGGCGCACGAACCAACGCCCACTATAATGGCATTTTTTGGGTAGCCATGATACCAAGTATTCAGCCACCCATTGAATATTAGATTTTATATTCTGGTCTTTCATAAACCCAATTCTGTTTGGGGAATAAGTTCCATCCCGTAAACTTCCCCCAAAACACCATAATGTTCATGCCCCTGGGGACACAGAGATTGACCATGCCCTAGATTGATAGTTTGTCCATCCAGATAATCATAAATAAATCCGTTTTTAGTGATCTGACGGACTATGATTGTCCGACTCCCATTAAAAGAATCCATTTCAAATTGCATCCCTACTTTAACTTCAGACATTTTCATTTTACTGATGCTTCAATATGGGGGACAAGGTCCGTACAGAATATCTATTGTGGGGTTTTTGCGTGATAGTTCGTTTAGGTAATCTTGGTATTTTCAATGCCAAAATCAGTATAAGATAGGCCGGGAAGGACAGAGGCAATCCCTCTCATCAATTCTTTCTTGATTTGCACTATTTCTTCCCGTGTTAGCCCCCCATCTTCTTCTGTGAACTCTGGTGAAAGACGAATTGAAATGTCAATTTTCAAATTTTTGTCATCTGCAACCAAATTACTGACGAGTTTTCTAGAGGACATTGAGATACTCCTTGATAAATTTAATGGTACTGTCAAATGCCCCGTATATTTTGGTGGATACCTGCGGGGGTAGAGGTATTATCGTGAATAGCTTGCCTAGCGTAAATTAGGGCTATTCCCTCCTATTTTCAGGGCCATTATGCCATAATACTTTTGCTCTTGTCAAGGGCTATAAATCCTGCTAATATGCAGTCCTGTTACTTTCGTATATACAAGTGTATCCACCCATTTGAGAGTACCATTAGGAGACAATTGTGGAGAAGCAGAATTTAGAAGAACTGATTAAAATGTTTTGTTATACAGTAACAGGAGACTTTCATATCAATGATTCTGACCGAAAGCTAGTCATCTCAGCATTGATTACCTATCAACGGGTAATCGAAACAGGAATTTATATCAACATTGGGAGACATGATACAGAACCCTATCTTGTTGCCGACATGAATACAGTTCAAGGATTTCCACAAGAAAAATTGTAAACCTACTTTGGGAGAAGTTCATGAATCTTTGGTCATTTATAGCAAACCAATTCCATACCAATGCTTTCCTGAATGGTGCCGTCATTACAGGTGCTTTATTGGCATTGGTGGCGCCGTTTCGCAGTCTGCCAAAAAAATTATTGCAGTATGCGTGGGGTAAGGTATTTGTTACCATCAGTGTGGACAGTTCCAGTGAAATTTACTGGTGGTTGAACAAGGTGATACAGGATATGCCTTATGAACGGCATCACCGTAGCCATTATTTGATGGGGCGTATTCTGGTAAAAAACATGGACGGTTCTATGGAAGAATCAAACGAGAGTATCTTTAACAATCAGAACATTGATAATGTTGCTAGTAATTTGCAGAGCAAACGAGTTCTGGATTGTGTATTTTCTCCCGCAGAAGGAGGTTATTGGTTTCGTTTCAAGAAAAAATGGATGTATCTGCATTTTGAAATTATGAAAGACAATAGTGGCTTACAACAACGACCACTTTACAGACTTAACATTGGGTATTTTGGCAGTAAAGAAGGTTGGATAAAGCAGCTTTTGCAGGAAGCACAACTCCATCTGGACAATGAAGTAAACCAAAAAGTCCTTATGTACACACATAATTCATACAACTGGTCTAAGAGCAACGATCTAAACACCAAGACTATGAACAGTGTGACTCTAAAAGAGAGCCTGATGGAATCTATCATTGATGATATAAAAAAGTTCCAACAATCAGAATCCAAGTACCGAGATATAGGTATTCCGTTCCACCGGACATTACTATTTAGTGGTCCACCCGGTACTGGAAAGACCAGCACTATTATGGCCCTGGCCAATTATTTCAAACTGTCAGTGTTCTATTTGAACTTGGTAACCATTACCAGTGAACGTCTGCCACTTCTTATTCAAGAGGTTCAAAACCGCTCGTTGCTGGTAATTGAAGACATGGGCAGCATCTACAACCAAGAAGAAATTATTGTGAAGCAGTCTTCTCTGGAAATGGGACCACCCCAATTCAGTGTGCTGTTGAATTGTTTAGATGGATTCTTGTCAAAGTATGGTTCTTTGACAATCCTTACTACCAATCATTTAGATAGGCTCAGCCCGTTATTAAATCGTCCTGGGCGCATTGATGCACGTTACGATTTCAGTCTAGCGGATTCTGAACAGGTACGAAAAATGTGCCTCAGGTATTTCAAATATCATCTAAATTGGGAGCAGGAGCAACGTGCTAATATCAGCAATGCTATTGCACAACAATATGTGACTAGTAAATGGTCTTTAAGTCCTGCACATATACAGCAAATTCTGTTATCCGATAAAGGTGTTAGTCCAGAGGACACATACCAGTATTTTTGTGTGGAGGCGGTGAAGAGATTTGAAGAAGAAACTGTTAGAGATTCAAAATAGGAGCAACTTGTGGAAACTAAAGTTTTTCTAATTGAGAACGACTTGGATACTGCTTGTAACATGGCGGCAAATCAAATTGTATTGGCACTTTTGAATTATCAAGTTACGAATAGCAGAGCGGATGGAATCCAAGGAAGATACGAATGACTAACAATCTGTCATGTGGTGGACCCGAACCTGAAATTCCTGAGGGGAAAGGGAATGCCGTCCTTTTAACCTCAGAGATAATGCAGGATGTAAGCACTGTAATCCGGCGTCGCATAGATGCAGAACCGGCTTACTATCAGCAGATTTGTGATGCTCTTACTTCAGAACAACGTCTGGCCGTAACTGCTTGGGTAATGAAAACATTGTGCCAACATGCTCAAGAAGGGGGAACCTACCGTTATTTGATATATGAGCGTCTGGGATTTGGACCTGAAGCGTATTTGCCTCTGCAACTGGCGGGGGGCCTAGACATCAGCAACGAGTTTGATTTGAGTGAGAAGGTAACTTGGTATATGCTAGTAGAACCAGCTCCATCAGGACTTCCTGTTACACATATTGTAAACAAATGGGATGCCATTCAACACATTCAGCGTATACCGGAATTCCACGACTTGGGCGACGACGAAGCAGAACTTCAATTCCAAACAATGTATATGACCAAACCAATAGAATTACCGGTTCATTCAAAATGAATCCCAATGAAGTTTATTTTGTTTCGGATACACATTTCTTTCATCGTTTGATGATTTCTCCGGTATTGGAGAATAGACGCAGACCTTTTGATACCATAGAGCAGATGAATGAAGTTCTGATAGAAAATTGGAATTCGGTTGTGCCCGTGAAGGGTGCACATGTATTCCATCTGGGGGATTTAAGTTTTGGTACAGCCAAAGACACGGCAAAAGTTTTAAGCTGTTTGAACGGTCAAAAATATCTGATTATGGGAAATCATGACCATCGGGCTTTCCAGAAGCACTTTACCTGGACTAAAGATTATTATGAATTGAAGGTCCATGAATCGAAAGCACATTGCCAGAAAGTCATACTGTTCCACTATCCCATTGGCAGTTGGCACAACGTACACCACAACAGTTGGCAATTGCACGGGCATTGTCATGGGGGATACAGATATACGCGCGGGAAACAATTGGATGTGGGTGTGGATGCACTTCCCGGATACCGCCCTTACACCTACTTGGAAATCAAACAGTTGATGCTGGCTAAACAGTATGAGCAGTTGGACTACCATACCCCCAAGGAACTTCCTGAAGAAACCGAGTCTGCCCAAGAAGGAGTTGTATGATGACCAGTAAATACCTGCAATGCCCAAAATGTTTGTCGGGAGGATCAGAGCACGATAAACGTGGGGAAGGAGGCAAGTGCCCCATACATAACTGTGATGGAATCCTTGCTTATCCGCCATCATGGGACGAACTTACTGTTCCCTTGTCTGGGAACCATACGTGTGGCAGACGTTGGGATTCGTTTTCACATAGTTCAGAGGAACAACAGCCAGACTATTGGGAGCAATTCAAACGAAATGGGGACCGTGTTTGCAGTTACTGTGGGTCATTGCACCCGGAGGATTTCTTCCGCTTGGTGAAGCAATGTGCCGAATCAGATGAACAGGAAACCTACGGTAAAGCAGTGGGGATAGAGCCATCAGACAAAGGATATAAGATTTATGTGTGCCAGCCGGGTGTTAGAAATGCCCATGAAGGGGGAATCAAATTCTATACTCACCATCTGCCTGAAAATATAACAGAGGAAATGAACCAACAATATAGGGAAGCTGTCCGGAAAACGAGAGCACGGTTTACAAAAATCCTTAATGAAAGACTTCCTCCATTGGATTAAAGTATATTCTGAGGAAGAGGTGGGTCTAAAACAGAGCTGCGCTGAAGGCGCGAATTAGGAGGTATAAGATGAAATCAGACCTTTCTGATTTTGAAAAGTACACCTCGAATGACTGGGATGGCGAGGGAGCACAAGCGGTCTAGATGGAGGTACTAAAAGTAGCTCGCAACGTGATATCCGCCCTTCGCCACGAAGCCGATTTGCCTGATGCTTCTCCGAGTGTATCTGGCGCACTTGGTTTAGTGTGGAATATCGACAATAACTATTTATATGTCTACATTCGGAATGAAAAGACTGCGGAATTTTATCGCCGTGGACCAAAAGGATTATCCGAAGACCGACTAATTGAAACTTATTCGGCGGACGATTTAGTTAAAAAGCTAACAGAGAAATTGTCGAGTGTAAAATTATTAAAGGAAACGCAAGAATGACGAGCAATTAAAATGAATATGATACTCGGCGAAATCTTTCAATTCGTTCAACATTATCATTATTCACAAAGGTAAATTGACATGCAAAACTCTTATACACAAAGAAAGGTAATTAAAATACACAACTACCAAATAATTTTTATTACTACATGGTACCGAGGTTATGGTACTGATTCTCAGTTTGTGATTCGTGCAGTTTGTGAGAATAAACTTTTAATGGAAAAATTATTGCCTGATAGTGAAGTTACAGTTTACCGTGAACAACTTCACATTAGAAGTTTTTTCCGTAATTTATCTTTAGAAAAATTTGAAAATCATATTAAAAAATCCCCACTTGCCTCTGCTTGGTGTCAGCATTGTGGAAAGGATACATTAGATGGGAACGTTTCTGTATGGAATGCTGTTTTCTGCATGCGTTGTAAAGAAGCCGGGATTGTCAACACATACTCTGATGAACAAGCACAACTGCATATACATGCAGCACTGCAAGCTCATGAGCCCTAGATAAGAGGCATAATTTCGTTTACCAATACCAATTCAGGGTGTAACTCAGCCTGGTAGAGTACGTGGCCTGGAACCACGCGGTCGCAGGTTCAAATCCTGCCACTCTGACCACTGTTTGTTTCAATGGTTCAAATGCGGGTGTAGTTCAATGGTAGAACGCCGTCCCTCCAAGTCGGATGTTGCTGGTTCAAGTCCAGTTACCCGCTCCATTTTTGGCGCGTAATTCAGTTGGTAGAATGCTTGACTGTTAATCAAGGTGTCACTGGTTCGAGTCCAGTCGCGCCAGCCAATAAGGGAATATGGGGGCCAAAAGGTCCCCAGTTGTCGGCTATGTTAAAATACTTGGAACAATAGAGGTTTCCACCCTGTGATTTATATTGTCACTGTCAAGAAGAAATCACCAATCCATACGCTTTGGCGTAAGCAAAACCTGCATAAGGCCCGGTTGCAGGAAGTGTTGTTCACGTACAATAAACAGGAGGGGCAGTATTCTGCCCAAGGGCAATTCGGGAATATCGGGGCCCTGATGAAAAACCCCAGTCTCATTGTAGCCCTCACCACGGAATTTGTTGGGGAAGTAACCTCGATAGCACCCCCGGAACCCATATTTGAAGAACTTTCAAAGCCTGTAAAGAAAAGAAAATTTACCTTCAAAGACTCGGAAGAATAAACCCCCATCCTTTGTGTTATCATCGTTCTGATGAACGACACCCCACCATTGCCCATTGTTTCCCGCAAAGATGCTTTAGCACGCAAGCAAGTTTATTATTTTACTGGTAAGCCCTGCAAAAATGGGCATATAGGACAGCGTTTAGTATCCAATTGGACGTGTGTAGCATGTCATCAGGATAAAAAAAATACCCCTCTTTATAAGCAATACGCCCATGAATATGGCAAAAAATACCGTGCAGTCCCGTCCCATCAGGCACGCAGTAGGGAAACAGACAGAATCTGGAGAAGTTTGCATGGTAAGGAATTCCTGGATAAACACAAGAAGGAATATAACGCCAAAAGGTTGGGGCGTTACCATACCCTGAAACAGGATTCAGAATGGCTGGCGGAGCGGAACAGGAAGCGCCGGGAATATGAATTGAAAAAATGGGACAAATTGAAGAAAGACCCGGTCAAATATGCTGAAATCAGGGAAGCTCGGCAAGAATCCTGGAAATTGCGTTATGCCAAATTGAAGGAGAATTATCATAAATACCGGGAATTTTTAGCCTCTAAAAATGAGGCAACAAAATTGTATTATGAACAAATAAAGGGGGATTCCATCAAATACCAGGAATTTTTGGGGAAACGGAAATATCAATATGAAAAGTTAAAGGAAGATGCCATCAAATACCAGGAATTTTTGAATTCCATGCACCAACGTTATAAGAAACGGTATGCTGAATTAAAGAAAGACCCCCTCAAGTATGGTAATTTCCTAGTTGCCCAACGCCAGCGGGGTGCTGAGAATTACAAGAATATCAAGAAAGATGCCAAACGGCTTGAAAAATTAAGAAGTGTTGCCTGTCAACGGGCCAAAAAAGAGCGTTCCACCCTACGTGGGAAATTGGATTATAACTTGCGCAGGGATATATGGCAGGCCCTTAAAGGGGTGAAATCCCGGCGTAAATGGCAAACACTGGTAGGGTGGACTGTGGATGATTTGATTGTTCATCTAGAATCACAATTCACTTCTGAAATGACTTGGGAGAACTATGGCAAATTCTGGGAAATAGACCATATCCGGCCTAAAAGCAGTTTCACTTATAAAGCCCCTGAAGATACAGAATTTTTAGAATGTTGGGCTTTGAAGAATTTACGACCATTATCCAAGACAGAGAATCGCAAAAAATCAAACAAACTGGATAGATGGGATATAATAGCTAAAATACCTACTATATCGAGTACAGAATGTCAACCAGTTTCACCGTCGCCCCCACAGCCCTCTGGAGCTGGACCAACATAACCAGCGCGGGTACTCCCACGGTAACCGCTTATTCCAATGGACAAACTACGAAATCGGGAGTGCAGCCCACAGACTTGGTAAATTTCATCGGGTTGCCCCTGAACATTGGTGGACCCAATGGTACTCCCATAGCCAATTCAATGTTATTGAATTTCATCCGTTGGGCAGAAGATGCTATCGAAGCGGAAACGGGATTGCTCTTGTGCGAAACCTGGGTGGCATCCCCACCGGAAATAACTACCAACCAAGCATTGGGGGCACAGTTACCAAGTCCCCAAAGAATGGGAGTTAACTATGACGTAGCAGATGCAGCCTACGATTTTTTTTTTTTTTTTTTAATTCCAAAGATGGATTCAGGAGGGTTGGGGTTATTTGGTCACACGTTATAAACCCTTACGATTGATAGGTCCCTCTGATGCCAATTATTCTGCTATCCAGAATGACGCGTTCATTTACCCGTTGCTGAATGAGTATTTCCAGATTCCCCCTTCCTGGATTGTGGAGGATAATGACTTTGGATTGATTCGCGTGGTGCCAGCGACCAATGTACAAATGTTACCATTATTCGCTATACAGATAGCGGTTATGGGGTTCGCCCAGTCCATACCCGGTGGTATTCACCTGCAATATACCGCCGGGCTGACCCCTTCTGACTATTCCGCCAAATGGAGTTTTGTGACACAATACGTATTGGCGGAGGCCGCCATTCAGGTGCTCACCACCATGCAGGCGAGCATCAACTGGGGTGCCACTGATTTAATGGTAATGGTGGACGCGTTGAAAGAAGAATCAAAATGGTCACCAGAAGGGGCTTTAATTGGGCCCATCAATTCATTCAAGAAGATTCGTGACGTGCTGAAAGCCCGGGTAAATAACTACATCAGTGGCCCTTACTTGGACGGATTTTAACATGAAAATAATTACTCGAAAGCAAGCAAAAGCTCTTGGATTGAAGCGATATTTCACGGGGATGCCATGCAGGCATGGACATATATCTGAAAAATATACTGGCTGTAAAAAGTGTGTGGAATGCAATGATGAATGGAAACTTCAAAATCCAGAAAAATCCAAAAATGCAGCCACGGCTTGGCGCAAAGCCAACAGAGAAAAATGCTGTGCTTATTCCAGAAAATGGCAAAAAGCCCATCCTGATTATTATAGAGAAAATGTGCAACAACGACAGAAAACTAATAAGGCTTTATATTATAGAAAGCGTGACACAATTCTTGCCGAAAAAAAAATTTACTATATAGAAAATAAATCAGAAATTCGAGTCAAGCAAAAAATCAGATATAAAAAGAATCCACAACCAACTATTGATGCCGCAAGTAAGTGGCAAAAAGAAAATCCTGGTAGAGTAAGGGCTAATCGCCATGCTCGTAAAGTTGCAAATGGGCCCAAATATCGGGCTTATAGTACAGCTTATAAAAAGAAAATCAAAGTAGCAACTCCTCCTTGGCTTACACCTGAACATCATGTTCAAATTGAGCAGGCTTATCGCTTTGCTCAGTTAAAAGAACTATTGACTAAACAACCTTTCCATGTTGACCATATTTATCCAATTCAGGGAAAGACTTCCTGTGGACTCCATGTACCTTGGAATCTTCGAGCTATTACAGCTAAAGAAAATATGACAAAGCACAACAAACTTCCAGCGGAGCCCCAGTCATGCCATCAGGAATAAAAAATACAGTTCTGGACGGTTCTTTCTTTTTCGACGTAACTCGCTTTGACAGTGCCATTTCCTCTGTGGGGGTCAATCTCCTGTGGCGCAAGTCCCATATCTGCCCGTGTGCGGCCACCACAGGCTCGGGAAATGACTCATGCTTGCAATGTGGTGGGTATGGCCGGTATTGGGATGCACCCCCCTCACAGCCATTTATTGGCGTTATCAGCTTCATGTTGCCGGATGACCCCGCAGCAAGGGCCAGCAACGAAGTCGGCGCCTACGCCAATGGAATGCCTGTGCTGTCAATTCCGCAGGGGGCCGGCAATGTATGGGATGATGCCACCACCTATGATTTGTTTGTACTTAGCGATGCTATTCAACGCTTTACAATAAATTTAGTCAATGGTCAATACAATAAGGTGCCTTATACCTATGCCTTGAGTATTCCAACCACCGGAGCGGTAATGGTGTTTGACACAACCACCAATACGGTAAGTGCTGACAATAACTACACAGTCCAGACTAGTTCATCCGGCATAGTTACAGTGACGTTGACTGACCAACCACAAGGAACTCCATTCAGTATTGAATACACCGCTGCTCAAGCCTATGTGGCATTCCTGAGAGGTGGTGTTCCCCATGCCCGGCCTGAAGTGGCCGGATACCGGCTGCCAAAACGTTTCCAATTGCAAACATTCGATGTATTTTTACGTGGTCACGGGAATTTGGGGAATCCGTAAAATGGCCATCAATGTTCGAGTTGCTCAACTGGCGGATTCTCTGATTAAGCAAGGCTATATTCCGGAGGAAGCGTGGCGGTATTCCAAGGACTATCTGGCCGAAAGCAGGATGAATCGGGGCACTTTCATGGCCATGTTGGCGGTTCAAAAGAAGAAGGAAGTCTATACTTCCTCCTTGCAGGCCATCAAATCAGGAACTTTACGGCCTGGCCGAAAGGAACAGCGAACCATAAAAATCGGCACTCCGTCCTTTTCCTATTCCATCGTCACAAATCTGCCGGTAGCGTTCATTACTCCCATACTGACTGAAACCTTTATCCGGTGGATGCAATTTGGACAAGGCACTTCCTCGCTGGGGGGCAAGCGCCTGAAAAATCCTTCAGGACGGTATGCCGCCAGTTTACGAACTACCCAGGAATCGGATAATTCCTTTACCCTTTATTCGGACAGTCCTTATGCGGATACCCTGGAAAAAGGCCGTCATCCCTATAATCTTGTATGGGGGAACACAAATTTTCATGGGAAGAACACAAAATTGATTCCCATCGGGAATAACAGCCTGATTAAAATGGGTAAAACCCCGTTGACTTCCATCGCAATCTGGGCTACGGAGGGAGGCAGAAGTATGTACTCCTCAGCCAAAGTCAGTGGGCAGGCAAACAGGATAGCCAAACAGGTTTACGCCAACCGGTATAATGGAGCTGACGCCGCATGGGTCTCCAAAGACAGTGTTTGGAAAATTGATTCCAAGCATCCCATGAGAATATATTCCCCTGCGTTTCATCTGTATGAAATGATGAGCCGGAAAGTCAAACTTGCGGAAAAGGGATTGTAAACATGACTCCATCATTGTCAATAAATGCATCTGTAGTCCCCACAGGGGGAGCCGTGCAGCTTACCTTGACGTCCACCGGAAGTGCAGGCGCGGCCAGTGGCGTTACTTTAAGCCGTACCCAAAATGGGGGGACATCCTGGATGCCCCTATATACCGGCACGGTACTATCTTCCTATTTGGATGTGGGGGATGGACTGGCAACTAACCTCAGTCCCACTGGTATTTACCAGTATATGATTCAGGATGTGGCCACCCCATCTGTGTCCGGATTATCCAATTCCCTATCTCCCAGCTCCCAACTCACACTGATTCCGGATATGACCAGTGAGACTTTTCGCCGTCTTATTCAGGGAGCCGTACAATCCGTGGTAATCCCATCCGGTTGGGATACCCCCCAAGTCCTGTTTGTGATGCCATTGGCCGCTACTCCCTCATTGCCATTTATGGTGGTTAACAATGACCTCACACAGCAGGATGAAGTCCCGATTGGGTTGGGAATTCCCCAAGAGAATTTTGCCATGGAAGCCTTATCAGCGGAAGCGGGCACAAACACCGCCATATGGGCGGTACGCGGAACACAAAGCCGGAGATATTCCCTGTATATCTTTACCCGCAATTATCTGGAACGGGATTTTTGGCAGGATGCCATGGTGGGGATTTTATATGGATTACAGGGCACACTGGCCGTTGCCAATCTCAATTTGACCTTCAGTTATCAGATTACCCAGGGGGCTATTGCAAAAGATGAGGCCCAACCGGGATTTTACTACGCCCAAGTGACCATTGATACGAAAGGGGTATCCATGGTGCAGATACAATCCATTGTTGGGAACTTCAATACGATTGTGGTGGATGCCAGTACGGTTACCGCTTCAGCGTCCGCCGCTTCGGGACTGGTAATAAATGTATAATAAGGGTCTATGGAGAAAAACACGATATTGAGTGAGCCCCCAGTAAGAACGCATAGCACATCGGAGCGGCGAATGCGAGGGCCGTTTGCGGGAACGAGACAAGATGTCGAGGCGTGGATGGACCCCGCTGAGGCGGCTTAGTCATGGCCTCCGGGTCAAAATTTATAAATGTAATGGGCACTGACATCAATGCCATTAAAACCAAGGCCAAGCAGGCTGAAGCCCAGGTACTGTCCATTATCCGCAAGGTAGATATTTCCGCCAAGGAATTTGTCCAGACCTTGAAAGGCAATGACGCCATCTACAAGCGGTTGGTCCTGCACAACCTGAATACGTTCCGAGGGGATATTGCGGCATGGAAAGCGGAATTTGAGAAGTTACTCGCCAGAAAACCTAGTTAAAACAACACTGTGGTAAAATACTGCTAACCCCAATCAATAGGTGGAGTTGCAGTGTCCAATCTGAATCAAAGTTTTGGCGGAAGTACCTTAATAATCCCCGGAACGTATTACGCCGATAACATCAATGCCAATCTGCCGGCAAATATATTTCCGGGATTGCCACTCATTTTCATTGGTGTGGGCTATGGCGGCGTCCCCAAGACCGCATATTCATTTTCAGATGCGAATTCCCTGAAAACCTTCATGCGGGGTTCCGCGTCTGCCCGGTTTGTTGATTTCTTTACCACCCCTTCCCCAGAAGTGCCCGGAGCCCAGCAATTCGTTTATATCAATCCGGCTCCCAATACCGCCGCCTCCGGCACATTGACTGATGCTGCGTCCGCTGTAGTCGTCACGATGAATGCCGTTAACTATGGCGCACCGGGAAATTCAATACAATACGAAGTCACTGCGGGCACTACGGCAGGTATCAATCTTTTTCTGAGCGACCCCTATACGGGTGCCGCTTATACTGGTTATAACCTGGGAGTCCCGTTCCAGCTTACTTATACGGGAACGGCCACTGCCGTCAGTTATACCGTAACGGTGAGTGGCGGAGTGGCGGTAAAATTTGCCACCACAGGGGGCCATGCCGGGGAAAATATATCTCTGGACCTGACTACCACTTCCTATGCAACTATTTCCCAGGTATTGCAGTATTTGAACAGTAACGGGTCTTATACGGCCCAATTATTGTCAAATGGGAATCTGCCCACTTCGGCCCTGGATGCCGCATTGGCTGTATCGTTGCCGGTTACCACGGTGACCAATGTTACAGCCACATTGGGCAATATCGTCTATTGGGTGAATACTACGGCATCTTCCATTGCCACGGCAGTTGCCGCTTCTTCAATCACTTCTGCTCCCTCTGCCATCCCAACTGCCCAGGGTTTGCTGTATTTCACCGGGGGTGTGAATAATGCTCCTGCCAATAGTGACTATGCTTCGGCGTTCAATGTGGCACTCAGTCAGCAAGGTTGGGTGATATTTGCGGACAGTTCCAATGCGGGTGTGCAGCTTTTGGGAGCGGAACATGCCACGCAAGCCTCCAGTATCCCGGCCAAGACCTGGCGCAGATTTGTTACCGGCTCGACATTGGGTGATTCCATTACCACTACAGTTTCGGCGGCTCGGGCTTTGAATGCCATAAATTCCACTTACGTCTATCCTGGTATTCAAGCGATTGACCCCACTTCAGGGAATACCGTAATTTATTCCGGTTTATACTCGGCTGCTGCGGTAGCGGGCATGATGGCGGGTGCTCCCATTGCATTGCCTGAGACTAATAAAGCCCTCAATGCCGTGGGGGTGGAAACCATCCTCACCACTGCGGATATTGATACGCTTCAGCAAAGTGGGGTAATGCCCGTTTATATCAATCCCACCACTAACACACCCACTGTTGTCAGTGACCTTACCACTTGGCAAAATGATGCTAACCCCGAGAATGTGTTTAACCAGCAGGTTGCCTGCCGGTATGCGTTGGCCTATACCCTGACTAATGCGTTGCAGCCCTATGTCGGCCAAGTGGCTTCCTCACAAGGACAAATCAGAGTTGCGAATGCCTGCAAACGCGCCCTGAATAACAGCATCTATAACGACTCCAGTGGAAACGGGTTTTTGAATAGTTGGGATGCTTCCACATTGATATTGTCCTATGACGGAACCACACAAACTTTGACGGTAACGGTCAATGTGGTACTGGTTGGACAGTACAGATTCATCGAATTTACAGTCAGTGTCCAGCCGTTGGAACTGACAAGTATAGGAGCATAACGTGCCTAGTTTCAATGCCGCACCGCTGAATTATCAAGTTACCAATGGTAATAGTGTCACCATCATGCTGGGTGACGTTGTTATCGGTTTTGGTCAAACGGCGACCCCTACCGTGGACTGGGGCACGGAACCGCTTTATGGGGTGGGCTCATCGCTGCCCCAGGACATCCAGCAACTTCGTATCAATCCTACCGTGAGTATTGACCAATTCATGCTGACTGCCAGTGGGATTGCGGTATTGGGATACCCCAGCACGATTATGGAAGTGCTAAGTAACTCATCGTTCGATTTCCATGTGATGGACATCAATGGTGTTCCCATTGTTTCCTACATAGGTTGCGTAGCTTCCAATCTGAACATCAACATTCCCGCCAACCAGATTGTCACGGAAACGGTGTCTTTCCAAGCTCGGGATGTACTTGATCCATTGGGAAATAGTATTCTAACGGGTCAAAATGCCATCCAGACGGCCGCCTTGATTGGCGGAACACTCAACACCTTGGGCTTGTGATATTACCAAGATTGTGGTACTCTAGTATCTTCAATTTTTGAAGGTATAAGTAATACCTTATAGTTCATCTTGAGAATATAAGCTATGCCTTATAGTTTAGTTTGAAGGGTTAAGTAATATCTAATAGTTCATCTTCAAAGGCCCCAACCCAGTCCCTTTCATAAGGGTCACACAATGAGGTGAATTTGAGGTTAAAATAGCCTTGTCCCCTTCTTCAAGGTTTACCTAAATGACTGATATTACTCAAAGTTCCCTGGTTGTGGAATGGCAAGGTGAGACATTCACTTTCCGGATTCCCACCTTGCGGGATGATGCCCGCATGGATTCCTACATAAAGGCTCTTATCCTTCAGGACACCCAAAATCCAGAAATCAAGGAATCCCAACTGGATGATGTGACCAAAGTCAATTACCGGGTAATTGCCGCTTTTGGAGTCCTACTCCAGAAATCATCGGCCTTATGGCCGTGGCGTGAAAATCCCCAAACCAGAATACCGGAGGTCAATGTTGAGACGTTGCCCGCGAAAGCCGTAGAAATCTACGTCAAATTCGCGGAAGCACTCAACATGCACTTTCGGGATGCCACTGCCGTTGGACAATCCCCAACTGAACAACCAGTGGTTAGTGGCGCAAGCCCTGCATCTTAATCCGCTGGGAGAAGATATTCAGAATATGAACCCACTCCAGATAGAGTGGTGTTTGCGCATGATCGAAAAATTCAGTCCAGGCACTTTTAAATTCAAATCTGAAGCAACCGCACCCCAATTACATTCTGCCTCCCGCTGGACGGAGATATTGGAAGGGGAAGGGCTCCGGGAATTCTTAGAGAAGAGGCTGCCACCGTATAAAAGAGGGACTGTCCAAATCCGGTAAGCATCTAAGAAGAAACAGGGACGTTTTGACCCCTCCCGGACGGTTGTGTCAACAGAGGGAGGAGAGATAAGATAGACAGAATGAATGCCGTTTCTCGTTCCTGCGCTCTTTGACTTTAAATATTATACAATAATACCATGCACAGGAAAACCATCCATCTCAAGGTGAAGCCAGAATCCCATCACTGGCTGAACATCGCGGCACGCGAGGTCAACGATGTCTGGAATTACTGTAAAGGCACACCTGACAAGGATGACAAGTGGAACAGTAGCTTTGACCTGTGCTACGCCACGGCTGGCATAGCCAAGACCTTCATGCACAAAATCAATGCAAGCTGTGTACAAATGGTTTGTACACACTACGCGCAGAAGCGCCGCCAGTTCAAGAAGCATCTGCGTGGCAGAACGGACTCCGGGCACAGACCCTCACTCGGCTGGGTGCCCTTCAAGGCGAATAGCCTGAAACTAAACGGCAATGCCGTGCGCTTCGCCGGCAAGACGTTCAGGGTGTTTGATTTTAGGCGATTGCTGGAATATGGCACCCGCAAGTCGGGTTCGTTCAGCCAGGATAGCTTAGGCCAGTGGTGGTTAAACGTATGTGTGGAGTTGCCATTTCAGGCAGTCAAACATATCGGCAAGTCTGTTGGCATTGACCTTGGACTCAAGACGGTAGCGACGTGCAGCGATGGCATGAAGTTGGAAGCGGCGCATCTATACCGGAATGCTGAAGCCGAATTGGCACAAGCCCAGCGGCACGGCCACAAGCGGCAAGCCAAACGGATTCACCTGAAGGTGAAGAATCGGCGCCTAGATGCGCTGCATAAATTCAGCAGGAAGATAGTGGATGAGAATGATGTAATCGTCATTGGCGATGTGAGCAGCTCCAAACTAGCTAAAACTAACATGGCTAAGTCTGTGTTGGATTCTGGTTGGGGAATGCTTAAAACGATGCTTCAGTACAAGGGCAGTTATGCCGGTCGCAGCGTTCAAATTGTCAATGAGGCGTACACCAGCCGGGGTTGCTCGCAATGTGGATGCCTTAGCGGTCCGCAGGGTCTAGGGGCGCTCCGTGTGAGAGAGTGGACCTGTATGGACTGTGGTGCAGTCCATGACCGTGACATAAATGCCGCGTGGAACATTCTCCGGTTGAGAAGGCAACCGCCGTTTGTGATAACGAGACAAGACGTTGAGACGCGGATGGACCGCGCCGAGGCGGCTTAGTCATGGCCTCCGAATGACTGTAACATCCAATGAAATGAACGCTAGGCTTCGCCACTCCATGATGGGTGAGGGGTTTAAGCTCGCTGCACGGGGAGTGGATATACCCCCTGAAATGCTCCAGACTATCTCACAGGCCACCAAAGACAGCAGCCTGACCCGTTCCATTACCCGTGGAAGCGTGGGCCGTACTGAGATTGCGGCCATAACAAAAGCATTCTCATCCTTGCAAGCCAGTATCTCCAGAGCCGACAAGGACACGATGGCGCTGACTCAGGCGCTTAAATCAAATCGCCAGATAGAAAGTTACCGCAGTATTCTTCGGGCTGGTGGAGCTGGCATCCCTGAAGCATTGAATAAATACATGCGCAGTCCCCAGGGCAAACTGAAATCCATGATGGAAGGCAAGGATGTTGTGAGCATGATGGCCAAGATTGCTCAAAATACCGATAGTGAAAAGAAATCATTGAACAGAATAACCAGTGGGGGCTCCGGTGGAGGATATGCAGGTTATCGTAGTGCAAGCGGCGGCAAGTTACTTCATGCAATAGGCGGGGGCGGCAGAATGGGAATGATAGGCGCCGCTGCCGGTGAAGCAATGGGGGGAGGAATAGGGGCGGGCGTTGGGTATATTGCCGCAAAAGCAATCGAACTAGCAGTCAATTCCCCGGGGATATTGCTTGATGCCACCCAAAGTTTGCAAAATCGTTACAAAACTTATGGAGCGTACCTGAATGCGGCGGCGCAGGTTGCCAGATTTGGTGGTATGGGGGCTCACACCAATTTGAATACCTTGGGGCCCAATATTGTCACCAATAATTCCATGAATAACAGGGCATTGGCATCCATGGCCCCACAATTTGCCAATCCCATGAAATTTTTACAGACTGCGGCCCTCTCAAAAGTAGGACTCCGCACCCCGCAAGAAATAATGAATTTTGTATCGTCCGTGGCGCAAGCACAGTCCTTCAAGAATTATGGTGGTTTATCCGATGCACAGTATGCCGGGGCTTTTGGGCAGTTGCAGACTTATGGAATGGCCAATCGCGGGGGCAATGTAGTATCTCCCAATGCCTTGGCCCAGTTTGCCAATGTGTATGGCCGTGTCATGGAAAAATCCACGGCTATGGCCATAGATAAGGCAAAAGTCTTTGAGGCCATCCAGCAGGGGATTGATGTAATGGCCCGTGGCGGAGGGGCCATGTATAAATCCATGCCTGGCACTATGATCTCAAGTTTCATGTCCCAGGGAGGAATGTCCCCAGCGTTGCGCAATCCCAACCAAGCTATTTCCGCCATGGCCTCCATTCAACAAGCCAATCAGGGAGTTATGGGGAACCCGGCTCTTGCGATGGCAAATATGGAATTTATACAAGGGCGTCCTGGTAAGACCTTCCGTGAAAAATTTGCAACATTGGGTCCCGCTGCCAGAGCACTATTAAAACGGTATCCAAATGCCAGTAATATGATGCTGATGAAACAAGGCAGTGAAGCAGGTGTACTTAATCCTTATGTTGGCATGATTCAGCAAAATTTTCTCAAGGGGATGGTCCCCCCAGGTGCTGGCTTTATCTCTTCCAGTATCGAAGCATTATATGGAGTCAAACAAGCTGCTGCCCAAGCGGTGGCAAGCCGCTCAAAACCATATCTTGGTGGGTCCGCCGGGGCATTGCCAAGCATAATTGCCCCGGGCAAATTGGTGACTAAAGGGGCAAGCCAAGTATTGTCTAAATTGAATTATATGCTTCTATCAAACCCAGGGGAAGCGAAAGCATATATTAAAACAGTCATGTCCTCCAAAAATCCGGATATGATGCAAGCGGCCAAAGTTTTGTCTTACATGAATGCCAATCAATTGACTTCTGCCACTGGGAATTTTATCACTACTCCCGGAATGATAAATATGGTTACTGACATGTCCACACCCAGTAAAATAAGACTAAGCAAACAGGGAAGAAAGTTTCAAAGAGAAATAGCAGCAGCCGATATAGACCCCTATAACGCAATAGCCATGAAGGATTTTGCGGTGAATGGGACACAGTCCAGTGGTTTGATAAATTCCGTTGATATGCAGGATATGGCTAATCAATTGAGGGGGTTAAATGAGGCTTTACTCGCATCTTCTGCCAATTGGTTCAATGGAGCCACAAAAATTTCCGATACTTTGACCCAATACAGCAAAAATGTCCAGCAATTCATTACCAGGGTGGCACCGCACAATAGAAGTACGGGAAGATAGTATTAGGATGGTCTTATGAATCCCAGCATCTTCTTCGTTGACCCGGACCAAACTGCCGCTCCATCGGTCAGTATTCTCATACAGCCGTATGAACAGGACACTACGGTAAATTTGACCAGCAGTAATTATCCTGGCTTGGAAGTGGATGTCCAGAAAGTTCTTGGTCAGCCTTCTACTTTCTCTGTTATATTGCCCCCGAATTCCCCAGACCCCAACAATAAAATCGGCTTGAATCCGGTAGGGGCAAATATATCCAATACGGGCAATCTGAACCCACCGGGGAATTTGCAGGACCTTGCTTCCTTGATTACCCCTATGAGCACAGTCACCATCCAAATGACCCGTGGAAGTTATACCTACCTGGTATTTTTTGGAATGGTCTTATCAATCAAAGAAACGGAAAACCGTGGACCTGACCGTGTGATGAGGCTGATTGAAATATCAGGTGTAGATATGCAATATTTCCTCACAAACTACGCATATTTTACTCTTACATGGCTTGGCACCGCCAATAATGTGTTTGAAAATATGGGGAATATCCCCGGAGTAATACTGTCCCAGGCTGGGTTGTCCTATGGTGCTCCACAAGCAATTGCGAGTGCTTTTCTACAAAATGTAATTTCCCCGTATCTTGTTAATTTGACGTTACCCGTAAACAATCAAAGATATTCATTTGGGCAATTATTGGAGGCCCGATTCGGCACTTTCAGTTCTGGCACTGTAAACATATTATTCCCGTTTATACCATCATTCTATAATGCAGAGGGGGCATGGTGGGACAAATTCACGACTTTTTTCCCCTTCCCATATTATGAAATGTTTTTCCAAACATTCGATGAAACGGATGTGACTGACCCAAATGAAGGGAACACGGGAATTCCCGTGTTGACATACCCTGAAATCGAGTCCACCACATTTACAATGGGAACAAGAACATTCAAGAACATATTTGTATCCAGAGAATTGCCATTCCCAAGATTGCAGCCAGTGGGAGCTATGCCTCCCTATACTTATACACTCTTTATGGATAATTGGAATAATCTTGGAGAATACCGGTTTCAGAATGGCCCCACTCCATTTTTTGAATCTTCAATGGAATTTTCAGCGGAGAATGCCCGCACGTTCTATATGATTGACCCATCAAATATAGACCTGCAATTTGGGGGCAAAAATAATTCCCTATCAATGTTTCTTTTATCCCAAACGGCGGCCATGATTGACCCCATCAATTACAGCAAATATGGGTATATCCCTGAATTGTCCCTGATTCAATGGTTTTTTTCAAAATCCACTTCTACCGGGGGCAATAGCCAAACTACCTTGGAACAGTTTGGTGCAGTATTACTTCTTACACTGGGGTCTTATTATGTACCACTGCCATTATCAGCCAGAGGGATGATTACATTACCTTTATCACCCACTATCCTGCAAGGCAATAAATTTACCTGCCAGCCATTCAAAAACGGCGGGGAATGGACATTTTATATAGATTCCGTGAATCATCATTTTGAATTTGGGGGACGTAGCAGGACAACTCTACAAGTAAGCCGGGGACTACCCAAGGAAGTCTATGCCAATACTAATGGAATATTGGCGGCTTTGTTACAGGGTTTGGTAGAGCGTTCCAATAATGAATACACATTGATTTCCAATCCAGTGGTTGCAGGACAGACAGGATTGACTTTTGCCACTCCCAGCAATGTAAATAATGTATTCCTGAATTTTTTGCCTGCTTTAGTGCAACAAGGGGCCTAAGCCATGATAGCAGACAGTGCACCATTGATTACCGATGCTTGGGTAACAGGATATGACGCCCAAAATCATCGTGTCTATGTGATATTGCATGATGGGCAACAACCACCTGTTCCAGTCCGCATATTGATAGATGGACCTGCCGATTCATTTGCCGTGAATCAGGTGGAAATGCCGCGACGTGGGACTAAAGTGGCTGTGGCATTCATCAACCATGATGTGCGTAATGGCATATTGTTGGGGAGCTTTTTCCCTACGGGGGCAAATACCATTACTTCAGATACTTCCACTCCTTTCCTGAATTTTTTCGCACATTGGACGGGAAATTTTGAATATATGGACCAGATGGGCCAAACCGTGAATTGGTATCCGGATGGAACCTATGTGCAAGTGGCCCAGAATATCACAGCACTTCCTACTATTTATGAGCATACTGTTGATACCAATGGGGCACAACAACAAATAGCAGTCTCCCCCTCCAGCCGGGTGGCTCCCGGGAATGTGCCAAATCCAGGATTCCAAATCTATATCAAGCATTCCAGTGGCACGGATATTACCGTGGACAATAATGGGAATGTCATCATTACGTTGAATTCCGGGGCCACCTTTCAGCTCAATAACACTTCGGATGCGTTAGCCCTGGTCAGCAAACTGCTGACCGCATTCAACAATCATACACATTTGGGCGTTACGGCTGGCAGTGGGGCCACGGGACCCCCCTACACGCCATGGCAGACTACTGACATTGAGTCAGCTTTAGCCAAGACTTCGGGTTAAAATAAGACATGAGTATTTCAGTTCAGTATTACCGTGAAGCCAGTTCTCCCACAAGAGCCAACAGTATTTGCCCCTATGGCTCTGCCGGGACCGGCGTATTGGCTGCGGGAACTGTGGGTCCTTCTTCTGTTACCGGATATTTGTCCTATGGCGCTACCCCCAGTTCACTTGCGGTAAGTGGGGTAACTGATGGATTGGGGATTGCATGGGTATTCGCTGATACCCAAAATGCTTCCGCAGCCTATGCTGTAGTGAACCCGATTGCTACGTCAGTAGCGGGAAGTGGGGCAATTCTCACGCATTTTAATGGAATAGCCACTCCCACCAATAATCCCATCACAGTATCCTTGGGATATCTGACTTCTGGAACCGTTACGGTAAGTGGTGTGTATGTCCTTGATTATCTTGGAAATTTGGCGAATTATTCTTCTGGAAGCTGGCAGAGTGTAACAACGGGAGCTATCCCAAATTCCGCCCCTTACCGGTATCTGCAAGCAGGGGACAGTGCCCATTTGTATGTTCTAAGCAATACCACCGTGGAAGAATTGACACTGACTACCAACGTGAGCGGGTCCTGGTCTAGCATGGCCGCACCTTTTACTGGCTACATGGACTTTCTTGTGATGAATGGGACCAACCCAATCGTTGGTGGCAGACAATTCATGACATACTCAGACGTAGCCCTGGATTTCCATGAATATGCCAATCAGATTGTAGCTATGACTTCTGGGGCGTTGAAAATATATGGTTGGGATAGTCTCAACAATCTGAGTCTATCACAGACTCTTACGGCCTCTGGAGCATTAGTACATTGCGCTCCTGGCATAAACCAATTACTTACTACCGATACCACCAATGGAACCGTCAGTGTGTTCCTGGATACGGCGGGAACCTGGTCGGGCCCAACCCAGACGTTGGTGGTATCCGCAGCCAAGGGTATCGGCACTTCCCCAGATGGAAGTGTGGGGTTAGTCTGTTCTCCCACCATCAATATGGTTTTGGGGATGTCGGAAACCGGGGGCACATGGTCATTATCCTCATCCGCATCTGTTTCTGCGGCTAATGCCATAGCATTAAGTTCGGATATAAATGCCGTAGCCGCCTGCGCTTCCGGGGTGGCAATCCTCAGTTATACCTCCACGTGGGCTGTGGCTTCGGTAGTCAGTTTACCAATTGCCACTACTTCCATCTGTGTGGACAAATTGAACCCGCAGACCAGTTATGCGTGTGGAACTTCCGCAGGCACCGGGTATGTATTCGCGGTAAATAACGGAACTTACACTGAAAATATCTTTTCTGGAAGTGCCGATGCCATCAGTTATTCAAATGGTTGGGTATTGGTATTGGATGACACGAATTCATTAGTTCATATATTTGTAAATGAAACCAACGGTCTGACCAATGTGGGTTCCGCCAGTTTGGCCACAGCCACTTATACTAATTTGGTAGCTGGATTAGTGGATAGAATCTATGTATCAGATACTGTAGGGTGGTCCATCTATCGCCTGAAATACCCATTTACTTTAGGAAAATACTATCAAAGCAAACTTTCTCAATTTATAAGTTCAGCATGGGTAACTACGAATCTGGGAATGCCATTGCTGACGGCTGGATGTTCAGATGGTACTTATGCCTATGCAGTGCGTTATGATAATCAATTGTTCAAGATAAATTCAGCGGGTGCTGTGGTCTCAGGATACCCCCAGACTATCCCGGCTTATTCAGGGCAGTCGTCCGGGGCCGCATTGGGAATCAGTAATTCGATTGCCGTAAGTGGTGACTTGTATTGTTCATCTTCATTGGGAGGAGGAATTTTACAGATTTCAGGACTGTAGAATTATAATAAAAAGAATATGGCATTATTTCAAACGGCAGACCAAATTTTAAGTTCCGGTGTTCAACCTTCTCTACAAGGTTTTATACCGGGACTGCAAACGAATCAAACTTTCGGCGTTCAATACGTTGCGAATACGCTTAAGCCCATTTATGTATTGACCATGGTGTCTCCTTCCATGGGGGCCAATGTACAAATAAACTATGTATTGCCTATCAGTCCTCAATCCCTGACCATCCAACGCAAATCATTGAGTGCCTGGTATGAAACGCAGGGTTCTTCCAATCAGCAATATGTCAATCGAATCATAGACTTATACGGTCTTACCCCCATGATTTTCACTATCCGGGGAACTACGGGATTTAATCGGTATTCCAATACCGGGTACAGTTCCACTGGTATTGAGTTGATGAAACAATTGCAGAAAATTTTGGAGGATTATTTTTCATCGGTCCAGAGCAGCCAGCCCAGTCAATTGCAATGGCTGGATTATTTCTACCGGGAATATTGGGAAGTGGTGCCCATAGGTCCCATCAACATCCGGCAGGATGCCAGCCGTCCATTGTGGATGTATTACGAACTGACTTTGGCCGGAACTCACAGACTGAATCAGAATCAATACCCTTCCGACCCGATTCAAAGCAATCTGGCACAGGCGGAATCCGCTTTCGGGAATCTGGGGACCGTGGTATTGGGCACAATTGCTGGGGCGGCGTTACTCACGCCGTTTCTGTGATTTATGGCCTACATCTATGCCTCCAATCTGAACGGAACCTATAATACGATTCTGGATTCGTTGCAGGAGATATTCATCTCCGATGCCACGGAATTTACTGATTTCCCCGGGAATCCCTCCTATCTGTTTGTAGATAATCTGCGGCAGACGATGCACAACTATGCCGAATTCCTGGAAGGGGCATTATGGCTATATGGGGCCAATATCGCCAATAATGATTTGGCTGAAATTGAGGCCATCAGTCTTCCTATCTCTACCCAAGATGAAAACTATCTGGCTACCCGCAGTAGCGGGTTGGATACCGCCGTGGTGTATCTTTCCAATTCCTTGCGCATGCAACCACTTCCCATATCCAATTTAGTGGGGGGCAATCCACTTATTGGAGACCCGGGATTTGAAACCTACATGGCTCAATTGAATGCTGAAACCCCTCCAACCAATGTATTGGTGAATACTGACGTTTATTCTGTTTCACAGGATGAGACCAATGGGTGGGGGAGAATCCGGGCCGCATTATTGTCCAGTGGTGTCCCATACCCGTCAAATCTTGCGGATACACTTTCCTATTTGCAAAATATCCAGCAGCAGACCACAACCTATGGACTGAATTATGCCCCAAATCTTAGTTCCAATCTACCAGTATCCGCGTTGTGGAATTATGCCATTTGCGTGTGGGTATATCAGGATTTATCAGCAATATATTCCAATGTACCCAACAATTCCGTAATCCAAGCCGTTCAGTTATTGCGGTACACATTAAAACAAGTGGAACTCCAATGTGCCGAAGTATTGGCCGCATACCGAAACCAGAGCCAAGTAACCACCACCAGCTCCACTTTGCTTCAGAGTGATTCACTCATGGATTTGGCAAACCGGGCTTTGGGTGATTACAGCCAATGGGCGGCAATTGCCACCACGAATCAATTGCTGCCACCCTATACCAATCCTGTTCCGGCTCCAAATATCGCGTCCCCCGGCACCCAGCTTTTCATGCCGGGGTCTGCCCAAACCAATAATTTGGGGAATTATCTGTTGAACTTTTTGGGAGTGGACATTAACTGGGGAACGCCTTTGCAACCCATGCCGTCCTGGACCGGGGATTTTGAAACCGTGGTGGGCTACACCAATCTGCGGTGGGCATTGGGCCGCCGGGTTCTCACTTCCCTGCAAAGTCTCATTTATCACCCGGATTACGGGTCCTATCTGACGTATTACATGGGAAAGCCGCTAACCAATACCAATCTACAGGTCATATTGTCCTATTTGAGCATTGCCTTGAACAATGACCCGCGAGTGGCAAAAGTATTGAGCCTGAATCCCGCATTGACTTCGGCCAATACCCTGACGGTTGAAGCATCGGTACAACCATTGGGTATCGGAGTAATACCCACCAAGATAAATTTTGTGATGAATCCATCCTCTATAAGCACTACATGAATAAGGTAAAATAGAACATGGCCATCGTTCCCGCAAATATCACTGTTCCCAGTCCCCCAAGCACATCGGATTCGGCTTCCCGACTGCTGGCCCTGATTGCGGCACAAACGGGGATAATCACAGACCTGAATGTGGGGTCAGTGGTGCGCACATTGGCGGAAGCCATTGGCTCGGTAATTTCCATCAATGCGGTGGAATTGCAGGCTATGGCATTTCAAGCATTGATTTTTGGCGGATTCAGCGCATTTAATGTTACCCCCCTGTCAGCTACCCCCGCTCAGGGGATACTGACCTTCAGTACCGGAGCCCCTGGAGGCACTTCACCTCCCAGTCCCACCAATGTAAGTATTCCAGCAGGCACTATAGTTCAGACAGCGGGAGGTTTGCAATACTCGGTATTGACCGATACCACCCTGAGTGCCAGTGCTTCAGCGGTAACGGCCAATGCCAATTCCATATTGGGAGGTACGGCCTACAATGTAGGGGCCAGTTCAGTCACTCAGATTGTGTCCCCACTTCAAGCCGTCCTGTATGTAACCAATTATGCGGGTTTTACGGGTGGCACTAATGCCGAGACCTCCCAACAAACCGCTTCCCGGTTCGCCAATGTGGTCAATGCCCTACAGCTTTCATCCCCTCAAGCTGTGGCGGGAGCCGCATTGGGAGTGACGTATGGCACTGAAACGGTACTTTATTCCACGTGCTACGAGGGGTGGCTTTCTTCCTCCCCCACCCCCACTACTGTATTTTTTGATGTGGTGATTGATAATGGAACGGGAGCAGCTTCTTCCGGATTGATTTCCGCCGTTACGGCGGTATTGAATGGTGATTTGGTGAATTTCACCACTTCTGGGTACAGGCCGGCAGGCGTTCCCTTTGCAGTAAATGCCGTGGGACCGGTATCCGCCAATGTGGGCATTACAGCCAATACCGGTGGGGGCAATACTTCTCTTGTCAGTACCCAGCTCACCAATGCCGTACAAACCTATTTTCAAAGTCTAAATTTTGGGGATACCGCACAATTGTCCGTCTTGTCAACCCAGGTGACCAATGCAGTGACGAATGAAGTCAATTCAATCACCGTGCAATTATTGAGCGGAGTTACCCCTGAAACCTCAATTAGTGCGCCACCCACAGGCCGGGTGATTTTGCAAACATTGACCTTGACGGTGTCCTAATGGATACCCCGGCAATTTATAAGCAATTGCTGGACCTCCCCGCGGTGTTTAAGCCGGGGGATGCCACGTTCAATGCCGTTATGACATCCATCCTGGATGAATTGAACAATCTGGGAGCCACTACGAATGCACTTCAGGCACAGCTTTCATTTCCTACGGCCAATGCCGGATGGCTGGATTTATGGGGAAACTTTTTTGGTATTCCCAGAAATTCGGCGGAATCTGATACTGCCTACAATTACCGGATACAGCAAACCCTCTTGGGTTGGGCTTCCACCGTAGCCGGGATTGGCAAATATATTGAATCCGTCTATGGGGTAAATGTAACTATTACGGAAAATCTGGTAAACGGGGGCTTTTCCATCACCTTTACCACTCCATTGACCAATAATCTGTATCTGGAAATTGCGAATGGACTGAATCATATCCGCCCGGCGGGAGTACCATTTTTGCCCCTGTTAGTGGTTTCAGGGGGCTCCTTCATCAAAACAAATTTCTTCTTGGGCATGTCATCGTCAGGGGGCGCGTATTTGGACAGTCCGGTACAGGATTTCACCCCTGCTATCCCCCCCAATTCCAATGCGTGGCGTGGGTCAATCCCATCACAATTTTTCAACTTCCCAACTGGGTTTGGTACTTAGTATGGAAATCAATCCAAAAACTTTCATGGGGGAGCCATGTAAACATGGACATGGTAGATTACGGTATAAGAGTGGTGGGGATTGTGTTGAATGTGTAAGACAATACGACAAAGACCATGCCGAAGATAAAAGGCAATATGGCAAGCAATGGCACAAAGATAATGCTGAATATGACCATCAATATCGTAAAGACCATGCCGAAGAGAATCTAAGAAAAAGTGCTAAAATAGATAATAATTTTGAGGGGATTTATGCAGACACCTAATTTTTCACGTTATGAATTCATAGATCAGGACGTATTGAACGCATCATTCCTCGGTCCGTATAACAATTTTCTCATCCAGAACGCTGCGTTTATTTCACCTGGAGGCGTAAATTGGTCTTACCTGACTGCGGTACCCACTTTGTTGGTGGTAACTGTTACAGCTCCGGCTCCATTTGGTGTTCAGTTTAATTCGGGTGTTTTTTCCCAAGCTCACGGGATTACCGATGGAGTGGATACCAATGTCTATTCTTTGAATTTTGCCAGCTTTGTGCCTGGTTCAGGCTCAGCCACGGTCTATGCGGTGGCCTCTGCGGCTCAAGTGAATGAAAGTCCTTTGCAGGTAGTGGGGCCCCCTCCGGGCCATCCGGATTACGACCCCACATTCACCCCCACTACGGATTATACGATTACCTACGATACCCTGAATATCTATGTAACTTCCACGGCCCCCAACAACACATCAGTAATTGAATTGTTCCGGACCATACTGACTGCCGGTCAAACGTCCATTGCTCCCGGAAACATTGATTACTCCCATCAAGTCACGGCATATGTGACCGCTCCTGTCACGTCCGTATTTGGGCGTACTCAGGCTGTGGTAGCTTCCGCTGCGGATTATGCCTCATATTATGGGCAATTGGCAGTAAACAATACCTGGACCGCAACCAATACTTTTGCGCTGACAAGCGGGGCTGCCGGGAATTCCCCCAATCTGGTATTGCAAGGATGGACGGGAAGTGCCGCTATCAATAATTATATTTATACGGATTCCAATGGTGTATTTCATTTACGCAACAGTACAAATGCTGCGGACATATTCACGGTGGATCAATCCGGGAATACCCGGGCCTATGCCACCTTTTTTGCCAATTCCAATATTACCGGAGCCGGAACTCTAGGCATATCCGGGATTACCTCTTTAGGCAGCTCTCTCAATCTGACAGGTGCTGGAATTTTTGCCAGTACGCTAGGAGTAAGTGGTGCCACCACTTTGGGGAATACCCTCAACCTGACAGGTGCTGGAACTTTTGCCAGTACGCTAGGAGTAAGTGGTGCCACCACTTTGGGGAATACCCTCAACCTGACAGGTGCTGGAACTTTTGCCAGTACGCTAGGAGTAAGTGGTGCCACCACTTTGGGGAATACCCTCAACCTGACAGGTGCCGGAACTTTTGCCAGTACGCTTGGAGTATCGGGAAATGTCACGATTGGCGGCAGCATTGTCACTACCGGTATTGGCAATTTCAATACATCCGCCTTGGACTTCAAGGAAAACGTACAAGACATCGTTCTGGATGTACCTAATTTCATGAAATTACGCCCGATTTCCTATACCCACATCCCTTCTCATCTGCCGACCACCGGTTTTGCGGCTGCGGAAGTCTATGAAATTTATCCGGAATTGGTGCAATTACAGGAGGGTAAACCCTACGCACTGAATTATGTGGGGATTATCCCATACATAGTTTCAATCGTGAAATGCCATGAAGCCAAAATACGGGATTTTGAAATTCGTTTAGCCGGAATCCAATGATATGGCCATTGGAATTGAAAAAGCCGGGGTGGATTTGACTGCCATATTGGCTCCTTATAACAGCAGTATGACAAAAGCTGCTTCTACTGGAATTGAGGCTGGCGGCGTGGATTTGAATAATACGTTTGCCCCTCTTTCCTATGGAGTTGCGCCCCCCGCCACGGGGATTAAAGCATACAGTACCGGGAATGATTTGAACACAATCTTTGCCGGAGTGGGTACGCTTCGCGTCGGGGGGATAGCGGGTGCCATGGAAATGGGGGGGACCTCCGCAGGAAATGAGTATCCTTTCTATGCCCAAAAAGTGGGGGGTTCGGGAGCCGTTTCCTATAGTTGGTCTATCAGTGCTAAAGTAGGAACTGGAACGGTCACGATTGAAAGTGGAGCCGGAACGGATACGATTACTATCGCGGCGGGCAGTACCACAGCTTTATCATGGAATACCAATTGCAATTTGACAGTGGGAAGCAATGTTATCCACCTTACACTGCCCTGTGCGTATGCCTATACCCCCGCAGCAGACCCAAATCCCCCCGTTCCCATTGGGAGTGGAATTTTCACTGGGGTAGGGACAAACAGTTATACCGTTTCCGCATCAGCCAGTCCCACCAATTTCACCAAATTTGCGTGGACTTTGACGGATGTCAATGGAAGCGCCGGGGCAGCGGCCAGCATTAGCGGTGCCGCTTCCAGCAATATTATTTCTGTTGCTCTCACAGTCCCAACCGATGGAATTTGCGCAGTCAGTGCACAATGCCAGCTTCTTACCTCAGATGGTTATGTGGATTACGTGAGTTGTGGGTGGGTGGTCTCCTATTAAAGAACGTAGAAATTTCCTGTAAAATATGCTAAGATAAAATTCTTCTTCCACAACCTGTTTAGGATTTATCCATGAAAATCAAGGACTTGCTCCCAATCAGTGCCAGTATCCAATATCTGGTCCAATTAAAAGGCATTCCGGTCACTACGGGCTATAAGATTGCCCGTCTCCAGACTCAAACTGTCAATGCACTGGCCCCCTTTGAAAAAATCCGTACTGAAATGGCGGCCCAGTTCATGAAACCCGGCACCAACTCCCTCAAAGAGGGGGTAAATGGTGAAGAGGTCAATAAGTCATTCCTGGAGCTTTTGGATTCCGAAACGGACTTTACTCCCCCCACAAACCCAATAATTTCCCTGCGAGACATCCCGGCAGGCACTAAAATCGTACCTTCCTACCTTTCAGCTATTTACGGGAATTTGCTGTTTGTTGTTGATACGGATGAACCACCCAAAGAGGTTTCTATCCCGGACCAGCAAACCCTCATCAACCTGTTTAATGGGTATGTTTCCTTGGGGAATATGGAAATAGAAGTTGAGAATGCCCTGACCACCATGATATTGGATGGATTGAAGGCAATTCATAGTGCCATGTTGGTATCCGGCACGGAAGGTTTCCCACCCCCGGACTTCAAAATCGGCCTTCAAGTCATCCCCCTATCGTTGCTTGAGAAACTGGGGAACGTACCTACTCAGACCCTGAGTTCCCTTATGCCGGTAATCCAGGAATAATAGGGCTATGCTAGAATGGATAAATAATGGCGAAACATCAAATAAAAACTAGCAGGGAACCAAGAATTCATTATGGGTTGGAGGAAACCGTGGTACTTCCCCCTCTTAAGGGGGAAACTCTCACTCAGCGAGCCAGACGGCTAGATTCCAATTTGGCCATTGACCGGGAAGGTTTTATAGAACTCAGAACTGAATTCAAAGAGCACAGAGAGCAAACAGATAGAAATTTTGAAGAGGTGAAAGGTACTCTTAAAAGTCTGGATGAAATGAAAACCCAATTTGTAGCCCATGTTACCAGTGATGCCATCATTTTCAAACATTTGACTGAAACCCTGGATAAAGTGGACCAGACATTGAATATCCTGACTATAGCGCATCAACAGGATATTGGAAGTAAAATAACCAAAAAGCAGATATGGTCTGTATTGGCCGGCACTCTTATTTTGATACCTGCCATTATAACTATATTGGTTCATTTTTTATTTACCAGAAAATGAACATTTGAGGATTCATAAATGCTGGCGTTTATTATTGGAAATTGGAAAATGATTCTTGCCGGAATTGTCTTTGTAGGGGCGGCCGGAGTTGCGGTATTCTATAAGTTGGATGCCCAAAGTTGGCAAATAAAATACCAGAAATCGGAAGTGGCAATTGTCACCTATAAAAACTCCCTGAACAATCTCAATGAGACGCTTGTCCGGCAAAATGCTTCTATCCAAACGTTGGCAACTTCTAAAAAATCCCTCCAACAGAAACTGGATGCCGCCTCCAGGGAAAATGTGAATCTTGCCCAACAGACCAATAAACTGCTGGTCAATCTCAAGACCACGAATGTAGGAAAAACATGCGAACAAAATATGGATTATTTGCGGGCGCAAGCGCCCTCATTATCGCAGCCACCGTACTGACCGGGTGTGGGTCAGTCCCAACGGTGATTCCTGCGCCTAAAGTGGTAGAGGTGGCAGTGCCAATACCCTGCAAGGCACTCTTGCCCCCATCACTTCAAACCCCTCTACAGACAGTTACAAATACCACGTCAGATGCGGGCGTAACCAAAGCCTATGTGGGCACCATCATAATTTACCGGGCAGATGACGTGGCATTGCGGAATTTACTGAAAGCCTGCATAAACGATACTGCATCCAACTCCCCAGGGTCTTTGACATCAGTCAAAAAAAGGGGCCGACAGTAAGTAATGAGTGCCACCTGATTGGAGATATTCATGGCATCGGCCTTTGCGTCCGCATCCAATACCACTCGTACCTGTTTATAATGTTTGACCAATGATTGCAGTAATCCCAATTGATTAGGATGCAATTGCTTGCCAAACAGGCAAACTGCGGCTCCCTCATTCTCCGCAAATAACATATTCAGTTTCAAAGCATCCATAGGTCCTTCACATAGGAACAGGGTTCCGGTACATCTGCGTGCATTGTCATGAAATCCAAGATAGGAGGATATGGGGAATGCCCCCTCCGCCGGGTGATTGCTTTTGTAGCGCGGCTCTCTATCCGGTATGGTGGTACGTCCTGTCCAAGCCACCAAGAGGTCATTCATATAAATGGGAAACACAACCCGGTAAGCCAGTTCTCCCGTGATAGTCCCATACAGCGGAAACCGATTCAATACCGCATCGGAGAAGCCACGCTTGCGCATGTAATGGTACGCATATCCAGATATTGCCGACCCATCATAGATACGTTCCAGTTCCCCAGGCAGCCGTATCTTCTGCTGGACTTTGGGGGTTACAGGTGGGGTTTCCTCCCCGGAGGAATATTCCTGGACAATCTCCTTGGCTTTTTTATAGGGGATATGTAACAAGTCCCCCAAGAGCTTGGGCAACGTTCCCCGATGAGACTCATCCCGCCAGCAACTCCAATGTCCCGTAAAGATATTGATGCCTAAGTGAGTACTGGGGTCATCCCCACAATAAGGGCATGGAATACCCACATGGTCCTTGCCTATGTTCTTGCCCTGTTCAAGGTAGTCTATACCATAATCGTCCAGTAACTTTTTTACTTCCATCATAATTGGGCCAGCTTTGGATTGGTCATCAATTCATTAAATAAATTCTTCCCATCCTTCAGGAATTGAAGGATACGTTCTTCTACGGTTCCCTGGATATACAAATCATAGACAAAAGTTGTGCTCTTTTGACCCGTGCGATAAACCCTGGCTTCCGCCTGTCGGCGGACAATGGGACTGACAGGGGATTCATAAAAACAGACATAATTGGCAGTTTGCAGATTGAGGCCCAGTGCCCCAATATGGCTGCTGAGCACCAGGAACCGGCAATCCGGGTTATTCTTGAATGACTCCAGGATTGCCTCACGCTCCGTACTGGTGGCTTTTATCCGCAATACCGGCTCTTTCAATTCATTTTTAATCATTTCTTCAATCCGGTCACCGGACCGGATAAACTCATGAAAGATCACCATTTTGTGATTTTCCGGCACTTCCATGCATAATTCCCGGAGAGCTTCCATCTTGACGGGGGATGGAATATCCAGAACAATTTTATTATTTTCCGCATCGGTAATCTGTAAGAAATTGGAAAGCACTTCCCTGGATTGCATCCACAAACTGCGTATATCCGTCAATACCATATTATTACGAACAATGGCTTCCCGAATCTTTTCCTTAAGTTTAAGATAATAGGGTTCCATTTCTGTTGGGAGTGTCAAAGGAATGGGTTTGTAGATAATATCCGGCAGGTCATAACATTCACTTTGCTCATAGCGGATAGCCGAGTTATACATAAGCCGTTTCAATTCTGGCATGCGGAATTTTCGGAATGTTTTGTCCATCCCTCCCCAGACATTCAATTGCATATTGAAAAATACTTTCTCAAATAAAAACTGGCTTCGGCCCAGGGAATCCCCATCATCTATGACAAAGTATTCTCCCCAAAGGTCACCCAGATTCCGGCCAAAGGGGGTGCCGGTCAATCCCATGCGTATCCTGGCATGCGTCTTGAAATTTTTGCATATCTTGAAGGTTGTGGATTTGGGGTTCTTGACCGCAGTAATCTCATCGAAAACCACAATATCGAATTTTGACAGGAATTCCTTCATCAGCACATCATCAATCTGCCGTTTATTACGCTCTGGCCGATGCGGATGAGGTTGGAGCTTGGTAACCAGTGATTGCACTCCAACATAATTTATGCAAAAAATATCCGCGTCCTGTTTCAGGAGTTCACTGCGGTCGGCTTTGGAGCCCTCCAAGCCAATAAAGGATAATTCCGGGCGGTGTTGCTCCACTTCCGCTTTCCAGGAAGGAATGTTGATTAAATTAGGGACCAGGATAAGAGTACGGTGTCCCTGCTTCATGAGTTTAGCACCATAAATGGCTGTCAATGCTGCTGCCGATTTCCCCAAACCCACGTCAGCCAGCAACATGAATTTTTTCTCTTTGAGTATCAGGTAAGCACACACAAGTTGATGAAAAAACGGTTTGACATGAAATTTCAAGCCAATCTCTTCAAATTTGGCTTTATAGTATTCCGCCGATTGTTTCTTGTAGTTTTCATAGTTGCGTACCAGGCGATTCAGATAATGCCCTACCCACGGCTGTTCCCCCGGGAGTAACTCTCCGATTTTGTGTTTCATAATTACTCCACCAAATAAAGTTCAAATATCTCAATCTCAAGATATTTGTTATCTTCAAGAGCTTTCAATGCTTTCTTCCCTTCACAATCAATACATAGCCTTTTGAACTCGTGCTTATAGGACTCAGCATCCTTTTTGCTTCTGAAGCACATTACTGAATGAATCAATCCACTTTCTCCGGTCAGCGCAGTGGTTCCTGTAGCCACTAAACCATAGATTTTAGTTTTAGAATTCACGGCGTGCTCCTGTGACGCTCAATGGTAAAGATATTCTTGTATTTTGTTCCGCTTGTTTAATATAACGAAGTGCAGTTTCGTGCCGCGTTTCATTCGGGTATTTATTTTCAACAGCCATCAACAATTCATTATATTTCTCTGCTTGCTGCCCCGCTGACAGCAGCGACTCAATGGATTTTTTGCAATCAGCGAGCACTATATCCGGGTCTGTGTCCTCTGCGGGTAATCTCATACAACCATGCCCATCATAGATACGTTGTGGCGCTGCTGGTATCCGCCTATCTCTTAGCTCGCATAATTGTTTGTGGAAAGATTCAACATCAAGCCGGAGTGGTGACTGCCCAAAGCCACCACTAAACCCGTGATAATTGAACATTTCTTCGCCTTCTGGCATTGGCTCACCACATATTGTGCATTTGGCGTGAAATTTAGTGTTGGCCATATCAGTCTCCGGCTTGCCCAAAACTACTCATGAATCTCTGGTAAGCATCACTATGAAATTCTACCGATGATACGGAAAACTGGCCTATTTCCAAAGATTGGCAGATCAATGCACCGGACGATTCTTCCCCATCCCGGTTTTTCACGATATGGATATTGGCAATTCCCTTGAGCTTTTCATCTTCCGTCCGATTGAAAGAAGCGATACGGTCCGCATGAAAGGCTTTGGAAAAGTCCTCCGATAGATGCTCCCCACCCAATATCTTGTTCACTCCACTGCGGTTTCCCTGGGATACCGCCACCACCGCTATGCCATGTTCAATGGCTATCCGGCGCAATTGCATGGTAACTTCTCCTATTTCCAACCGCAGGTCCTTATGATTATCAAACTTGAACAGGTCTGGGTAATCCACAATCAGCATATCCGGCATAAAATCCTGGTGCTGTTCCAGCGCCTCAATATAGGCTTCCAAAGCGGGAATTGTCAATACCCGTGGTGGAAAATCCTTTATAATCAACCGATTGGCTTTGGTACTTAAACGGGATTCCAGTTCTTTCCGTGTTTTGGGGTCCCAAATACCGTGAAAAGTATCTGGGGAAGAAAAGAACGTATATTCATGAGTAATGGGGTTCATGGTCAATTTTGGCACGTTCAATGTCTTCCCCAAATCTTTAGTCAATTTATACAAGTTCATCACATATCGTAGAGCTACTTTGCGGACGCCCATTTCCAGGGATATATGCAAAATCTTCTTGCCCCGTTTCAGATTGCTGGCACCCACATTGATAAGCGCCCAAGTTTTCCCGGTGCCAAACATTCCCAAAATCAGCATAAATTCACCCCGAGCCGGGTAGAAATCCCCTTTATCCAGCACTTCCACGCCGGTAGTAAATTCCATCTCGTTGGGGACGCTGTAGATGATTTCAGGTGATTTGGCAATGTCCAGTCCCAAATCGGTAAATGAAACGCTCTTCTTGGAGGCTTCATTCATCACCTGCCGTGCTTTCTCGAAATCCCCCTTTTCCAGATTTCGGAAAGCCTCTTCAATACCCTTGGAAAGGATTTTCTCCGATAGAAAACTGTTCAGTTTGCTGAGAATATAAGCGGGGGACAGCCCCTCTCTTTGCCGGGTCAGACGCGACCAGATATGGTTATAGATTTCTTTTTGGTCACTGGCAAGATACGGGGCAAAAATATCAGCCAGATTGTCCTTGGGGGCAGCCCCGTAATTATCAAAAAACTGGTAAATATCTTTGGCCAACCGTTGGATGGGTTTCTGGTCAAACAGGGAAAGATCAACTTGCGCCCGGACTTGCAGGCCTTCCTGGTCATGGAAGGCCAGTAATGACAAAATCTCCAATTGCAGATTGGATTCTGATGGGGACGTGCCCACAGATTATTTCCGGTTGATGATTAGGTTGCGGTATTCGGCATTTTCAATTCCAGGGTAGGCATTTTTCCAAATTGCGGGAAGATAGGGTACCCAGCCTATATAGGCTGACATGGAAGGGGGGATTTCCCGCTGAGTAAGTTTACGTGTCAGCAACCGGAAGGATTCTCTCCAGAACGAAATCTGTTTGGTGTAATCCTCATTGAATCCAAAACTGTCAATAAACGGCTTGATGGACAGGATATTTTTCAGGAATCTGCGATAGAGATAATGCCGGCAGAATTTATCATAGGGTATCTTGGCAACATAGGGAAGCTGGCACATCGCCCTATAGGCAATTTCTATGTCAGTGGGAGCTTTAGCGGTGGGTTGGAAAAATAAATCCCCAATTGCCCGTACCTTTATCCATTCATCATAATCTAATTTGATTAGTCCGTTTTGGGACAGTTCATTGAAAATGAGAGCCGCTACTGTCTTTTCTGACAGTCGTGATGTGGTCGTAATCCGCATTTTTCATACTCCGGTGGTCTATGACCCAAATTTGTTTGTTGAGTATTTGTGCCCGTTGACGCAAATACTGAATCAGGTTTTCTTCCCCTGCTTCGGAAAGATGTTGTGCCGGTTCATCCCAAACTTCCAATTTCCAAAATACCCCGGTAAGTTGGGATACTAAATCGAAGGTGCCAAAAGCACAAGCCAGGCGCAATCGTTGTTTCTCACCACCACAAAATGATTCCCACGGAATGGGGTCATCATGGGTGGGTGAATAGATGAGTACGTGGAACTTATTCGATACTCCGCCTGATTTATTTTCGTTTTCAACCTGGATTGATATTTTCCAGTCCGGCATGCCCAATGAGGCTAATGCACTATTGTAAGACAACTCCAATTGATTTACCACCTCTGATAGCAAAAATAACTGGATTTCCCGGAATCCTTTCTTCCAGAAGGTGTGCATCCCTTCCTGATACGCAAGCATTTTCAATTTAGCTTGTGCCTCCCGGAGGGAACTGTTGTATTTTTTAACTTCTTCAATTTGTTTCCGGTAGAGTTCCACATACTGATTCACATCAGTCCGTGCGGTTTTAATGGTGGCTTTAAGATGCTCGATTTCATTGCTTACCCCGGCTATTTCCAATTCCATTGTGTGGACTTTTGATTGATATTTCCGCTCTTCCTGTGTGATGGAAGACATGCGAAGGTCCAAATTGGCCTTTTGTGTCTCTAACTGACGAAGTTTGTCTAAAAGTTTTTCCTTCTTGGTGGCAATTGCCTGTAATGAACTGGTAAGCTCCTCCACAAGAACCTGCATTCCCTCTAATTCCGTTTTTACGTGGCCAGGGGAGGCTTTCTGCCCACAGGTGGGGCACAGATACCCCTTGGAAATAAGCCCCTCTAATCGCCTTATATTCGTCCTGTGGCTGGTCAAATTGCCGGTTCCCCGTGCAATCTCCAAGGTATATTCATCTGATTTTGCTCTAAGTTGTTGATTTTCTTGTATATTTTTATTTAGTGCACCTTTCAGCGCATCCTCATTTTCAGCAATATGCGCCTTTTCAAAAAGTGTGAGGGTATTCGTCAGTGTCTCATGTCGCAAGTAAACGCGCTTCAATTCGGCATTCAGGCCGTTGACCCGGTTTTCCCGTTCCAGTTCCCAAGTGGCACTCTTTTCCTGATACAGGTCAGCGGTCTTAGAAGATTGGGCCAACTGCCCCTCAATACCCCGGATTTGGAGTTCCGCCTCTGTTTTGTCAGTCAGGATAGTGGCATGGCGGCGGTCCGTCAAATCCTTATAGCGTTCCCAACGGGTTAAATCCACCAATGCGGAAACGAATTTGAGCTTGTCAATAGGCGCTAAGTCCAGAAACAGGTTGGTGAATTGTCCGGCTAAGACGGCCTGAATAAAAACTTCCCCGGACATTCCAAGCCAAGCGTCCAGCTCCGTTTGGGAAACTTGCCGCTCAATGCCTTCGGACATTAAAACGGTCGTCATGACAGGCTTGGGGGTGCGCACAATGAAGGCTGGCTTGCCATTGGCGAGGAAATGGAAGCGGACTTTTAAGGGGACATCCTTATCCCAATTTTGCAGGTCTTTGCTCGAAAGACCCATCGTGGATTTGCCATACAAACAATAGAACAACGCTTCCCATAGACTGGACTTCCCAACCGCATTCGCCCCCATTTCAGGTGAACTCTCATTGACCCCCTGCATGGCACACAAACCGGAAGTAGCGATGAATTTGAATTCCTCTTCCCGGAGAAAAGAGCGAAAACCTTGCACGGTTATTGATAGGGGCTGTATATCCATCAGGCAATCCCATCCACTTCCCGGATAATGGCCAAGGCAGAATTCATATAGGGGTCCCCGAGACCGGGGTACTTCACTGTTAGGAATTGTTTAATATATTCTTTCGATGACGCGGCACCCAGCATAAAATTAGAATCAGAACTGTGTTTGGTCTCTCGCCACATTGCCGTAGGCTCAATCCCATATAATTCCAAGCCCAGCTCATTGCATTTCTCCATGAATTCCTGCCGAATTTTAGGCCAATTGGGCCATTGCTCCGAAGAAACCACAATGTTCAATTTGCATTGATCTCCCTTTTTGAAATCCCGCGTTTCCAAGTCCGTTACGGAAAGTAAATTCAACATCAACCTAGAGGGGAATTTGGGGAATAATTCCATGCTCTCCCCTTCTTCCGGGAGAAACAACACGCGAGGGATAAAGGAATCCCCAAAGTGAATATGATAGGGGGAGCCCACATAAATCAGATTGTGCATCTGTTGTGGTACATGCACATCCCCTGAATAGACTATTGGGCACCCGGCCAAAATGGACCCATCATCCCCTTCCAGGGATTGCCCATTTTCAGCTTTGGCCCCCCGCAATGTCTGGTGCATGAATACCATGTCCGCCTTGTTAATTTCCAATCCCTTCCAATCCAGTTCAGGATGGCGAGTATGGGGCAAGAGATATATTTTGGTCCCATCCAGCTTTATGCGTGTGGGAGTGATGACGTAATGCACATTATTGACTTGATTCAGGAACATGAAATACGGACAGGTAGGATCAACATAATCATGATTGCCCCGGAGGATGAATATCTGGCATTTTTCCGCAAGTCGCTGGATACGTGGAACCAATTCATTCACCAATCGAGCGGAATGCCGGTCGGTTTTATCCGTGAGGTCCCCCAACAGGAAAATGTGATGAATGGCTAATTTGGTTATTTGCTCTTCCAGATAATCGAATATTCGGAAACGATAGGCTTCACGGGGTGCATCGGTAAAATGCAAATCCGTGGTAATCAATGCGTTACGCATCGCGATTCTGCCGCAATATCCCGTAATACCCAATCAGGGCCGCATCGGCCCTTCCAGTATCCTTCTTGCAGGAAAAGAAGGAAGTTTGAGAAGGGAATAGTTTGATAGCCTGTTCCAAGGCAGCTTCCTTGGGGCGTCCTATCAATCCAAATTCCTTTTTCCAGGATTGGGGAGAGACGGTTTTCAGATTCCACCCCATACCTACTATGAGCGCATGTAAAGCTCCGATTTGGTATCCAAATCTAAACATGGATGTCACTCCCTGCCCGGGCATCGCATGCACGTTCTCAACATACGCAATCACATCCGGGACATGCGATTCCTGAAAAGAAACTTGAATAGCCGGGATATTCAAATTGGTTTTCCCGGACTCCTTTATTATTGGCATATCCAATATATAATTCAGACGCCCTTCCTTGAAAAAGGCTATTGCACCATAGAACCCCGGGTCTATGCCAATTACCGTAAACCCAGGGCCTATGCCAATTATCCTATTCACTGGGGATTCTCCAAAGGGGAGGCCGGTCCCATAAACTGGGATTCCAGCATTTCCCATCTGCGTTTAACCTCGGATTGGATATGCTCATGAAGTTCCGGGGTCATATTGTCATATACCTGGGATTGTTGTTTGTAACTGGTCACCTCTTCCAAAGCACCAATACTTTTCAGCCAATCCACACAGGCTTTCACATCATCCAATCCGCACGAGTAGAGAATCGGGATAATTGCCGTGCGATAAGGAGCCCCTACCTTGTTCTTGTCAATTACCACCGTGGTAAGTGTGCCGATGCTGCGTTTAATGCCGGAAATTTCCTTGGTAAGTTTGGCCCCCGGCGTAAGCACCACAATCTGACTTGCATAAAAATCCAATGCACGCCCACCCGCCCGTGTCCATTTACGGCCAAACATGACCCCGAGTTTGTCACGGGTTTGGGAAACCACAATCAGGGTGACATTGCTTTTTGCCATCTTCTGATTAAGCTGCCGGAACATGCTGGACATGCGTTCGGCTTTTCTGGCCCCGGCATACCCGGATTTCTCGAATTCCGCTTCCAATTCAGATTCAGTAGTTAGAGCATCCATGGAATCTATTACCACTAAGGCGGGTTCATCCGCAATGCTTTCCAGGAATTTGAAAAGCTCTTCCACCATGAAAATTTCCGGGAAAAAGAGATTGCTTTGTGGCAATCCTATCCGTTGAGCGAATTTGGGGTCAAACGCCGCTTCAGTCTCCACATAATAGATTTTCCGCTTCGGGTATTTTTGTCGGTAGTTTTTGCAGGCAATAATCGCCAGCAGGGATTTGCCGGTACTGGTATTGCCAATAATGTTGGCATACCTGTCTTCGGCCCAGCCACCCCCAAGTGCACAATCAAGAAGGGCAGACCCGGAACTGAAAAATTCCGGGCTGCCCATGTCTGTGGCTTTGTAGATATTGATCCCACTATCTTTCTTCACGGAGATCACCACCCTTCAAAGTTATCTGCCTTGTCGGGACTCTCTTCTTTCGCTGGAGAAGATTTTGGTGTGGTCTCACTGGGGCCATCATAGGACTCTTCATCCACAGTGCTTGTATTCCCCGTCTCCGCAGGAATCTCATCTGTATCTACAATGTCACTGTTATCATATTCTCCTTTCACCATTTCCAGAATGTGACTGGTCCGATGAAATTGAAGGACGGAGGGGATGGGATTTTCTTCCACAAATTGCAGATACCGCTGGATTTTTTCTGGGGTTTCAGCAATGGAAGTGGGTTCTGAATCCAATTGAACCCCGGCATAATTGGGGAATTGGCCACCCAATTTGGTCATATCAAATTCAATGTCATATCCATGTTCCGGGTGATCCACAGCTTTGGCGCGGTCACGTTTGGAATCATAGGCATGTGCACAGATTTCCTCATCCACTTTTTTGGCCGGCATAATCCACAGCTTGGGACCATCCCGCATTGCATCCCGGTCAATAATCCACACCACACAGGCGCTCTTGGCGTACAGTTGTGAACTCAATTCTTTATTACCATCTTTCCGGGCATTCATATTCAGCAGGCAAATGGGGCATTTCCCCGGTTCACGCCGCACATCCCCATTAACATAGGCATCAATGCCGGAAAAATCGTGGCACAGATACGCACCCATTTTGGGGCCAATCCCCGTATGACGTTTAATGCGTAACCCGTAATGCCCATAGGATTCCCAGGAAGAAGCCGGAGGCAGAATACGGATAGAATTGTGGCCTTCCTTGGGTTTGAAAAGTTTATTCTTGTAGGGGTCAGTCAGAAATGTATCACCATCAAAACCCTTATAACTGGATTGGTTTTTCTGCCATTCCGTGGCAGAACGTTCACGATAAACATATTCTTTTACGGAATTGGAAGTAGAAGATTTCCCGGATTTCTTGGGGGTAACCATAAAAATTTCCTCGATATTTGATTTAAGTAAAAAGTGATTAAGTAGTATGTCGTTCTCTGGCCATTGCTTCACGGCCTTTGGCGGCCAAAATGGCTTCAGTGGAAGATATTGTACCGCTGTTCATTACGTGTTGCAACTCCCGCTCAACCAATGTCCGCAACATGATTGAACGTTGTAGCCACGCATCTTTCAAATTATTCAATTTATTCACAAGAAAATCGGCTTGATTTTTAAGTTCCTTCATATTACGGATAATGTCGTAGCTATCCACAGTGGAACGGATGACTCCTTCTGTGGATTTCCCCATTTTAGAAAGCAGCACATTCATGATTGGAAATGGCATTGTGGTGGCATCATCGTCTTCATAGGCTTGCCGGGTATGTAACTCAGCAACAGAAGTGATACTGTCCAATGCCAATTTAACCGCATCGGAAGCGGTTTTGGCACTTGCCAAAGCATCCCCAATCACCAGATACCCAGAGTATTGCTGACGCAGCTCCTTGTCATAGTCAGCCCCAATCTCCATAGTGGATGCTCCCACCCCGTATTGCTGGCATATCAGGGTTGATTGGTTAATGGAATCCAAAGTTTGCTGTATATCCTCGGATGAGAAAATGGGAACAAAAACACTGGGTACTGAAAAGTGCATAAAAATGACCCAAAGTAATGAGAAGATGGGACTATATACCAGGAAGTTTTAGATGTCAAGTGGCTGAAATGGCTTGACAAATTGATGCCTTCTCTGCCACAATCCAGGCATGCGAGCTTCTTCTCAAACGTATCTTTCACGGCCTCCTTGTCAGGATTGCCCCAACTCCAAAAGCTGTTTGGAAGAAAAACTTGCCTGTAAGGATTTTGCTTTGTTTATGGACGCATTGCCGTTTGATTCGGATTTTGAGAAACGAAAACCAACCCATGAAATATTCAAAAAGGCCATGAAGGTGTGAACCAAACTGAAACTGATGCGGATGACATAATAAACTATCTGGAATTCCTGAAAAAATTGTTGGTGGAAACGCCACCTCCTCCGTGTGTTAATTGCCCATTCCACAATAGTTGCCGTGACAAAAATGAAGCCTGCTATGACTTTTATACGTATGTGCGTTATGAAAAGTTCAAGCCGCTCAGAGTCACTTCCAATAATGGGTATGGTAAAAAATATAGCCGTCATCCGTCGTTCAAATGGTATCGAACCGTGTTTATTCTACCCAAACTTAACAAGGAAATAGATTAACCAGAGGTTAAATGACAATCCTATAATTAGTCACTTATGACTAATTAAGTATCCAGATATTGATACAGTTTATGGATAAAATCTGCCATCCCATTTTCCGGGTGGCACGGCTTGGAAAAATATTTCAAAATGGACAAATGCAGACAGGTATCCATAGGGTCCCCATAAAAATATCGTCGGGTAGCATACCACAACAACCCCTTTCGTAGTACTTCTGGATTTGCATAAGGCATTTTCCGTATCAGTGCCAGAATTGCGGGAGTATCATTTGGGGATTTTTCACAAATGGCTTTGAACAGGGAATTGAAATTTTCCGGGACTATTTCCGCTTCCGTATTCAAAATCTCCGTCATATCCAATTCTGTAGAGTCCCTTAAAGGGCTTAAATAGGAAAGTGCCTGCCGGATGCTGCCATCGGATTTTTGAGCAATCATCAACAAAGATTCATCCGGTATCTTGAAATTTTCACTGATTTTAACCTTATACAGATATTGAAGAATATCTTCCGTTCCTATGGGTTTCAGGGGGAAATGATGCAGGCGTGTCATCAGGATTTTGGGCAGAACACTTACATTGGTGGTACAGAAAATATAGAACAAGTGCATCGGGGGAGCTTCAATGTCCTTCAACAATGCCTGATACGTGGCCGCTGTAAGGGCATGTGCCTCATCCAAAATCAATGCCCGGTAAGGACTCCCTCCCAATGCCGGATACCGAAGATTGGCAATCAGTTCACGCATGGCATCCACGGAACTTTGTGTGACTGCATCCTGTTCGGTAATGGAATAGGATTTACAGCCAACTTCCCGGGCCAGGATACGCGCCAGTGTGGTTTTACCCACACCAGAAGGTCCGGAAAACAGGTAGGAATGGGGAAGCAGGTCTTTATCGGCCAGAATCCGCTTGAGGGCGGAAATAATGCTTTTATGGCCAACTATTTCATTGAATGTATGGGGTCTTAATTTTTCACTGAGGTCCACGTGGTTGCACACTTTTCCATATCAGTCATTTCATACCAATTGTACCCTTTTTTAATGGTAATACTGAGTGGAACGGTAAGCCAACCAAAATAGACCGGATTGGGCTTGGCTAAAAGCAATTCCTTCATCAATGCCAGTTGGGAAGACACTTCTTCCTCATTCACACAAAACATGAGCTCATCATGCACATTGCAACAAGGGATTAGTTCCTTCTCCACACAGCGATTCCCCGCTTCCACCACAATGTCAGACGCGGCTCCCTGAATAGGGTAATTGGCAATATCATTGGGACCCATAATGTTCCCATACCTCCGTCCTGTCGGTCCCATGATATAGCCTGTCCTGGCATATTCGTCCGTCAAACGATGCTGCCACTGTCGGACCCCCCTAAACCGCAACCAGAATTGGTCATAATACTGCTGAGCCTTTTTCATTGAAATCCCCATGAACTCAGCCAGGCTTGGGACCGATGCCTGATAAAAGGCGGGGAATACCCATAAGTTCTTGATTGTATTGCGGAATTTCTTAAAATCCTTCTCGGCCAATCTGGCACACCGCTTATCCAGTTTAGCCAAATCTCTGGCACAATCCGCATGGATGTCCATCCCATTACGAATGGCGTTGATAAAATAGTCATCCTGGGATACCGCCGCAATCACACAGGCTTCCAGTTGCCCATAATCCGCTCCTATCAGGATTTTGCCTGGGGGAGCCGTGATAATGCCCCGGGGAGCACCCTTTTTAAGGTTTTGTAAATTGGGGTTGGAACTGGACAACCGGCCAGTTACCGTGAAGGTATGATTGAAGTTTGCATGAATTTTGCCATCCATCGGATGTATTTTAGTAATAAAGTCCTGATAAAATGCCACCAATTTATGCGTCTTGCGCAATTCAAGTATGTTTTGTGGAAAGGGATGGGAAATGCCGGAAATAGCTTCTTCATCCGTGGAAGAATCCGGGGGAATCATCCCACAGCCCACCATGAGTTTTTTTACCTGCATAGTGGAAGCCGGATTGAATAGGGCATGTTCCACTTCACAAAACTGTCTAACCAATTCATCTTTACTCAGTTTATCCAGAATTTCCCGTTCATTGCGCAATTGCGCCTCCAGCAAATCTTGGGTTTTTTCTTTGTCAATTGGCAACCCTTCCAGCATCAATGCCGATAAGGAGGGAATACGGGCCTTGTGCATCATGTAGGTTTTGAAAAGATTGGCCTGGATGAGCTTACGGCCCAGAATATGAGCGATACGTGCGGTGACCACGGCATCCAGACCATTGTATTCCAGCACCTTTTCAATGGGTTCATTGGCAAGATTGGTGACATCTATATCAGAAGATTTTTTGAAATTTTCAATGCCTAAAACCAGAAGGGCCATGTTATCCAGGGAATGTAGCCCCCCACTGCCGGCTCCGCCAGGACGGCAATCCAAGATGTAGGACATCAGCATGGTATCATGCCAATCCGATTGCTGAATTCTACGCGTAGGCAGATGAGTCAATAACCAGCGCAACTCAAAGGTGGCATTTTGGGCACATATCTTGCCGGCAGAGAGAAGTATTTTTTCAAGGATGTCTAATTTTACCTTGGCATTCTCACAGTCCGATTCTTTATGCCCTATTGGAAATACGATGGTATTGTATTGAGGGTCAGTGAGTGCAACCGTAAGAATCTTCCCAGTCAATGGGTCTAGTCCGGTTGTCTCCAAATCAATTATGATTTTGGGGAGATTCATCCATAGAGGAACTTCATTCCTCAATTGGCTTAAAGACATGATAGTTTTTGGCTGCTCCAATGATTTCACCGTATGCACATGAAAGAGCGCATCCGGGAAGGTGTCCAAAACAGTCTTTACCATGTGCAAAGAGCGCAGAAATTCCGCGTACACACCACTCTGCTGGTTGCGCAATAAATACGCCGGATGGATTACCGGCACCACCCAAAAACAATGATTCCCCAAGCGCAATGGGAATGGTTTGCCAGACCAAAGAAGGATTGACCCCTGAGAAACAAACCATTTTAGGGCAATAGTCCCCACGGCAACAATTACTTTTGGCTTGACCAGTTCCAAGTCTTCTTCCAGAAAACTCCGGCAGGCTTCAATACTATGCCAGGTGGGTTTGGCATTATGTGGCGGCCGGCACCGGATGGTATTGTTTATCCGGTAGTCTTCAATCTTGGCCTCCTTGAGGGCATTGCGCAGGATTTCCCCCGATTGGCCAACAAAGGGGGAACCTTCCGTGTCTTCCATGGCTCCTGGAGCCTCTCCCACCACATATACTGCTGCGGATTGGGGCCCACTGGCGGAAATACGGGGGTGCTTCAATGAAGGCCAAGTAGCTTGGAGAGGGCAGGCGTTACAACGCTCCGCATATGCAATTTTGATCTGGTCGGATTTTAAGGGCACGGTTACTCCACCGCCATGAAGAACTTGTATTTCCCCCCAGAAAATACCACGTGATTCCCTTCCCATCCCATTTGTTCCGAGTATTCCAAGATTGGCTTGATATACAGAATATCCAACAATCCTTTCTTCATATTGGGAAAGGGAGTGGATTCTAAAAACTGGAATGCCACACAATATTGTGGGGTACTGGAGGCTTTAATAGTGAGATTATTCCATTCCAATTCTATCTGTGAATTGTACACATAAGCTAAATCAACGGCCACATCGGAAAGCCGGAAAAACATCTTGGGGATAGGCATCCATCCTTTTGGTATGGTGGGGACAAATTCCTCCCATATTGGAACTGAAACATCCGGTTGGGTAAACCGGATTGAAACTATTTCAGTTTCCGTATCTTCCTCAATCAGGGTTATGTCCACGCTATTGTCCGCCAGCACGGATACATAGGAGATAATCTCGTCATTCTCAAATGAATTCAGGAATAACACGATGTTTTTGGGAATGATAATGGTGGACTTGGGGGAAAGTGTGGGCACCCCGGAATAGGTGGATAGTACCACACCATTGTAACTATACAAGGTAGTTTTGCTCCAATACACATTCTCGGCAATGCCCCCGGACTTGCTGCGTTTAAGAGGCCCCGTCACTCCTTTTAGAATATCCATCAAATTATTGGATTGGACTTGATAGAGGTTTTTGACATTTTGGATATAGTTGCTCTTATCTGGTATTGAACTGTGGGGAATATCAATACTCAAGGAATCTTCCTTGAGTATCAATTTACCAGAACTGCGGAATACATTCAGAGAGGGTTTTTCCAATAAAGATATGATTGTATGTAAATGATGCAGATTCATTTTCCCTTCCGGGAACTTGGCAACTTTGGGATAGGGGATATGTACTTCCATATTGGGGATGAATATATACAGTCCTTCTTTCAGGAATTGGCAGTCTACCTGTTTATCAGGGAATAAACGTATGAGGTTATCCAATAGGTCTTTCCAGGGATTTTTGGAAATTTTAGTCATGGAGCATTCTCCAAGTTCTGCTGATGAGCATACAGCTTTTCCATATCAATGATATTATGAGTTTGCATGATGGCCAAAGTGGTTTTTATATTGTAAAAGGCAGACACAACAGATTTTAAGGTGGATTTCCGTTTTTCGACTGTCAGAATATCAAATATCCTGGAAGGAGTCAAGCGATAGTCCATGAGAATAAGTTCACAAATCCGGGTAAATATGGAATCATGACGATAGCGGCCAAGTTCTTGAGTGGGGGAAATGGGGATAAAATCAGGGTCTGGATAGTAATAAACCCGTTTAGCTTTAAGAAATTCCCGTTGGCATTTGTCATACCACCGTTGAAGAATCAGGGGGACTTCAGCCCATTTTTCCGAAGAAAGGGCTGATAAACCGCGCAATACCCGCAATGTCACTGCTTCCCGGGTCTCAGGATGAACATAAGGGGAGTCCCCCAGAAAACACAGGGCTTCTTCCAGGGAAAATGGCTTAGGGTATTTCATGCCCGGTGTGTCCGGCAATATGCATCCAGCAATGCGGGATAAGTGGAGGGGATGGTCTGAAAGTGGGGATTGGTGGGTAATGTCAGATAATTAGTCATGGTGGAAGTGCTAATAGAAAGAATACTCGCAGTTTCCTGAAGTGTAAGTCCATATTTATTCATGGTAGAGCGCAATAAAAGCTGGTCTGTGGTAAATAAATCAGGATGGTCATTGATATTGGGGGCTTTATTGGAGGGCCGTGAAGCCAATACCAGCTCTCCTGTCACAGGAAATGTTTGCCAAAATTTGGGTAACATGGGTACTATCCCAAAAGTTTTGCTGCACGCAGCTCGTCACCGCATAGGCTGCACATATCCGGTTTGATGCGCCCGCAGGATTCGCAGCGCCGGCGTTCCGGTCCCATCTTAGGGGGCGTTTGTTCCGCTGTATCCAGCGGCTGCTTCATCCGTGCAATACACAATAGTTCATCAGGGTCATTTGGAAAACACATAAGAATTTTTCCTCATGGTAATTTTAACCGGCTTTCAATTCTTCCGGTTCAGTTATGAATTCACATTTGCAATTTGGGCAGAGATATTTCATGGCGAATCGAAGGGAATCCCGATGCACAATGATATTGGCATTCTTGCATTGTGGGCACTCATAGCGCCGGTCCATATGCTTTCGAGCGTCAAGATGAGGCAGGTTCATTCTTGGATTCCTCAGGTATTCCTGGTGGTGACGTGCCATCAATAGGAGGCCACGAAAATGTTTCATTTATCAATGGACTGTGCGGGGGAGGCCATGGACCTCCAGAGGGAGACCACGAAAATGCCTCATTATTATGAACATAATATTTTTTGGGAGGGACACTTACCCAATTATTATTGAATTTCTTATGAATTTTCTGATGACGATATTCATGCCACCAAATCGAGGTCATCTCCAATAGAATAACAATAAGGAAAAGAATTAGCAATACTCCAATTCCTATAAGTAGTTCCAGCATGTTCGTGCTCCATTCATTCATATTCAAACCTTGGGGGGTAATATAAATCCCAAAAATAAGCCTATAAAAAACCATTTCCATGAAAAATGTCGTTTCTTGGGGAGACTGGCTTGCTCGGGCACTTCTTCCTCCGAAGCAAAATCACCCTTCAGGAGCTTTTGAATGTCATATTGAGAAGAATCATGGGTTTTATTGTATTCGTCCAACATCCTGATCCATTCCTTGCGCTTTTCAGCAGACAGGGTACTCATGGACTTTCCTCCCAAGATTCTTTATTTCCAGATTGATTCTTGGGGATATACGGCGGGTCCCGGTAAGTCAAAGCATTTACTGCTCTCCACTCAAAACGCCAGTCTTTGCGTTTTAATCCACAGGGAGTCAAAGAATCAATTTTACGCATGGCTTGCTTGATGGTATGGCACCCACAAATAACCTGATGATTGTGCTTTTCCACTATGTCGTACAGCATGTTAATAAATCTCCTTGGCAACTATGTTCATGTAATTAAACCTACCAGGTTTGGCGCTATTTTTTTGAGGGCCTGGGAAGCATATCTTCGTACACTAGCATCAACATCATTCAAGGCTTTAACAAGAGCAGGAACTCTTCCATCATCGGCATATTCTATCTCACTAAGAGTCCAAGCAGTCCCACAGCGTATATATGCGCAGGAATCTGACAGCAATGGAATGAGTGCAGGACCAGTGTAGAGGGCAGCAGGTCCCATTCTGCCAAGTGCTATTACAATGAAAAAACGCACCCTATGGCGTGAATCGCCTAAATATGGAATAAGTTCAGGGACCACAGACGATCCGATTTCACAAAGCTGCCGAAACGCATTCCAGCGCACGTTCAGATTGTCATCATCAAAGTCTTTGATGTACTGTGCTATCGTTTTCAAGTAATTAAACCTGTCAGGTTAGGAACTATTTTGTAGAAAGCATTAGAAGCACCGGTTTCTATCCACGCATCCCACTCCAATTGAGCCATTGACGGTTCAATTGAATTCTTGCCTGTACTTTTTGATGTTGACAATACCATTTTTCAAACCGTTTACGTTCCTATTTCCAAAAGCAGGATAGGTACTTTGTCAAAGATTCATTTTCCATATCCGTCTCCATATAATTTCAATTATGAGACGCCAAATAGTTTTGCAGTTCTTCATAGAGAAGATTAGCTACGTATAGTTCTTTTTGCGCGGATTCCATACAGTTTTGAAAGTCTGTATAACAATCACAATCATCACCAGCTTTTTCTAATAAGCATCTTGCAGCAATCAAATTATTTTTTATACCACTTCTTAGGGCTGTGCAAGCTGCGCCACCACATTTTGAGTCTAAAAGATCAAGCATATCAATTTCCTTTATTCAGTTACGAATTTACCGTGCAGGAAACAATCTGTTTTTGATAACGTGCATGTAGGTTATCAATGTATGATGATTCGGGTTCCATACGATGTATTCCTGTTAGTTCATTACAAGCCATACGGCTCTCAGGTTCACTCTATCAGACTCAAGGTGATTGACAATTTTTCAGTCATGGTAATTCTGCTTCTAGTATTGCTGCCAAATTTGAATGCAATGCCTCAAGACCGCAGTTACATTGAGTTGTTTTTACGTTTCCTTGTATGTAATACGGATTCAATGGACAATACGCTTTATGTATAGCGTCATATTTCACCCAATCAACCGCAGCGTGATAAACATGAAAAGTATTTCCGAAATTGTTATATTGTTCGACCGATAGCGTAACCCCTTGTGTTGTTTCTAGTACGGTTTTCATAGAAGTTCCTTAATAGTAGATAGGTTATTACCACTACTGTCTGTTTTTGCTGTTATGATTTCTATTGGTAACCATAAATTAGAAGGCAGGTATTGATGAACAGCACTAGGGAGTATCATGGGTAGGGCTGGTCCACTTATAAGGCTACGTATATAATAAGAATTCATTATGATTGGTATACGGTGTACATATTGGGTTTTCCCGGTCATTTCTTTCGGCCTTTAATTGTGGTGCGCTTGATCCAAGAGAGAAGCACATAACGGTCAATCTCACCACTCAATGTTCTTACACCATCATTTAGATGAATGCTGATACGGCGTTCCCCTTCATACCACCATCCTTTCCGGGCCCAACAGTTCCGCATATTGTGAGGGGAACGGCTGATTTTCAGGGCTGTATTTTTCATTTCTTCCTCGTGGGTCTGTGACTTTCATATGCTGAAGATACCCTGTATTTCGGGAATTGTCAAGGGGCAACGTACTGTCAAGAATTTTCTGGACTTTCCGGTCTCATTATGATATAAAGAGCATAAATTCCAGGTAAAATTCACTTTTATGACTTATAAATCATAAACTTAGAGGATGTACTCACTATGCCTTTAATTACTCAATGTGTCTGTGGTGGCGTGAATTTTACTGAAGGGGAACATAATCATATCCCCATTGCTGTCTGTAGTCAATGTGGAGTAATTCACCAGCGTCTCCTGCTTACCCCCAAGCAGTACAGGGAATACTATGAACAGGAGTACCATACCTCTGTTCGACAATACCGGCGTAATATACGATTCCCGGCTGAGTATTTTACATTTATCACACTACATGATGTCTTGGAACATCTGGTTAACCCACTCCTGTATTTGAAAGAAATCCATAGAATCCTGATTGACCAAGGGACCGTTATTATTGACTTCCCCAATTTCTTCGTGGAAGAAGGACAGCACCATTGGAAGAGAGTTGAGCATCTTTGGTACTTTACTATCCAGCAATTGAATGATTTGGTTACCAGCAATGGATTTGAAATTGTAGAGGAAACGAGTCCCATTCTCTCTAAAATTTTACTGGTGCTCAAGAAAGCAAGTGCTCATGTTGAGAATGGAAAACCCCAATTTCTTCAATAGAATCAACGGGTTGCAGCAAAAAATGAACCATACAGTGAAAATATTTTACCAATGAAATCAAGTAGTTACAAAAATAATGCGCAAAAACCATATTTCATCATCAATATCCCCATTCCAGTAGAAATTTCACAAAGGCACATTTCCCCAGTGAAATCAAGGAGTTAGAGAAGTTTTCAGAAGTAATGGGTAAAAGCAGGACTTGTGTCAAATCGAAAAATATGCTATTAAGAGGTGGAAAAGAGCAGGGACAGCAAAAACACCAAGGAGACAGTGGTTATGCTCGCCATCCTTGGCTCGCCTCGACTTCGCACTGAAGTTCTAACCAGCCAGTAGCAGTTCTCAGGGTACTTCGACAGTCCGGTATTCGCTGTGTGCGAAGTACGGAAAGTCGAAGAAAAAGACAATCAGCAGTTGTTGCCTGATTTCCACTACCTTGGAAGGAACGGTAAACTCTAATGACTCGGAGGAGTCAGTGACTGTAAGGAGGCTTTGGGAATTACAGTCACTGAGGGGTACGGCGACCGAAGGGAGCCCAAGTTCTTACTGGTTCCATTGGATGGAAAATATTTACCAGTAAAGGAAAGGTAAAAAAAACTATTGGTGCTGGAAGCTATGCCTGTCTCCTGGGAACACGTGCCAAAAGAAAAGTATATGCCAGCACAGGCCTGCCATTATCTTGTGGGCCAGCGTTTTGGAAGACTTCGGATTGAGCATTTTGGAGATAAGCATAATGGCCGTACATTCTGGTGGTGTGTCTGTGACTGCCATACCCGTAAATTGGTATCGGGGCATCAGCTTTTAAGTGGCAAAACCCGAAGCTGCGGATGCCTGCATCGGGAACGGATTGCTCACTCCAACAAACTGCGTGCTAAACATGGGATGTGGGGCAGCCGCCTATATTCCATCTGGCATGGAATGCTGCAACGTTGTCATTACCCGGACCATGTGAGCTATGCGGCTTATGGGGGAAGAGGCATGCAGGTTTGCATGGCTTGGAAGGATTTCCATACTTTTTCCCTCTGGGCACTTTCCCATGGGTATGCAGAAGATTTGCCAATTGACCGGATGGATAATGCCATGGGGCATGAGCCGGGCAATTGCCGATGGGCTACCCACAGTGAGCAGGAACGCAATAAATGGCGTACATCCGTGGGGAAGAAAGTTTAAGGATTGTCCGGCATGGAGTCTTCCGATGTCCGGTCATCTGTCAACATGGCTTGGATTTCCACTAATGGCTCCAAGATTGCCCTTGTACCTTCACTCATATTTTCTGTCACATGCTTGCCCAAATACCGGTCTATACGCTCAAATGTGTTGGTGATGCGCTCCTGCACCTGCTGGTCAATAATCAGGTGGGTGGGAGCTCTTTCCTCGATTACTGTGGTTTGGATGGGTCTTCCAAAACCATAGGAAAGAATCAACTCCGCCGTTTTCCGTTTTTCCGTGGGACTGGTGCCAACGGATACCAGATTATTCACCAGGGTCCCTACTGCCAAGGGGGTCAGTTTCAGGCAGATTCGCCGGATTTCACTGATTGCTTCCGGGTCCAAGCGGGTTACGGTAATATCATTTCTGTTCATGAGAATGTGTTATTATGATGGAATCTTCCCAAAAGTATAGCATTTTTGGCTATGTCACTTTCCCCTCAATTGAACCTGTATGAAATTTCAGCCCGGACAGGATTGAGTTATACTCAGCTTTGCAAAGCCATAAAATCGGGTGATTTGCATGGGTATAAACTTACCCAGGCCCCCAACAGTCCTTTCTATGTGTCGGAAGAAGACGTGGTGGATTGGATTGAACGCCGGAAAATGGCTACCCAAACCGCCCAAAACCGCAAGGGAATCTCTTGACAGCCGGCAGGATTCCCTTTATACTCCAGGGACATTCAAATTGACTTACAGATCATGGCCACCGGACGAACTCATATTATTCCGATGGACTCACGCCAGGCAATTGCGGCGATGATTCTACGTGCTTACGCCACTTCGGAAAGCACTCCGGAAAAAATTGCCAAAGCATCCAAAATACGGCGTGACCGGGTAATTGCCCTCATCAACAAATTATCCCTGATTCATGCCCACCCGGAAAGGGCTTCTGCCAAGTTGCCCCATATTGAATTATTGAGTGCCTTTTGTCAGGGAATGGGGTATAATTTAACCATAATTTTAAGGCAGCGAACATGACAAGTGAAGCTCCACAGGAATTGAATCTGGATGAACCGGAACTTTCGGAAGAAAAGAAATTGATCCTGAATGTTCTTACGGCCATCCAGAACGGAATTCTTACTGATAATATCAGTACCTTGGGCATTATTGCGGTGAATGGCAAAGAACCTTCCGGTGGAGTAGGCGTATTCGCCTATCCCACCACCATGAATGGTATTTCCGTGCTGGGATTGGCACGTTTATTTCAGACTTCAGTGGAACAGTTGCTTTTTTCTGAAAATCCCACTGTCCAATCCACCCCCGATAGACACAAACTGAATTAACTTTTTTCCTTCCAGGACTATTTTCATGGATATTCACGGTTGGCAATTTCACCCCGCCAAAACCCCTTCTTTATTGGGATGCCCCCTGATTGGCATCGCCGGAAAAGCCGGGAGTGGCAAAGATACCTTGGCGGATTATATCTCCACTCGTTACGGGTATAAAAAAGTGGCGTTTGCCACTTCCATCAAAGAAGCCCTTAACCATCTGTTTGGTTGGGAAATGGAACAATGGAATGAGCGGGAATGGAAAGAACGGCTTCTTCCCGGATTCAATGTAAGTCCGCGCCATCTGGCCCAAACCTTGGGAACAGAATGGGGCCGCAATCTCATTGGCCCGGATTTCTGGATAAAAATCCTGGCACGCCGGCTCGTATATCCCTGTGTGATTAGTGATGTGCGATTTCCCAATGAAGCCAAATTCATCCGGGAGAATGAAGGATTGCTCATCAAGATTCACCGGACATCTGAAGACCGGAAAACAGAGGAAGTTCATCCCCATGCCAGCGAACAATTGGATTTTGAGGCGGGGGTATTGTTTGAAAATTCCGGGACTATCCAAGACCTGTATGACAGTTTTGAAACCTATATCTGGGGGAAAAAAGATGTTGCACACCCCATCTGCTGAAAATGCCTATGTTGAATTGGTGGGGGGCGAGCGGTTTGACCTGAATGCCCCTACTTTTCCCATCCGTTCCATGGCGATTGCCCTCTCCCGTATTCCCAGATTCACAGGCCATTATAAAGAGGAAATTGAACATTACAGCGTACTGCAACATTGTTTGTTAGTCTCTACCCTTTCCCTCAATCCCTTGGAGGGATTGCTGCATGATTGGCCCGAAGCTATTGTGAATGATTTGTCCAGTCCTCTGAAATCCCAATTTGGGGATTATCAAGACTATGAGGATTTTATCTACCGGCGGCTGGGAGAGGAATATGGACTGCCCCCCATTATTACCAGGGAAACCCATCAAGCCGATATGGAAGCCCTGATATTGGAGGCCCATTTCCTGATGGAAAGCCGCGGGCGAGATTATCCGGCTTATGAGCAGTTCAAATATATTCTGAAGCAGGGATATGTTATTACCCCAATGTCGGCGCACGAGGCATTTGATGCGTTCAGGCTGCGTTGGGCACTGTTGTTGGAGAAAGACCTCTATATCGAGCCGTGGAGGCCAAATATACGGCAGTTCACCAACTCCCATCCGGCATGATAATCAGGAGACTGCGCTTTCCGTTTTTATAAACGACACAATGTGTGTTTAACCAGCTTGTAGGACTGGTTTTTGCATAATCCATATTCAAAAAGGCCGATACTCCCACCATGACGGTTCCATCCCGGATTCCCGGAGTATGGACATGGCCCACGATGCTTTTTACCCCCATTTTCCCAAAACTGGCGATATTTCCTTTGGAACCGTTTGCTCCCCGGTCCCCGTGCATGGAAACTTCGATTCCGGCAATCGTAAAACTTCTGTCCCGGGCCAGAAACAAAGCTCGGGAATAGGTTTGCATGAATTGGGAACCCCAATACTTGAAAATATCAGGGATTTCCGTCCCAAACTCCGTGGATTTCCCATGCTTGAAGATTTCCTTCCAGGAATCCACCATGAAATGCGCGTTGGTCATATCATCCCGCCAGTCCATATCATTCAGCCAACGGAACAGGAACTCCGGATGATTGCTGGCTGGGAAAATGATTCTGATATTTTTGGGGATATGGGTATCCAAGAAATTATAGAATTCCAGCAATGATTTCCTTACATCATTTCGGCCATCTTTGTTTTTAAAGTAGCGTATAAAATGCTGATGGGCATGATGATGAGTAATGCAGTACCCATCCCAGGCATCATGCAAAACCACATATTCCGGTTTCAGCACCTTCAGCATGGAATTTTTACTGTCAAAAGTGGCTTCCTGGACTTTGGGGTTCAGGAATTCATAATGCAAATCCCCACACACCAATGCCTTTGCACGCACTTTCCTAGTTTGTCCCGTGGGCAGATATTCCGTATCCAAATCAATGAATGAGCCGTCTTTGCAGGCGTGGATTTGCCGCAAATAGAATTTGCCCCCGTCTTTTTCCACCAAGGTAGCACCGAGGATATGGCTGAACTCCCCACGTTTGCCGGCTTTGGTGTCCAGATAGTTATTGGATTTTGTGATGGCACCCGTAGTAGTCAGTATCTTGGCCAGTTTGTTTTGAGGAGTGGCAATAGTAACCAGTTCCAGCTTGGCGTGCCCGAAGATGCCACTTTTATCCTCGGTAATGCTTTCCAAGGTGGACAGGGGCCGTGTTTGGGTGGGGGTAATCTTTATATCCGCCATCAATACCAGATTCTTGTTTATGACCATCCGTTTATCCAGCAGATATGGCATGATGGGGGCGGCCCAGGGCAAGTCCCGTTCCTGTTCCGAGGAAGTGCGGGGATTGGGGTTTTTCATGCGATAGGGAATTACAATCAGATGTGCATTTCTGTTTTTGCAATAGGTCTTCAGGGAATTGAAAAATCCTGGATGGATGGCCGTATCATTTTGGGCACTGGTGATTAACAATCTGCATTTTTCATGTTTCAGAATCCCCAGCAGCTTTTTTTCATAGGGGGAAGTATCCAGGACGAAATCCAGCCCAATATCTCGGTTGCACCCCCGGCAATACCAATGATAATTTTGCAGTTCATGCACATCATTGCTTTTACATATGGGGCATTTATTCATTTTACATTTCCCCATTGCTCTGCCATTGCGGCAGCAATACCTGGTAGTGTCCGGGACCGCTCTTTCCAACGAGTTAATGATGGGGGAGCATAATGTACCCTGGGTATGCGCCCCCTTACAATCTTGGTGGGGACTAATTTAGGTAGATTTTTAAGCCATAGACAGGTTGCCTTGGTTTCCCCATGACCAAACTGCCAAGGTTGAATTATCTGGTCTGGCTTACGGATATGAGTGGAAATTATGCTTACGGGATTTTCCAAGGCAATTTTGGGAATTGGGGCATCCAGCAGAGCCTGTACAAAAGCCAAAGCCTGTATTTGTTTATCCTGTTTGTATTTGAACCAACGGGCACCACTTACAGCCAAATGTGTACAGGGCGGGTGGAATATGGCCATATCCCAACCATCTGACAATACCGTTAAAACATCTTCCTGCAAATGCCAACGCTCATCTCCTTCTGATGGAAGCAAATCACATGACCATGCGTCATACCCAAGCCTTCGGAACGCATCACGCACTATTCCACTGAATTCACATCCTATCAGGACCTTCATATCTGAGTTTTCCTATAAAATATAAAATGAATCATCCCCATCTTTTTTTACTCAGAAATGGGGATGACTCCCATGCCCTGTCCCGCCTCGCCGTGCACGGTCTTGCCATGCCTTGATATATTACCTCAAATTTCCCTGAATACTACCACCTTGAATCTCCCATATTGGGGACGCATTTCCGCGAGTCCCACATAATTTCCCGCATCCTTGATGTTCTGCAACAAATTCTCCCCACTGATAAGGGGTGGCTGGATAATGACGATTTCAAAGGTAGCTCGCCATCCTGCTGACATGGCCGGGCGTTTGCGGATTACCCTGGCGCTTCGGTTTTGGATACAAACTCCGCGTTCATCTATATAATCCCATTTCTTCACCCCCAGGGACGGATAGGGAGTCTGGATGACCAGACTGCTGTTGTAATCCTGTCGGGCTGAGGCTCTGCGGTTTATCTGACTGGATTTTGTCTTTGCCGCTTCCAATAAGGCGCCCCGAAGGGCTTCTCCCGAAATGGCCAGATAACCGTTGGAATCCCGGTAAGTATAGGCTTCGATGTCTGCGGGCAGGTCGCCCTGTTTTTTCTCTGCCTTGGTACGGGTTTGCTGTGCTTTCATGGCATCCCCGGTAAACCGGTGGAAGATGATGGGAGTGGTGCCTTCAATAGTCACCCGGTAGGTTTTGGGGGTGGTTTCGTTGGCTTCTTCATGGGATGAGGATGATTTCTTGGGCATAATGTCACACACCTTCCTGATTCAAGGGTATGGTATAATCCCGGAAAATTCCATAAAAGTCAAGTTTCTGCCGGAGGATTCTCATATGTCCGATGAATTACCCAGTGTGGTTCCCGAATCCCATTTCCCGTCAGGGGAATTCAAAGGGCAATGCCCGGAAGAAGTTCCTGACTGGTATCTGGAATTTGTCATCAAGCATAAAAGAGGCCAATTTGAAGAGAATATTGTCAAGGCTTGTGAGATGGAACTTTCTTGGCGCAGTCATTGACCGGGTGGAAATATCTTTTCATAATATATACCGTAATCTAGGTTAGTCTAAATGAGTGTCTTAAAGAGCCTTCCCCCGGGTTTGGGGGCGTCTTTCCGGCGTATTTTAACTACGTCTCGCAAATCAGCGATAAAAAGCCGGTGTCCAATAAATTTAATTGCGTCAATATCGACATCTCTATCAGATAGATAATCAAAAAGGCTGCGACTTTTCAAAACTGGCTCTCGCAAACGTGTGCCTGGAGCTGGAAATCCAGCCGCTTTCCAATTAAGCGCCATGTCCCACAATACATAAAATTGTTTGGTGTTCTCTTTATCTGGACGAGACTTTAGTTTTCGCCACCTATATAGAGTTTGGCGCGAAATGCCACAAAGCTGAGCCAGCTCATTAAGTTCTGTGAGAGAAAAAGTTTCAATGATGAATTTCTGGATTTCTTCAACTGTTGGAGAGATGGCTTTTTTGTTCATACAATTAACCTCGATAGATTAGGAGCTATTTTTTTGAGAGCTTGAACCACTTGCTCACGTACTTCTTCATTAGAATCGTTTAAAGCAGTGATGAGTAAGGGAACTGCTGCCTTGGCGTCAGCTCCAATGTTTTTGAGTGCGTAGATACTTCTCCAGCGTACTCCGGGGTCAGAATCTTTGAGAGCTTCTATAAGCAGGGGAACCACAGAAATATCTTGTATTCCTCCAAGCATTTGTACAGCTTCCCGTCGCACAGTTACACTTTCATGTTTCAGGTTCCCAATATATTTATCAAGTGTTTTCATGTGATTAAGTTATTTAAGTGTGGAGCTATTCTTTGGAGGGCTTTAGAGGCTTCCGCACGCACTGCTGCATGAGAATCGTTTAAAGCGGTTATGAGTGCAGGAACCGCTGATACAGCAACAGACCCCATATTACTGAGTGCATAGGCACTATTCCAACGCAAATCAATATCAGAACTTTTGAGAAGTTTTATAAGCGTAGGAACTGCTGGGGCAGCAGCAGCGGGCCCCATAAAACTTAAATCATCCGCGGCCTTCCAATACCGGGGGAAGCGGCCGTCGGCTGCGTAGTTCTTATCACTCAGGTCCCTAATACATTTTTCAATTGTGGTCATACATTACACTCGTATATGGGGCCATGGACATTTTCCCTCCCCTAGTACCAATGTCAGCAGGTTAGTGGGTGGTGATGCTGCCGGGAAATCCACCAGAGCATCCGTAATCAGTACAGCCACATCATAGCGTGTTTTGCCCAAGGCTTCGATCAAGGGGGCTAGAACAGTACCTCCCCCTCCCACAGGCCGGAATTGGGAATGGTGGCGGACACCCCGTTGTATATGCACTTCTGTATCACACCAATAGCAATCCAGACGCCCCGTGGAAGCCAATATGGACGCTGCTTCGGAAAGTACCCTGGACCCTTCTCCATTCATTGAACCAGAAGTATCACACAGTAATGCAACATGTAATGAGGGTTGCCGCCATTTACGCATCAGCATCTTGGTCCGGCGTTGACGAAGTACCCCAGTACGCGCAACCTTGCCACGTGCTTGGGATTGGGAAAGACGGGAACGCAAACGGGCACGCCAATCTATTTTAGGAGGTGCAAGTTTTGCATCTGCCCATATTTTGAGGCCCTCCGGGACAGTTCCTGCATAGGACCTGATAGCTTCAGCGGTTGTGCGGCTGACTGCGTGTGCTTCACTTTTTGAGATTCCCCCTTCTATTTCGTAGGGGCGAGGAACACCATCGGAACCGGAACCGCAGTCCCGTCCTTTCGGGTTGTCGTTATCAGTATCCTCACAGGAATCAGTAGGGAGGTGGTCATAATACCAACTCCATAGTTTGCCAGATGGCAATTTGTATTGACTTGGTGTTACGCCCCCTTCCAGAGAATTGGTAAGGGGTGCGTCCCATGACCATGATTCGATTTCCAAGTCCTGTGCGATATTCGCCCGGCGTGGTTTGGCTTCGGTAGCGATGGTTTGCTGACAATGTTCTCTTACCAGATGCCCCAATACTTCATGCAGTAGCATACGGGCCAATAAGGGAGTGGTGATGGTAAGCATTTCCGGGTGTACATAGACGTTCCAGCGTTTATCACAGGCCGTTGTCGGGTAAGGCAACCGGTCTGTCACCACAAAATTTGCAGCCGCAAAAGCCTGTGCGGCATATGGGGCTGACTTCAGTGCCAGCCATTGAGCGCGTTGAATAGCTACATCAAGCATGTGACACCAGCATTGCATATTGATTGAGGATGCCTTGGTCAATATCCACACCCATGGCGGGATGTGCGGTAACGTTTGGGCAGCCAAGCAAGAGACGTTTAAGTTCAATGGCACAGATACCCGCATGCGAGGCTTTGGCGGCATTGGAATACCAGGCAAGCACGCGTCCAATTACTTCTTCCGATGGACTGCGGTCTTGTAGCAAGAGGGAAGTGATTGCACAGGCGGTTGCCAATGCACTGTCTGGGCGTGTGGGCACTGTGGTAATGGTGCCAGCCAGGATTTCCAGCGGTTCCGGCAAGTCCTGGGCTTTTTGCCATTGTGCCCAACTGGAGGCGGCGGCTGCCCCAACACATTCCATGTACGCTTCTGCATCCCCTTCCATGGATGCCCGATGCCAGGAACGTGGGGATGGATAAGGTAACTGGGTTTCGACTGCATGGGTAAGCTCTTCTGGCCGGGCCATTGCCGCCTGTGGATTAGCCCGCAGATAGCGTCCCACCAGTCCGGTTTCCCCTGGTTGTCCTGTCAGCCATTGAACTGCTTCTTTCGGTCCGGTGGGCCGGATGCGGAACCTTCCAAGTTCCGGAGCGGTCAATGGGTCCCCCGCGCCTGCGGCATATTCCGGTGGATTGGCTGTGGCTATAACCCGCGTTTCACGGTGAAGGGGGGCAGACGGGTCTGCATAACGCAATGCTGCAATACGTGACTGCCGGGTAGCCGCAGTCAGCTCGTCTAGGATTACGCATGTGGGTGCGGAACTGGCTTGTTTCCAAGAATCGGAGACCAGATACCGGAGCGTGCCGGTTGCAAGATCAGGAATGGAACCCCCGGCAATTTCGCATTCGTCATGGTCGGCCAATGACAGATAAAGTGGGAACAGGCCAAGTCTTTTGGCGATGGTTAGAGCTTGGGCGGTTTTCCCACATCCCGGGGGGCCTATTAACAGTAAGGGTGCGGTCATGATAATACTCTTGCTTATTCAGGGTGATGGTGATGGTGATGGTGATGGTAGTAAACAGGCTTTCAGTGTATCTGCCAAATCCTTGGCCTGTGCGGAAATTTCCTGCCGGGTGGCCAAGTCTTGGGCCAGACTTTCAAACGGCTTGGCAATCAAACTGATTAGCCTCTGGATGATGGAATCCAATACCGGGTTTTCAAATTCCATGTCTTGGACCAATTGGCATTCCTCCCTGATTTTTGAGAGGGTGCGTACACGCAGCCCGTTGCCTTTTCCATGGGGGTCTTTCCGCATTTCCCGGTAGAGCCGGTCCGCTGCTTGGATAATAAGCTGGGAAGCAGCCTGATGGACTCCATACTGGAGGCGGGCAACCTGCTCCCGCAGTTTCAGTTTATCTTGGTTTTCCATTTCTGTATCTGGGAATTGCAGGCGTTCGTCCCCTTCTTCCGGGATTGGGTACAGGGAGAGAAGCACACTGCAATTACCAGGGATTTCCACGGGAATGGTGGACTGTTCCAGATTCATCCGGAGAGTATCAAACTGCTGCTGGTAAACCCAGATGCTTGTTGTATAGGTTTTCCATCGCCTTTTTGGGAGTAATCTTAATCCTGAATGCCATGGAAACGTATTACGCATATGAAACATGCGAATTTTAAAAGCCAGATTTTGCAGGGCAATCATTTCCCGGGTCCATTGATTGATTATTTTCTTCTGCTCAGGGGAATGGGTCTTATCCAGCAGTTTATTCAATTGCTTCTTATTCCATAAACAGATGGATAAGGAAACAAATACGGCATGGGTGGCCAAGGTACTGAAAGACCGGGTATCAAAGGACTGGGGAGGGGATGGTTGGGGATTCATGGGGGATTTCTACCTTTTGTAATGACATGGTGATGGTGATGGTGATGGTGATGGTGATGGTGATGGTGATGGTGATGGTGATGGTGATGGTGATGGTGATGGTGATTTTTCACAGGGAACCATAGGTAGTTCAAGCGTGGGAGCACGGGAAAGCGCGGCAAAAAATACATCTATTCCTTTCTCTACAATCAATTTATCTACTTCTCTTAAAACGACCGCCTCGCGCTCAACCTTACTGCGCCCAATGCGGTCAATTCTGGCAAGAAGCAAACCTGTTCTCACCTCCGTTATTGTGTAGTGCGGACGCCAAGTTTTAGAGGAATTGTGGACGATTACACTGAATGCCGGCCTTCCGGGATAAGCTATTACTATACGCGTGATGACCTTGACCGGACGCGCAGGACCTTGCATGGACGCAATATATCCTATTTTCTGGCTCATGGGCAGGTACTCCGGTATTTATATGAGGTGGTTTATCTAAACGCGGCTGGAAGTGGGTCCACACGCACATATCGAGATTCCCCTGGATTCTGGAGGGCTTCCAAGCGGGTATGGGTCTGAAATGCTAATGCCTCTATGGCCGCCTTATTCCAGTTCAGCCGGTTTGCAATAATGAACTGAGAGCGGAATGACTCCCCCCGGATGATCTCGCCCACATGGTCATTAAAATAGGCGTGGAGGTAGGCTTTTGGTTCCTTGGCATCCTCTTCTAGTTGCTTTATCATGGAATTGATACGTCCAAGAGTGTCAGTGGTAGATACTAATTTCATGGTTTGATTCATATCCATTCTCCTTATTTGTAGACACCGGCCAGTTTGGCACCGGCCAGTTTGGCACCGGCCAGATTGGCGCCGGCCAGATTGGCGCCGGTCAGATCGGCACCGGACAGATTGGCATTGGACAGATTGGCATTGGACAGATTGGCACCGTACAGATCGGCACCGCGCAGACCAGCACCGCGCAGACCAGCACCGCGCAGACCAGCACCGGACAGATCGGCACCGCACAGCTTGGCACCGACCAGATAAGCACCGCACAGCTTGGCACCGGCCAGATTGGCATAGACCAGCTCGGCACCGGCCAGTTTGGCACCGGCCAGATTGGCACCGGCCAGATTGGCACCGGCCAGATAAGCACCGCACAGCTTGGCACCGGCCAGATTGGCATAGACCAGATCGGCACCGGCCAGATTGGCATAGACCAGATCGGCACCGGCCAGATTGGCACCGGCCAGTTTGGCACCGGCCAGATTGGCATCGGACAAATTGGCACCGACCAGATTGGCATTGGACAGATTGGCACGGGACAGACCGGTGCCGGATTTTACCGCCTGAGACAGGCCGTCTGCCAAGTTCTCGGCCTCACCCGACCAGAGCACTTTTCCCTTCTGATTCTGGATTTCAATTTTCATGAGAATTCTCCCACGATTTTGGACTAGGATAGGATTGGATAATATACGATTTTTGAATCCAAGTCAATATATTTTTAATGAGGGCGTTTTGATTCATAGGGATACTTCACATACAGGAGGACCTGAAACGATTGTGATGACTAATTAAATGAATAAAAACAATGAGTTAGGGTAAAACTGAGCTCTTATTTGAAACGTATTCGAGGGGCATACAGTTATCTATAATATATTTTATAAACCTATTGACATTAAAATAAAAATGCCGTAAAGTTTGTAACAGGCAGGTAAACCACCAATTGAACACGGGAGAATTTTATGAGTGCATACCTTTGTGGGCCTAAAACGATTGCTACGATTGTGGAATGGGAACAGAATTCAGACCGTCCTGGATTTCTTGCCAAGCCGGCGTATTATGGGGGCACCAACGAGGATAAGCCGGGGATTTTTTTCCGGGAATTGCTGTTAAGGCAAAATTTGAGAAGCCTGCATGCACGGTATCCCCGTAAGGTGGAAGAGCTCACCCCGGATGAATGGGAAGTTTACCGGAATACCCCTGCGGTGAATGGCCTCGGCATCGTGGATATGCTGAAGTGTGTGCAATGCTGGCAATATCAATCCTGTGAAACGGAGGATTATCAGGATACACAGGCATGGAAGTATTCCCATTACGTTCTAAGTGCCTTGATTAGTCGGTTACCAGGCTATGAAAAGGCTGTATGGGGATTGGATTAAGTTGGTTACTGGATGGGATACAGCGTGATTGGAAATGAGCACAGGTTAACCCCAGAGAACTCACCGGAGAATATATCATGAAAATTACCCCAGAGGATTTTGCCAAACTGCCACAAGTGGATGGAATGCTTCAGTGCCCCGCCGCTGATTATTCGTTGATTCACCAATTTCCGGAGCGGTGCAGCTTTGCCTCAGGGTGCAGCTTTGGAGCGTGGTGCGTCTTTGCCGAGGGGTGCAGCTTTGCCGAGCGGTGCAGCTTTGGAGCGTGGTGCAGCTTTGGAGCGTGGTGCAGCTTTGGAGCGTGGTGCAGCTTTGCCCCAGGGTGCAGCTTTGTCGAGGGGTGCAGCTTTGCCGAGGGGTGCAGCTTTGCCTCAGGGTGCGTCTTTTCCGAGGGGTGCAGCTTTGCCGAGCGGTGCAGCTTTGGAGCGTGGTGCAGCTTTGCCCCAGGGTGCAGCTTTGCCCCAGGGTGCAGCTTTGAAGGGGAAGTTGCCAAACTCGGCATTCCCTTTATCACTATCAGCGGGCTTGGCTCCGTTGGGCGTACAACATACGCCTTCAATCTGGTCAGTGGCATAAAAATACGCTGTGGCTGTTTCTGTGGAACGCTCGATCAATTCCGCCAGCGCATTCTGCAAACGCACGGAGAGACACACTACGCCAAAAGTTACTTGGCTTGGGCCGCTTTGGTCGAAGCGGAGTTGGGTGTTGGATGATGGCTGACTGAATATCTTGACAATTAACTATTAAGATGATGGAGGAATATATGCGAAACAGACCCTTAAAATCTAAGAAAACCGTCGATCTTTTTCATATACGTTTGTTGATAGCTAATTATATGGAGAGCGAGGGATGCGATTGCTGTCAAAAAGAGAATCATGACGCTGATAAAGATGCACTTGCTAAATTGTTAGGGGTTCCTGTATCTCGGGAGGGAAGTAGGGACTATTTTGCAAAATTTGTCAAACGTGAGGAGTAATTGACATGAAGAAACTGATAGCAATAATTTGCATGATGGTGGCCTTGTTGGCATCCTTGATCTTTATGGCACCTGCCTCCGCCGCGAACTGGAGATATGTGGGCTCGTACCAAAACCCATACTTTTTCGGGAATTACCAGAAGATCAAGAGTTTTATCAATCTGGATACGCTGCGAACCACCGTGCTGGGGAAGAACAGGATAGAAACTGTCAATATGGTAATGGTGGATGAGAATTCCCCCAATGCCCCGCCCGGGGATTATTTATATATCATGTGGAGCATGTATATAAATTGTGCCCAACACTTTATAAGCGGCAGCCGCTTGGATAATCGTGGGAATTTTGTGGGTACTTCCGGGATGATTGTGCCAGGTGATGGTCCGCTAGGGCATAAATTGCTAAGTCTCTGTAAGGGCTGAAAACCCCTGATTGACATCGAGGTTAACTTATATGGTTAAGGTAAAACAGGGTCAGGATGGTGAATTTGTTTGGGATCCAAAGGATAAAAAAAGGCTTATGTCTTGGGTAGCTCAGTATATTGTGGCGCGGCACTATGGTAACTTGAGACTGGCCAGAGAACTGAAAAAACGGCTCTACAAGCAGTTTATGGAACTGGATATCCCCGAAGAAAACCAACAGGAAATAATGTTCTTCTTTGGAGACCCCAATAATCTATCTAATCGGGATGAAACCTTTCAAGAGGCCCACAATTTTATGAGTTGGCATCCTAACCAGGCATGGTCATGGTGAGGCGGTTTATACGTTTTGCCGTATATTGTGTGGATATACGCCGGAGCGTATATCCTCCCTAGAAGAAATCCGATGAGTACATTGAATGAATTGTTTTTTATCCTGTACCTGATTGGGGGAGCCCTGCTTTTTTCCATTGTGTGCCTGCTGGAATGCCTATATAGCGCATGGCGTAAAAGACTAAGACGATAGAGGATGGAATGTATAAATAGACCGTGTCCCCTGATATCAAGCATGACTTATGCCCACAATGACCAATTATGGCCCTGGACGTGTGAATTCTCCCCAGCAGCATCCTGTGAGTATTGATCTAACCTGTTATTACCCCAGTAATGCGCCATTATCTTCATCCCTATAGGCGTTTGGTCGGCACACGGTTAATCTCCTGTTTGGTGCGCGATCAACTCGTAATTTTTTACACGACCATTGAGGGCCGCTTGAGCTGTGGGCCACAATTTGCGGCTAGGTTTTGATTGAAAATACGGGAGAAATTGCCAGCCGTTGCCGCGGACAGTCTCTAAATAAATAACCGTTCCTAGCATATGACGAGGGGAGTCCGGCGTTTGAATAACGTAGTAAGCGCGGCAGTCTTTTTTACGGTTGTTCATGATGGGATCTCCTGTTGATTTACAGTATTAGTATAGCCTCTCGTGAGCGCATGTCAATATATATCGAGCAAAAAACGACAGGTCTGGCCGTACCTGCCACGGCCGTTAAACTAGGCCCTACCAAAGGGCAATGTGGGCCCTAGTTTCCTAGTACTTTGTAACTCATTGATTTAAAAGGGAAAATATAATCAAAAAAACTATTGTATTTTACAAACACGGGTCTATACTGTGATTGTACAGATTAACCCTTTTTATGGAGGAGAAGACCATGATTCCGATGCTTAAAAGAGTTGTTGCCCCTTCGCTCGAGGCTGAAAATTTGTCCGGTCATTGCAGCGGTCTGTGGGGTGACTGCAGCGGTTTGCGGGGTGACTGCAGCGGTTTGTGGGGTAACTGCACCGGTCTGGTGGGTATCTGCACCGGTTTGCGGGGTGACTGCAGCGGTTTGTGGGGTAACTGCACCGGTCTGGTGGGTGACTGCACCGGTTTGCGGGGCGATTTGGATGTGTGCAAAATCGCATCTGCTGATCGCACGGCCGGCGTTGATATAAGTTCACTGATTCAGCATATAGAAGCCCTGGATGGTGCAATATGATTATCATCATCCTGTGCCCCCCCCCCCCCCCC
>JAEHJW020009911.1_pt1 | contig 91698 bp, 113 predicted proteins | sample 9271431 | NCBI WGS metagenome assembly JAEHJW02
TTTCGTTTCGCCTTTTTATAAAAAAACCGTTGAAGAGCAGCAATGTGTTGGTTTTTCCATTAATAAATTTACTCGCGCATAATTAATTCCTCCGTACACCTTCCCCCCCAATAGATATACATAATAGAAGCAATAAAATTCTTCTGCCATTGAGACGATAATGTCGGTTACTTCGAGGTTCAACGGTTACTGCCGGTGCCAACTCGTCTTGATCAACCCAGCACTGAACCGTCGACGGACTTACTTCCTGGAAATTTGCCAGGGACTATTCCATGTCGTGCTTTTCAGGGCATGGGGAAGGATCGGGTATCGAGTACGCTGTAAAGAGGAATGGTACCCTAAGATTGAGGATGCCGTTAAGGAGGCCAACCGTCTTTATCGCGAGAAGACACGCAAAGGATACCGGGAGACGAACCACTATTGAGGAGTCTATATTTTGTGCATTTTGTTGAAGTCAGTGGAACCTCGGCAAGATGTTCCGGTCTCTCCACAGAATCATGGGAGGTTCTCAACGGGACCTGTGGAAAACATCAGCTCAAATTTTGTCCTCCTTCGACAAGAATTGAAGGCCAGGCCAGCAACAAGAAATACCTATACATTTCCCCAATTATGTATAGGTATTCCACCCAGAAAAACGACCAACTGACTGGCCGGAATTACGTCACACTTCGACAGGAAATTACAAGGGGGGTCGGGTTGTCAAAGATCACGGAACGCGCACTCAGCAAAGCGTGTATTTCAGCAAACAACAATCAGCTCAAATCCTGGGACTCGGGTCTGAAGGTCGAGCGAACCGGGACCGGGTTCACCGTCAACCGTCTATATCGACGCCCCCGACCAGACCGGGTGCCGAGTGTGTCGCTCTACCATGGCCCCCCTCGGGAAGTCATGGCTTTCATCAACGGTTTTGTCAGCGCCGTAGCGCAAACCTCCCTGATCAGCAACGAATCGGAGCATCCGCATGAATAATGACATCATCCTGACCGGTGGCCCACATTCGGCACTGATCTCCAGCCAGATTCCGGACAACCTGCCAGCAGATATTGAAGCAGCTGTACGCAACTGGCTGGAACGTGAAGTTGCCCTGGGTGATCCACGCGAGGATACAATCAAAACCTACACGTCCCACCTCAACCATTGGCTACGTTGGTGTAACGCTCGCAGCATCACTCCGGCTGCCGTGACCCAAGCCGATGTGGAGAGTTTTCGCCATGAACTCATCCAGGCCGGCATGAAAGCATCGTCAATCGCGGTAAAGCTGACCGTCATCAGACGATTTTACCAGGTCGCCATGAACCGGGGGTTGATCGCCATCAATCCGGCGGCCAATGTTCGCCCCCCTGTTGCCCGGGAAGCTAAATCGGAGCAAAAACATCTTACTGCCGGACAGGCGGAACTGCTGATCATGCATCTTCCCGCACTGGGCAGCATCAAGGGGTTGCGCGACCGGGCCATCATTGCCCTTATGCTGCTCGAAGGACTCCGGCGTGTCGAAATCAAACGGGCCAACGTCGAAGACTTTGAAGACGTCGAGGGCGGTGTGCGCATTCTGGTTCACGGCAAACGCAAAGACGGTTATATCTACCCCCGCGAAGATACAGTGGCCGCTATCCGGGCCTACCTTGCTGCCAGGGGTGAGGTTGCCGTCGAGGAAACTACGATTCATCACCGGCAAGCGTTCGTTACGCCAATGTTTCTCAGCGTGCGCAAGAATGGTCGAGGCAGGGGCCGAATATCGCGTATCGGCCTCAATAGTGTCATTGACGGCTACCTGAACAAAGCCGGCCTGAAACGGAAACGGGTTTCCTGCCATGCTCTTCGGCACACCTGCGGCACAATGCTATACGATGCCACCAAGGACATCCGGGCTGTTCAGGATACGTTACGCCATGAGGACATCAGCACCAGCGCCATCTATGCCGCCAGTGGCCGGGAACATAAACGTTTCACCAGGAAAATTCCTCTGGCAATCACTACGGCGCCTACATCGCCGGTTGGTGATTCATACATCCCATCCGCTCCTGATCAGGAGACAGAGGAGTCGCCATGATTCTCTGGGACCACGAAGGCAAACCCGTTGTCTGTGATCATAAGGATCTCACCCCTGGGGTGCTGACCATGATCTCCGGGATAAGCGACCACTTTGATCGTGGGACTTGCCCTTTTTGTACCAGAAGCTATACCCAGGAATTGTCATGCCATCACCTACGCAATATCCTGGTTGTCGAAGGAGACGCCTATTGGCACCGCACCTTCATCAACACATCTGGCACTCGGTTCCTGTCAGTCAGCAATGATGACGGACTCGATGGTCCTGCGGTTCAACATTGTGAAGCCTGTACCTCTCCCCGGCAGAAGGGCGGCATGATTCATGTGAGGTTCACCGAGGAAGACGATCCGCGCATTCGGGTTGTATCCTATTGTTCCGATGTCTGCGCCTCCGTGCATTGGCAACTCGACTTGAAAAGAACCCGAGAGAAACAATCCGTTCAGCAATGGCTCCAGGACAGCAGAGTTCAAACTCATATCTGACGACGCAGTTGGTCGACCCGCTTCTGCAAGATGAATCCTGCCCGGTTCTCAACCGGCATGGTTTCCAGGGCGTCCTGATTTATCCCCAACTCGGCTGTGTTCAACTGCACAATCCGGACTGCCAGCTCCCATCCAGCCATACCAGATCCACAAGGTTTATCCGCCGCAGACACCAGTGGCAGGATCTCGGTAATGCCAGACTTCACCGCTTGGTCAGCCATGCGAATCCTGGTTGAGTCCCGAAGTTCGTGCCAGTTGTTCGCGTTGGTGTGCAAGTGGCACGTCCCCATGAGTGCGCGTCTCCAGGCTGCCGGCAGGCAAAGACGGTCGCAGAACTTCCTGGCAGTGATCTTGCCGGCATCATCATGACCGTGGTGCTTGGGGTAAAGCGCAGGATCTGTTTCGAGTTTACCCAGGTCGTGAAACAGGGCACAGAATCTGGCAAGCGGGTCAACGGTCGCTGCAACTGTGCGCTGCATTACCTGGAGCGAATGCGTGAGGAGGTCGCCTTCAGGGTGTTTGTCAATTGGTCCTGCCGGCACCGATTTCATTTCAAACAGTTCCGGCAGGTAACTGCTGCCGACATTCTTTTCGACCTGCTCCGGAAAAATCGTTCTGGATCTCCCTTGCCAAGGGCTTTGATCATTTCTCGGCTGAATCGTTCAACGGGGATGTTAGTGAAATGCTGCTCCCAAGTTACGTCAGTGATCATGCGAGCCGTTTCAGGGGTCATGCGCCACTCTTCGGACTCGAAACGGAATGCGCGAAAAATCCTGATGGGATCATCCAGGAACGACACGGGTGAACACGCACGCAGTCTCTTTTGATCGAGGTCTTGAATTCCCCCGAACAGATCGACCACTTCCCCTTCTAAAGTCATGGCCAAGGCATTCACCGTGAAGTCACGACGGGTCAGATCATCGGCGAGTTGGTCCGCGCTCGACAGCCTGGTGACTTCGATCTTGCCGATCTCCGGAATATGCCGAAACCAGATGGGGGCACTGCTCACAGGATCAACCGGCCTGAAACCAAAAGATGCCAATTCCTCTGGAGTCAAGACCGCATCGAGATCAATGTCCTCACCGTCTTTACCTTTGAGAGTATCCCTGACTGTGCCGCCAACAATCCAGATATTGGACCAGGTTTCTTGCGGGAAGAGCGATTTCACGATACTGGTGGCAGTCATTTACGATCCTGTTGCAGGTTGACAGCCTGCCGCCAGAAAAAATTCTTCCAGATATTGGCAAGCCAGTTGATGTACCCCGGGAGTTTTGCTCTCTCGCGGGCCAGCGACATTCAGCACCCGGATATTGTTCTGGTCGAGCCACTCAGCAAGCGTTGCCACATTCGGCCTGGTCGCGTCCAACTGGATTATCAGATGAGGTTTGTTGTGCTTACGTGCACACTCTACGGTTAGCCTGGTTCCCCCGGACAACTTGCCAATATTGAAGATCAGGGTTCCGTCAGATTCAATGACGTTACGTTCAGTCCGGACGGAATAGCCACCCTTGGTCAGTTCGATGAGCGGATAGCATTCAGGCACCGTGCCGTCTTCAGCCAGACGTGCCTTGGGGCAATAACCACCGACAGGAAGTCCGACTTTCATGGCGACATCGAGCCCGGCCCGGTCGGCACCGGTTTGGCCGCCGGATACGATTTTTTCCAGTTGGACATTCACAAGGTGTTACCCCACACCGATTGCAGCATTTCTCTGAAGAGCTGATCTAGGGCATCATAGTCAGCGACCGGAGTCGGCCTTTTGCCAGACAACAAGCTGTAATGATCAAGCATTTGCTCAATAAATTCGTTCAGCACCGGTACCTTTTGCGCCGTGTCTAACTCATCACCTGACATTTTCCGCGCAAGAAGCTCATCTATAGCCGCATTGAGCGTGACCGATAACCGGGCGTCGCATACCAGTTTGCTGAACTCGGTTGGAGGCATGGTCCCGTGCTTTTCAATCCAGAGGCAGGCAAGTATCGGACGCAGCACGTAAAGATACTTCTTCAGTCTGACGACCTCTCCTTTCAGATACTCACGGTAATTGCCCCGTGCCATATGCAAGTAGTGGTACATGCTCCGGTTCGGTTGAAAGGCGGTTATCAGCATCGCACGCAGTTTATCGGCCAGACCGTAATCATCCTTGTAGATGATCGGGGAGCCGAGCCACTCAAGTAGAGGCGGATTTGACTTGCTGAAAAGGCCCAGCGCTTTTCTCAGATCCCAACCACTGATGTCGAGATCGTTGGAAATCGGGCATTCAATCACATCTCGCCGATCACGAATCGACAGATACCAGTCCGGTTTGTGGATATAGATGAACCTGACATCGTAGTCGCTGTTGCGGGAGGCAAAACCCCAGGCACGGCTGCCGGATTCTACTGCGTAGAGAATACGCACGCCATGGGCGGTTTCGATATTCGAAAGTTGCTCGGAAATACTCATTTTCATAATCACTTCATTGACGCATAGCCGCGTTGATTTCATCCAAATTTATTGCCACGATTTGCTGCTCTTCTCCAGCCCGATCACTCTCTTTTCGATCTATCCCCAGTTTTTTCACCAAATAGTAAAGAAGGGCTATCCTGCATTTAAACTTCAATTCAAAATCAGTCATTCCATAATCCATGACGACAATATTTTTCTGTGCTTCGTTCAGTTTTGGATTAGGTCCGATTACAACATCTATATAGTTAAACCACTTGTAGTCGCTATTCGCGTCAACATCAGATTCAGATGCCGTAGAGGCTGAAGCTATCCTACCGAGCACAAAATCTTTGAAGATATTACTTTCGTGACAGTATGCCCTGACATGCCACCTTGATCCATCCGTTCCAAAGGCATGTGGAGAAATCAGTCGAGTGTTTCCAGGCTGTGAATTGTTGAATGATCGATAATCCAGCGAGACGATCTTCTTGTTCTTTATTGCCTGAACCAATGTCCGTAATACATCAAGGTCTATGACACGTGAAGGATTTGGAGCAACACCAACATAATCCGATCCACAAGTGGTAATGTTCTCGACTGGTGGACATAAAATGGTAGAGAAATACGCATTAGCTGATAACTCGATGAATATCGGCGCGAATGTATCGGTTGGCACGTAGTATTTAGCGCTTGAATTATAAGTGATGTTTTGTGGGGCCATTTCCTGGTATTTCGTGAAGTCAACCGATGCCTGGGGGATGGATATCCCGAATTCTGCCGTCAAGTCACCTCGGTTAACCCTTCCTTCCCAATACAACTTGAATTCGAGAAATTGTAGACGTTTCTGCGTACTCCATGGAATCGTAACTGGCTGATCTTCCATATTAGCCTCCCCTTCTGCTGGTGCGAATAAAAACTATATTGACATAAAAACTATTCGTATATATATTATGCGTACAGTTTTTATACCCGTCTTGGCGGAAAACTTCAAGGAAAAAAGGAGTACATCATGAGCACGGAAAACCACCCAGATCATCCTGAGCAGGACAAGAAAAAGTATCATTTCAAAATTGACAACACCCCCTACACGTGGGATCAGCAGTTTATCACAGGGGCGGAGGTCAGGAGTGTTGGCCCTGGAATTCCTGAGAGCATGGACTTGTTCATCAAGGTTAAGGGAAAACCTGGCAGTTTGGTGGCCAATGAAGACGTGATCGACCTTGCTGACGCAGGGATCGAGAAATTCTACTCCCAAGAGTCCAGTTCAAGTGCAGGTACCAATTAATGCCACTCCTCTTTGACGAAGATTACCTGATCCTCCAAGAATCAGGGTTGGAATACGAAGAGGACGAAGCTCAAAGATTTCTTCTGATCAAGAACTTTCCGCTCACGAATGGCTTATACGTTCATTCAGGCGTTACCCTTGATAAGGTTGAGGTCCTTTGGATTGTCCCATCTGACTACAATACAAGTGGTGGAGATATGTTTTGGGTTCATCCTGCGCTGTCACGGGCCGACGGGAAAGAGATCCCTTCGGTCTTCGGCTTTGGTGGTGGCGATGCTCGTAATTTCAAGGAGAAGGAATACTGCCGGTGGTCGCGCCATTGGAACAGCGCATCATGGAAACCAAAATCCGACAACATCCAGAAGGTTCTTGATCGAATTGAATGGGCGTTAAAAAATCCGGATGCGAAACGATGACCGGCCACCGTATTACAATGTTGGGCAGCCATGACAGTGCTCTACAAGAGTGGTTCTGCGGTCACCCCGATGGCCATGAACGTGGTGCATTCGTACTGTTTCGACGATTAGCGCGAGTAGTGAATCATATCCCTGCATCAGATCGTTTTTTGGCAGTTCATGTGATTGTGTTGACTGGTGACTGGATCATTGATAGTTCATCAACCCACCTCACAATAAACATGCGCAAGTTGCCGGAGATTTACTTTAAATGTGAGACCGAAGGGCTTGTCCTCGGGTTCGTCCATAATCACCCCGTAAGCAGCATAGAGTTTTCAACTCAGGACGAAATCAACGAACTCAACATCCTCCATGGCCTGTCAGGTTGCAACGGGGAAGCATCCATTCTGGTTGCCATGACATTAACAGATGGCAGGTGGAATTCGAGGATACGTCAAGGTCATTCACCAAGATCAGTATTGCCAGTTCGGCACCTGAGCGTGTTGTCAGACAAAATTGATCTTCATGGCATTACACTTCCTGATGAGACCCCGGAAATTCTGTTGCGTCAGGAAGCAGCATTCGGAAAACCCTTTAACTCCAAACTCCATTCGCTACGCGCAGTAGTGGTTGGCGCAGGGGGAACTGGATCGGCGGTTGCAACACTATTGGCACGGGCTGGTATTGGGGAGTTGATCATTATAGACGGTGACGACCTTGCCGGGTCCAACATGAACCGTGTTCGTGGATATCGAGCTATAGATATTGGGAATAATAAGGCCGTCTCCCTTAAGGACTTTATCGACAGCCTCAAATTAAACATAAGTGTTACGGCAATTAATGGCTACTTGAACGAATCATACGAAGCAATTGACGCAGTTTCGAGCGCAGATGTGGTCTTTGGGTGTACGGATGACATCGCTGGAAGGAATATGATGAACCAGGCCATCTATTATCATGCCCAAGTCTACATCGATTGTGGATTGACAGGACGAGTCGACGTCCATGAGGATGGCTTTCCGTACCTTCGTGACCATCGTGGCAGGGTTAGTTGTATTCTGCCTGAATTTGGCGCATGTCTTCGCTGTCAGCGTGTTGTTACTGACGAAAAGTTGAAGTATGAACAGGCAATTAAAGATAATCCGGAACTGGCAAAACTTGATCCTGACACCTTAAAGCGAGAATATTATTTGGTAGGTGGAGGCGAACAGGCACCAGGGGTTGGGCCATTTACAAGCGCAACTGCGGATAACGTTGTTGCGACGTTTATGGATCTGATCAGACCTTATAGAAGCATTTCAGAAGAACTCAGGCAGGACAACATCTGGATTGATTTTGTCCACATGACAATTCATAGCAATGAACCTGTTGACGATCCTAACTGTATATGTTGTAGAACTCATTTGCTGCTGCTCAAGAATGAAGGTAAATATCGATTGGAAATGCCAATATTGGGTGAGATAAATGGGCCTGAATAATTTTTTCCGTAAAATATATGAATTTGTTTTTCCGCAAAAACAGACAAAACATCATGATGCTTACCCTGAAAGCAGTTTCTCAGAGCCAAAAGTACATTATAGCTCCCTGCAAATCGCCAACAAAACTCCTGGGAATACAGCTATCAAAGAAAATGAATTCATAGCTGTGATCCACGAAAATACCCCATATTGGGCAATGTTTAGATGCCCGTGTGGATGCGGAACTGTTATTTCTCTATCGTTACAAAAAATCCATAGGCCAAGTTGGACTGTTGAGAAAAGTAAATATGGGCGACCTTCTCTTTACCCGTCAGTATGGCAAAACAAGGGATGTTGCAGTCATTTTTGGATAAAGGATGGCAGAGTCCATTGGTGCGGTAACACAGGAATCGAGCCATGGATTGCTGACCCAGAACATTATTCAAGACCAATTACAGCCTGAATATTAGTGTAACGGCATCGACCTTGCGATAAATTCTGCAAACAGCTTAATTTCCCCACGCGAACTCGCTGCCTCAAGTGCTGCCATGTAATCACCCCGCAGCTCAATGCGGATTACTGTCCACGGATACCCACCAGACGCCAGCATGGTATTCATCAGGAACCGCCCCAATCTACCATTGCCATCAAAATACGGATGGATGTACACGAAAAGAAAATGTCCAAGAACGGCACGTACGGCTGCGTTGGGCTCCGCCTCCAGCAAGTCGCACAGTTCCGGCATCATGTCACGGACCGCTTCCTGGGAAGGCGGGACATGGGATGCGTTCCGGATAAATACCCTGTCTGCCCGATAACCGGCTAGATCCGCCGGCTTGAGAAAGCCGGCATCGACGTTTGGCGTGAAAAGCTTGCGATACCATGAGCCGTGATCCAGGCGGAATGCAGCGCCCGGGTTTGCACCTGCAAGAATGCCTCTGATCGTTGCCTTAACTTCATTATGCGCAAGCCAGTATCCATGAGCAGCCATAGCATTTTTTGCTTCTGCGTCAGAAGCATTATCTTCGGGATTCCAGTTTCCGGTAGCAACCTTCTGAATAAGCTCGGCAGTTACACGGTACCCCTCAATCGACAGAGAGTGATAGGCATCGGTCTGGTAGGTTTCCTCAACAACCTCCATATATTTATCAATATCTGCTGGAGTGCCAGGTTCGAGTGGGAAACAGGCAATTACTGTTTCCCTCATTGCTTGCCACATCAAGCGCATACGAAGAACGTACGGTGATTGTGCTCTTGTGAATTGCAGGCTTGGTGGTGTAACGTTAAATGGATTTGTTTCGTTCACCACAAACCCTGCAGCCCGCATGGTTGCTAACACATCATCCGCCAATTCTTTACGGCCAGATGCCCGCAATGCACCGGCAAGACGCCCGGCAATTGTACTATGGCCCCCTTCGAGCAGTTCGCGATTGAGTTCTGATGCATCACGAAGTTGATGCAGAGCAATTTGCGCATCCTGTGCAAATGTGACGAAAAATGCTTCCGGCACACGGATGAGTGCTAAAGGCAGGATAAGAGCTCTGACTCCATCAACGGCTTGTATTTTTGCTGCTGACGGGAAATCCTTGGCCTTATAATCAAGGATTGAACAATCGTCCGGTAGCTGCAACAGGCCGTTTTTCCCAAGCGGCGAGTGAATCACAACCTGCCGTGGCGAGATTGTTGTGCCGGCGTGTAAAAGCAATGAGTATTCTGCAGATACATGCCAATTATCGCCAAATCTCTCATCGCAGTAGCCATGAATAAAGTCACGCATTGCTGCATACCAGGGAGTGCTGTCACCGGTGTCCTCTCCCGGACGGGATGGCATATACCATCCTTTGACAATCAGTCGCAGGAATCCGTTGCTGACAAGACTTTCCCGCTGTAATCGAGTCAGGTCACTCGATTTTACTGCAGTCTTCCCACCATCCTGCAGTTTTTTCAGGACGTCGAGTGCATCAGCAAGTCTGCGTTGTGCTGGCGTTGTTGCCATATCCATACCTCTGTCTCGGCTAGGTTATTTTGTCTCATACTAGCTAGATTATTGTGAGTTGTCAACGCTAGACTATTGAGTATTGTTGCGGGAAGATTATTATGTTCATCAACGAATAAAAGGCGACCACTAGGGCCGCCTCTATCCAGACCGGACGGGTATCCGGACTGAAGATGCTAGTAGGGTTTCACCCCCAAAAGAATGGCAAGAACCTCGAATTCGCCTCCTGCAAGATTGCTTCTCTGCAGAGCCTTCTCAAACTCCTCCCAACTCAGTGTAAACTCCCTACCGTTAATGCGTGCTCGAACTGACATGACTCTATCCCCCTTATCGTTGTGATGGTGGCCCAAAAGGGCTCCCTACAACCACCGCTTGGACGGTGGCTCTAAGGAACCCTTTTGGGCGGGGGGAAGAATCGAGGGAGGGCGTTTGTGCGCCGCCCCCTCATTTTTATTTACAAGAGTCCCCGTTCAACAAAACTCAGGAACTCGTCATCACCGACTATGATGTGATCCAGCACCTTGATGCCGAGGATCTCGCCACTTTCCTTGAGACGTCTGGTGATGGCGATATCTTCCTGGCTGGGTGTCGGGTCACCTGTCGGATGATTATGCACGAGGAGCACGGCCGCCGCATTCGAGAGGCATGCCGTTTTGAAGACCTCGCGGCTATGGACAATGGCCTGGTTGAGCGATCCAATCGATACTCGATCAAAGCAGACGATCCGGTTTTTGCCGTCCAGATGCAGAACTATGAAGTGCTCCTTCGTCTCCAGACGGAGATCCCGGAACATCTCGAATACCTGCTGGGGTTGCGTAAACCGCATTGATACCCACTGTGGGGCGTCGTCTCTGACAACCTCGTTGCGATAACGGGCTTCGATTGATTTTATGAAGATTCTTTTTGTTGTCGTTGCTGCTGGTTCTCCGAAGAGATCGAGATTCATGTCCGCCTCCTAAAATGTTGAGGGCGGACTCCCCCAAGGGGCAGTGTCCGCCCCCATAGGGTTGATAGTTATTGATTCAGGTTACTGGAGCGCCAGTACAGCATCCCGGAAGTTCACACCATCCAGTTCCATCGTGGCGCTGATCGAATCCCATGACCGGTTGCAGACAAAGCAATGGACATGGTTATCGTAAAGTGCCATGGACGGATTGCGGTCCTTGTGAAACGGACAGCATCGATACCGCCCTTTGGAAAAGTCGATGATGCTGGTGATGGGATACTGACGGGCCTGGTCGATCATATCCGGGGTTATCTCGCCGGGTGCCTGCACCGTCTCCTTGCCGTTGACATGGTTGAGAAGCGCTGTTGCCTCCCGTTTCAGGGGGCGCAGTTCCTTTTCCTGGTCTCTGATGAAGGATTCAGTCAGGGCTTTAACCAGCGGATCAGAACTTCGCTCGATCCGCCGTTGGGCTCCCCAGATTTCACGTTCCAGATGTTTGATTTGCGGTTGCAGGAATGAAAGCCGGCGCATGATCGCATAGCGTTCCGGTACGCCGAATTCCTTCGCCGCAGAGATGACAGTTTTCACAGTCATTCTTCTCGTACATCCTGTAGTGTAATGCCCTATGTTCATGCTGTGCCTCCAACGATCCTGACCGAACGGAACGGAGTCCCCCAGACGGCTTCGCCTCCGGAACTGCTCCGGGATTTGATCTCCAGGTGACATGGAATCCACCCGGTTGACCGACCGACGATAAAACGCCGGCGATCCCCATAGCAGTCGATGACCTCCACGCGCTTTCCTTCTAGGCCGATCAGATCGGCTGTCAGGTCAACACGCGAGCGCCATCCAGTTGAGATATTCTTCTGGCGGGCTTTATCAACCAGGGCAGCGTACTTGCGATAGGCTGCCATGGTGCCGCGTTCGTTTGGAACAGGGGAATTTTCAGGAGAGTTCAGTTCAGTTGCCAAGGCTCCCGCCTTCTTCAAGACGACATCGAAGCCCAGGCAGGTATAGAACTCGCCGTGATCGAGAACATAAACACCGCCGGCATAGCCGGGGTTGAGAGTGATTTTTGTGGGCATGGTCTATCTCCTTTGCAATAAGCCGGGGAGACAGACTTCCTCCTCGGGGAGTTGTCTCCCCGCAGGTTGAAATATAGTTGTTGGGTCAGTCGCGCAGTCGTTCGTCCCAGCAGCACGCGCCGATAAAATGGGCGTAGTCGTCGTGCTGATAGAAGATGCGTGCTGACGATTGCGGAATCATGTTGCCACAGCCGATGCACTTCACGGCCCGTTCAATGGGGCTGTCTGCTACCGTCAGTTCCCGGATGAAGGTTTCATCGCAGTTCTGACATTCAAATATCTCCCGGTCGATACCCAACAGGGTGTCGGTTCGTGAGACTTCCAGAAAACAGCCGCATACCAGGCAACCGAAATGATCCGGTATACCGGTTTCCGCATTTCTCTCATATTCGTAATTGTTGCGGGCGACGCGTAAATTCTCCTCAAAGTTAATCTCCATCCGCTTACAGAAGTGCATCAGGTCCGTGAGCATGTCTTTGACGTCATCTTCGTCGCCATCGAAATCCCGTCCTTCGAGTGTCAGGCAGTAGGCCTGCATAACAGTGTCGATTCGGTCGGCACGCTCCTCGTTGGTCGGTTCGTCTGTCGTTCGCTCAAGAGGGCTCATGTCACCACCCCCTTACGTTCATTTGATTGAGAACCATTCCCAGATCGATTCCGGACTCGGTAATCTTCTCGATGTGTCCTACGGCGTGGGCAATTTCGCCGCTGCTCTGGGGAACCTTGAGGAGACATTCTTCCTCGAACCCCTTGACATCGTAGTCGAGAATAATCACGTCCATTTCCGGAATTTGCTCTGGTGCATTGCTGACAATGCTCTGCACCAGACCGCCTTCGAGGACCACGCCGACAATCGGTTTGGACGGAGGTGGATCTTCCGCCTGGGGGCCGATATCGCCGGTTTCTGTTTCGCTGATCCGCTGTTCCAGCCACTGGCCGGTAAAGCTGTACTGGATGTCATCAGCGGTGATGAATACTGCTCCGCCGCCGAAGCCATCCGGTCTCATCCGCGAACAGGTATAGGCGCTTTCCTTGGAGATCCAGGGAAGTTCACCGTTGGAGCGGCGAATAATCTCTTGGAACCTGCTGAAAAGATCGTCCTCACTGAGTTCGATCTCTTCTCCGCCGGGCTCCTCCGGATCGAGGTAGCCATTACAGCACCACTCCTCCGCGTAGAGGTAGAACTTGTCCTCGCCGTCGGATTCAAAGGTGATGCTGAACGCCTCGATAATGCGTCGATCCTCGGCGTTGATCAGGTGTTTGGGAATGGAAGGTTGGAATACTGATTGATTCATGTAGTCTGCCATGGTCTGTCTCCTTTGATTGATGGTGCGGGGAGACAGAAACCCCGAAGGGAGACGTATCTCCCCGATGGGGTTGGCGGTTAATTGTCAGGAAACTCTTCTGATAGAGCCGCCCTTGTCGGTGTACCACCCGGGAGGAACCGTGAAACCGTCGCTGATAACGAACATCATCTCCGGTTTGTGCTTGTTCCGTACCAGGTAGTAACCACGGCCTTTTGCATCAAAGGCTTCATAGGCGGTCATGCCATTGGGGTCATTGACGGGTTGCCACTCAAGAGAACTCAGATCTTTCCCTCTCATGGTGATTCACCTTGACCGGTCACATCTGTGCAAGTTTCCCGTTCATCATGGATGCCTGGCTCGTCGAGTACTACAAGGAGCACCGTGTCGGTTTCCCACCGAACATCAGTATGTTTGTAGTAGCCAGACCAGAAGAAATCACTGTCGGTGACGTTCAGAGTATTACACTCCATCCGTCCCTCGAATTCCTTCAGGGCTACCTTGCCGTTGTCCGGTTCGGCATCCCAGTCAGCCGCCATGAAATCACAGGCATGGTTGAATTCGCTGATTTTGTAGGCTTTCATCTGCCTTACAACCACCGCAAGTTTCTTGATCCGCTCGATGTGCGTGGCATCAAGATCGATGACGGCGTAGTCAGCGTTGTCAGAGAAGAACTCGCTGTTGTCGTGAACGGGAATGATGATGCGTTTTCCTGTGATTGTGTCTATCATTACAGTCTCCTTGTTGTATGCGGAGACCGATCACCCCGGCGGGGAATCGATCCCCGCGAGGGTAGTGATGTATGTTCTAAGCGCGTTTCCGCAGTGGTGCGGGTGAACGCAGATAGACACCGAACAGGGTGAACTCCAAGGCTCCAGAACCCAGCAAGGTCTGGTACATGTCGAATGGCAAGTCCCGAGAGACCTCTCTGCCGCCTTCACAATGGATGACGGAAATGGATGGTGGAGTTGGAGCAGGTTCCGGTCTGGTGACCGGCAGTTGGATGATGTTATTCTTGATCGGTGTCATTGCTTTGTTGTCCCCCCTGACTCGGGCATTCTCGTGCTGGGTCATCTTCTTCAACAGGGACGACGGGTCCGTGTAGTTGAAGTTCCCCTCCTTGAGCGCCTTTGTCATCAGGGATGAAAACGACTGGCTGCTGCTGCATTCCGCCGGGTCGATGTCCGGTGTTTCCCCCTCTGCCAGCTTGGCTACCATCCTCTTCTCCAGGGTGTAGGCAAGTTGCAGCGCCTGGACTTCCGAAGAGGTGAGATACCAGTAGCGAACGGGACGAACTTCCCCGAACTGGGCCCGGTGGATATCAGCGGTATTAACGCGACGTATTCGACCATCCCCCTGTTCCGCCAGTCTGGTATTGGATGTGTAGTCGTACCAGACCAGGTTATTGAACTGGGATAGGTTGAGCCCCGTGGCGACGCGATGGAACGAGACGACAACGACCTGGGCCGTTACCTGCTCGAACCAGCCGACCAGCTTTTCTGGAGCAACCGAGTCGGGCAGGATCTCAATGCTGGCGCCCTGCACGTTATCCCGAAGGATGCGTTTCAAGACGGGGCGCATGTCAATCTTCTGCGTGTTGCCGGTATAGACCAGCAGACGCTCTCCCCTGTCGATCACCCCCTGGGCGATACCGATCAGTTTTTCTTCTTTTTCCAGCAGCAGCTCCCCGTCGGGAAGCGACAGCCGGTGCAGCGTGCCAAGCGGAATATCCCGCAGTTTCAGTTCGTCGTTGTAATGCCGGAACGTATCGCTTACGCGCAGGAACGCGGCATTGCGGACGGCTGCAGCTGCCAGGAGGTCTTCCGGCGGCAGGTCTGCCTTGTCGATGATGTTTTCGATGCTCCGGTGGCAGGTTTCCACCAGGGCGTGTGATTGACACTTGATGACTTCCCGTTCCACAGGAGGCAGGTCGTCGAAGTCGTCACTGTCCACATTGACGAAATTGGGAATCGTAAAGATAAGGGCTGCCGGTGATATACCAGCCGTGTCGTAGGTAGTGACACGCTCCGATTCACGGTGACGGTTTTTCTCATCGGTTTTCCTGACGGTCTTGAACGCTCCGTATTTCGTCTGGAAATCAGTGGCCGACTTCATCTCCCAGCCGGCACTCCGCATTTGCATTGGATTCAAGCCCCACAGGATGTTGTAGATGGATTTTGCCATGCCGTTGGTCACGGTGGCGGTGAGGGCGAGAACCTTTTTGGAGGTTGCCGAAAGCCGAATGAACGCGGTCCCCTGGTTACTCATCAGGTTGGCAGCGTTATGGGCTTCGTCGAAGATGGCGAGGTCGAACGGTATTCTCTTCAAGAGCCGGATGTACGGAAGCTGCTTGTTGTGCGTCCGGGCTTCCGTGGCGGTGCCGTTGTTCTCGATCTCGCTGATCCAGCGACGATAGGTCATGACAGGTCGGTCATTTTCCGGGATATAGGTAAAGAGTGGTTCGCCGCAGTACGAGCACTTGGGTTTGTCACCCTTGCGGATCTTCTCTGACAGAGGCGAACGGCATGATGAGCAGACTTCCGTGTATTCCACGGAACTGTGGCCATCCTTCTTGACGATGGTTTTGCGACTCTTGATGCAAAGCCGGTATTTCGGGTGCATGCGGAGCCGCGTGTAGGCGATCAGGTAGAGACCATGCGGCCTGGTTGCAGAAAGTTCCTTCAGGGATTCCCAGGAATCGATGACATGCACATTGAACCCCTCGTTGGCGTATTCCTTTGCCAACTGGGGGATGAGCTGCGGTTCCGATACCATCACCGTACGCTTCGCACAGGTCAGGTACTTGACCGCTTTCGCCATCCAGGTTTTCCCGGTGCCGGTATTGGCACGAATACCAATGCCCCGGCGTCCTGAGCGGTAAGCCTTGATGACTGCCTTGACTGCTTCCCGTTGTGGTGGGAGCAGACCGATCCCCTGAAGTTCATCAACCAGGAATGTTTCGTCCTGGCCGATTTCATGGAGGGGCTGGTAGAGCCGCGAGAGTTTCTGCAGAAGTACCGATGAAAGACGGCTGTTGAGTTCGTAGTAGTCGAACCCATGTTCCCGGGCCGGTTTCACGTACCCATGGCGGTCCATCAGAAATGCTTCGACGGTGGGCTTGCAGACCATCGTCTCGCAGTTGTTCTCCGGATCTTTGAAGGTCTCGGTTTTGGTGATGACCATGAATTTGGCCAGGAAGAAGTCGCCGTTGATGGTGACGGATTCTATCTGGCTGTTCATGGCTGCAAGTTGGACGGCGTGTGCCGTTCGCAGAGTTGATACAGGCTGGATGCTGGTGTCGTAGGACGACGGATATTGCCGGTCCAGCACCATGACTGCCGACTTGTCGAGCCGGTCCTCGCACTCCCGGTAGAACTCCGTGAGGTCGCGGGCCGTCATGAGCGGGCGGTTGCTGCCATTACTGCCGCTAAGTGAAAGAGTCTGGCGTTTGCCCGGCACGGTGTACTTCCCCCGCACCGCTCCATCCCCCAGGTTGGCAACGGGCCAACTCTGATAACGGGCATATTGATGATAGATTTCGCTGCTGTTGTCCTGGTTCTTTGCCAGAAACACGACCACCTGCTTGAAGCGGGCGTATTCCTCGCTCTGGAAGGCGTAGGCAAACGGGAACGTCCCCTGGATAATGTCCAGCAGCCTCCCTTTCAGTTCATACTCGGGAATGATGAGGACCATCACTCCTTCATAAGACAGCAGAGGTGCTGTCTTTTCCATCCAGGTGATCAGTTCGTTGCCGGCGGCCTTGTTGTAAGGTGGATTCAGCAGGATCAGATTGAACTTGCCGGAAAGCTCTACGTCGAAGAACGACGAGTTAAGCTTCTGGGTTGTCCCGTGAATCCTGGCGAACCTGCCGGCGTCCAGTTCAACGGCATAGGAGAGGATTTCGTGAGGTGAACCGTTGGAGGCGGCATAGCGCCTTTTGAGCCAGCGGGTCACTGAGGTCAGGAATTCGCCCGACCCCGCACAGGGATCAAGGACTGAAATGGTTTTCAGGGCATTGTAGCGCCGGCTTTTCCAACCGAATGACGGTTCCAGAATACGGAGTACCGTCTGAACGTCTGATGGAAAGGTCGGGTAGTACCCCTTGTTCAGTTCATTCCCCCGGGTGCGGGAAAACGAGCTGTTGATGGTAGTGGTAAGTTCCATGCCTGTCTCCTTGGTAACAGGGGGCAGGCGGAGATAACACCCTCGCCGTTCGGGGAGGAGGTTAAAACCGCCTACCCTCAGAGGGATAGAAATTATTGTTTCTTCGTCTCAGTGATCCCAATAGCGCCGGTCATACCAGCGGCCATTGATCTTGATGCGGTTGTCGGCATCGATGGGAACGAATTGGTCATAACTGCCGCCTTCCATAAGGACTGTGCAGCGTCCCGTTCCGCCTTCCACCGTTGGTCCGAAGCCGGATATGTAAAACTGCCACTCTCCGTGAGTACCGTTACGATAGACTTCACGGTGCTGAATGTAGCCGTTTTTGACAATCCGGCGCTCCCAGTTGTCCGAAACCCGTTCAATTGGGTAACGCATGGTGTTCCTCCTTCTCGATGGTGAAGTGCGCTGTTGTGGGAGGCATCTTGAGACCGCCGTACTTGAGCCGGTTTACTATCTCCGACTTGAGTTCGTGGGCCCGGAATTTCCAGCACCGCTTGTTTCCCACAAGAGGCTCTATTTCCGTGGATACTTCGTTGAACAGCACCTCGTACCAATCGCGATGGACAAACTCCCGTTGATCGAGAATCCTGGTAAAGACCTGGTAGCAATCCGCCTTCGAGGTGCCGATCAGAAACGACGAGTCGGACGACGGCGTGATGTATGCCCCCGAATACCCTTCGCCCATTTTCGGTATGACCCTCAGGGGATGATTACTCCAGATGTTGATGGATCTGTCTTCTTTACCGTGACATTCAAGTGAACCCTTCATGGCAAGAATCTGGGCGAAAGCCCGAATCTCCTGAGTGGGTCCGTAGGCGGTGAGATAGAAGAGATTGCGGGCGCCGGGCACAGAATCGTCCAGGAACAGATCCCGGCAGATGATTGTTGCCGACGCCTTGTCGTTTGAGATGGTTATTTTCATGGGTTCTCCTCGTGTAATACCGACGGAGAACGCACATCTCCCTGTGGGGAATGGCATTCCCCGTCGGGGTGTGATCATGAAATGATTACTTTGTGAGTTTATCCTGAAGCATACCGAAAAGCGCAGGTGGTAGTTCCTCGATGCTATATACGACGCCGTAGGTTGGGAATATCGTACGTACCGACTCCTCGCAGATACCAAGCCCCATGGGCTCGATACCTTGCTCCAACAACCACCGGATTGCTCTTTTGGTGGTTCGCAGGTCATCAGGCTCGCCATCAGTTACACTGAGCAGAATTTTCCTGGGTTCCTCCCTTTTGAGCAATTCCACCCCAGCCCAGTACAGTGCCTGAGCCAGAGGTGTGCCACCGCCTGCCGACATCCCGAATTTGGACGAGCAGGGACGCTCTCCAAACCGCACCAAAGGTGCTACCCCATCGCTGTTGCCGACTGGAAACGCGGCAACGGCAGCAAAACATCCAGGGATTGAATCAAGGGCCTCTGCCACAACATATGCAGTTTTAGAGGCAACCTCGATTTTCTGGTGTTGCATGCTCCCGCTTCTGTCCACGAGAATCATGATGGCGGTATTTACCTCCGTCTTCTCCTCCTGGTGCAGAAACAGCCTGGTGTCGTTTAATGCAAGACGATGCACCACCCGGTTATCTATCTTGCTACCAGTGCGGCGTGCATGACGTCTCCTCAGCCGGCTTGCCTGGATTAATCCGCTTAGCCGGGCTCTGAGAAGCGCCGTATGTCTTCTGATTTCATGAATATCGATGGGAAAGGTGCGAAGAGATGCCTCCGGTGGGAGCAAAACGCCACCCCGATTGCCGACTGTTTCACCCTCCGTTATCAGTTCATGTTTGAGAATTTCACCGACATCGCCAAACCCGCCAGGATCACAATCGAGCATTTCCTGAAGGGCCTCGGGATTACCATCCAATTGCCCACCTGAACCACTTTTCGAAACAGAAGGCGATGGATTGGCTGCAGCTTGGGACCGAGAATCATCGCCAGCTGCAGTACCGGTGCTATCACCATCGGGTGATAAATCATCGGTATCCTGTTCCGGTTCTCCTGACTGCTGGTCAGTCCCGGATGTCTGATTGTCTTCTTCCTGATCATTGGAACTGCTATCAGGTTTTGACCCATCAGAGCTGCTGGTGGTTTTCGTCTTATGATCTTGCTGACGTTTCCGTTCCTGCTCCTGTTGCTGTTTTTCATCACGGATCAACCGCAGGATCTCTTCCGCCATGGATTGAGAGTCCCTGGTGGAGACGAGATTCGGAATTCTCTCGGTCAGATCCAGCAACTTTTTGTATCCGGTGCCGAGAAACCCGTTGACCGTACTGCTGGTCATGTCGAGGATGTCACTGAAGTCCTGATTCAAGGTTAACCGCCCCCTGGCGCATAGCCATGCCAGTAGAGTCTGCGGTGGGTCTTGAAGTGACGGTGTGAAACTCCCCTGTTGCTTCAGGTGCTCGGCCAGATCTTTCAAATTAGACCGGCACCCGGGATACTTCGCTCCCATCATCTTCTCGATACGGATGTCTTCAAGAATGTTTGTCAGGCACTTGAGCATGGAGGTACTACTTTTAACGCTGAAATCCGTGAACCGGATGTGGGCGCTCTCGTGGTCGATATAGCCACGGGCAAGCAGTGCCGCCTCTTTGCTGTCCGGCAGGGACGGAAGATTGATAATCCGTCCGTTGGTGTACGCCTGGTCGCCGGAGATCTGCACCTGAATGTCGTATTTTTCCCCGAGTGCCTTGGCAACCAGGGGCAGTGTGGTGTGTTTCATGGCGGCCTCCTAGAAGAACCATTCGCTGGGCAGGCTTACCGGCTCAGCGGGTCTGGATTCGAGAAGGATGGTTTCGGCAACCTCGTCTTCTTCATCTGCCGGGACTTCATCCAGCGGCAAATCGCCGAGGACATGCAATATCCCGATAAGTGAGGTGAGATTCCGTCCTTCAATGGGACCGCTCTTTGGCAATGAGGCCAGTACTTCTTCAACCTGGACAGCCAGAGTGAGCAGGTAGGGGGAGAGGAACTCAAGCCCCCGCAGTTTGTCGAGCATAGACTTGATCGGGCGTAGCGCTTTCCGGGTTACGGAAGGGCGTCCCTTGTACGACTCCTCCCAGGCTTGCCTGGCTTGTTGATTGATTTCAAAGATCAGCCGTTCTGACAGGGTACTGGCATGTTCGTTCAGCCCCTTGTCCAGTCCGTCGATGTTCTTGACCTTGAACGCCTGGACTGCGAAGCCCAGACGGCGTGCCGCTGTTGATGCTGGTTCTACTCCCTTTTCGATGATGGACGCCCATTCGGGGTTCGCATCAATCCACTCGCTCAGACTGCGGTCGTACTCCGACAGAAATTCCTGTTTTTCCTTCTCAAACTCATCCCGGACACCGTCGAGGATTTTCATCACCTCGTCGGCCTTATCCTCTGGTATGGCATAGCCACCGAGGAATCTGACACCTACCGCTTCACACTGCCGTTCGGCACGACGCTTCAGGGCGCTGAATACGGCAAGTTTCTCCGGGTCGCAGATCTTCTTGCTACCAAGAGTGGCCAGTTTTTCGGGAGGAAGTTTGGAAAAGTCGAGTCCAAGGTCTTCCGGCGAGAGTTTCTTCCGGCCAGTCCAGAGTGAAATGGACAGGGACACAACTACCAGCTTTGAAAGTATTTCGTTCATGTTCATTCTCCTTTGATCAGTATGATGGTGTGATCAAGGGAGGCCCCCAACAGGGAGAAGGCCTCCCCTGAAGGGCGTTAGAAGAACCAGTCCTTGGTGTTTGTACCGGACATGAGATCCTTCATGATTGTTTTGTCGGTCTGTTTACGTGGTGTTGGCTGGACAGGTTCACGAGGCGGCGATGAAGCAACTTCGTAGTACCCTTTGGCCAGCTTTTCCTTCTTCTTCTTGGAAACGAACGTGAATGCCTCGGACATTGAGTTGACGTCATAAGACTTCGTCTGCCCCTGGCTTCGCGTAGGCCCCCAGTTGACCGTAACCCGTGGCGGATCGTCATGAATCTGGGCGATCCAGAACTTGCCGCCAGCCGCAGTGTTGCATTGGAGATGGAGATGCTGTCGTAATGCCATGTAGCACCCCCTATCCGCCGAAGACGCGTTGCGCCAGTTCGTGCAACGCTTCGCGACTTTCCGGCTCTGCTCGGTACCCAAGAGCACGGTCAAGAGCATGGATGATCGGGTTTTTTCCTTCGGCAGACGCCGGGCGGAAGAGATACACAAGCTTCGCCCATCTGACGAGGGTTCTGGTGGAGAAGGTGACTTCTATTTCCCCTTTGATGAAGAGTTTGCGGATTTCGTTGGCATAGGATACCAGTGCTTCCCTGACCGTATCAGCCAGGCTGGGCATGGCTTTGGCCAGAATCTGTCTTTCCTGGACTTCGTCAGGATAGTCGACTTCAACCATCCAGAAGCGATCAAGAAATGCGCCGTTCTGCCGTAAGGTTCCTTGATAGAGACCTGAGCGATCACCGCTGCCGGCGGTGTTGGCTGTCGCAATGAAGCGAAAGCCAGGTGCCGGCTTGATGACTTCACCACCCTTTTCCGGAATGGTGAGGGGTCTTCCTTCTACGATGCCATTCAAACCTGCTGCAGTGGCGGGATCGAGCAAGTCGATCTCGTCCAGCAGGAACCAGTGACCTTCCTTCATGGCCATGGCGAGCGGTCCGTAGACGTACTCCATCGAGTTGTTGACGATTACGTGATGCCCCACAAGTTCCGGGGTTTCGAGTCTGCTGTGCCCTGTAACGACCATGACCGGTATATTGAGCCGGGCTGCGGTCTGCAAGACAATCGAAGACTTGCCGCTGCCGGTCGGACCGGTCAGGTACAGGCCGTCGTTGGCGCCCATCATGTACCAGGAAAGTACATCCGACAGGATTTCCTTTCTGAACACATAGTCGCTGTCAACTTCAGGGATAAAAGGGTTGTCGGACTGAGGCCGACCTTCCACGCAGAGACTCTCTTTGACGGGAATATTGAAGATGTCCTTGATGCTATATTTCATGGTGATCAGCTCCTTGTCCGATTTGGTTAAGTGCTGCGAAGTCAGCTTCCTCGATGAGGTCGTTGAGATCGCGCCCTGTTTTCAGATGCTCCAAAACAATGCCTATGGATTCGGCAACGCAATTGAGGCAGGTATTGGCCCCGAGATGACAACCTATGCCGGTGAGAGCCTTGAACGCATCGGTTGGCTCCAGTCCCGAACGGAGACCGTAGGAGACCAGGCGAGCGATACCATCGGCCATGGCAGAACCACAACCTCCGGCCTTGCCGAAGCGGATGAAGACTTCCATTGGTGCAGCTGTTGTCGGGGACAGGGTGATGGTAGTGTAAATTTTCCCGCAGGCAGACCGGCGTTCGATGGTGAAGCCGGGAACAGCCTTGGGTCGTGGGATTTTAGGACTCATGGATGCCTCCTTGTAATGACGGCGGGATACCTCTCCTTTGCGGAGATGACATGCATCCCGCCAAGGGTGATGGTTAATTTCGCTGTCCTACTAAGACATCTACGAGGGGGGAAGTAGGCGCCAGGCGGTGATGATTCTTGGTGAACCATTTACCAGGCGGGCCACGACGAAAACCCCCTTGTACCTGAATTTGAGTGGTTTCGTGTTGAGGAGAGGCAGAAGATGACGAACACCTTCGAGAGCTTCCAGAGGGATGTCACGTTCCAGAACCCGGTTGGCTCCGTGCAACGAGAGGTTGACCTCATTCACAACAGCATCAGACGGGTCAGTCTCCTCTTCCGTATAGATGGCAATGGTTGGCTCCGTCATCCTCGCACCTCCTCCCACCCCACAGGATAAACCTGGGGTTCAGGAGCTGCCGCGGCAATCATGAACATGAAAAACATCGCCGCGATGAGCAACAGTGAGGCAATGGCATGCAGGACCTCTTTCAGGTCTTCATGCCTTTTCTCACAGGAGAAGGATTTAAGGTCGGGGGGCAACGTGCCGGTACGATAGATTTTCATCGGGAATCTCCTTTCAATGGGGGCGCACGCCTCCAAGAATGGAGATTTCCCATGGGGAGCGTAACGCCCCCTTGTGGGGTTGGATCAGGCCGCCTGTGCTGCGAGCGGCATGAATGGTTTGATTTCAAGCTTCAGAAAGCCAGATTTCGGTTTCGTGACTTGATCATAGATATCCGGATACGAGTTCTTCAGCTTCTTGCCGTCGACGATTACCGAGTCTGACACTGATGTGACATTAACAAGGATACCGTCCGAAGCCCCTTTATACGCACCATTCACAAAAGTGAGGATGTCGTTTTTCAGAACTTCCAGACGAGTGTCGAGAGCTTTTTTCTGCTCGTTTAATTCCAGGTATGCTTTGCTGGCTTGATGGATTTCCGGAGGAAGTTCCATATCAGCCACATGCGAAGGGCAATCCTGGCGAAACGTGCAATAACCGCAGAGAATGCCTGGTTCCGTTTTAGGTGCACTCTCGCCTCGCGTTGCCGAAAGGATGTGCTGAGCTTTTTCCATAAGCTGATTAAACACCAGCTTGTTGGGTGCATAGTTATTGAATTCCCGGTATGTTCCAGCATTGAGGTCAACCACTAGAATTGATCCGCCGATTTGCACTTCCGGATCGAGGGTGAGTTGCAGCAAGCCCATCTGGACATGCAGCTGATCCACCCAGGATGCGTAAGGTTCATCGGGGATGCCATCGGTCGACTTCATCTCCACGATGTGCAGCCTTTTAGTCAGCCGGTTCGCATAGAACAGAAAGTCAATGTGACACCTGATTTCAGGGATGTCCGGGTGACGTACTTCGACTTCTTCCTCGAAGAGGGCGCCGCCAGTCTTGAAGAACTCGGCATACATGGCTTGCGCAGCATGGCCACGGGAAAAGCGCAGGAGTGTCGAGATGTCGTGACTGGACGGGCATTGTTTGCCGAGAGCCGCTTTACGTGGGCAGCCGGCAATGTCGGAGGCTCCGACGTATCCGGTACGGTCACCAAGATGTGATGATTGTTTCTGCTGATGGGTCGGAATAGCACGTCCCAGAAATGCAGCGAGTTTGCTCATGGCTGTCTCCTTTCAAATCAGAAACGGCAGAGTCCCGACTGCGGTGAGCAGGGAACCGAAAATAACACCGGCAATGATTCTGGTGACATCGATGCTGATCTGTCGCTCCTTAACGGGCGCATAGACCGGTATCTGACCGCCTTTGATTGTTACGTGTTTGATGATGTGGGTAGTCATGATCTTGTCTCCTTGTCTGTGGGTTGTACCCGGCAGAGGAGACAAGACACCCCCGGTAGGGAGAAAGTCGTTGTCTCCCTGCTGAGGTAGGTTGTGAGTGAGGTTCAGTCTGGAACGTCAGGCGTTACCGGTACTGCCAGCATTTGCCCTTGCCGTCCCATTTGAAACCGTGGTCTTTCAGCCATTGGCGGGCTGAGGTGTCGTTGAAGTCCGGGAAGGCGGAGATCTCCGATTCATCTGCGGAGAGTTCCATCCTGATTCCCTTAGCCGTCAGATACCCGATGATCTCGGAAGTCGAAACTGGTTCGGCTCCGTGGGATGATGGGGTGCTGTCCGGTTTGTGACCCTGCGAAGTCCCGGAGGTAGTGCTGGTAGTGCCGGCACTGTTTCCCCCGTTGTGTTCCGTCTGTCCATAAAGGTCAGGATCTTCCTCGATGTCCTGGGTGAAGATGTCCGAGGCGGCGGTTGAGGTGAGTACTGCATCCACCAAGCCGCGTTTCTTAGCCATCTTGAGACACGTGTTATAAAAATCCGCGGGATTATCGTGCTCCACCTTTTCTCCCTGGCGAGCGATTTTCCAGTTGCCGCTGTCATCCTTTTTTGCGCTGAAGCCGCGTCCACCAATGATCTCCTGAGCCAATGCCGGGTTCTCCTTGCGAAGATCCCAGTACTCCCTCGGTACCGACTTATTCGTCAGTTCAACTGGCCCGACACGGAAACGATACTTGCTTTCCATGGTCGAACATGAACCGACACCTGTACCGAGACGCTGGCCTGCCGGTGAGTAGAGCGTTACCTTGATGCGATACTCACGATGGCCGAGATGCAGGTCGATGGTTTCCACATCCACGTCGTTTGCCAGTCTGAAGGTAAGCATGAGCTTTTCGGCGCCCGGTTTGAGAAGAACTGCTTTGTCTCCGCAGCCGGGAATGGTGCCGTAGTGCTCGCCTGATTTCATGACGTCACGCATGACGTACTGGATCAGGTTTACCTGGGCCTTCAGTTCACTGATGTTGACGGCGTGGTGAGTGAGGGATGATGCGGTGGGACTGATGGGAATGATTTGAGCTGGTGCGTTCATCTGTCTGTCTCCTTTTCTGTGGGTTGTATCCGACAGGAAGACAGACCAATCCCTTTGGGGATTTGGTAATGTCTCCCCGTAGGACTGTTGAGTTGTGGTTACTGGTTGTTAGAACGGATCGGTGTCATCGTGCGGAATGTCCTCATGTGCCTGGCTGTTTGATGGCTGGTCGTCACTTCCGTCAGGAATGCTGCCATGTTTACTACCAAGCATGAGAAGCTTGTCGCCGATGATCTCGGTTGTGTAGCGATCTTTACCGTCCCGATCTTGCCATTTGCGGGTCTTGAGTTTACCGTCGAGGTAGACACTTTTTCCTTTCGACAGGTACTCGCCAGCTACTTCTGCGAGACGTGCGTAGAGGACGATGTTGTGCCACTCGGTCCGTACCTCCCATTCGCCACTTTTGGTTTTTACCTTTTCACTGGTCGCGAGTGAAAAACTTGCGACAGCGGTGCCTCCTGGTGTGTACCTGATTTCAGGATCACGACCCAGGTTGCCGATGAGTTCCACGCGGTTCAAACTTGCCATACTGCCTCCTTGTTGGTTTTCCCGAAGCAAAGAGACAGATGTCTGTCCCGGAGGGAGAGAACAAAAAGTCTCCCGGTCGGGATGTGGTGAGAATATCCGCCGCTTACAAGGCTTGTCGCGGATTTTGAACAACAAAAAACCCACTCCGGCCATTGCCAGAACAGGTCACTGTTCTTCGTGATTATTGGTTATCAGAGGCACGCGCTACATTGATGGGCGCACCTACAGGTTGGATTCAAGTCGTATTTCCCATACGACTGATCGAGGAAGGCATAAGCCAGTCCTGGTGTCATCCGGAAAGGAGCAACTGCGGCTTTGTCTTTCCAGGTAGTTCATCCCTGCCGGGGGCATTTCTTCTTCGGGCTATCCGAAAAAGTCTATCCGGGGCTCAAAGGCCGCACGGAGTCTCTTGAAAGAGTCTATAATACTGAAACGCTATCGATATTCCTCTTACAAGTCAAGAGGATTCACCCGGGACGACCCATTTGGCATCGTCCCGGTTCGACTGAAACAGAGTAATCATTTCTTGCCGGTTTCTACCCCAGGGACTGCCTGCTTCTCCTGCTTTTTGAAGGGATGATCGAAGCCCCGGGGAGGCTTGTACGTGTAGTCGAGCAACTGGCACATTTCGGCATTCATGAGGTTGAGTTCTTCCTTGATGCGTCGGCTCCGGTCGATGTAGCTCTTCACTACCTCAAATGTCAGGGAATCCCTCCTCCCCATGTTCATCCGCATCTGGTAGACGAGATTATCGTTTGAGTTGAGAATGTTGATAAAGTCGCCGGTATCACGAGCGCGACAGAAAACAACACTTGTATCGTCCCGTTTTGCATTCTCCAGCTTTCTCGCCTGCCAGTCGACTTTCTTGGAAGCAGGAGGGGTGCTGTTACCCTTATCCGCCTTGGTATTCTTGTCTGCCATAATTCCTCCCTTTCATTGTTGTTAGATTCTGCCGGTCGCCCTCATGGCGATTCCTTTGCCGAACCGGTCTGATAATTCCGAAAACACTGTGTCGTCGAATTTCTTCATATTCTGGACGATCATCTCCACTGCATTGATCTCAGAGGCTGCATTGGCGTAACTCTGCTGGGCAACGCTCAGAAGTTGCAGCGTCTTTTCCTCAAGCGTCTGGATATGCTGCATACCTTCGCCGAGGAGTGCCAACTGGCAGGTCTCCGGCGAAGCCCCGGCTTTATTACCCTTCTGGGTAGACATGATGTTGCGGGCCATCTCCTGCAACTGGACTGCACGCCCAAACAGGTCGAGCAGCATGTAGTAGCCGTAGGCCCGGGCGGTCAGTTCTGCCAGTTTGCCGATGACCTCACCCTCGGTATTGGTGGCAGTGGCATTCTTGAGGATCAGCCCGACCGACAGCGGCGTACTCTTGAGGAACGCCTCCTCGTCGGCGGTAAGGGCGGTCTTCGATTTGATCTTGGTGGCGATGGACTGCATCTTGCCGGCCACGTAGACCATCAGGTTCTTGTTGGCATCGGTGATGTCAGCACAGGCCCCGGCAGTATCCCGTCCCTGGGCGGAGCCACTGATGAAGGAATCGAAGCTGTTGTTCTTGTCGCACGGAGGAATGTACTGGGCCTGGTAGGTGGTACCGGTCGTTGCCGGGTTCTGGATGACCACATCGCCGATGAAGCCACGCACCAGTTTGACGTACTCGCTGCTCATCCCTTTCTTGCCGGCCAGATTCTCCAGAACCGATCCATCTCCGAAGACCTGCAGAACTTCGGTCGGGCAGCCGGCAGTGGCACTGGTGGCCGAGGTCTGGGTCGTACCGGGAACGCCAGGCTTGTTGCCGGCATTAGTCTTCTGCTCGCTCTCGAACAGCTTGCTTACATCCTGATACAGATCCTTGGCGCCGCTCGACACCATGAAGTCGGTCTGGGCTGTTTTCATCTCTGCCTTCAGACTGTCGGACATGACTGACGAAAACGGACTGGCAGCGGTCGCCACCAGCGCCTTGGCCGCCTTGCAGTCGTTCAGCTGCAGCGAGTTCAGCCGGTCGGTGATCGCTTCGAGCGTTTTGATGGTGTCGGCCACCTGGGGCGCCAGGGTCTTCAAGGCAATGTCGAAGGCTGCCGCCGGTGCTGCCGACAGGATGTTCTGGAGCTTCTGCACCAGGTAATCCACGTTCAGGAATGAGAAACCGCCGAGGAACATGTCGATCCCGCCGCAACCTGATTTCAGCTTTGGCAGTGAGGCCGTGAACAGATGGTCATCGGTATTCGCCCACCTGGCAGAGAAACTGCCGCCAGTGTAGTAGCCACGCTTTGACCCTTCATAATAGCTGGGCGAAGTGGAACTTTTCTGCTGCACCCAGTCATCGACCCAGCCGGACCAGGACAGTACCGGGTTCAGGGCAATGGTTGCCGCCAGGCAGGCGGCGGTGGTTCTGGTAATAACGGTTCGTTTCACACTGACACCTCTTCTCTCTGTTGCTGTAGGACCAGCAGACTCATTGCTGCTCCTTTTCCTGTAGGCGGCGCTTCTTCACGTCGAAGCTGCCTCCCTTCTGGAATTCGTAGAGCGAATATTCTTCCGGGGAGATATCCCCCTTCAGGAGCCGTACGGCCCGGTATGCCTTGTCTTCGATCTCGTCAGCGGATATGACGCCTGCCGAGACCGGCAGATAATCCTGATTCCCTTTCTGGATCAGAATCAGGGTCGGCGTGATCTCCACGCTGAATTTTGCAGCCAGTCCCGGGTTTTCACTGATGTTAACCTTCTTAACGGTCCAGCCGGTCTCGTTGGTGAACCAGTCCAGGATGCGGGACTGCTCATCGCAGTAGCTGCAGTCAGGTCTCTGGAAATAGATCAGAGCAAAGTCATCCCGGTTGTCTCTCAGGATGCGCTGCCGCTCCTCATTGATCTGGGAGATCCGGGCTAGGTTGCCGGGAGTCGTGATCGGATAGTCCTTCTTGGTGGTCAGCTCAGGGTATTTCTGCCAGACAAACTGAGCCACGTTGGAAAAAGCCAGCGCCTTCTTGCGGGCGATTTCCTGGACCTCGAAGTACTCCTTCACATTTTCTTCACTCGGCTTCTGGACAGCCTTCTTCTTCAATGCCTCGGCGAACTCCTGGAACTGGTCAGGATGCATCTCCCAAACCTGCTCATAAGAATAATCCTTGAGCGATGGCGTGCTCTTGGGCGGTTTCTTCTTCTTTTCCTGCTTTTCGGCCTGCTTCTCAGGTTCTTTCTGATACCACCACCAGCCCTTGGCCGAGTCGGCATAGTAGCCGGCAGAAGCGGTGGTCACGGAGAGTTGGAGAATAGAGGCCAGTATCAGTCTCCTCATTCTTTGTCCTCCGCATGCTTCGGTCTGATGTCTTTGACTATTTTTCTCAAGACCGGAGGTTTGGTGCTTTCCAGTTCAGAGGTGAGCACACCAAAGGCATCGACCCGGAACGGGATCAGGAGTTTGTTGAATGACTTATCGTTATTCGACACGATGGATGCATTCGTTGTGTAGTAAGCATTGGTCATGAGTTCCGTGGCAATGGCATCTCTGGAGGCACTCAGTTCCCAGACGACAGTATGGAGAAGATTACGTTTGGTTTCTTCATCAGCATCAGCCACCAAGATCATTGGATCGCCATCGCTAACTTGATGGATCACCTGCCAAAGTGCTTCTGGCTTCACATAGACCAACCCGTTCGGCAGTGAAACGGCCAGCCACTTGACTCCAGACGAAGTTTTCTCCACCTGGTTGATCAATCCGTGGATGCCACCAAGGATCGCATCGGCATTGAACCATGCAGGAAGCTTTATCTTCTGGGGAACGTACTTTCCCGATTCTGGAGATCCGAGCGGGTGATCCCATTCTTGCGATATTTTTTCTTTAGCAACAGACACATCAGGTTGTGGCAGTAACTCATCTATTGGCAGCGAACTTTCTTCGGAAGCCCTCACCTGCGCCATCTGCCCAAGAAAAGCCCCCATCTCATCATTACGAGACTCCTGGTCACACCGCTTCAAACAGGCCGTGAGAGGGTTGTTCGGAGTTATCTGGTGATGGTTGCGGATGATGCTGTCGAGCTCATCCCTGTTCGACAGCCCAACGTATTCCGGAATGCTCGCGAGTATGATGAGCGCTATTTGCGGATGATCTGCAGTCGAATAATACTGGCTGTGGAAAGAGGGAATTTTCCCGATGTCATGCGCCAGTGACACTATGAGGATCGTAGGTAGCATGATTCTTTCAGAGTTCTTTTCTACGAACTTGCGAGCAACCCCCAGGGAATGTCGATAGAGCGGTACGGTAGCCAATTGGGCAAGAGCTGCTGCCCCGTACGCCGAATCCGGATCAGATATCTGCTTGCCGACAGCTGCGTATTTCTTGATCCCGACAACCGATGGGCAAGTACCTTCCGAGTCAAGGATCTTAAGCAGATAGACGATCACAGTCTTGCGTTTCCCGTTGATAAGCGGTTCCGGTTCCACAATTTCCCTGTAGAACTCTTCAATCTCCGAATGCCGGAATGTCGGCCTTGGAAATGCGGCTTCCTCCTCCTGTTTTGGAGTGGGTTCACGCCAGAGTCGAGACAGATCAGTGAAGTGAACAACACGGCCTGTCCATACTGAAGATACCGTGGCGAGGTCAGTGCATGGCAGGTCATCATCCGGTTCCAGTTCTGAAATTGACAGTGGAACCCACGGTTCTTGCTCTACTTCAGCCGGACGCCTGGTTAAAATTCGCCACAGGTTGTAAGTAACCATCAGGAAGCCGATAACGCCACAGAAGTAGAGCAGGATTATCATGCGGCCCCTCTGCTCATGGTTATGGAAGATGGCGCCGACGGGAAGACTATCTTCAACTGCGGGTCTCTGGCATCACGAGTCACACCCTTGTACCTACCGGAGTAGGTCAGCATGTAGAATTCCCTTGGTTGCAGCCCCAGAATATCCTGCACTTTCAAAATGTCCTGTTCCACCTCACGGGTAGTGACCTGGTTGGACCCGAAAATGCCGGTCAGCACATTGCGCACGCCGAAATGTCGTACGACGTACTCGGATGTTTCAGCATCAGAACAGCGCATGAAAATCTTGGTGTTGGTGTTGTCGAGGATCGATTTACCGTATTCCTCGCCAATAGCGGCATATATTTGGTTCACGGACTGGGCAAAGGCATGCACCATTACGTCTGCTGATCCAGCCTTGGCGAAAAGGTCCTCAATACCTTGGTAGAAAAGGCTCTGGGCTTCATCTATGTAGATGGACAGTGGTGGGAATACTTTCTGTTTGTCAGAGAGATAGACCCTGCCGATGAAAGACTGGATCATCGACAAGAGGACTTTGCCAAGTGTTGTGGCTGCCTCCCTGGTAATCATGGTCCCGGTGTGCACGACCATGATGACCCCTTTCTTTCGTTCAAGTCGGCTGATGAAGCGGTTACTGTCGGCCTGGCCGATAATCTTGCCGATGTTCCCGGAGGAAAGCTCCATCAAGCAGGTACGTAATGTTGAAGACACCTTCGAATAATACTCCTGGGGAGATTCAAGGATGTCCTGGATCATGCCGGCGTTTAGCAGCGCCTCGGGTGTCTTGATTTCTTGCAGTAGCCCCATTGTGCTGCTCAATGATGAGCGGCGAATGCTTTGTCTGATAGTATCCATATTTTGCTTGGGAAGACGTTTTTCCCAATCGGCGATGATGATGTTGGCTGAAATGATGGCAGTAGTGATTTCCTTTGCAATGTTGCGGTAGAATGGTTCACGTCCGCCCTGGATGCCTGAGACGATATGGCCGACGAGTTCGTCCGGCATGAAGTAATAGGCCATAGGATCGATGACCGCTGAGTATTCCGGGAAAATCGGCGTTACCAGCATCAAATCCTTGAGTCTCTCCGCCCTACGGGCAACCTCGAAGATCTTGGTGAAGATCTGCTGGTCACCTTTGGGATCGAAGTAGACCACGCTGTTGCCTTTCATGATGTCCTGCTCAATAAGGTTCTCGCAGAGTCGCGTTTTGCCGACCCCAGTAGTGCCAAATACGAACATGTGCCGTTTTCGGTATTCATCAGGGATCGAAATCGGAACGATCCGGGTCGGTCGTTCCATCTGGACTCCGTTACCGATGGAGGTCATGAATTCCGGGTTGGTGGTTCTATGGGGTGATGAGGACTTGAACATGTTCCCTCAACTCCTTTCCGACTGTATTAATCGATTTTTTTGGTATCCGAACCGGCGTAACAACTTCACTGAACCCTCCGGCGATACGCCGTCGGCATTTGATCCCGGCAATACCGGTCAGGTCCTGAAGCAGCAGAGCCGGCAAAACACGAGATGTCCGGTTCAGAATGAGTCGAACCTTTGCAATGTCGCCACCCACCATGACAGGGCGCACACTTGTCACCAGGAAGCTGCGCTGCTCACCTATGCGATAACGGGAACGTTCATGTGGCGGCTGATAGCGTAATGGGCATTCCCCGAACAGGATCAGAGGCTTAAGTAAATCATCAATTTCCAGAGTTACGTGTAATGTACCTCGGGAACCGATACGCCCCACGGCCCCACAAAAAACCCTCCCCTGAAGTTCCTGCAGTTTTTTTGCTTCCAGCAGGATCTGGCGTTTTTGCAGTTCCGCTTCGACACTGTGAATGATATGCCGGCGGAGCTTCTTGGGAATGTCCTTCAACTGCATTTCGACCGGGTGTCCCAGTTTGGGATAGGCAATTATTTCCAGTTCACCCTCTGCCCGGACAGTAACAGTCCTCTGAAAAGCTGCCATCAGTGTCCTTGCCACAGCGCATTCAACAGCATCGACAATCTCGTCCTCCGGCAATCCGTATTTGTGGAGAAGATCAGCGGACAGCATTGCCGAACACCTCATCCCACGGTGAATCGATTCTGGGCGTACTGATAGCTGCGATAAGCGTCGTCGCCTGTGGCTTTGTATGCTCAGCGAGGATGCGATACACTTTCCCGGCGTAGCGGTCCCCCTTCGACGGGGTGCGCGAGTTGTAACAACCGACAGCCCGCCAAGTGTAGCCATAATCCAGGATACATTGGGCCAGCACCCAGGCTCCCACCTTTACATTCGTGCACGGCTCTCCCAGTTCATTCCATGTTTTGCCAAGTCTCTTGGCCCAACTTGAATTGATCTGCATCAGACCGTAATCGTAGGTTCCGTTACTGTTCCGATTGATCGCACGGGGGTTGAAGTTGCTCTCCGTCTTGGCAATGCTCCAGAGCAATTGTGGCGATATGCCGTATTGACTCCCGGCCTCCTCGAAGCAGAAAGCTTTGGCCTGAATCGGCAAGCAGACAAGGCTGATCATGAACAGGCAGATGCCTGGTAATCGACACATTCGTTCCTCCTGACTGATAATCTTGTAGGGGGGAAGGTGGCACCGTCTTGACAAGAAGATATGAACGAGAGTATATAGTGAACAGGTGTACACTATTACGAGGAGAATGCAGTGATCGCCATTACTGAACGACAACAAAAGGTTTTGGACTTCATTACCCGTTTTACGCAGACGCATGGATACTCACCGACAGTGCGAGACATCGCGGCTCACCTTGGTGTCAGCAGTCCTTCCGGGGTGAGTCGGCATCTTGAATCTCTCGAAAAAAAAGGATGGCTCAAGAAAACAGGGGCATCCCGCGGGATAGTACTTACTTCACACGGAGGACAGTCAATTTCCCTACCAATCGTTGGCACGGTTCGCGCCGGCCACTTACAACCGGCTATCGAAGATATCCAGGGATTCTTTTCCGTAGATCAGAGGCAGGTTAAAGGGGATGGATGCTTTTTCTTGCGGGTGAAGGGTGACTCAATGATAGGTGCAGGGATTTTTGATGGTGATCTGGCACTGGTTCGTCCTCAACCGGTGGCTGAGAACCGCGACACCGTAGTTGTCATGGTGGATGGGGAGGCAACCCTCAAATGGTTTCACCGCGAACCGAATCGCATCCGCTTGCAACCAGCCAACCCCAATATGGAACCGATTTATGTGGGACCGGATAAAAATGTTTCTATTGTTGGCAAAGTAGTCGGAATTTATCGTCAGTTGGAGTAGTCCGTGGAGAGAATCAAGGAACAAATACGCATAGCCACGATCTTTACACCTGGCAGATTGATCAAACCGGTATGGTTCGACTGGCACAACCGGAAGCATACTATCCTGGAGACAACCTACCACTGGAAGGAGCAGACTGGCGCCGCAACACTCCTGCATTTTTCTGTTACCGACGGTGAGGCCCTCTACGATCTGGTCTATAACACGCTCGACCAAAGCTGGCTATTGAACGGAATTGAGGTCAAGTGATGGACAACCGTGTTGTCATGCATCTCGACATGAATAGCTTTTTTGCATCCGTTGAACAGTCATACAACCCCGACCTCAAAGGGAAGCCTATCGTGGTCACAGGTTCGCAGCAGCGAACAGTAATCCTCACGGCCAGCTATGAGGCCAGGAAATTCGGGGTCAAGACCGGCATGATGCTGCATGAGGCCAAACGACTCTGCCCGGAAGTAATCATGGTACCGGCTGACAACCGGAAATATACCCACACCTCTGCTCAAATCATGAAGATGATGCTGGACTACACTCCCTTGGTGGAAGTTTTCAGCATAGACGAAGCATTCTTGGACGTGACCCATTCTCTGTCGATCTTCAACAGTGCCGAAAACATCTCCTATCTGCTCAAAGCACGGATCAAGCACCAGTTCGATATTACCTGTTCAATTGGCATTGCTCCGAACAAGCTGCTGGCAAAGCTTGCCTCGGAAATGATGAAACCTGATGGGCTTACCATCATCGCGCCCGATAAAGTCAGATCAACTCTGGAACATATGCCGATCAAGGAGCTGTGCGGCATTGGTAAAAAAATGGAGCGCCATCTCAATATGATGAGCATCTATACCTGCGGGGATCTGGGGCGTTGCGATGAGGGCCGGTTGAAGAGAAAGTTCGGCATCATCGGTAGCCGGTTGAAGCAGATGGGACAGGGGATTGACGATTCCCCGGTAATCCCGGCAGAAGATGCCGAGGAGGTCAAGTCCGTCGGGCATTCAATGACCCTCAAAAGAGATATCAGCAGCCGGAACGAGATCCTGCGCTACCTGCTGCAGCTCTCGGAAATGGTTGGGCGTCGGGCTCGGCGCTACGGTGTGGCCGGCAAGACGGTTCATCTGACTATTCGCTATGCCGACTTCAGCACCTTCGGGAAACAGGAAACTCTTTCCTGTCATGTCAACCAGAGTGATGATATTTACCAGGGTGCCATTAAGATCCTGGATAGCATTGAACTGGAACAACCCGTTCGCCTGCTGGGGGTAAGAATCACCAATCTCTGTTACCAGCGCGAACAGTTGCCTCTGTTTGAGGAGGAACGCCGCAAGGCCTTCATGATCAACGCAATGGATACGGTGAATGATCGGTTCGGCGATTTTACCGTGACGTATGGCAGTCTTTTGGGCAACAATGAGGAGAAAGGTTCACATGTGATCTCGCCGGCCTGGAAGCCGGAGGGGATCAGGAATGTACAGGTGAGGTAACCCATGTGCGGACGTCTGGTAATCGATCTTTCGCCGGAAATGATCACCGAAATTTACGGGATCATCAGGAAAATCGATCGGGAGCTTAATCCCAGATATAATGTGACTCCATCCCAGACAGTACCCATCGTCAGGGAGGACGTTGAAAGTGGCCGGGAGCTTGCCTTTGTCCGATGGGGACTCATCCCTTCCTGGGCAAAAGACATCTCCATCGGCAATAGCTTAATAAACGCCCGTTCGGAGACCGCTGCGGAGAAACCGTCATTCCGGTCAGCATTCAAGCGCCGTCGCTGTGTCATTCCAGCAGGAGGGTTTTACGAATGGCAGCGGCAGGATGGGAAAAGAAAACAGCCATGGTATTTTCGGATGCCCGATGGAAGCCCCGTATCGATTGCTGGGTTGTGGGAACATTGGCAAGGAAGCGATGGCCAGGTAATAGAGTCCTGTTCCATCCTGACAACCAGCGCGAATGGGCTGATGGCGCCCATACATGACAGGATGCCGGTTATTCTGAGCCATGAAGACCATGCGACGTGGCTCAACCCCAAACTGACAGATGGCGTCCTGCTGCAGGAGCTTTGTCGGCCTTGTCCATCAGATATCCTGAATGCGTATCCCGTTTCTCCAATAGTCAACAGCCCGAAAAACGATTCTGCTGATTGCATTGCCCCCATCAGAATACTTGGTACTGCAAAGGGACAGATAAAGATGTCTGATGATTTTGACCAATTACCGGATGAGATTATCGATGAATTCTACAAGTGATTATGTTTTGTCACATCAGAATATTTTCTCAAATATTCCCCGCACGTTTTCCCTATTCATGGTACTGACTTGGCACTAGATGATATCTAGTTAAAGATGCTTACGGGAATATCGTCTCTCCCAACTTGTGCCAGTACTTTTTCGAGATCGCTTTTATCACCGTATGAACCAATCTGAATTTCAGATATTTCGATTTCACAAAAGTTATTTTGCCCTGGGCCTATTTTTAAGGGGATATATGCATTGTCCCCAGTACCTATAATCATGTCAAAAGCAGGTCCGCTACCATATGATTTAATCAGCAACCTTTTTTCTTCTTCCATTTCGAGTCCGAGACCGAGAGGAAGATAAAACGCTCCGATACGAGAAATACCTTTCATAATGAAATGTCGCCCACAATCATTAAAAATTCGGTCGGAGAGATTTTTAAGGACGGTAATTGGGTCTGTGGCCTGTGAATGGTAGAATACAGGGCGTAATTCTACTCTATTTAGTATCGGTGTGACTTTAAAAACAATTTTGACGCCAGTTCTTCCTGCTGCAAAAATGTTCCACATATATTGTTCATTGGATGGCATGACTTTTGTGAATGACGAATAGAAAAGACCTTCCATAAGAGTCATGTAATAAGGCTTCCCATTGCCATTATCCAGATAGCCATTGAGTCGATGTGCTTCTGCAAAAGGCTTAAATTCCTGTTCGTTAAGTCGCTTCAGAATTGTATATAATCGCAGTTCACCTGTTGTAAGAATACTTTTAAGATTATCTATTTTTGTAAAATGGGCTAACTCAATTGGATCTCTAATGGCTGGAAAGAGGTGTTCGATTAATCCTTCTGACAAAATCCCATTTGATGATGTCTGTTCAATTACTATGTCAGAATTCGGCAAAGCATGGATTTCTCGCATATCCCAAGGAATATGAATATTTGCTTTCCCCAGCTCTTCTGTAATTATCAGCTCTATCTTTTTTCTAATACATCCCAAAGTTGATTCCTTTACATAGCGGTGTAGTAGGGGGCGCCTCTTTCTTGCCATCGAGTTTCATCAGCATTCCAAAACAACCTGGAACGGCAATTCTGATTACTTGTTAATTGCATCGCGCAGCACAGCGCTTGGCTTAAAGGTTAATATACGCCGCGCCTCAATGGTGATCGCTTCGCCAGTCTGAGGATTACGGCCCCGCCGGTCGTTTTTCTGTTTCACCACAAAACTGCCGAAGCCCGAGATTTTCAAAGTCTCGCCGGTTTCAAGGGTCGATTTCATGATGGAAAAGACTGCCTCCACCATTTCCATTGACTCTTTCTGTGTCATACCTGTGTTGGTATGAATTTTTTCAACAATATCTGCCTTGGTCATTTGCTGTGTCCTCTATTAATTTCAGTCGCTTTCAAGTTCCTTAAAGGCATCAAGCACTTCAGTCTCAACCTGTTTGAGCTTTTTGTCCAATTCCCTGATCAACCGGGTTCCTTCCTTGACATCTTCAGCAAGTTTGTCGATTGGGGTCTCTGAATTGTCGAGCTTGGTCAGAATCTCGTCCAGCTTTTCAACTTTTTGCTCATAAGTAGGTTCGGCAGTGTCACTCATGGTTTATCTCCTTTGCAGTAACTTCGCTGATCAGAGAACCATCAGCTAAGCGGGTTTGAATTATCTGCTTTTCAGCGACATCAACAATGGATCTGACAAGAGTGCCCTGTTGGCTGTAGACAAGGGCAAAGCCACGCTTCAGAACAGTCTGCGGGTCAATAGCTCTCAGGGTGGCCATTTTATCATTCAGGCTGGTACGAGCCAAAGTAATCCTCTGCAAAACCCGCTCTTGCTTGAGCCGACCCTTGATATTCGCGAGAAGCATAGATTTCATTTTGAATGTCGAAAAGAACCTGGCTTTCAGTTGCTGCCGTTTTTTCTCGTTGCGCTCACGCTCAACTACCAGGCGCCGCAGAAAGCGCTCCTTTTCAAAGCGTTGCTTCAGACCGGACAGAGTCTCTCCTGTTCGGGTAAGACAGTGAATTACTCCCGATGAGAGTTCTTGCCGTTTTGCTGCCAAGCGTTCCAAGTAATTTTTGGTCAGTGTCAGCGGAAGAGAACGTAATTTTTCTTTTCTTCTCCCTATTCCAATCTGCTCAGTTGACAACCGACGCTGTACCCGGGCACGCAGTTCTTGTGCCTGCTCCCTCAAACAGCTTGCTGTCACATCAAGCAGTTTTCTCGGCCCCTGCTGGATGCCCGTCACCGCCCTTACAAGATAATCCTGGTCTATCTTCAACCGGTAGGCCCAGACGGTCTTCAAGGTGTTGGTTGCCTCGTCCAACTGCCGGCGCATCTGGACAAAGCGAGCCACCAACTCCTCTGCTGCCGCCGTCGGCGTCTTGAAAGAGCGATTGGCGATATAGTCCAGGATACTCGTATCGATTTCATGGCCGATACCGGTCCACACCGGCTTGGGGTATCCAGCAATTTTTCTGGCAATGGCCTCATTGTCCAGGAAGTACAGATCCGTCTTGCTGCCACCGCCCCGGATGATAAAGACAAGATTGACATCGAGTCCGGCAAGGGCATCCAAGGCTCGAAGGACCGATTTCTCTGTCTGATCCCCCTGGACCATAGCATCGGCCAGGTAAATCTTGAAGCCGTAGCCTGACGCCGTGAGGGTCTGGATGAAGTCATTGTATGCCGCGCTCCCGGCACTGGTAATCAGGCCGAGCCTCATCGGGAGGATCGGAACGAAGCGTTCTTTGTTCGTCTCGAACAGCCCTTCCTTTTGCAGGCGCTCGATGATCTCCCTCTTTTTCAGCTCCATTTCGCCCAAAGCAATCGATGGATCGGCATCAATGACTCTGAGAGACAAGCCATACTGGGGACTAAACTGAAGAGAACAGAGAAAGCCGACCACTGTGCCGTTTGTCAGCACAAGATCCATATTCCTGGCCTTGAACAGCTCCTTTATGGTGGCGAGTTCTCTCTGCCAGATGGTGCAGGCTATTTTTGCGACGATTTTTCCGCCGGCATCTGTTTCAACCAGATCACAGTAAAAAGCTCCTCCTCGTTCCCGACCAGTGGATATCTCGGCCTTGACCCAGAACTGCTTGTTGATGGCAGGTTCCAGCAGTTCATTGATCCGCTTTGTGATAACGGAGAGTGGGAAGAAACGTTTCTCCATGGATGTGGTCACTTGCCTGGAATGATGTTACAGGTCTTGGATACCAGGTCGAAGACAATTTTCGCCTGCCCGGTGCGGAGCTGCTTCTGCACTTGATCGATTTTGGTATCAAGGGAGTATTCCGTGTCTGGCCACTCCCGGGTGACGAATTCTGAAATCAGGTTGCGAAGTGTTTCCGGGTTGATGCTGTCCCAGGGGACCTCAACCCCATCCTCGTCAGTATTTGTCTCAGTCGATTGCGAGCAGTAATCGTCCTGAACCATTATCACTTCGGTTGAATCTGGCAAACTTATGCTCCATTAGGCTGGTTGTTGTATTTGTCGATGCAGAGCAGAATTTCAGGCGCCTGTCTGTTGTCTCGTAGAAGGACCGTACTTATCAAGCCATGCCGCAATGGCATCATCAGCTTTCTGTCTTGCCTGGAAGAATTCGCCTTGTGAATGACGGAGTGTATTTGCGTGACTGTACAACTGGATCACATGACAGCGCTCTTTGACGGATGCCTCGTTAGGTTCATAGCTGGTAGTTCTCACAATGTCCGCCTTTCTTTACACAAATTCGTATTCGAACTTCATTCTAGTCAAAAGGGTTCTTAACGGTCTTAACCGGTTTCAGAGTCACCTTCTCAGGAAGCTCTGCCTTTTCCAGTTCCGTCAGGGTTAGGTCCAGAATCGTTTTCAGTTCCCGTGCGACTGCAAGGCCTCCCTTGTCACGGGTGATATCGATGTTGCCAAAGATCGACACCCTGTCGACCCGATTCTCGATGGATAAGCCGCCGATCTGCAGGCAATCGCTTTCGTTTGCGAAAGGTTTGAGTCCTTTTCTGCTCATCCTCGTCCTCCCTTGCGCTTACGCTCCTTGTACGATTTTGGATCAGGCAAGCGCATGAGCCTGGATTTGACGTTTTCCTCTACTGAAGGGAAGATGCTGATCCCGATAATTTTTTCTAGCTCAGTTATGGAGATTTTCTCAGGCTGGGAATCTGCGGCGTTGTCAATCAGGTATGCACCGGCTTCTTTTCTCTGCGGGTCGTAAACGGCCTTGAACAATTTTGTAGGGACCATTACGGCACCACCGATCTGCTCGATGTTGCTGCCTTGATAGATCGGGCCGGTGACGACATAGATGTCACCTTTGCTCTTTGCCATCATTCTCACCGCTGATTCGATTCCTTCCCACGGACCCCGGTTATTTTCCGGAACCTGAGGGACCATATTTGCGAGAGTGAAACATTCAAACTGGGACTGAGGGTCGAACATATCGGCAGATGGTGCCACATGGCCACGGTCGTATCCAGATTTGGCATAATGATGCAACTCCGCTCGCTCCGACCTTGGAAGATGCTCGTCAGGGTGGAACTTGCTCTGCCGCTTCATTCCCTTACCCTGCAGTATTCGCTCACGAGTTAAATGTTCAGCAGCATAAAGTGGAGTCCTGGTTACACCGGAATGCTTGAGGGCAAAACCGGAATAACAGATCTCACGGGTTTTGGCGGTGAGTTTCTGGTTGATAAGGTCTGGTGCCTGCCCATCAAAGAAATGCTCGGAACAGCTGGTTTGAGAAGCCATCCCTCTAACAGGAAGCAGAAGTACGGATGTCGACAACACTACAAGAAAAAATCTTTTGATACTCATATGTAAGCCTCCGTAAGAAGGCGTAACTCTATCAATTTACGAGTGATCTTACAAGGAGAGAGCTTTGAATTAATTCCAGGCAGGTGCTATATCTGACTCTATTTCAGTCTGTTACACTCCGACGGGGTGTGAAGCTTTCCAATTCCCGAGAACTACGTCTTACCGAGGCAATTCATTACAAGAATCTGAATAGGAAAAGAGCATATCATTTGATGTTTAGAGGCTTTAATAGCTGCTACTCGCTACATTGTTCGGCAATTAAGGCACCTCCAATATTTTTCCAGCCATAAAAATTGACCGCGTCCAGAACCGATTATAGTAACATCCGTTCTGGCAGGCCCTCAATGTTCCCTGTAGTAACACGCACCGCTCCATCCATGCAAAATTCACAACACAAGCCGCATCCAGTACACAGCAGTTGTTCAAAAACTGGCGTTTCATTGTCGGCTTCGGTCTTTAATGCCCCAGTAGGGCAGATTGCAACGCACCCTTGACATCTTGTGCAGGTTTCTTCAAATGAAACATAAGAGTCAAAATGCTTCCCCAACTGGACAACCAGCTCTTGAGAAAGCTGGTTTCTCGTTCCGTTCAGCAATTCCCTTCTGATCGGCATCCGCTTCCCGGCATAATTAGTTCGACGTTCGGTCTGCTCATTGTGGGCAGAAAGAATGACAGCTGCACTCGAAAATAGAGATGTACGAAACGATTTGAAAAAGCTCCGACGATCTACTGATTCATCACGGAAATTCATGTCTTGAACTGATTCTGATATTTCAATGCGACAATTGCTGTAGGAGAGCTTTGCCGAAGTAAGGACGTCCAAGCGTTGTCGAAGCTGAGCAATAATTGAGTGGTTGTGGCAGTCACTACATAAAGACAGGTTGAGGGTCAATCTTCCTGCCAAAGTATGGAAGAGCACCACCAAGTGCTCTTCGGAAAGGCCGCCTAGACAGGCCACGGTTCCATTTGAACATTCCTTTGTTCGGATACAGCCCAGGATCGGTTCAGGGACCTTAGAGAGCTTAATAAGACATACGTGAAAATCATCATTCTGTTCCAATGCACCAACCGAACAAACTGAAGTGCAGAGCATACAGCCAAAACACTTATCTAGCTTGATGGCGAGACCGCCATCAAGGGTAACTGCACCGTGTGGGCAGACATCTATACAATGCTGACAGCTGCTTTCGCTGAAACGCATTCGCAGACAGCGGGAAGCATCGATGTTAAGGTCATCTCGATTACCAGTAGCAGTTTTACTGTCAGCCATTGTTCGAACTTGTCAATGCAGTGTAATCAGCATTGATGAAAGCGGCGGTGCACCGAGCGATTGCTTGGTAGAAAGGAGCTTCGGCATCAGTAATTATTGCCGAGGTAAACGGCTCCAACCACGGAATCAGGAACTTGTCGAGAAATTCCTGTTGTAGCGAAGCGATGCGGGTTACTTCTTTTGAATTACCTGATAACTCTGCTTCTCGTTGTTTGAATGCCAGGAATGACATGAACTCCAGTTCAACTGCAAAATGGTCTGGTAATTCATGGAAGTCCTCGGCCAATTGCAGTCCGCAATTGTGATAGAAAGAAGCAACCAAGGCAGTTGAATCCCCCATGACCGTTTTCGTGTCGTCGAGATAGATCGAACCATAGGGAGGAGCAACCAACTGGAAGGGGCCTATGAACAAGCGGGCGTGCTCGACTGCTAGAGCATCAAGTGAACATTCGCTACCTGCGGCAACTGCATCAGAGGCATGTTGAGCGGCATCCGGAGCGTCAGATGCAAGAAGACCCGCAAGAGTTGCGCAGCACTCCTCCTCGATCAGTTCTTTTGATGGTGGATAGAAACAGGCCGCCAGCAGACGGTAGGCATCTTCACGTGTTGCGGTGTTAGTGCAGCTTTCGGTCATATCAATAATCCTCATAAGAAACGGGGATGGAACTTACGCCCCATCCCCATATTTTTACATCAACTCGATACTTCACGCCATCAAACTTTATTCCCACCCTTGAAAGCGCGGATGTATGCCACATTCGGCTTAGTTCCTTTTTCTTCCTTGAGGCGAGTTGGCTTGTACTTCTTCAGCAGCTTGGCCGGTTCGCTGGCAGCATCGTTCAGGTCACCGAAGATACGGGCTTTTGCCGGACAGGCCACAACACAGTTTGGCTGCTCACCTTTGGCAACGCGGTGCGCACAGAAGATACACTTCTCGACCACGCCCTGCTTACGGATACTCTCGTAATCGGGGTGGCTGTATTTATGCTGGTTTGGAATTACTCCACCGGCGGCTTTTGCAGTTGCTGCGCCGGAAGCGGAACAACCTGCTATCATCTCGCTGCTGTCGCGATATGCAGCATGCGGGGCTTCTTTGCCGATATTGGCACTGATAACCGAGTAAGCCGCTTTATCTTTGGCAACATCTGAAACACTGTAAGGGCAGGCTTTCTGGCAGCGACGGCAACCGATACAGCGTTCATCGTTATGCATGGTAATACCATCAGCGGTTTTGAACATGGCCTTAGGTTGCACCGGACAGGCTTTAACGCACGGTGCATCTGTGCAATGATTACAGAGTACCGGTATAGCTGTAAAAGTCGGATTCGGGAATTTCCCCTCTTCCTTGTAGATGAAATCGGCCCAGTTAAAGGTCTGACCATTGGCACGGGCCTGGGTATTATTTTCGGTCTTGCAGGCCAGGGCACAGGCACCGCAGCCGACACATTTCTGAAGGTCAATGACCATTCCATATTGTTTTGACATGTTAGTATATCCCCCCTTTCCTAGGCTTTCTCGATCTTAACGCCGGTGAAGCCACCGTTACGTGCTGTAGCACCGCTCAAGCGGTCATAATCATCAACCAGAAGCTCATTGTTGTTACCGCCACGTGGTTGTGCCTTAGCGTAGTCCTTGGCGGCAACGCGGCCATAAGCCCAGTGCCCCTGACCGTAGCATTTAGCGATAGTTCCGGGGCGGACACCTTCCCACAACTTAGCCTTGGTAACGATTGAACCCGTGGTAGAAGTCAGACGCACAGTGTCACCAGTTTTAATGCCGAGCTTCTTGCCGTCAATAGGGTTGATCTTAACTACGTCGTCCCAACTATCATCACCCACGTCTACTTTTTTGAACTCCTGGTACCAGACGGTGTTGGCACTACGTCCTTCACGGTTGAGGCGTGATTTGTAATCGATAAAGGTGAACGGGTATTCCTTGTCGTTGCCATGACGCTTGGGTGACTCGTAATGTGGCACAAAGGCCAGTTCGCCCTTTGCTTCATAGCCGCTGGACTTGAGAATGTCATCAATGGTGGTGTTATGCTTCTTGGCATGTTCACCAAGGGCTTTCTTCATGGTTTCGCTGTAAAACTCGAATTTCTTAGTCTCGGTCTTGAACTTGCCCTCGAATTTCTTGGTTTCGGGATTATCCTTGCCCCAGTTCTTCTTGTACTTATAGGTCTCGGAATTGTAGATGCCCTTTTTCTTGAATTCAGCCCAACCGGCAATTTGATCGCCTTTCTGTTTTTCCTTGCCGTCCCAGACTTTCTGGGAAGTGATTTTGGCGGCAATTTCTGCAAATTCGGCAGCGTTAGTTGGTTTCTTCTTTGTCTCGGGATCTTCGAAAGAGGCGTAATAGTCATTCAGATTGGAGAAGCCGCGTGCTTTCAACTTTTCTGACAAGAGCCACATTACTTCAGTTTCTTCGGCTTTTACATTCCACAGCGGCTTGGTAACAGCCTGCTGAATCGACATATGGCCGTGCAGATTGGCCATGTTGGTGATGATGGAAAACTTTTCTGTCGGGCCGAAGGTGGCCGGCATGATGATATCGGCAAATTGTGACATCTCGGAGGCGTTGGTAACCATATGAACGAAGAAAGGTATTTTGGCCAAAGCCTTTTCCCAACGCTGAGCGCCAGTGGCGGAAAAAGCAAAGTTACTCCAGGTGCTGATAAAGACCTTGATGGCGTCCGGATTTTTGATCAGGCCATTGGCCACGTTATTGGTAACAACGCCACTGCCCGGCTTGGCTTCCATCATGGCAGGCATATCTTTGGCACCACGTCCGTCGATTTTCTTTCCGTGGCCGTGATGTTCGGCCATTTCGTCAATAAACGGTTTCTTAATTTCGGGGAATTTCTGAACCGGAACACTGGAACTCTGGAAAACGCCACCTTCGGTCTCGATGGAGCCCAATATGCCGTTCAAGGCATAAACTGCCATTGCGGCATAGGTGCCGCGAGGAGTCATAGCAACCCCCGGTCCCATCCACACTGAGCAAGTTGATCCAGCCTTGCCCATGGCACGGGCAGTCCGAATTATCTGTTCTTCAGGTATCAGGGTAATTTTGGCGGCCCAAGCGGGAGTCTTGTCTTTCAGCTCGATGTTCCACCATTTGACCACACCGTTGGTCTGTTTTTCTACAAAAGCTGCTTCGTCAACAGAAGCTCCGGTTTTGAAGAGATTCTTTCCCTCTTTGAAATCACCAACGAACTCCTTGCTCCACATCCCTTCGGTCATGATGACATGAGCAAGTGCTGCAGCAAGGGCTCCGTCCTCACCAGGTTTGATCGGCAGCCATTCATTTGCCTTGGCTCCTGATGCTGAAAGGCGTGGGTCAACAACAATAACATTACCACCACGATCGAAGATATCACTGAACTTACCGATTGCATTTGGCACTTGACGATTCGAAGAGAGCGGGTCGCAGCCCCAGATTACAAGACACTTGGTTTTAGCCAGGTCATAATCACGATAGCCGAAGAACCCCTGAGTGTAACCCGGACCCATTTTCTCCGCCTCGGCGCAGAGGGCGCTGTGGGAGTAATAGTTGGGTGTGCCGAAGATCTTGGGCAGAGTGCCATAGCACAGATCGGTGGAGGTTGGAGAGTAACGACCGCGCATATACATCAGCTTCTCCGGCTCGTTGTTCTTACGCAGTTCCATCATCTTGTCGGCCAAGGTATCAAGAGCCTCATCCCAGCTGATCGGGACAAATTTGGGATCAATGCCGCGACCTTTTACCGGGTTGGTACGTTTCATCGGCACTTTGATCCGATCTGGATCGTAGGTCTGCTGAATCATAAGGTGGCCGCGTGGACAGCAGTAACCGCCATTAGCTTTGGAAAGCTGGTTACCACGTACCTTAACGATGCGCCCTTCCTGAACAAGGAATTCGACTGGGCACCAAGCGGTACAGCCCTGACAGGTAGAAGGTATCCATTCAGATGCTGGCTCGCTTCCGGATGCTGTGCCTGTACTAGCTGCGAAGGCATTCAGCTTGGGTAGGCCTATGGCCGCGACTGCACCGGCGGCAGCGGTTACTTTCAGAAAATCTCTGCGTTTGATTTCCATTCCGATCCTCCTATTTTTTATGGCACTTGGCGCAATCGCCTTTTACCGAAAATGCTTTCTTCCCGTTGTGGCAGGTGCCGCAGGATTTACCCTTCTGCATCTGCTTCATGGTGGTCGCTTTGTGTTGCCCTTTGCTTAAATACAACTTGTCGTGGCAATCGGTGCAAGCCAAAGCCATTCCTTCCACATGGGTGTCGTGACTGAACACCACATCGCCCCCCTTGCTTTTCAGGGAGATATCCCCCCCACCAACGGCTGCCAAGGCTGGCGCTGCAGTCAGCATAAAAGTAAAAACAATCCAGTTTTTCATCACAACCTCCTCATATGGATTTATAAACCTTCACATTATATCTGTGTTCGCGGATTTATCAAGTTCATATTGCATAACGAACTATGAACTGGCTTTTCTTGACCATACGCCATATGTGCTATATAAATAGCGTTTATGAAACATCTTGCTCAAACTATAAAAGCTCTTTCCGATCCGATCCGCCTCCGCATTGTCCTTTTATTGCAGGCTAAAGGCGAACTGTGCGTCTGTGATTTAATGGCAGTTCTCAAGCTTCCCCAATCCACCGTATCACGCCACTTGGCGTACCTCAAACGCAGCTGCTGGGTAGATATCCGCCGTGATGGTGTCTGGATGTACTACTCGTTGAGCCAAGAAAGCTGCACCATCTGCAATGAGATACTCCAAACCCTTAAACAACATACCAGTAGCCTCCCTGAAGCAACATCAGACCGTGATGCACTGGTTGCCTTCCAACAAAACAAAGATAATCCAACCTGCCATTAATCAAGCCCTGATAAACAAAATACGTGCGTTCACGAAATTGATTCTGTCAAAACTACAAAATCATATCTAGAGAATTAAATTGCAGCTTGATATATCCGTAAAAGCGGATACAATATATTGCATGAAAAAACAAATCCTTTTCCTCTGTACTCACAACTCATGCCGCTCCCAGATGGCCGAAGCCTTGGCCAATCACTTTCTGGGCAACCACTGCCAAGCTTTTTCAGCCGGAACCGAAGCCACGCTTGTCAATCCGCTGGCTGCTCAGGTTCTGACTGAACTGGACATTGACATTTCGTTGCTACGATCAAAAACCATGGATGAATTCGCCGGGCAATCTTTTGATTATGTCGTCACCCTTTGTGGTGATGCCAACGAGAAATGTCCCCTCTTTTTCGGTGGAGTTCAGCGACTCCATCATGGTTTTGAAGATCCGTCACTATTGCCAGGCAGCGCTGACGAAGTACTACCCGAATTCCGCCGGGTGAGAGATGAAATCAAAAATTGGATCATTGACTATTTTGGAGGAACACAATGAGTGAACACCTTTCCCGAAAACTTTCCTTCCTTGATCGCTGGCTAACCCTCTGGATTTTTGCCGCCATGGCACTAGGCGTCGGGCTGGGCTATTTCGTCCCCGGTACGGAAGACTTTATCAACCGTTTCCAGGTGGGTACCACCAACATACCAATCGCCATCGGCCTTATTCTGATGATGTATCCTCCATTTACCAAGGTTAAGTATGAGGATATGCCAGAAGTTTTCCAGAACAAAAAGATACTGGGCATATCGCTGGTGCAGAACTGGATTATCGGTCCGGTACTGATGTTCGTTTTGGCTGCACTCCTTTTGCCTGATAAACCAGAATATCTTATGGGACTCATAATGATCGGCTTGGCCCGTTGTATTGCTATGGTGATTGTCTGGAATGATCTGGCCAAGGGTAATACAGAGTACGCAGCCGGACTGGTGGCTTTCAACAGCATATTTCAGGTCTTTTTTTACAGCGTCTATGCTTGGGTCTTTATCACCGTCCTGCCACCGCTGGTGGGTTTGAAGGGGATGGAAGTCAATATAAGCATTGGTCAGATTGCCGAGAGCACCTTTATATACCTCGGTATCCCCTGCATAGCCGGTGCCTTGACCCGCTTTATAGGCGTCAAAGTCATGGGCAAGGAACGCTACCATCGTGAGTTTGTTCCGAAGATCGGCCCAATGACATTGATTGCCTTACTGTTTACCATCGTGGTCATGTTCAGCCTGAAGGGCAACCTGATTGTACAACTGCCAATGGATGTACTGCGTATTGCCATCCCGTTGGGTGTCTACTTCATTCTGATGTTTCTGGTTTCGTTCTGGATGGGTAAAAAAATGGGGGCTGACTACAGCAAGACCACGACCCTTGCATTTACTGCTGCCAGTAACAACTTTGAGTTGGCTATTGCCGTGGCAATTGCGGTCTTTGGCCTTAATTCCGGTGCTGCATTTGCTGCGGTTATCGGACCTTTGGTTGAGGTGCCAGTCATGATCGGACTGGTAAATGTAGCGTTCTGGTTCCAGCGTCGTTGGTTTGCTGCGGCGTAGAAGGGGACTTTTCATGGACGCGAAAAAAATTCGAGTACTTTTCATCTGTAATCACAATAGCGCCAGAAGTCAGATGGCAGAGGCATTTCTGAACTCAATGGATGGTGATCGTTTCGAAGCCGAAAGCGCCGGATTCGAGGTTCGGGAGCTGAATCCGCTGGCGGTTACGGTCATGAATGAAGTTGGGATCGATATCTCAGGGAATAAAACTAAGGAGATTTTTGACCTGTATCGTTGCGGACGCTCCTTCTCATACGAAATAAAGGTCTGTGACCGCGCCCACCAGGAGCGCTGCCCACTCTTTCCCGGCATGGTCAAAAGGATTGCCTGGAGTTTTGCTGATCCGGCGACACTGTCAGGAAGCGACGAAGAGAAGCTGGCTGCTACCCGGTGCATCCGTGACGAGATAAAAGCCGCCGTTGCAGAGTTTATTACGTCAGAGTCCCAATAAATAGAAAAAAGGAGGAAGTCATGTTCAGAAAAATGCTGGTTTGTACCGACCTTTCGCCCGCATCCGATGCCCTGATCCAGTGCGTCGAAGAACTGATGAGCATAGGACTGGAAGAGGTCATCCTCACCCACGTCATCTATGTGGCAAATACTCCCGGTCTTGAGGAGATGCTAGCCGAAGAGGCCCGTCCCGCCATAAATCGCCAGAAAAAAATCCTTGAGGATCAGGGTGTCCGGGTGATCGTGGAAATGCCGTTCGGTCTCCCTGCTCATACCCTAAATGAGACGGCAGAAAAACATGACGTATCTGCCATTCTGATCGGTTCACACGGCAAAGGTATCATCCAGGCGGCTACGCTGGGCAGCGTCACTGTAAAACTGCTCCACCAGACGCGCCGCCCCATACTACTTGCCCGCATTGCCATTCTCGAAGGTGAAAAATGCCATCTTGCCTGCGGTAAACTATTTAACAAGATTCTCTTCCCCAGCGACTTCTCAGAAACCGCTGAACATGCCTTGGAATTCTTGGCGAAAGTCGCTACAGAGGCAAAAAGCCCTGTTACTCTTCTGCATGTGTACGAAGACAAACATCTCAATGAGGAAGACCGAAAACGCCTGGAAGATGGAGGACGCTTTTTTTCCGACGCAAAACTTGAACGGCTGAAGTCTCGGGGAGTATCGGGGGTTACCGTAGAGCTCACCTTTGGCGATCCAGCGGAAGAGATCATTGCAAGAGCAAATAAAGAAGATTTTTCACTGATTGTCATGGGAAGCCAAGGGAAGGGATTTGTGCAGGAGGCATTTCTCGGTAGTGTATCCAGCAAGGTGGTTCGTCATGCCGGGGTGCCGGTACTGCTTATCCCGGCGCTCCGATTCTGAATTCATTGGAAGGAAATTGGAATGTCACTGCACTTTATTAAACATCCACCCAGAAATCTCTTCTTTACCGGCAAAGGTGGCGTAGGGAAAACAACCACCTCAGCAGCAACAGCCATCGCCTTGGCAAAACGCGGTAAACAGGTCCTTCTGGTTAGCACTGATCCGGCATCTAACCTGGACGAAGTACTGGGTCTAACTCTATCTGCTGAACCGGCTCTCGTTCCTGGTGTACCGGGTCTCTTTGCCTTGAATGTCGATCCGGTAGAAGCCGCCGCTACATATCGGGAACAGATGGTTGGTCCCTATCGTGGCATTCTGCCCGATGCTGCAGTACGCAGTATGGAAGAACAGCTGTCTGGTGCTTGCACGGTGGAGATTGCTGCTTTCAACGAGTTTGCCAGGTTGATGGGGAATCCTGATGCGATTGCCGGCTTTGACCACATCATCTTCGATACTGCCCCCACAGGCCACACGCTGCGGCTGCTTTCGCTTCCGGCTGCCTGGAGCGACTTCATCGACACCAACTCCGGTGGCACCTCCTGCCTTGGCCCTCTGGCAGGCTTGAAAACACAGCACCTACTCTATGAAACCACCCGCAAGGCTTTGGCCGACCCTGCGCAAACCATGGTCGTAGTTGTCAGCCGACCCGATGAAGCCCCACTCAATGAAGCGGCCCGAGCCTCCGCAGAGCTTCAGGAACTGGGGGTATCTAATCAGCATCTGGTCATCAACGGCGTAATTGAGCCTACACACCCCGATGACCCTATAGCCGTTGCTCTGCGTGAGCGAAGCATGATAGCTCTCTCAAACATGCCTCAGGGGCTATTAGGATTGCCGAGAACAGAGCTGCCCTTACGGGGGACTGAGTTGGTTGGAATAGCAGCGCTGCAAGTGTTCTTTTCTCCAGAAAGCAGTATGATTTCACCACAACTCTCCGAAAACGCAGTTTCGCTACCAACACCACTAGGAAACCTTCTCGATACACTAGGCACCACCCCCGGTGGAGTGATCATGACCATGGGTAAAGGAGGCGTTGGCAAAACTACTCTGGCGGTAAATATTGCCGCTGCCCTGGCGGCACAAGGCAAAAAGGTCCATCTGACGACCACCGACCCAGCTGCCCACGTATCTCAAACCCTTGGCGCTATTCCTGAAGGTCTGACAGTAAGCCGAATCGACCCGGAAGTCGAAACCGAGGCATATCGCCAGGAAGTGTTGGCTACCGCGGGCGCAAACCTGGATGAAGAGGCACGGGCGCTCATGGAAGAGGATCTTCGTTCCCCGTGCACGGAAGAGATTGCCGTGTTCCGGGCCTTTGCACGGATTGTTGCCGAAGGTGCGGACAGCTTCGTGGTAATCGATACCGCTCCGACCGGACATACGCTGCTGCTGTTGGACGCCTCGGAGTCGTATCATCGGGAAGTCTCCCGCAACATGAGCGATATACCGGAGACGGTGCGCCAACTGCTCCCACGCCTGCGCGATCCAGCTTTTACCAAGGTGTTTCTGGTGACCTTGCCTGAGGCGACGCCGGTCCATGAGGCGCTTGCTCTACAAAAGGATTTGCGGCGTGCCGGCATAGAGCCGGCGGGTTGGATCGTCAATCAGAGTCTGGCGCCGCTTTCTGTCACCGACCCTATACTTCAGCAACGACGCATACGCGAGTTCCGGTATATCGATGAGGTAGTTCGGGAAGGATTGTCCACATTCCTGGTTCCCTGGAAGGCTGACCCATCAAAGAACTAAAGGCCTAAGGAGGTGCAAAGACATGAAGACTCTGAAAATCAGATGGCAACGGCTCGTATCAGAGGGGCAAACGTGTCCGAGATGCGGAGCGACAGGGGAAGAAGTTGATAAAGCGATTGCTGCCCTCAAACAATCGCTCAAATCGCTGGACATTGACATACAGCTGGAAAAAGCCGAACTTTCAGCCGAACTCTTTAAGAAAGACTCCCTGCAATCTAACATGATCTGGATCAATGACCGGCTGCTGGAAGATTGGATCGGTGGGACATTTGGCCAGAGCCAATGTTGCGATGTGTGTGGTAGTAACGACAGCAGAACCGTCAGCGTTGGACAAGAAGAATTCGAAGTCGTTCCAGCGGAACTGGTGATAAAGGCAGGGCTTATGGCGGCTTCGCAACTGTTTGGGCCTGAAACGTTACAAAAGAACAGCTGCTGCGCACATTAGTAATGTGTTCGCTTTTTTGCTTCCCCGTCGCACCAGTAAACGTTTCAATCACAATAAAGGAGAACGCCGATGAAAATTGAGATTTTTGACCCAGCCATGTGCTGCTCAACCGGGGTCTGCGGGCCGAGCATTGACCCCGAGTTGGTACGCATGCAGGAAGCATTGCGCCAGATACAAAAACAGGCGCCTGAAGTCCACGTGTCGCGTTATGGACTCTCCTCAGACCCGCAGGCATTTGTCAGCAATGTCACGGTAGCGGAACTGCTGAAGAGCGAAGGCCCAAGCTGCCTGCCATTGGCATTTGCAGATGGAAAGCTGATCAGCAAGGGGAGCTACCCTGGCAACGAACAACTTCAAGCGATCCTGAATAGAATTGAAATCAACGTAACTCTGTGCGAAAAGAAACGACGCGTAAGTTGCTGTGCTCCAGGTTGCTGCTGAACATGGGATGAATGCCTCCAGCGCAAACTATCGGGGAAAAAGCACGATGGAGCCGATTATGGAACAATTGCGGATTCTTTTTCGCCGTATCAGCCTTTTGAACGCTTCTTGCTGCGACGATTGTTGCGGCGAGAAGGTCTCCATGGCGCAATGCAACATACTTCACGAGATGAAGCGGCATCCCGCTTCATCCATGCAGAACATAGCCGAGGCGTTGGGAGTGGAGATTACCACCTTCAGCCGCCAGGTCAAACAGCTGGAGTCAAAAGGTTTTCTGGTCAAGCACCATGCTCCAGGCGACCGAAGAATGAACATGCTGGAATTGACCTCTGCGGGCGTTTCAGCCTTGTCCAACATCGACGTTTACATTGAAAGACGGCTCTCCGGAATTTTCGAAAACATGAGCTGTTTTGAGCAGGAAGCAGTGGCACGATCTTTGACGTTACTGAATGAATCTATGGCAACAGCTGAACCGTCAGGAGAGTGAGGTGACAACTATGGATGAACGAACCAAGGAACTGATCGCAATCGGGGCATCGGTAGGCGCTCACTGCCAACCCTGCCTCACCTGGCATGTGCAGAAGGCGAGAGAGTTGGGTATCGATGATGAAGAAATAAAGAGCGCAATCGAAATGGGACATATGGTCGAAAAAGGGGCCATGAGTGCCATGCGGAAATTTTCTTCCGACATTTTGACGCAAAGAACTGCAACAACGGAACATAAACCCTGCGAAGCCTTGAATGCTTTCGGGGTTGAATAAATGCTAACTTGAAAGGAGATTTGCCATGGGAAAGAAAGGACTCATCCTCTGCGTCTGTCAGGGCACCTGCCCGAGTTTTACCAAGATGGACATCTTCGGCGTCCTCTCGGATGTGCGGCGAGAGAAGATCTTTGACTATGTTTGCCTCCATCCCCAGCTTTGCGTCGGCGACGGTGAAGAATTCCTGAAAGTTCTCCTTTCCGGTGGAGAGACGGAGAAGCTTTACATTGCCGCCTGCGATCCACAGATGCAGGGTAAGATGTTCCGCGATGCCTTTGAAGGAATCGGTTTTGACAAAGCGATGCACATCCCGCTCGACATCAGGAACAAGACAACTGAAGAGGCAGTTGCGGCCATCAAACAGCTTGCCGAACAGAATCCGTAGGAGGGTGTCATGAAAGAATGGCGCGGCATCCCCCGTGAAGAAGTGCCTTGGTTCCCGACTATAGATCAGGGAAAATGCACCGGTTGTCAAACCTGCATGACATTTTGTAAGAATGATGTATTGGAATTTGATGAAAAGACAGGCAGTGTGCGGGTTGCCAATGCCTTCAACTGCGTGGTGGAATGCAGTACCTGTGCGCGACTCTGTCCATCCGAGGCAATCAGTTTTCCTGTTCAAAAAGACTTTGCCGAATGGTTGAAAACATATCAATCCAAAGGAGAGGATACAAAGAAATGAACATCGCGCTGTAAAGTTCAGCGCCGGTAGACTCTCTACAAGGAAAATCACATGACGGCAATTATAGATAATAGTGACTCAAAATGTTCCGATACCGAGGCCGCTGGATCGACAGGGGATTTACCTGGTTGCGGTCCGGGCTGCGTCTGCGGGAAGCCAGCCAGTAAAGGTGCTCCAAAACTCAAAATAGCCATTTGCCTAGTGGTGGTCGTGGCGGTTGCTGGTATTCTGATCTTTAAAATATCAAATGCCCGGCAGAATCCATCTCTGAGCGGAACAAACGGATTTTCAACCCCACTATCGAAAAAGGAAACAGTAACAAACAGTTCCAGGCAACAAGGAGGAAGCGGGGCACCGATTTCTGCAATTGCCGACCTCAATGCAGTCGCAGCTAAGCTCGACACAGTTTTTCTTGTTATCCCGAGCAAAGACAATGCCCCTGCCAGCAAAGAAACTGGTGCCATACTGACATCAGTCGAGCGCACCCTGAATGAAAAAGGTCTGAGCACCGGAATTTACACGTTGAATGCAACTTCACCCGATTACACTGATGTTGCCGCAAAAGTTACTCTGCCAGGCATTGCGGTTCTGACCAAAGGTCGCGGCATAGGCTTTGTTTCAGCAGGACTGACCGAAACGAACCTGATGCAGGCATATGTTGCTTCAACTCGTAGTGGAGGGTGCGGACCAAGCGGTTGTCCTCCACCTGCTAGTGGCAAACCTGCCGTACCGTGTAACTGACGAGGTGATATGTGCTTGAATATTGTGTCACCACGCTGCAAAACGCAGCTTCCCAACCGATTGGCTTGCTCTTCGCCCTGCTTCTCGGCACCGTGAGTGCCGCCACAAGCATTTGTTGCACACTTCCGGCGTTGGGCATCCTTGTAGGCTATTCGGGAGCAAAGGAAGAAAAAAGCCGCCGTACCGCAATAGTAACTGTCGCTTTCTTCACCTTAGGAACAATTCTTTCTTTGATAGTCATTGGCGGCATTGCCGGGTTTGTTGGCCAGACGGCTCAAACCAGCCTTGGCACATATTGGAAACTCTTTGCCGGAATCGTCGCCATCGTCTTTGGTCTGGCAACGGTGAAGATGCTTCCATTCAATCTCCCGGCAGTTAATTTGGGGAACAAAGAGAGCATCCCGGGAAATCTGGGAACGGCAACCGCAGGTCTGCTCATGGGCGGCGGCGTTGCGGCGAGCTCTCTCCCCTGTAATCCCGGTATATTCATTGTTCTTGGAGCAGCAGTACTGCAAGGTCAGGTTGTATGGGCGATCCTCTTACTTGCCATGTTTGCAGTCGGGTTCAGTCTTCCGCTTGGTGCTGTATTACTCGGTGTATCTCTCGGAAAGACGGCTCTGGTATCGAAAAAAGCAGACAACTTAGTTAGGTGGTTTTCAGGATCTGTCCTCCTGATGGCAGGATTCTATCTCCTAATTTTATTCTGATTATTTAGTGTCAATAACGTCATTACTACCAATGCAGGGTGAGTTATGGCTAGCGAGGTCGAACTTAAAATAAAAGTCCCCAACCAGACCCAATATCTTGCTCTGATAGGGAAAATTGGCGAGGCTGTCGCAAGAGAAATGTGTCAAGTTCCTCAAAGCAAAGATTTTTGTGGGAGTGACCTTAATGCTGTTGTGACTGAGGCTATGGCTAATGCTATCAAGCATGCAGATGCCACTCATCCTGATATTTACGTAAAGATTGCCATCAATATCAAAGATAATGAACTTTTAGTAAGTGTTTATGACAGCGGTTCAGGTTTTGATTTAGATTCTGTTCCTATCCCAAACTTTGAATCTGCCGGTCTTGATGAATCAGGCCGAGGACTATTTATAATCAGGTCACTCATGGATTCGGTCGTTTATAAAAAAGTCAATGGTGGAAATGTTCTGGAAATGAAAAAGATGCTTGCATAAAGGACGAGCTTCCGTACCTTGTCTTTCACCCGATGGAAACCATGTCCCGGGCTTATCATGCGTGCGAGGCACGCCCTGTTTGCGGAGAATGATCTTGTGCAGGCACCATTTCCATCGACATGAAGCTTGATAAGAGCACCCGTTAATGATGCAGTGTTCAAGTATACACTGGTTTAATGACTACTTGACAACTGAAGGCAAACTACATTATACGGAGGTATGTATGGTAATCCTTTCAGGATAGTGGCGCTGGTCGTTTTAATATCCATTATGACCACGTTCACCGGTTTTTCCGGATGTGCTTCTGCTGCGTCTTGCAAGAGCCACGATTCCTGCTGTACCAAGACGCACATGGCCAACAAGAAATCGCAATCCTCCTGTTCTTTGGCCGACGTCTCTTGTAAGAAGGACCATAACAAAAACGACAGTAAAAACGACTTCAACTCAAAACCTTGCCCCTCATTCTTATGCATATCCGCCATTATAGTTACGCAATTTGTCATGCAGCTTAGAGTCTCCGAGGTACTTTCCTACTCCTCATTCGTCGCCATGTTCCACCCAAACCCATTTTTTTCAGACATTATCCGCCCCCCTTCTTTCTCCTAAAGCTTTCCTTTCTTGATCAAGAAGTAAATCATCAAATCAAATTCAGTCAAAAACCATGCAAGCATAACTGTAAGCTGTCTCGCATAATCTGATTGCAGAACCGTTTAAAGGTGTTAAAGTTAGACTATTTATGCCTGCTGTAGACTGCTGAGAAGATCCACAATACAAGGAGGAGAACACATGTCCAAACAGTACGGATTACTGGTGGACCTGCGCAGGTGCGTTGGCTGCACCTCGTGTCAGGTAAGCTGCAAGATGGAAAATGCCGTTCCGATGGGTAAATTCCGCTCTAAAGTGGATTTTGCTGAGGAAGGGACTTATCCTGATGCAAAACGTCATTTTTTCCCAAAATTATGCAACAACTGCGCTGAACCGCCCTGTATAGAATCATGCCCGGTAAAAGGAGCAACCTACAAGCGCGATGATGGCGTTGTGATGGTCAATCGGGATCTCTGCATTGGCTGTGGCAGATGCGTTGGCGATTGCCCGTACGGCGCACGCTATCTGCATCCGCATCTCCCGGTCAAAAACGATCCGAAACCCTTTGCCAAAAAGGTCAAGGAAGTTAGCGGCAAAACCGCAAAGGACCTCCGGATGGTGGATAAGTGCGACTACTGCAGCCAACGACTTGCCCAGGGAATCGAGGAGCCGGCCTGTGTTAGAAACTGCCCTGGTCTCGCCCGCATTTTTGGAGACCTCAACGATCCTAACAGCGAAATCGCCAAATTGGTTCGAGCCAACAAGACGGAACTCTGGCACCCGGAGTTTGGCACCAAGCCGAAGAGTCCGTATATCCTTCGCGATGTCAACCTGTTCAAACTTGCCGACGGCGATCTTAATAAATAAGGAGGGAAATCCATGCAGATATCAAGAAGACTCTTTTTGCAATATGCCGGTGCGCTGGCTGGGGCAACGGCTGTTACCCAGAGCGGCCTGCTCCACTTAAAAAAACTCTCTCCGTCCGAAGCCGAAGCAATGCAGGTTGAGATGGGAAAGTATACCGTAAAGTACACTGCTGATGCCATGTGTCCTGCGGAGTGCGGCATGGAGATGTGGGTCAAGGACGGCAAGATCGCCAAAATTTACGGCAACAAGGCGGTGCCGATGAATGCCGGAACCTGCTGCGCCAAAGGAGCGGCAGGCCAGCAACTGGTCTATTCTCCTTATCGACTTAAATATCCTATGATCCGGGTTGGCGCCAGGGGAGAAGGGAAGTTCAAGCGTGTAAGCTGGGAAGAGGCAACCGATTATATTGCCGAAAAGCTGACCAAGATCAAGAAGAACTACGGGGCTGAATCGGTCATTATGGACGCTGGCGATGTCACCGACCGCGACCAGTATCACCGGCTCTTCTTCGCCCTCGGCACACCCAACTGCGTGGAGCACGGTTCCATCTGTGACACACCACGCCGTCATGGTCCCAAGCTGATGTTGGGTGGCAAGCGGATTGAGCCGGATATCATGCGACCGCAACTGGTGCGTCAACCTGACGGTTCGCTCAAGCAGAATTACGAATACAAGTCCAAGCTGATTATCTATAACGGCTGGAACCCCTTTGTTGCTACACGTATCTACTACGAACAGCGCGGCACCCTTGCTGCCCAGGTTGAGAATGGCTGCAAAGTGGTTGTTATTGACCCGTCGCTGAGCAATACGGCCGCCCGTGCAGATATGTGGCTGTCACCTCGTGCCGGCACTGACGGCGACCTGTTTGCCGCCATGCTGCGCTACATCCTTGAGAATGATAACCCTAATGATGCGAACCGGAAATACATCGATTGGAACATGAAAAAGTTCGTCAAGGGATGGGACGAGTTCATGGCGGAATTCAAGGCATGGTGGGGGAAGAAAGACCCGATCAATGGCTTGAGTTATTTCAGTGCTGAATGGGCAGCCAACAGGACAGGTCTTGACAAAAATCAGATAGAAGAGCTGTCGCATCTGTTTGGCATCACCAAACCAGCTGCCCTAGTCTGGGGTATGCAGTCGCCGGGTCATCACTACAATGGCTACTGCTGCTCCATCATCGGTACGGTTCTGAACATCATTACCGGTAACTTTGATGCTCCCGGTGGCGCCATTGATACCGAACTGGTCAAGTCCGACAAGGGTGGTTCCGCCAGCGGTAAACAGTTCAAGGGCAAGAAGATTAAACGGATGATTGGCGGTAAGGAGGTTGAGGGCGAGGTTGAGCATCTGCATATGGACCTCTTCGGCAGCAAGTACCCCGCCGGATGGGATGATGTCGTGGCCGATTATCCCAACGCCTTCACGAATGGCGTCGAGATCAAGTATGGTCCGTTCCGTGGGCATAAGTACCCGATCAAGGCGTTCGTGTTGCGTACCGGCAACGCTGTTTTGACCGGAAGTCGTCCTGATCGCTGGATAAGCTCGCTTACGGCAAAGGATGCAAAAGGGAACTACAAGGTTGAGTTGACGGTATTCATCGACTCACTCAATCTGGAGAGCGCCCTCTATGCAGACGTGATCCTGCCGGAGGCAAGCTATGCGGAAAGGATGAGTCTTTCAGACATCTATCCTTCCCATCAGGTTATCTACAACCGGGATGCAGTGATTGAGCCGCTGCACCAATCCAAGAAGCCGACCGACATCATGAACATGCTGGCAAAGAAGCTGGTGGATCACGGCGACAAGGATATCAAGGGTTCTGATTTCTGGGAAAAATACAAATCTGAAGAAGAATTTGTCAACGAGATGCTGGCGGTATCCCCCGGCCGCGTCAACGTAGGTACGCCGCTTCCGTATCCCAAATATCCAGAGGGGTACAAACTGATAGGCACACCAGAATCTCTGGAAAAAGGGGATGCGGCCATAGACCATGAGAAGAAGACGGTCAAGGGCAAGCCGGTTACCGTCCAGTGGTTGCGCGACAACAACGGCGTTGCCATCTGGCCGATGAGCTGGCATCGTTTCAAAAAACATAATGCTGATGAGCCGAACAAGGCGTTCCCCAACACTTCTACCAAGATGATCGAGTTTGTATTCGACTGGACCGAAGGCGGCAAGCGGTATGGAGGTTACAAATCACACAACGAGAAGATCGAGAAGGCTGGCGGAGATGTGCCAATGGGGTTGAAAGAGATCGGCTTTGTAAAATTCCCCACAACCTTCTTCTGGTTTGAGACCAAGTGGAACCCTTACACCAACCCTGCCTACCAGAAATATGCGAAGGACTATCCGTTCCAGTTGATTTGCGGTCGCATACACCAATCCATGAGCGGCACCCAGATGGTGCCCTGGCTGGGTGAAGTCAAGACGGAAGGACAGTGGCAGCCAATGAACAACGAGTTTGAGTCGGAGGTTCCTGAGGCGATGCCGACCGGTAATGAACCAATGAAAACCATGAAGATGAAGTTCAAGAAGAATACCTACTCAGTTGCTACCATTTGGATGAACGATGATGACGCCAAGAAGCTGAAGATCAAGAATGGAGACCTCATTGTTGTGGAAAACCCTTTGGGCAAGTCAACCAAAGGAAAAGTGTTTGCTTCCGGTGGTCTGCGACCAGGCATCATCAAGATGGCATTTGCTTCAGGCGGAAGGTTCAGCAAAGGGATGGGACCTGCGTACGAAAGCAGGAGCTATACTCCGAGCCACAATGACCTGGTTGATCCGGATGCCTTGAGTCCGGTCATGGGTTTCCCGGCCTATGCAGATATGGTGGTGCGGGTAAAGAAGGCCTAAACAACTTTGGCTAGCAGATGCTTCAAAGATGGCGGTGCCTGCCAAGAACAAGCAGGCACCGCTTTTTTACGATAATAAGGAGGATCTGTATGCAGGAATTACATGGAGAGATATTTGTTTACAACCTGCTGGCCCGGATTTTTTACAATGAACCAACTCTGGAACTTCTGCGTGAACTGGCAGGAATGAAACTTCCATCGGAGACAGGAGCTGATTCTTCAAACGGGATGCTTCACATGGTTGAAGTGGCCCGCCTTCACAGCAACAACCTCGAAGAATTACAAGACGAACTTGCTATAGAATTTACCCGCCTGTTTCTTGGGCCTATCAAGCCGGTAGCAATACCATATGCTTCCTGGTATCTCTCGGAATCACATCAGCTTATGACTGACGAAACTATTGATGTCCGTCGGAGATACCTTGAGACCGGGATGGCGGTGAAAAATCTGTACAGCACTCCGGACGACCATATCAGTATTGAACTTGAGTTTCTGAGCTATCTGACCGGAGAGATGATTGCAGCCCATGAGGCGGGGCAGCAGGAAAGGTTGCAAGCGCTTGAAAACACTAGGGACGGGTTTATTAACGACCACATGAAACAGTGGGTTCATGCATTTATTGCTACGATTACTGATTCTGATGCAAACAAATTTTATAAGGGTGCGGCCCTTCTCCTTGATGAGGTATTGTTGATTTCCTGAGATGCAGAGAGATTTGCTCATCATTCCCATTACAGAACAAATAATGGTTATGGTGAAGATGTTACACACATCGTTTGTCAACGAGCCTAATTAGCACCTCCTGTTGAATTCATTCCACGTTGTTGTGGAATTCAACAGGAGGTCAACACGAACAGTTATAAGAGGAGGCCTCTCATGTTTGGAATCGGTATGCCGGAATTGATCATCATTCTTGTAATACTACTTGTAATAGTCGGACCTGGAAAACTGCCACAGCTTGGTGCTTCACTGGGCGGAGCAATTCGCGGATTCAAAAAAGCAGCCGAAGGTGAGCCTGAGGTAATCACGCATGATAAACAGAAAAATTCGGAGTCGTCATTGTGATTTCAATTAGTGAAGCGCAACAGATTATCTTGCAGAACGTCAAACAGACTGACTCGGAGGAAGTACAGCTTCTGCGGTCATTGGGGCGAATTATTTCCAGGGATGTTGCCGCCCCGTGGGATATTCCGTTAACAGACAATTCAGCTATGGATGGCTATGCATTTTCGTCACTGTCACCACAACGGGAACAATGGGTGGTCGCCGATTTCTTACCTGCCGGAAGTTGCAGAACGACGAGTGTTATGCCGGGTGAAGCGGTAAAAATAATGACCGGAGCGCCGATACCTCCCGGATGCGATACGGTAGTCCCGATAGAAGAGGTTGAGCAGACCGCAAATGGTATTCGGTTGACCGGAGCGGTAAAGCCCGGTGCTCATATCAGATTCAGGGGTGAAGATGTCAAGGCAGACGAAACCGTCATCTGTGCCGGTTCGCCCATTCGTCCCCAGGAAATCGGCATGCTGGTATCGCTTGGCATGACAACTGTTCCGACATACCGACCGGCGCGGGTTGCCATTCTTGCCACTGGCGATGAGTTGCTTGAAGCCGGATCAAAGCCGGACGCTGGCAAAATCATCAACAGCAATAGTTACAGCCTGGCAGCGCAAGTGCTGGAGGCTGGCGGAGAGCCACTGATTCTGGGTGTTGCAGCAGATACCGATGAGGCCACTATTGAGAAAATACGCGAAGGTCTTGCAGCCGACATGTTGATTACCACTGGTGGAGTATCGGTGGGTGATCGAGATTGTGTCAAAGAGTCAATTGCAAGTCTCGGAGGAGAATTGATTTTTTGGAAGGTTAACATGAAGCCAGGCAAACCGGTGGCATTCGCAATGATGGAGGAGAAGCCGGTGTTTGCATTGCCGGGTAACCCGGTAGCCGCCATGGTAGGCTTTGAGATGTTCGTGCGACCTGCCATACTGCGTATGATGGGACACTCTCGAATTCATCGTCCTCGCATCCGAGCAACAGTGCATGATGAATTCCGGAACCGTGGTGACCGGCCACATCTGGTCAGGGTGCAAGTAGCACTGGAATCTGGTGTCTATGGCGTATCGACGACCGCAAATCAGAGTTCTGCCAACTTGGCTTCGCTCACTCGAAGCAATGGTTTGCTCTTCCTGCCACCCAACGCACAGCTGGTTGCAGGAAGCCAGGCAGAAGTGATGCTGCTGGATCGCAATTTTGAGATGGGACAAAACAGTGAAACTGTCTGATTCTCTGGGACGGCATATTAACTATCTTCGCTTGTCGGTGACGGACCGCTGCAATATGCGCTGTTTCTACTGCATGCCGGAGCAGGGTGTTGCAGATAAGGGGCATGGAGCCATTCTTACCTATGAAGAGCTTCTGTTAATTGCTGAAACTGCCGTAGTTCTTGGAATCGAGAAAATTCGAATAACCGGCGGTGAGCCGCTTGTTCGGTCTGGCATTATTCCCTTTTTGACTAGATTGTCTGCCATACGAGATCTCCGTCACCTGGCCCTGTCTACTAACGGTGTCTTATTGCCGCAAATGGCTCAAGACCTCTATAGAGCCGGGGTGCAACGTCTGAACGTCAGCCTTGATTCACTCAAAGCAGAGACATTTGCCCGGATTACCCGGGGCGGCGAACTTCACCAGGTATTGTCGGGATTGGATGCCGCAGAGCGGGCTGGTTTTCCTCCTCCTAAAATCAATGTAGTTATCATGAACGGGGTCAATGACAATGAGATCCTTGATTTTGTTGAATTGACTCGCATTCGTGGTAATTCCGTTCGTTTTATCGAGTATATGCCGGTAGTCAGGGAGGAAGGTTGGCAGCGCTACTGTATTTCCGGTGAGGAGATACTACGACGCATTGAACAGTGCCATGAATTGCAGCCGGTAGATAAGGGTAACTTTGCCGGGCCTTCACGGGATTTCCGTATTCCTGGCGCTCAAGGTACCATTGGCATCATCACCGCAGTTTCGGGTCATTTTTGTAGTGCCTGTAACCGGATCAGGGTGACGTCTGACGGAAAGGCGAAAGGATGTCTGTTCTCTGACGACAAGACTGACTTGTTGCCATGGCTGCGTCCAGCCGATCCGGATGGGTTAAGTCAGGTTCTGCAAGAAATTGTTGCCAGTAAGCCGGAACGGCACGGTATGTCAACGGACGGTTATAGTCACAGCAATTTTACCATGTCGCAAGTTGGGGGATAGCAATGGCACACATAGTTGCAACGTGTATCAGCGAAAACAAGGGAGAGCGTAAAAAGCCGGTGGGATCGGTTGAACTACGGGAGAAACACGGTATTGTCGGTGATGCCCATGCCGGGGAGTGGCATCGGCAGGTAAGTCTCCTCGCTTCGGAGAGTATTGATAAAATGCGTAAACTCGGTTTGGATGTTGATTCCGGAGACTTTGCAGAGAATCTCACTACCAGCGGTATCGATCTGGTTTCGCTATCAATCGGCAGCCGACTGCAAATAGGCAACACATTACTGGAGGTGACGCAGATCGGCAAAGAGTGTCATACCCGCTGCGCCATCTACCACCAGGCCGGGGATTGCGTGATGCCGAAAGAGGGAATTTTTGCCAGCGTCGTTAGAGGTGGCACGATCAAAGCTGGTGATACGATAGGGTTATGAGCGTCCGGCGCCCGGTTGTTGCGCCCAGATCAAGGGCAGATAGCAGCCGGCGATTTCCGCCACAGCGGTTATAGCAAACAGGGACATGTCGGAAACTACTCTCTCGAAAGGATACTTTTCCGCAGGAATCCGGCGGAATCTGCCGATGGAATTGCCTGCGCCATGTTGTCGCACATGAATCAGAAAAATTATTTAGCTGGAATGCCCGAATGTTGTGGAGTTTTGGCCCACAGCAACAAAGTAGAGCTTAGAACCACTGTGACACAGCCAGCTTCCTGGAAAATTACCGCCATAACCGGTGATAGATGTCCAAGCATGGCCAAGGTCAAACCGATGGCGTTGTAAATAATCGAAAAGAAAATATTGAGCTTGATACGCTTTAGTACCTTACGGGACATCTGAACAAATTCGACGAGACGGAAGAGGTCGTCATTCATCAACGTAACGTCTGCAGCCTCGATTGATACATGCGTACCTGCTGCCCCCATTGCAATGCCCACATCAGCCAGGGCTAAAGCTGGCGCGTCATTGATCCCGTCACCCACCATACAGACTATTCTTCCTTGATTCTGCAAATCTTTGATGACGCGCTGCTTGTCTTCTGGAAGCTGTTCGGCATGGTACTCGTTCACGCCTATTTGATGGGCGACTGCCTGTGCCACCTTGGAGTTGTCCCCAGTGAGCATGACAATGCTACTCAAACCGAGACCCTTGAGTGCCTCGATAGCCTGTATCGTCTCTGGTTTCACCTCGTCCGCAATGGCAACTATTCCTATGGCGTCCATGTCTCGTGCCACCAGGATCACTGTCCGGCCAAGCGCGGTCTGAGCTGTGATATCCTGTTCGATACGCTTGGACAGAGCTATCCCCCGGTCCTTCAGAAAATCGCACCTGCCAACGACAATACTCATACTCCCATTGGTAGCGGCAACTCCCATGCCTACCGCAATCTTGAAGTCGTCGGGGTCCGGAATGTCCAGCTGCCGTTCAACAGCCATTGCTATCACAGCTTTTGCCAGAGGATGCTCCGAGTATTTCTCGGCGATAGCGGCCAGACGCAGCACTTCGTCCGCAGTTGCTCCATCTCCGCTAACCACCTCCATAACTTTCGGGCGCCCTAATGTGAGCGTGCCCGTTTTGTCAACGACTAAGGAATCGATTTTGCCTGCAACCTCGAAAAAGATTCCACCCTTGATGAGCACGGCTCGGCGAGCCATGTTGGCAATGCCAGCGGCCACTGCTGATGGTGTTGCAATGGCAAAGGCACACGGGCAGGCAACAAGCAGAATGGAAATGGCCACCTTCAGGTTGCCTGAGACGAGATAACCGGTAATTGAAAGTACCAGAACTGTGGGGAGGAACCAGACGGTGAAGCGGTCAGCTATCCCCTGAATGGGTGCTTTAACGTTCTGCGCCATTTCTACGAGATGAACAATCTTCGCAAGAGTCGTATCCGCGCCAATTTTTTTGGTGCTTACCTCAAGTCGGCCACTTTCATTGAGAGTACCGCCGAACACTTCGCTGCCAATGAATTTCTCGACCGGCATGGATTCGCCGGTGATAGGCGCTTGGTTTACCGTCGTCATCCCAGCCGTAACCACACCATCCACGGGGATGCGTTCACCCGGCCGCACAACGACCACGTCCCCAATCTGTAATTCGGCTACCGAAACGGTGGCTTCCGAGTCACCGCGCCGCACTGTCGCCGTTGGCGGGGCAAGGTCAAGCAGTCCCCGGATGCTCCGCCGGGTATTGTCGAGGGTATACGACTCCAGCGACCCAACTATCGCCATGATAAGAATGATGGCCGCTGCAGGAAGGAACTCTCCAGCACCTATTGTAATAATAATGGCAACTGTTACGAACACATTGACCGTAATCTTACGATCTAAAACATCCCGGAAACCAGAGAGGAAGCGTTGCCAGCCACCAAAGACCGTGGCGAGCAGTGCCAGGCCAGCGGGAAAATACACAGGGCCAACCTGCCAACGGCCCAAGAGCCAGGCCGCCAGTGTCAAGACACCCACGATCGATGGCGCTAGTGCAAACACCAAAATTTCTTGCTTGCGCCCCGGCCGAACTTCTTCTGGAGAGCTCATACTACCCTTCCTTTTGTTCTGATGAACGTTCGGCGGGATTACTATCTTGACTCTTGACGCCAGGTTTTTCAGAGTGGCAGCCGCATTCGGGGCCGCAACCACTGCTCGCCTTGTTCATAGACTCCTTAATGATTGACCACAATCCCTTCTTTTCCGGCTTAATTTCACTTTGCTTTTCCATTTTTTACTTCCTCCTTTGGTTGCTGTGTTGTTACTCGACTTCGCCGCGAGCCTGGAAAGGGGCCGGATTGGTGTCGGCCCCATAGAATGCCAGACAGAATCCTTGGTTAAGGAGATTGATGGTGCAAGCATCCACGATTCGATATCGAATGAAGTTCCCATCCCGTTGCGCAACGACGATTCCTTTATCCAAGAGTCGGCGTAGCTGGTTGGAAACAGCCTGTGCCTCCATCCCTATTGAATCAGCCAACTCTCCAACGGCAATACCAGGAGTACGGATAAGAGCATGCAAAATGCGTAAACGCGTACCATTGGCCAGCACCTTAAACACCCCTTCCATGGTCGCCGCCTCATCATGAGATAATAAGGTTCGATCCTTGATGTTGGGAACAGGGTAACATTGCCGTATTGCGTCATTTTTTTCATCGATCATAATTTCACCATTTGACGGTTAAGCCTTTCAAGTTGACAACTATTACATTTTATAGTGTAATGCTTATGTTGTCAACATTTTCACCAGTATACATTGTTCGATATTTGGAAAGTTAGATCGGTAAAGCAACCGCTGGGCGAATTGATCTCACAATTTTTTCACAATAGACTCATACTCGTCTCACATTGATGTGTAACCCTCCATGCAACTACACCATGCAAGGAGGAATATCGTATGACAACAGGAATCAGCCAATTAGACTTGATGGTCGGAGCCGGACTATTCACGGTATTACCGGTCATTTTTACCATGGGGCTCATGAGTGGCTTGAGCCCATGCAGCATTCCTACGGTTGCCCTGGTGGTCGGATATGTAAGCAAAGCAGAGAATCAACGGCGTGTACACGGTTTTTTGCTCACCTTGAGCTTTGTCTTGGGAGTGGCGCTGATGCTGACTTTTCTGGGCGGCATTTCCGGGTATGCGGGTGGCCTGCTGGTGCAAAGCAAGCTACTGTTTGCCAAAGGCTCCATCGGTTTGAAAGCATTTCTTGGCGCAGTATGTGCGCTCTTTATCATCCTGGGGTTCTGGATGCTTGATCTGATCAAATTCAATGGCAGCGACCTGATGGCGAAAATGGGTGTGCGTCAACAGAGTGGAGCAACAGGCGCCTTTTTACTGGGGCTGCCGTTTGGTATTGCCGCTTCACCCTGTACATTGCCGGTAACCATTGCCGTACTGCTCTTTCTGGCAGCAAAAGGCAGCCTTGTCCTTGGGGCGTTACTGATGTTTATCTATGCCATGGGTCGCAGCATACCAATATTGCTGGCCGGTACGTTCACCGGATTCTTGAAGGGGATCAAAAAGTTTGACAAGTTCCAAGTCGTACTTGAAAAGGTTGGTGGTGTGGTGATGATTGCTATAGGAATCTATTTTATTTTCAAATCGATCCTGAAAATCGACCTGCTGCATCTATTTCCATAATTATCACTGCAATTCAGCCAGTCACTTTCACTAATTGCATCGGAGCATCTCATGTTTAAGCCTTTTGCGGACTATCTTGTTTTCAATCTTATTGGACTTTCTCCAGGATCACATCTAGGGGATGCCCTTAACTTTTTCATCTATGACACCCTTAAAATTTTCTTTCTGCTCTCGGTCATCATTTATTTCGTCGCCATTATCCGTTCCTGGTTCCCCCCGGAAAAGACCAAGCGCATACTCTCCCATGAGCGGGAGTACGTCGGCAATATCATGGCAGCCCTACTCGGTATCGTCACTCCATTCTGCTCCTGCTCGGCAGTGCCGCTGTTCATAGGTTTCGTAGAGTCCGGAGTGCCGCTGGGCGTCACCTTCTCGTTTCTAATCTCCTCCCCAATGGTCAATGAAGTTGCCCTGATCATGCTCTGGGGGATGTTCGGCTGGAAAATTGCTCTGATCTATATCGGTACCGGCCTGCTGGTCGCCATCATTGCCGGTATCGTCATCGGCAGACTGAAAATGGAGAAGTATGTTCAGGACTATGTTTGGGAGATGCAGGTCGGTAACAGCGAGATCGTTGAACAGACCTGGTCGGAGCGGTTCACTTATGCAAAAGAGTACACGCTGGGGTTGCTGAAAAAGATCTGGCCCTATGTGGTGATCGGCATCGGCATCGGCGGTTTTATCCACGGCTACGTACCGCAGGACTTCCTGGCGCGCTGGGCCGGTCGCGACAACCCCTTTGCCGTACCGGTGGCCGTGGCTATCGGCGTGCCACTCTATAGCAATGCCGCCGGGGTTATACCAATTGTTCAGGCGCTCACTGCCAAGGGGATGGCAATCGGCACTGTGCTTGCCTTCATGATGGCAGTGACTGCTCTCTCACTGCCGGAGGCTATCATCCTCAGCAATGTCCTGAAGAAACCGTTGCTGGCGACTTTTTTCGGGATTGTAGCGACAGCGATAATCATTGTCGGCTATCTTTTTAACGCTATTTTGTAAAGAGAACTGACAGCAGGAAGTGGTTAAAATCTTAGGGAGCAGTATATGTCAGCAACAGACTACATTCTTCTTGTCGAAGACGATGCGACCATTGCAGAGGTAGTAACAGCCTACCTGACCGAGGCAGGATATCAGGTGAGCCATTACGAGCGAGGACAGGAGGCGTTGGATCACGCCCGAAAGTGGTGCCCCCAACTGGTGGTGCTTGATCTGTCGCTCCCCGATATCCCCGGTGAATTGGTCTGCCAGGAACTGAAGCGACTGGGGGACTTTCCGGTCATTATGCTCACTGCCAAATCATCCGAAGAACAACGCCTGATAGGTTTCTCGCTTGGTGCCGATGATTATGTGGTCAAACCGTTCAGTGCCCGTGAACTGGTGTACCGGGTAAAAATTGCTCTCAGGCGGACTATCGACTCCACCAAAGATATTTCTGATGGCAAAGTCAGTTTCAACAAGGGGGCGTTACTCCTCGATCCGGAATGCTATCACGCCATCGTATCCGGAAACCCTGTGGAACTCTCGGCAACGGAATTCAAGCTGCTTCTGCGGATTGCCTCGACGCCGGGCAAAGTCTTCAGCCGCGAGGAACTGCTGGAAAAGGTGCTCGGCTATACCTGTGATGGCTATGACCGCTGTATTGACGCCCACATCAAGAACATCCGCCACAAGATCGGCGACAAGCCGAAGAATCCGGTTTACATCGAATCAGTGTACGGCGTGGGGTATCGCTTCAATGGCGTTAAAGATTCCTGACACTCTCTGGTCGCGATTGACGGCACTGTTGCTGCTGATAGCCTTGGCCGGTCTCTCCTCGGGACTGCTGGTCCGTCAGCTCATCGTCAACGACTTTCGTTCCTTCATGAGTGGTCGCATGGAGGATCGCAGCTACTGGGTCATGGCGCGACTGGAGGGCAAATACGCCGAAACGGGTCGCTGGGATGCGGCTGCGCTGGCCGACGACGTTGTCTGGGCGTACATGATGGGGTTGGCTGTCCGGGTCAGCGATGCTGACAAGCATCCCGTGATCGACGTCCAGCAAGCGGTCGAGCAGATGTCGCCACAAATGAAGAAAAGGGTATCTTCCTACGCCAAGGAGGGTATCAAATGTGATTTTGGCAGCGGCACGGCCTATCCGCTCTTCCATAACGGCAAGGAAATCGGCCATCTGGAGGTACTCTGTGCCAATCCTGATAAAGACCTTGTTTTTGTGACTCGAAGTAACCGCCTGCTGCTCCTCTCACTGTTGATAGTCGGCTCGCTGACAATGCTGTTGAGCATAATTCTCTCCCGCCGTATCACCCGCCCGGTAGAGCGGCTGACTGCTGCTGCTCAAGCAATGCGTGATGGTGATATGACCGTGCGGATTAACGAGGAGGGAACGCGGGAATTCAGGACCATGGCCGACACCTTCAACAGGATGGCTGATGCCCTGGCCGCCCAGGAAACGCTCCGCAAAAGGTTGTTGACCAATGCGGCACACGAACTGCGCACACCGCTTACCGTCATGCGGCTGCAGGTTGAGCAGATGGCTGATGGCATGGTTCCTGCCGACCAGGGACGACTCACCGCCCTCATGGGGGAGATGGACCGATTCCGGGGCATTCTTGGCGCTCTCGACGATCTGAGCCAGGCCGAGGTGAGTGCCATCAATCTCAAGAAAGAGTCGATCCGCCTCCGAAGCTTTCTGGAGCCGATTGTGGAGCGCTTTGTCTGCTCAGCACAAGAGGTCGCCTTCACACTCGACGTGCCCCAAGAGATTACCATTAGTGCCGATCCTGACCGGCTGAGCCAGATTGTGCTCAACCTCATCAGCAACGCTGTCAAGGCTGTGGATGAAAACGGACGAATTGCGATTCGGGCACAACGGATCGAGAACGGAGTTCTCGTAAGCGTTGAAGATTCAGGAAAGGGGATTCTGGAACAGGACCTTCCCTACATCTTCGAGCGTTTCTACCGCGGATTCAAGAGCGGTATGGGGGTCGGCTTGGCCATTGTCAAGCAACTGGTCGATGCTCACGGCGGCACAATCACTGGAGCTAATCATTCGGGCGGAGGCGCCTGTTTCCAAGTGTTTTTCCCGGATTGATTTCACAATCTTTTCATACTTTACACACTCTGAAATCACACTTCATTGCTACTCTTTTCTTGCATCAACAATAATGCTTGAAAGGAGGTAAAAGCGATGAAAGCGAAAATGGCGGCAGTAATCGGAATGGGCCTGTTGGCGCTGGCAAGCACGGCACTGGCCGGGCCATGGGGGTGGAGAGGCGGCTGTGCAACACAGGGAACGCCGGTCAACATTGAGTCGGTAAAGAAGTTTCAGGATGAGACGACTGCGTTACGCAATGAGATGATGATCAAGAAGATGGAATTGCGCAATGAATATCTCAAGGATTCAGCCGACACAACAAAGGTCGCAGCACTTACCAAGGAGATAGGCGAACTGCAGACCAAAATCACCGCCATTGCAACCAGCAATGGGCTGCCTGGGCCTGGTGGTGGTTGCGGCATGGGGTGTGGAATGGGCGGCATGGGCAGAGGGATGATGAGGACGGCCTACCAGTACCGGTAGGCGGCTGGTCATGCAACTAGACCTTCCCATGGAGCGATGCCATGATACATCCATGTAAAAACATAATCCTGCTGTGCACTGCATTGACGGCACTGATGGCTGCACCCGCCTTTGCCGATGTAAACAGTTCACCCATACCCTTTGGCGGCTACATGAAAAACGGGCGGTGCGGTTGTTATGGAGCCAAGGCACCCGTCAAAACAGCTGCCGAAGCTCGCAAGATCATCGAAGATTTTCTTGAGGGGCACGATCTAAAAATCGGCGACATGGATGAACGTACGGGATTTTTCAGGGCTGAACTGGTGGACAAAAATGGTGCAGTACGTGACGTGGTCATTGTCAACAAGGTAAACGGCAGAGTCAGATCCACCTACTGAAACTGCGGTCTCGCTCACCCATAAAGGAGAATAGTCATGAAAACAGTTACTTCAGTAATAATCATAATTCTAGTTGCAGCACTTTTTGCCTCCAGCGCCATGGCCAAACCGTGGCGTTGGCAGGGGAATCAGACCAACACCTACGGCTGGCAGCTGATGACCCCGGCGGAACGGACTGAACATCAGACCAAATTGCGCGGATTTACCGACTACAATGTTTGCAAGGAATACATTGACGAGCATCACAAGAAAATGGAAGAGCGGGCAAAGGAAAAAGGGGTTACCGCTCCGGTCATGCGGCAGAATCCCTGCGACATGATGAAGTCTCGGGGTATTCTGAAATAATCACACTTTTCCTTATCCGGGCCGGAAGAGCGATTCCGGCCCGGGAGCTTACGGTATTGTGACCTTCTATGCAAAAAAGAGTTGTTTCACAATTATTTCTTGCGCTGCTGGTTTTATTTCCGGCAGTTCTTTGTGCTGCGGAAAATTCGGTACAGTACGAGCTTTCCGTTGCCATCTCCCCGCATGATTCCAGCCTGCGGGGAGTTGCATCGATAACCTCTCGGGCAGCCGCATCTCAATCATTTGATGTGGAGCATCTCCGGGTGCATTCTGTCAAAGTCGATGGGAAACAATTGCCGGAACAGGTTTTCAAGGGGAAAAAACAGCTGCGCATAAAGAACTCCCGACGTATCATCATTCGCTTCAGCGCACGCTATGACGATAGCTATGACCACGGCATTTTCCCCGGAAATATAGTTCTTACCGATCATTGGTTCCCTGTTGTCACCACAATGGCCCGTTACCGGCTCAACATTGATCTGCCTTCCGGCTATCAGGCCGCTACATCAGCCGATGACCTGCACGTAGCAACTCGCCGGGATCGTACCATATTTCACTTCGATTTCCCCCATCCCCAGCCCGGTCTGGAAGGGCTTGCCCTCGTTGCATCCGACAGTTTCACGATACGGGAACAGAAGGCTGGCGAGGTTATGATTCAAGTGATGTTACGAAAAGGAATGGAGCAATATGCGGAATCCTTGCTGTTGGAGACACAGACAAAGATCAATGAATATGCTCGCATGTTCGGACCCTATCCCTACCGCAGGCTTGCGGTAGTCGATGCGCCGGTAACCAACTCGCTTTCATATCCAGGTTTGTTGGTCATGGCTCGTAAAAACATCAGAAACCTGCCCAACGATGCGACACTGGCCCATGAACTGGTCCATGAATGGTTCGGCAATACGGTGTTTATAGACTGGAAGAACGGTAACTGGGCCGAAGGAGCGGCAATCTACTTTGCGGACCATGCCTTCATGGAAAATCAAGGCGAAGGTTGGCGTTGCCGGCAGAGGATACTGCAGGGGTATCGTACCTGGGTGCTCGGCAGAAAGGAAATCCCTCTGTCTCGCTTTGAAGGGCGCGAAGATCGACTGACACGCTGGATCGGATATGGCAAAGGAGCGCTGGTGTATCACATGCTGCGCAAGGAGTTGGGCGACGAACGGTTCTTTGCCGGAATCCGCCATTTTATGTCACTCCATAGAGGCAAGCCTGCAAGCTGGGGTGATCTGCAAAACATCTTTGAGCAGGAGAGTGGAAAAACCCTCGATTGGTTTTTCACCCTTTGGGTACATGACGTCGGGCTTCCAACCATTACGGCCAGGGTTGAAGCTGAACAGCGATCCGATGGCCATACTGCACTTACGCTTCACCTGCAATCTGACAAAAAAACTCATTTTAACGTACCGGTACTGCTCAGAGCGCCTGAAATTGACCTGCGCAAAACCGTTAGACTTGAAGGAACGGAAGCGAAACTGAATCTCGATGAAGTCAAATCGATTCGACAAGTGGTGATCGACCCTGATTACGACCTGCTACGCAACCTGCAAGAAGACGAATACGGACCATCCATTGAACGTCTTGAAGCAGAAGAGAATCTTTTGATTATCCCGTCACAAGAAGACACAAGCCGTTATCAACCGCTAATAGACCTTCTGCAGCAAAAGAAGCCTTTGGTGAAACTTGCCGGATTCCCCTCCGATATTGCCCGGCAAGGGCACCTCAAAGAAGAACTGCGGATAAATCGGAGTAGAAAAGGAACTCGGACAATGTCCACTCGTACAGGTTATCGTATGCGTTCGATGCAGAAATTTACAGACCAGCAGCTTGCGGCCCGATCCCTGGTGATTCTCGGCAACGACAATCCGTTGCTGCGGCGTTTATTCAAAGGGGAGTTGCCGCAACTATTGGCACGCCCTGCTCATGGCGTCAGTTTGAACGTACTGAAGCATCCCATGACCCCGGATCGGCTGGTAGCTGTTATAGACAGCTCCAGTGCCAAGGAAACCAGTGTCGCCCTGGAGACGCTTGAAAACTACGGTGGAAATGGCGCCGTGGCGCTTTCGGGTGGGGAATTGGTAGAAAAACGTCTTGGTAATGCAGGGCGGGGAATGAGCATAATACCATCATCCGACACCACGGCAGCCAGCGTACCTGTGTACGGAAGACACAATCGAATGATTAATGGTAATCAATAATGATTCAGCAGAGAATTGTAACTAAGGAACGTAAATGAAGAGTAGCTACACTATCAATGTTCTGGAAGCACCACTTGATGAGACTGTCTGCTGGTGCAGCAATGTCAGCAAGCAATCTATTCTGGATGCAATTCAAAACGGTGCCCGAAGTATGGACGATATCCGTCGCATGACCGGTGCCTGCACGGTTGGCCGCTGTAAAGAGCTCTCACCGCGCGGCAGGTGCTGTTCGATAGAAATTAGAATACTGCTTGAAGTAGATATCAAATCAAAACGGGAGAATGAACAATGAAGATCGAAGTACTAGGTACCGGTTGCGCTAAATGTAAGACCCTTTACGAAAACACAAAAAAGGCCGTCGAAGAGAGCGGCAAAGATGCAGAAATAGTCAAGGTTGAGGAGATACCGAAAATAATGGCCTACGGGGTCATGAGCACTCCTGCGCTGGTGATCGATGGTCAAGTTAAGTTCTCCGGTAAGGTTGCATCAATCGGTGAAATTATGGGATTGCTGTGATGGTGTTTCATTTTTTCAATAAAAATTTGGGTCGAAGAGCAATCCTGCTTTTGTTGCCTTTGGTCTTAATGGTTGGCTGTAACAAAATAGAAAACCGCCCAAAGATGAAAATCGGCTACATGAATTGCAACAACGAAGAGGAAACCACGGGAAGATTCACTCCCATGACTCGCTACCTTTCAGAGAAAACCGGCGTTGATTTTGAGTTCGTGCCGGTAGACACAAATGATTTTGAAAAGCGCTTCAAATCCGGCGAATTTGCTTTCACGCATTCAAACTCTATTCTGTACGTCATTCTCAAGGAGCATCATGACCTGATTTTGCTTGCGTCAGAAAAACGTGGCAAGTTTGGCCCCCGTACCGCAGGAACCATCATTGTTCGTAAGGACAGCGGCATTACGAAGTTGAGTGAACTCAAAGGCAAGCGAATCGCCTTCGGCCCGATGCTGGCACCAACCGGCTATATGGCCGAATATGACCTGATGTTGCGTAATGGAATTGATCCCGAATCATTTTTAGGCAACTGGTCCATCCCCAACGGTTCCTATAAGCACGAAAAAATCATCTATAAGGTTCTGTACGGAGAAGTCGATGCCGGTGCGGCTCCAATTCTTGATCTTGAAGTAATGTCACGGGAGGGAAAGATATCCCAAGATGATTTCGTTATCCTTGGCCAAAGCCCGTTGATTCCCTACTGCACCTTCGGAGCAGCAAAAAATACTGATCCAAAGCTGGTAGAAAAAGTTCGTAAGGCACTACTTGATCTTAAACCGACAGATACCGTCGAGGTCCACGGTGAACGCGTCAAGGTTATGAAAGCTGCCTGGATTGATGGTTTTGAAGAACTAACTGACAAGGATTATGACCCAATTCGTGAAATGGCCAAGCGGGTTAATATGCCACCGTATCAAAAATATTGAACATCAGTGATTTTAGCATCCCACTTCGTTTGAGAGGTTATTATATGAAACCAGGTATTTTGTCATTCATCTTTGCTCTGATGGTTACTACCATTGCCTACGCCGAACTTCCTTCCTCCAATGATGCCGCCATCCGCGCCGCACTGACATCCGGCAAGCCGACAGTGGCTGATTTCGGTGCTCGAACCTGCATCCCCTGTAAGAAAATGGCTCCAATCCTGGAAGAATTGAATCGCGAATTGAAAGGCAAAGCAAATGTCACTTTTACTGATGTATGGGCAACTCCCGCCCTTGCGCAAGATTACCGGGTTCAGATGATTCCGACCCAGATATTCTTTGACGCCAAAGGCAAGGAAGTTACCCGACACATGGGCTTCATTGAAAAAGCGGATATTTTGAAAATTCTCAAAAAAGCGGGAATGCAATGACCTTTCTCGACAACATAGAGCAGATCATCACGCTCTATCCGCTGGTCGCTTTCGGAGCGGTATTTCTGGCCGGTGTGCTTTCTTCAGCCTCACCCTGTGTACTGGCAACGATACCCTTGGTGGTCGGCTTCGTAGGCGGCTACAGTGATGGAGACCGTAGCAAAGCTTTTCGATATTCCCTGGTCTTTGTCCTCGGATTGTCACTGACCTTCACGGCTTTTGGTGCGGCAGCCGGATTACTGGGCACGATGTTCGGCACTTTGGGTGGTCCGTGGTATCTGATTGCAGGAATAATTGCTCTAGTCATGGGCGGGCAGTTAATGGGGTTGTATGAAATCCACCTGCCTATCAAAAGAGATTTCAAGCCGAAGCAAGGTGGCATTGTGGGTGCTTTTCTGCTGGGGCTGTTCTTTGGCGTTGTTTCCTCGCCCTGTGCCACACCGGTACTGGTTGTGCTGTTGACTCTTGTTGCCGGTAAAGGGCAGGTACTGTACGGAATTGGACTCCTGTTCAGCTATGCCATAGGCCATTGCCTGCTGATGCTTTTTGCCGGCACGTTCACCGGCTTTGTCGAGGGATTTGTCAAAGCACGGGGAGTAGTAAACTTCTCCCTGTGGGCGAAACGGGTAAGTGGATTTATTGTCGCTTTGGTTGGAGGTTGGTTCGTTTGGCAGTATTTTTGAGATCCAGCACGAAATATGTCTGCGTCCGAAAATCGGGCGCATATTTTTTTACCAGATATATGATTGTATGTTCATAAAATAAATATTGGATACTTCATGAAACGATATCATTCACAACACATATACCTGCTTATTACGCTTTGCATTGGACTTTCAACGCTTCCGGCTTACGCCGAGTTACTTACTCTGAAAGAAGCCGTAAGAATGGCTGTGACCAACAATCCGACTATGGCTGAATCCCTTGCCGGGGTCTCCAGCGCAGAAAAGGCGGTTGAAAGCGCCTATGGTCGAAACTATCCACGTCTCACGCTTGAAGGTTCCATCAACCAGCGACAGGACCCTATCCCCTACATTCCTGCCCAATCGCCCAAAATTCTGGCGCACTACAGCGACAGCTATGCCTCACTTGGGCCGGTACTGACCATTCCTCTCTACCAGGGTGGACAGGTTATGAATGGTGTGCGATTGGCCGAGGTTCGTAAACGGATTCAGGACGACAGCCTGCAGCTTACACGCAATGACCTGATTGCCAACACCATTGCTACCTACAACAAAATTCTGCAGCTGACAGCTTTGAAGGAGTCGTCACAAAGAGCGGTTGCTGCCCTGGATGAACAACAGAAAAATGCACAGCGCCTCTATGATCTGGGGCGGATTGCACGGGTGGATCTTCTCAAGGTGGAAGTGCAGAAGGTCAATGAAGAACAAAGACTACTCGCTTTGAACGAAGCACTGAAGAATGTCTCTTTCACATTGCATACCCTTATGGGCGACTCAGTCGGTCCGGAATCGGAGCCACTGCAACTGGCCAACAAGCTGACAATTATCGATATCCAGGCCGATTTCGAGGCTGGCCTGGCGCTGGCTAAAAGCAATCCCAGGTTCCAGTTTTACAGCAAGTCGGTGGATGATGCCGATCTCAATCGGAAATTGGCTTTTGGAAAGTTCCTCCCTACGCTCAATGCTGTGGCCGGTTACCAACAGCAATTCGGCTTCAACCCCAACTATAACGACGGTGTCTGGTACGTTGGCGCTACATTCAGCCTGCCACTCTTCGATCGAAGCAGCTATGCGGACTTATCCCGAGAAGGTTTCCAGAAAGAACGAGCCACCCAGAAACTGAGGTCAGTGGAGAACCAGATACGTCTCGACCTACGTATCGCACAGTCGTCAATGGCTGAAAGCCGCAAGCGGATTGCCGCTACGGGACAGGCGGTAGAGCAGTCCCGTGAATCGTTCCGCATCGAGCAGGAGAAATACAACACTGGCGCCGGGATTATGGCAGACCTGCTGCTGGCCCAGGCTGCCGAAGCACAGGCTGAAGCAAATTATACGCAAGCACTGTTTGACTACAACACCGCGATTCTTGACTGGCACAAGGCCAGCGGCGATATGGAGGTATACCTGTAATGAAACGAAAAATGATTGTTATCCTGATCGCCGTGGCTCTGATAATTGGCGGAATATTTGTCATAAAGAGCAAGCAAAAGAAGATCGATAATCTACCCAAACCGCAAAATCCTGCACCAAGTGTGCAAGTTGCACCGGTGAAACAGGGGCAGCTTGAGGTGTCATCACATTATCTGGCGAGCATCGAACCGTTTACCAAAACCGACCTGTCGGCACGCATATCCGGGAGTATCCTCTCCATCACCAAGCGGGAAGGCGACGTGGTTCGACAGGGTGAGTTGCTGGTAACCATTGATGACCGAGAACTGCAGGATCGGACTGTTGCCGTCAATGCCGAACTGCTCGCTACCCGTCAAAGATTGGCCGGGGCACAGAGTGCGTATGCCACCCAGAAATCGGTATATGGCAGGGATGAAGCCCTGTTTAAGGCCGGAGCCATCTCGCAGGAAGCACTGGAACGTTCCCGTGCTGCCCTTGATGGTGCCAAGGCGGTTGTTGACGCCTATGAGGAAAGCCTCAAAGGGCAAGCCATGAACACCAGCGTAGCCAAAACCCAGGCAGGGTATGCCCGTATTACCGCCCCGTTCAGCGGCGTAGTCTCCAAGCGCTGGACTGAACCAGGTGATCAGGCCGCACCTGGCAAACCGATCCTGACCCTCGAAAAAACTTCCTCCTACAAGGTATTGGCTCAAATCCCCCAGGAAGAATTGACCGGCATTCGCCCAGGCACAAAGGTTGTCTTAAGCAACGGTATCCAGACCATGCTGTCGAAGGTTAATCGTGTCTACCCCGCATTAGGCAAAAATATGCTGGCAACGGTTGAAGTCCTCACTGGCTCGGCGCCGTTCAATCTCCCTTCATCTGCCACAGTCGGTTTTGATGTCGTCACAAAAGCCGTGGAAGGACTACAGGTGCCAGGCCAGTCAATTGTCAAAACAGCACAAGGCACGTTTGTCTACAAGGTCAAGGATGGCTCAGTGCAGATCATTCCGGTCAAACTGCTGGGTATGGGGAATGGAACTGCGGCGATTAGCGGAGAAATCGAAGCCGGTTATCAGGTGGCAGTAGGACAAGAAAACAAGCTGTTGACACTTTCTGAAGGGTCGAAGGTCAGCGTGGCTGAGACAGCCAAACTAGCGGGTGTTCCTGCGACTGCAGCGGTCGGAGGCAAGCCATGAAGTTTGTCGAACGCTATATCCGGCGGCCCCATCTGGTACTTTCGGTGGTGCTGCTGTTGTCCGCTATTGGTGTCATGGGCTATTTGAAGATGCCGTTCAACCTCTTTCCGGATGTAGACCGACCCCAGATCAGCGTGATAACGGTCATGCCGGGTGGGGCTGCCGGTGATATAGAGAGCGACATCACCCGCATCATTGAAAAAGAACTTTCCACCATCGACATGACCCGCAAGGTGACCTCAACCTCCAAGGATGAAGCCTCGGTGGTCACCGCAGAGTTCGAGTATGAAAAGAGTCTGGATGCAGCTGCAACCGACGTCGCCAATGCTTTAAGCAAGATATCGGCCCGGCTTCCCCAGGGGGTACGTCCGCCACAGATTTTCAAGATCAGTCAGGCCACCCAACCGGTAATGACCCTGGCTCTCTCCCCCAAGCCGGGTTCTCCAGCTGACCTGAGAAAGTTGCGTGAGCTTGCCGACAACCAGATCAAGGAGGAGTTGCTGCGCAATCCGGAGATTGCCAATGCCGAGGTGTTCGGCGGGTATCAACCGGAAATCATAGTGACCGTTGATCAGGACAAGCTGAACCGCTTCAGCATTGGATTGCCAGACATCATGGCGGCAGTAACAGCACAGAACCAGAACATACCGCAGGGGATGATCACGAACCGTGGCGGGCAGTTCCTGTTCAAAACGGAGGGTTCTGTCAAAAAGGTGGGAGAACTTGCCGAACTGGTGATTGCCCGCCGCGACACCGGCGTCATCCACTTGAAAGATGTGGCCAAGGTCGAGTCGGGGGTGCAGGAACCGCAATCTGCTTACCACGGTAACGGTAAGGAGGCGATTGGGATCAATATTCTGCGCGGGCAAAACGGTCATGCCCTTGACACCATCCAGGCCACCGACGAAATCGTGCCCAAACTATCGGCCCGCTTCCCCTTCATCAATTTCGAGGTCAGCTACACCCAGAAAGATCTGATCGAGCGCAGCGTGGACAACATGCTGGAAGCGTTGCGTGATGCGGTTATCATCACGGTAATCGTGCTTTTTCTGTTCCTGGCCAATATCCGCACCATGCTGCTCTGCGCCATTGCCATTCCCTTCACCTATCTGATTACCTTTGCCTTCATGTGGATATTCGGCTTTGAGTTCCACATGGTAACACTGACTGGCGTGATCCTGGCAGTCGGGATGTTACTGGATGATGCCATTGTGGTCATTGAGAACATCGAGCGGCACTACCATGAGTCACAGCGTGACCTCACCGAACTGGTGGCAGGTGGAGTGGAAGAGGTAATGCTGGCAATCTTCTCCGGCACCTATGCCACTATCGTCGTCATCATACCGATTGTCTTCATCGGCGGTTATGTCCAGACCGTTCTGCGCCCTATGGCGCTATCACTTACCATAGCACTGGTCGCCTCGTACATTGTCTCAGTCACGATCATCCCTATTCTGGCCCCCTATATCCTTAAAAAAAGCGCCACGGAAAACCGCTTCGAAAAGTTTATCAAACAAGGGAGTGACCGATTTGTCAACGGTATCCGCGACCTGTTCGCCGGGATGCTGGGGACTGCGCTCAAGCATCGTTTCTGGTTCGTGGCGATTGCCTTTGTTGTACTGGTGCTAACCATGAAGTTTGCCAAGCCGCTGGTGGGCCAGAGTGTCCAACCGCCCATGGATACCGGCATCATCAAGATCAATTTCGAGGCTGATGCCAACTCCTCCCTGGCTCAGACGAGCGCCATCCTTTTCCGCATGGAAGAGACAATCAAAAAGCAGGAAGGCTTGGTGGCAATCAGTTCTGTCGTCGGTTCGGAACCGGCAGTGGTTTCCTTCGGCAGCGGCAAAAACCCCCAGATCGGCAACATCACCATAAATCTGGTGGATCGCTTCCATCGTAAACAGTCTATCTGGCAGATTGAGGAGAATCTGCGAGCTGAATTCAGAAAGATCCCCGGTCTCAAATCTGCTGATATTTTTGAATTCGGGGCAACCGCAATGTCCAGTATCAAAGCACCGATCGATGTCATGGTAACCGGTCCAGACCCAAAAGTGCTGGCCGAGATTGCGAAAGAGGTCAAACAGCGTCTGGAGAAAACGGGTGGATTAGAATCTGTCTCCCTTACCTGGGATCTCGATAAAAAAGAGGTCATATTCAAGGCAGACAAGGAACGCTGCGCCGCCTTCGGTATTTCCCCCCGTGATGTGGCTGCACAGGCACAGGCTGCACTTTCCGGCGGAGTCGCTTCAATATTCCGGGTGGCAAATGAGGATGGCTTCCCCATACGCATCAGACTATCGGAGCAGTACCGTGACCGCCCCGACAAGTTGGCCGCCATCAAGGTAACCACCCCTATGGGACCTATCCCGCTGGCCTCTCTGGGTACAATGGCCCAAAGTTATGTTCCTGCTTTTCTGACCCGTCAGGATTTGCAAAGCAGCATCGACATCTACGGGTATAAATCCCGGGCAGCCCTCTCGCATGTAATGGACAATGTTATGGCATCCCTTAAAGGGATTAAGTTGCCACCCGGCTACAAGATCACCCAGGAGGGGGATGCCAAGCAGGGCAAAACCAACTTTGCCCAGTTGACCATGGCGCTCGGAATCGGCATGGTACTCCTCTACTTCTCACTGATTCCGGCATTCAGATCATTCATTCATCCTCTGACCATCATGACTGCCATTCCTCTGGCACTGATAGGTGCGGTCTGGTCGCTGCTGCTGGCCGGCCGGCAACAATCTACCGCTGCCTTTATGGGAGTGATTCTCCTGGCCGGAATCGTGGTGAAGAACTCGATTTTGCTGATCGACTTCATTGAGGTCGCCAAAGAACATGGAGCGACAACACTGCAGGCCCTGACAGACAGTGTGCGAGTGCGGACCCGTCCGATTATTATGACCGCTTTCGGCACAGCAGTAGGGATGGTGCCTATTGCTTTGGAACGGGCAATTGGACTGGAACGGCTCTCACCGTTGGCGGTCGTGGCAATAGGCGGGCTAATGCTTTCCACCTTCCTGACGCTGCTGTATGTGCCGATCTTTTACACCATTTTTGAGGATATGAATTTGTGGCGGCAACGCATCTGGAGACGGATCAGCGGCAAGCAGAATGATATCTTGGTGATCGCCCCCTCGAATACCGATGTACAAATACAATCTACTAGCGGAGGACATTGAAATGAACAAAGCAATTATCCTTGGAATACTGCTTATATTGAACAGCGTAACCATGGCGATGGCTGAAGAATCCGCATTTGACAGCTTTCTGGCCAAGTTTGACTATGAAACCAGAGCTGACATGAAAATCGACAGCAAAAAGTTGATTACGCTTTTGACCGAGAAAAAGGCGGTTCTGGTGGATATCCGTTTTCCGGAGGAAACCAGAGCCTGGAAAATGGGCTTTGGACTCTATATCCCCCTGAATGAGCTACCAAAACGCCTTGCCGAACTGCCCAAAGACAAGATCATCGTTACCGCCTGCCCTCACAAAGACCGTTCATCTATCGCCATGACATATCTACGCACCAAAGGGTACAAAGCCAAATACCTTACAGATGGCTTGATTGGACTTGCGGAAAATCTGCGCGGCGATAACGCCAAGGAGTTTTTGGAGGATGCTGGCATGGGAAAACCGTGACATGTTCCTTATACCTGAAGCACGTCGACTTTAGGCTTGCGTTGCAGCTCTAGCGAGTTCGCAGAGTGATGATGGTAAATGATGATTTCTGACGGCAGGTCGTGCCGGAAGTCACAGAATTGATTGTTTCCCTTTGCGGAAGAAAAAGTCAGCTATTATTTCCCTGGCAAAAGGAATGTTTTCTGGTTTTCCAAGAACAGTTCAATCCTTTCCTGGCTCTTTCTGAATGGGCATCGTGTTCCACGCAACCACTCCTGGAGTTGATCTGGATGTCGCTGCATCTGCTGACCCAATTCATTCAGAGTAAGCCCATTCGTTCTCTTATACCACGCAAGCCTACCAACAGTGTCCTCAGGACACTCGAACGGAATATACCCTAGAAATTTGATTATATTGGGGTTATAGTGCTGTTCTGGTTCAACTCCGTGCTCCCAATTCCAGACTGAGGACTCAGTAACACCGATGATCTCGGCTACTTCTCTCTGGAGGAGACCAAGATCCATTCGTTTCTTGCGGATGTGGTCACCGATGGTCACGGGATTGGTGGGATAGCCGGGGAGTGGTAGCTTTTCGAGGGGAATTGCGATTGAGAACGAGTGCCGTTTTATATAAGAATCGTAGAGAAAGGTTAACACACCCCTGGATTTGCACGTAAACACCGAAATAACAGGCTGTTACACTTCGACGGAGTGTTAAGCTTTCCAATATCGGACGCACCTCTCCGGACCATATCTATATTTATATCGAAGTCCCGATCTCCTAGTACCTTAATCTGGCCTATACACAAAGACAGAAAGGGGCTCAGTGATGAGCCCCTTTCGTCTACCTGTCAGTGTTTGTCTGCGCCATGCCCGGCATGGTCACCATGCTGCTTGGTATGTTCCTTATGCTCACCATGAGCGCCTTTTCCGATGGCATCCATGTGAAGTTTTTCCACGTAATGCGTGAACTCCACATACGCCTCAACGAACTCTCGCCCCTGAGCAACGCTTTCATCCTTGTGCTTGTAGGTGGCAGCGGTTCTCTCGTAGCGTTTCTTTATGCCCGCTGTAATATCATCTGTTACCAGCTTTACCAGTGCATCAGCTGAGCCGCTTGCCAGTGCATTGTCTGCTTCGGCCACCGCAGGTTCCACGGTACCGGCCGGCTTTAATCCCGTGTAGGGAGCGCCTTCACCGGCCCGATGGATCTTCACCAGAGTAGCGAAGAACTTGTTGTGGGCAGCTTCTGCGTTCGCCCCTTTTGCTGACAGTGCCTTCTGAAACGCAGCTTTGACCGCTTTTTCATCTTTCGCTTTCACCCATTTGAGTACCGGGGTGATGTCTTTCGCCTCCAACGCCTTATGGGCATCCTGGATAACAGGGCCATCAAGCGTGTCGCAATGGGCTGCTGCATTATTGGGGATTGCGAAGGTAAGCGCCACTGCCGCGGCGATTCCTGTTAATGTGATTTTTGCTATCTGTATCGTTTTCATCGAAATGCCTCCTATAAATATGGTTGTTGATAAGCCGTTACGGTGAATTTCTCATTCTGAAACCGGAAAGGCTATCGGGGAGGCTTGTAGATCCTTCTGGAATAACCGTCACGTTGCCTGCTGCTGAAAGGCAAGGTAAGTTTACCGGTCACGGCAGGAGTTACAAGGGACTGGAAGAATGGGAGGACGTAAGGGGTGTCAAGTTCACAGCAGCGAACATCAAGCTGGTGGTCGTCGTTCGTTCCCTGATCAGTGCCGTTATCTGCATCATGACAACCGCCACCAGCCGCATGGGTCGTTTCAGCCCCCAGCAATTCCAGGGTATGGGCATGAACAGCGGCAGGCATAATCAGAATTACCATCAGCGTCAAGATGGCAACATTCTTTATGGCCTTACGAAGTATTCTCATGATTACATGGATATCATACGTTTCGTCGCAATACTTTGACCTGCATCAAGATAATTACTTCATGTCCGAGTGGCATATCGCCTCTTTATCAAAGCTGTTTATCAAAGCACTTGACATTTGAGTCGCCAATCATTACGTTAAGATCAACGTAAAGGGGAGTAGTTATCGGCCACCCGAAAAGGCCGACCCGGATTCCGTCAATACGGTCGAAAGACCCGGAACCGGGGCAGACACCTGCCAACAAGACCTTTATCCAGGCATCCATGCCGGGGGTAAAGGTCTTTTTTATTACCCCCGGCGATAAAAAAGCCAAGATTTTATTGGCAGCATCGTCGGAGGTAATGAACAATGAACAGACTCAAGACAACCCTTCTTCTCTCCCTGCTGACTGTCATGATGGTGATGATGGGCAGCGCCATCGGCGGCAAGACCGGCATGGTCTTCGCCTTCTTCATGGCAGCCGCCATGAACTTCTTCTCCTACTGGTTTTCCGACAAGATCGTCCTCAGGATGTACGGGGCGCAGGAAATCGGCGAGCACGACCATCCCGCCTTTTACGGAATGGTCCGACGGTTGGCGCAACGTGCCGGCCTGCCGATGCCCAAGGTCTATATCATCCCCGACCAGAGCCCCAACGCCTTCGCAACCGGCCGCAACCCGCAGCATGCGGCAGTCGCTGCCACGGAGGGGATACTACGCATTCTCTCGCCGGAGGAACTGGAAGGTGTTATGGCCCACGAACTGGCCCATGTGCAAAACCGGGACATCCTGGTTGGTACCATTGCCGCCACCTTTGCCGGCGCCATCTCCATGATCGGCAATATGCTCCAGTGGGGAGCCATGCTTGGCGCTGGGCGAAGTGATGACGAGGAAGGGGGCGGCGGGCTGATCGGTTCCCTTGTGATGGCTATTGTCGCCCCCATTGCCGCCATGCTGATTCAGATGGCTGTCTCGCGATCCCGGGAATACCTGGCTGACGAGACCGGGGCCAGAATCTGTGGCAGACCGCTGGCCCTTGCTAATGCCCTGCGCAAGCTGCATAACGCTTCGCAGATGATCCCGATGCAGGCGGCTCAACCAGCTACGGCTCACATGTTCATCGTCAACCCACTCACTGGCGGTTCACTGATGTCGCTCTTCTCGACGCACCCGCCGATGGAAGAGCGCATATCCAGGCTGGAAAACATGGCAACCGGTTTGCGGTAATCGCCACAATCTAATCACGGAGGTATTGTATGAATCTTAAGATCGTTCCCTGTGTAGCATTTGCCGGTGTTATGGCCTTGGCGGTCATGGGCACCAACTCGTATGCCGGTGATGGAAACCCACCCCCGGCGCTTTACAGCCAACTGGAGGCATTCCACGGGCATGTTTGTGCCGGGACCATATTTGGGGCACGTCTCGGTCTGGCAGCAAAAGATGCGCTGAAAGAAGCAGGGGGGACCGGCAGATTCACCGCTAGATACTATGAACTCTCCTGTCCTGTGGACGGCATTCATGTGGCAGCGGGCACCACCTACTGCAACAAGGCCTTGACGGTACAGGAGCAGGATGAGCACCGACTGGTGTTGACCGCGTCGGGAAACAAGCGAGCAGTAGAGGCCCGCCTTACAAAGAAGGCCGAAGAGTTGGGCCTTAAAAGTCGTGATATCGGGGAAAAAGCCAAAGCATTGGCTATCGGTTCTCCGGAGCGGCTGAATCTGGAACGGGAGATCGAGGATATCTATGCCTGGCTGAAAAATGCTCCGACTAGCGAGGTGGTGAACGTTACTCACCTGAGCGGTACTAAAGCAAGCTGATGACAGTATGACAATATCAAAACATTAACCTGAAACGAAAGGAGCAGAGGCCATGCAGCATCACCAGAAACAGTATCGCGGCGAAACGAAACAGAAGGCGAAGCGGCATAGGGATGAAAGCGCATTGACCAACGTAGTCTCCCTGCGCATCAGCGATCAGGAAAAGCGCGAGTTGGAGAAAATTACAAAATCAAGCGCCAGAAACATCTCGGAAATAGTCAGGGAAGCCCTTGAATTATGGATAGCGAAGCGGAAGAGGTTGTGTCTCGACGTTTAACAATCGTATTTGTACGGACTCACTTGAACACGAATAGCACTAAACAAAAAGGAGGAACAACACATGAAATGTCCCGTCTGCACATCCGTCAACCTGGTTATGTCCGATCGTCAGGGAGTTGAGATCGATTACTGCCCCGAATGCCGCGGCGTCTGGCTCGACCGCGGAGAGCTCGACAAGATTATCGAACGTTCGGCCTCCCAGGAGACGGACCTGTGAATCTAATTGTGTAAGTGGCGTAAATCGGTAAAAACAACCCACAGGAGGGAACCGATTATGGCTACGACCGAACAACTGCTTGACATTTTGATGAATGACTACAAGAAACCTGAAGACTTGATTGGCGAGAACGGGCTTCTAAAGCAACTTACCAAGAGACTTTTAGAACGGGCAATGCAAGCCGAACTGACTGAGCATCTGGGTTATGAGAAACATTCTCCACAAGGCAAGAACAGCGGCAACTCCCGAAACGGTGGCTACAAGAAAACCATCACTGGTGATTTTGGCAACCTCGAAGTAACTACTCCCCGTGACCGCAATTCAACATTTGAACCTGTTATCCTTCCTAAAGGGGAAACCCGTTTTACTGGCTTTGACGACAAGATCATCTCAATGTATGCCAGAGGAATGACTACCCGTGACATTCAGGGGCATCTTCAGGAAATTTACGGGATAGATGTGTCTCCCACCTTGATTTCTCAAGTTACCAACGCAATCAGTGAAGAAGTGGTATTGTGGCAAAACCGACCGCTTGACGAGGTTTACCCAATCGTCTATCTTGATGCTGTCAGAATCAAAGTTCGCCACGATAGCAGAGTGGTCAATAAGGCTGTTTTTCTCGCTATTGGCGTGAATATGGACGGCATCAAAGAAGTTCTCGGCATGTGGACTGCAGAAAACGAAGGAGCCAAGTTCTGGCTTCAGGTCGTCACTGAATTGAAGAATCGGGGTGTTAAAGATATTTTCATTGCCTGTGTGGACGGTCTCAAGGGATTTCCGGAGGCTATTGAATCTATATTCCCCAAAGCCCAGATTCAGCTTTGTATCGTTCACATGGTACGACACAGCCTGAACTACGTCTCTTGGAAACAACGCAAAGAAGTGGCAGACGATCTCAAAACTGTTTATCAGGCAACTACAGTAGAAATGGCAGAGAGGAATCTTGAAACTTTTGCCGCCAAATGGGATACGAGCTACCCGAGCATAGCGAAATCTTGGCGTAACAACTGGGAACGGATCATACCGCTATTCTCATATCCAGAAGATATTCGCAAAGCAATCTACACTACCAACGCCATTGAATCCTTGAATATGTCTCTTCGCAAAGTTACAAAAAACCGAGGACATTTTCCCAGTGACGAAGCCATGTTCAAGCTGATATATCTGGCATTAAAAAACATTGCGAAAAAGTGGACAATGCCGATCAGAGACTGGAAGTCTGCGTTGAACCAATTCTGCATCATATTTGACAGCAGGATACCGAAACTCTGAATTTGACGTATGATATATGGATTTGCTGATTCCGTGTGTTCGAGCATGTAAATAATCGTACTTACAACGGAATAGTCAGTTTGTTTTTTTATTTTTTTTCCGCTTTCACGGAAGAAGGTAGCCTGGCAATGATAACTATTGAAACACTTGCAAAATTGCCAAAGGGTATTCTCTATCTTCTGATATTGATAATGATCTCATTAATCGGTTACATCGATTATATAGCCGGTATTGAAATACCTCTTACACTATTCTATTTAATTCCTATCATTGTCGTTACTTGGATTTCAGGTGGGTATGCCGGAGTCGCTTTCTCAATTATAGGCATAGCTACAAGTATTAAAGCTGATAGACTGTATTTATTATCAAGTTTTAATAAAATCCCACTATTTGCAAACGGCTTTTCAAGATGCTTAATTTTTCTAATCATTGTTCGTCTTATAGTTATTATTAAAAAATTGATGAAAGATATGGAAAAGAATGTTGCAGATAGGACTGTTTTTCTCACTAAGGAGATTAGTAAACGAAAACTGGCAGAAGATGAATTATTGGAAAAACAATTTGAGCTTGAAGAAGCACAGCATATGGCAGGTATTGGAAGTTGGACATTCGACCCGGCTATCAGGAAATCAACATGGTCTAACGGTATGTTTCATATCTGGGGTCTTGATCCTTCATCCGGATTGTTTCCTGTTGAAGATTACCAAAAATATATTCACCCGGATGATTATCCTCAATTTGAAACTGTCTTGAAAGAAGCCTTAGAGCACGCAGTTCCATATACTATGGAACTGCGTCTCAAACGACCTGACGGACTTGAAAAAACTATTATCACTATCTGCAAACCGCTATTGGACTCTTCCGGGAAAGTAGTGAAACTGAGGGGCACCAACCAGGATATAACTGAGCGTAAAAAAATGGAAGTTGTGCTCCGTGAACAGGCGGATCTACTGAACCTTACGCATGAAAGCATCCTTGTCCGAACAATGGATAATATTATTACCTTCTGGAACAAGGGAGCCGTTAGTCAATATGGCTGGGAAGCGGAAGAGGTAGTAGGGAAGATTACAACACATGATTTATTGCAGACCCAATTCCCAGTTCCCATTGATGAAATTAATAACTTTATACTGATCAATGACTTTTGGGAAGGTGAGCTGTCACATACCAAGCGTGATGGCTCCTTGATCACTGTTTTAAGTCGATGGGCACTGCAACGTGACAAAAGCAATGTACCTGTTGCGATTATGGAGATAAACAGCGACATAACCGACCGTAAAAGGGCTGAAGCGGAAAAGCTGATACTTGAACGACAATTCCAACAGGCACAAAAGCTTGAAAGCCTTGGAGTACTTTCTGGTGGAATTGCTCATGATTTTAACAACATACTTGCTGTTATAATGGGTCACTGTTCACTAATAGATATGGATTATGAAAAAGCAAGAGATCACGTTCCAGTGATTGAAAAAGCAGCCACCCGTGCGGCTGAACTATGTCGACAAATGTTGGCTTATGCTGGAAAGGCACAATTTGTCCAATCACAAGTGAATATTGGTGAACTGGTCAATGAGATGGTTAAAATGCTGAGATCGACCATCAAACATAATATTGAAATACAATCGACCATTGGCACCGATATACCTGCTATTCAAGCTGACTCCAGCCAAATCAGGCAGGTTGCCATGAATCTGATCATCAATGCAGCAGAAGCTATTGGCGATGTTCAGGGTGTTGTTCAAGTATCGCTTGCTAAGACAGAAATAAAAACGGGGCATTCAATAAAAGATTATCTCGGCAAGTTGATACCTCCAGGCTGGTATGTCTGCCTGGAAGTGACTGATAATGGTAGTGGCATGAGTGATGAAACATATAATCGAATCTTTGAACCCTTTTATACAACAAAGTTTACTGGGCGTGGTTTAGGAATGTCAGCAATACTTGGCATTGTTACAACTCAAGGCGGAAATTTACAACTCTTCAGCCAGGTTGGAAAAGGAACTACCTTCAAAGTGTACCTTCCATTACTGAACAGTGACTCTGCTTTTCATGAAGCTCCGTCTTTGATTAAACAAGCTGAACAATGGCGTGGGAGCGGCACTATTCTGCTGGTGGAAGATGAAGAACTGATTATGCAAGTTGCTAAAGCTATGTTGATGGAATTGGGATTTGAGGTCATTGAAGCCAGAAATGGCAAGGAAGCTTTGCACATTTATCAACAAAACGACTATGACATAGTCCTGGTGATGACAGACATGGGAATGCCAGTAATGGATGGTTACAATTTATTCCTTGAACTGAAGCGTCTTGACGCCGAACTCCCTATCGTTATTTCCAGCGGTTTTGGCGACGCCGATATAACCTCCAAAATATCCAGAGATGATATAGCTGGTTTAATAAGTAAGCCATACAACTTTGACTTGTTGCGGAATGTTATAAGGGATGCAGTTGGACATGCAGTGCCGAAACTTACTTAAAGTAGAAAATGTGACTATTTTTTAAACAGAATTCCGACATAACAAATAACCGATATTCCGTTTACACAAACGATTGCACAAGCCCCAGGAGACCGTCAGCACGCCTCCCCCTCCGCAGTATTTGAATCAACCCGGCTATCCTCAACAGCAGCCGCACTATGACAAAAAACATGCTCCAGATTATCACAATGGCCATGGTCTGAAGTGGTTGCGCTTTTTGAGACAGGCGTGTAAGCAATGAACCGATCCGAATCGAAAGGAGAGGTTCCATGCAGCACCGCACCCATTACAGCGCAGAATTTAAAGCCAAGGTGGCCTTGGCCGCCA